>ERZ1370068.8219-contig-7091_pt1 | contig 21297 bp, 26 predicted proteins | sample MGYA00561227_ERZ1370068 | MGnify/ENA primary metagenome ERZ1370068 (study PRJEB38410, sample SAMEA6850437) | metagenome | study: Metagenomic assessment of the ecological functions of the soil: analysis of the soil microbiota associated with the... | reverse complement strand
GTTACGTATTGCTCCTTCAGGCGCTGCGTGCGCCCTGCGGTCCTCTCGAGAGGTCGACGCCCTCGGTCCTTCTTGAACCCGGCCACGCGAGCCACTCGATGATCCGGTTGTCGAGGTCGTCGCCGCCCAGGTGCGTGTCGCCGTTGGTCGCCTTGCACCTCGACGACGCCTTCGCCCGACTTCGAGGATCGAGATGTCGAACGTGCCGCCGCCGAAGTCGTAGACGGCGATCGTCTCGTCCTTCTTCTTGTCGAGGCCGTAGGCGAGCGCCGCCGCGGTCGGCTCGTTGATGATGCGCTTGCACGTCGAGGCCGGCGATCTGGCCGGCGTCCTTCGTCGCCTGGCGCTGAGCGTCGTTGAAGTAAGCCGGAACGGTGATGACCGCTTCGGTGACTTTCTCGCCGAGAGTAGTCTTCCGCGGCCTGCTTCAGCTTCTGCAGCACCATCGCGCGAAATCTCCGGCGGCGAATACGCTGCCGCGCCCGTCGATCCAGGCGTCGCCGTTCTGCGGAGCGGACGACCTTGTACGGCACCCGCGATGCCTCGCTGGTGACTTCTTCATGCTTCCGACACATGAACCGCTTGATCGAGAACACGGTGTTTTCGGGGTTGGTGACGCCTGACGCTTCGCGACCTGTCCGACCAGCCGCTCGCCGTCCTTGGCGAGTGCGACGACGGAGGGGGTCGATGCGAGCGCCTTCCTGATTCACGATGACGGTTGGCTGTCCGCCTTCCATGACGGCAACGACCGAGTTGGTCGTGCCGGGGTCGATTCCAATGACTTTGCCAGACATGAGATGGGTCCTCTCTTCCTTCGAGATGACGATAGTGTTAGGCTCACTATGAGTGTTTGTCGAGCATTTAATCTTAGTATATATACACTCATGTATCAAGTGGTGATCCCGATTGGCCCGCTATGCGATGATGGCGGGATGCGCCCCGGATCCACGCCCTGGCCGTCTCCTCGGAGACTGACCGAGTTCTCGGATGAGGTTCGCCTCGTCTTCCTGGAACTGGGCACTCCGCCAGCCATCGAACTCCCCGCCGGCGAGTGCTCGCCCGCCATCGACCTGTACGAGACCGACGATCGCGTCGAGGTCGTCGTCGACCTGGCGGGCGTCGATCGATCGAGGCGTTGCGCATCCTGAGCGCGGGCGACTGGCTGCTGATCGCCGGCGAAAAAGGGCCGCCGGTCGCGCGCGCGCCGAATCGAGCTTTCACCTGGTCGAGCGCGAGTTACGGCTGTTTTGCCCGCTCGCGTCCGGCGTGCCGAGCGGCGCATGCGACATGTCGAAGGCGACGCGCGACCATCGTCAGACGGCGAGCTGACGATTGTCCTTGCCAAGCTCGCGGAGCGTGCGTGGACGGCCGCAGCCACATTCCCGATCAGCGGCGACGCCACTGACGGCCGTCGCGAGCGTCCGGCTGGCATGATGCGCATTCTCTTCATCGGCGATATCGTCGGGAGCCCGGGCCGTGACCTCGTTGCGGGTCGGGACTCGGCGGCGCTCGTCGACCACCACGGCCTCGACTTCGCGATCGCCAACGCGGAGAACTCGGCGGCCGGCTTCGGCATCACGCGCGACATCGGCGATCACGCTCCTCGACTGCGGCGTCGACGTGATGACGTCGGGCAATCACATCTGGGACAAGAAGCGAAGCGCTCGACTACATCGGCGCCGAGCCGCGGCTGCTGCGGCCCGGCGAACTATCCCGCCGGCGTGCCCGGGCGCGGGCAGCTACCTGGCGCGGACGCGCGACGGCGACGTCGGTCGGCGTCGATCAACGTCATGGGCCGCGTCTTCATGCTCGCCGATCGACGATCCGTTCGCCGTCGTGCTGCGCGAGATCGAGCGCGATGCGCGCAAGCCGGACGCGCATCATCTTCGTCGACTTTCACGCCGAGGCCACGTCGGAGAAAATCGCGATGGGCTGGCATCTCGACGGCAAGGTCACCGCCGTGGTCGGCACGCACACGCACGTGCAGACCGCCGACGAGCGCATCCTGCCGAAGGGCACGGCGTATCTCACCGACGTCGGGCATGACCGGGCCGCACGACTCGATCATCGGCGTCGAGATCGAGCCGGCGCTGAACACGCTTCCTCACCGCGCATGCCGTCGAAGTTCGAGACGGCCACCGGCAATCCCCGGCTGAACGCCGTCATCGTCGACGCGGACTGATGCCGACGGGCCAGGCGACCGGACATCGAGCGCATCAGCCTACAGCCTCGAGGAGCTCGAGCACGCTGCCTCCGCATGTCGGACCTCTTCGATCTCCGTTCGAAGAAGACGATGACGAGGCGAGCCGCCAGTCCGAAGCCACGCCGCCGACGACATCCGCAGCCGCGCGCCCCAGCGCCCCGTGCCCCCGCCGGCGCTCGGTCGGACCGTTCTGATCGGTCACCGAGCTCACGGTCCGCGTCCGCGACCTGCTCGAGCAGCAGCTGTTCGAGATGTGGGTCGAAGGCGAGCTGTCGAACTGCCGGGTCTGGAACACCGGCCATCTGTATTTCACGCTGAAGGACGCCAGCGTCGCAGATGCAGCGGCGTCATGTTCCGGTCGGCGCTGCGCTACCTGCAAGTTCAAGCCGACGGACGGCCTGCGCGTCGTCGCGCGCGGGCGCGTCTCGGTCTACGAGCCGAAGGGCGAGTACCAGCTCGTCTGCGAGCACCTGGAGCCGCAGGGCTCGGCGCGCTGCAGCTCGCGTTCGATCAGCTGAAGAAGCGGCTCGCAGGCCGAAGGGTCTGTTCGACGCGGCGCGCAAGCGGCCGCTGCCTGCGCTGCCCCGCAAGATCGGCATCGTCACGTCGCTCGACGGCGCCGCGCATCCGCGACATCATCAAGGTCCTGCGCGCGGCGCTACGCCGAACGCGCACCTCGTCATCCGGCCGGCGCGCGTGCAGGGCGACGGCGCGGCGCCGGAGATCGCGCGCGCGCTGCGCGCGATCGGCCGCGTCGCCGGGCGTGGACGTCGTCATCGTCGGGCGCGGCGGCGGATCGATCGAGGATCTCTGGGCGTTCAACGAGGAGAGTCGTCGCGCGCGCGATCGCCGGCGTCGCCGGTGCCGGTGATCTCGGCGGTCGGCCACGAAACCGACGTGACGATCGCGGACTTCGTCGCCGACGTCGCGCGCGCCGACGCCGTCGGCGCGCGGCGCGAGCTCGTCGTCGCGCGCAAGGACGAGTTCTGCGCGCCGCGATCGATCGGCTGCACGATCGGCTGCACGCCGCGACGCGCAGCGCGCATCCAGCGCGCTGAGCCGCCGCGTCCACGTCGTCGAGCGGCCGGCCGGCGTTCGCGGGTTACCCGGCCGGCTCGCGATGCGCGGCCGCGCCGGCGCGTCCGATGCGGGCCACGCGCTGATGCGTCGGCGCGGCAGTGCTCGATCGGCTGCGACGCGACGCCGCTCAGCACGCTGCGAGCGCCAGCTCGACACGTTCGACGCCGGCCGCCGGCTGGCCGCGCTGCGGACGCGGCTCGTCGCGGCCGACGGCCGCTCGACGCGGCGCGGCGATGCGGCGCCGCACGATCGCGCCGGCGCGCAACGTCGCACTCCGTCGTCCGGCCGGCTCGAGTCACGCTCAGCCCGCTGGCCGTCCTCGGCCGCGGCTACGCCGTCTGCTGGAACGCGGACAGGACGCCGGTCGCTCCGCGACGCCGCGTCGGTCGCGCCCGGCGACACGGTCCGCGTGACCTTGAGCCGCGGCGAGATTGACGGCTAAGGTGTCAGAACAGGATCGATGACCGACGACGTCCATCAAGGACTTCGAAGCGGCGATCGCCGAGCTCGAGGCGATCGTCAAGAAGCTCGAGGAAGGCGACCTCGCGCTCGAGCAGTCGCTCGCGCTCTACGAGCGCGGCGTCCAGCTGTCGCGCTTCTGCCACGCGCGGCTCGAGGACGCCGAGCGCCGCATCGAGATCCTCAACGAGCGCGGCGAGCTGAAGCCGGCGCCGGCGTCGCTCGCGCTGCCGACGATCCGGACCGCGGTCGATGCCCGTGGCCGCAGGCCGCTCGCCGAGCTTTCTCGAGACGCCCGCGCCCGCGTGGACGAGGCGCTCGAACGCTGCCTGCCGAAGCCTGCCGGCGTGTCCCGGCCATCGTCAGCGAGGCGATGCGCTACAGCGTGTTCGCCGGCGGCAAGCGGCTCCGGCCGGTGCCTGACGCTGGCCGCCGGCGCGACGCGTCGCGGGCGGCACTCGGTCGCGCCGGCAGCTGCGATCTGCGCGCTGCCCGCCGCGTGCGCGATCGAGACTGATCCACACCTACTCGCTGATCCACGACGACCTGCCGGCGATGGACAACGACACGCTGCGGCGCGGCCGGCCGACGCTGCACGTCGTCTACGGCGACGGCATCGCGATTCTCGCCGGCGACGGCCTGCACGCCGAGGCGTTCACGCTGCTCGCCGCGCGAGCCGTCGAGTCGGACGATCCGGATGCCGTCGCCGACCGCAAGCTGCGGGTGCTGCGGTCGTCGGCGCGCCGGCGGGGCCGGCCGGCATGGTCGGCGGGCAGGCGATCGATCTGCAGGCGGCCGGCCAGGCGCCCGGCGCACGCGCATCGTCCTCGACGCCGGCGGCCTGCGCAGCATGCACGCGCGCAAGACCGGCGCGCTGATCCGCGCGTCGGCGGTCAGCGGCGCGATCATGGCCGGCGGCGCCGGATGACATCGTCGCGCGCGATCGATCGGTATGCCGTCCGACGTCGGCCTCGCGTTCCAGATCGTCGACGACATCCTCGACGTCGGAGGGCGATCCGGCGTCGCTCGGCAAGACCGCGGGCAAGGACGCCGCCGGCGACAAGCCGACCTATCCGCGCGCTCTTCGGCATCGAGCGCTCGCGGCGCTCGCCGGCCGAGTGCCTCGACCGCGCGCGCCGACGCTGCGCCGACGCGAGCTGCTCGACAGGCATCTCGCCGGCGATCGCCGACTGGGTCGTTCGACGCACGAACTGAATCATGGCTGACCGCGGAGCCGGCCGGGCCGCTCGAAGCAGCGGCTGGACGTCGCGCTCGTCGATCGTGGTCTCGCGCCGTCGCGCGAGCGGGCGCAGCGCGCTCATCCTCGCCGGGCAGGTGCGCGTCGATGGCCAGGTCGTGTCGAAGGCCGGCGCGCCGGTGTCCGCTGCGAACGCCGAGGTCGACGCTCGACGCGCCCGATCATCCCTACGTCGGCCGCGGCGGCGTCAAGCTCGCGCACGCGCTCGACGACCTTCGACGTCGATCCGTCGCCGGGCCGCGGGCGCTCGACATCGGCGCCTCGACCGGCGGCTTCACCGACGTGCTGCTGCAGCGCGGCGCGGCGCAGCGTCATCGCGCTCGACGTCGGCCACGGACAGCTCGATTGGCGGCTGCGCAACCGACCCGCGCGTCGTCGTCCGCGAGGGCGTCAACGCGCGGTACCTGACGCCGACCGATCTGCCCGCACGCGGTCAGCCTCGTCACGATCGACGTCGCGTTCATCTCGCTGCGGCACATCCTGCCCGTCGCTGCCGCCGTCTGCTCGATCCGGCGGCCGACGATCGTCGCGCTGGTGAAGCCGCAGTTCGAGGCTGGACGGGACGAAGTGGGCAAGCACGGTGCTCGTCACCGATCCCGCGATTGCACGACGCAGTGATCGCACGGGTGACCGAGGCGGCGGCGGCGTGCGGGTCTCGTGCGCGGCGGGCGCATGACGCGCCTCACCGATCGCCGGGCGCCACCGGCAACCAGGAGTTCTTCCTCCACCTCCGATGAATGTCCTGCGTCCTCGGCGCCGGCGCGATCGGCAGCCTCTATGCTGCCAAGCTGCGCCGCTGCCCACGACGTGACGGTGCGTGGCGCGGCCGCGACCACGCCGCCGCCATCAACCGGGCGGGACTTGCGCTTGATCGGCCAGCGAGTCGATTCACGCGCGCGGGTCGCGGCGGTCGACCGCGGTCGAGGCGCATTCGCAGCCGGGCACCCATCGTCCTGCTGACCACCAAGGTCCACGCCAATCGCGAGGCGGCGGAGGCGATTCGTCGACGAGCGTCGCGCGCCGATACGATCGTCCTGTGCATCCAGAACGGCCTCGGCAGCGAGGACACCGTCAGATCGTCTTCAGGCCGATCCACGCGGATCGGCGTCCGGCGTGTCCGTGCTGAGCGGTCGACGCAGTTCGGCGCGATCTTCCAGGAGCCCGGCGTGATCGACTACACAGGTGGCCGGCCATACCGCTGCATCGAGACAGAGTGCCGTCGAGCGCGTCGCTCGCGTCGCGCGTGCTGACCGGGAGCGGCCTCGACGGGCGGGTCTCCGGAGAACATCAACGCGGACGATCTGGCGCAAACTGATCTTCAACTGCGTCATCAACCCGATGACCTCGCTCCTCGGTTCCGAGGTCGGCTCGCATCGCGGATCGCGCGGCTCGATCCGATCGAAGCAGCCGCATTGTCGGTGAATGCCTGGCGGTGGCGGCGCGCGACGGCGTCACGCTTCGAGCTCGACTTCATCGAAACCATCGCCGCGGTGTTCGGCGCGTCGCGAAATATCGCGTCGATGCGCCAGGATCTGCTGCGCGGACGGCCGACCGAAATCGACCACATGAACGGCGCCGTGGTCGCCCTGGGCCGGCGTCACGGCATCGACCTGCCCGGTCAACGAATCGCTGGCCGCCATGATCAAGGCGATGGAAGCGCTGCAGCCGTTTGTGGTTCCATACAGGCCGCATGAATCAGGCGCTCCGCTCGCGTGATCGTCGCGCGTCGGCATCGTCGCCAAGTCGCACCTGCGCTCGCCGCCGCGCCCGCGAACTGGCCGGCCATCGCCGCCTGGCTGAAGCGCGCGATCGGTCGAACCCGTGTTCGAGACCGCGACGCGCGGCGCTGATGACCGCGTCGGCATGCCGATCGGATCGCCGAGAATTTTCGACAAGCAGGCGCTGGTCGGTCGGCCGTCGATCTCGGTGCTGCGCTGGCGGCGACGGGACGCTGCTGTCGATGGCCGACTGCGATCGCCGCCGCCGGCGTCGACGATGCCGATTCTCGGCGTCAACTTCGGCAGCCTCGGGTTCTTTGACCGAAGGTGACGCTGCCGGAGCTGTACCCGGCGCTCGAGGCCGCCCTCGACGGCCAGCGCCCGTGTCGAGGAGCGCTGATGCTGCGCTCGACGACCAGTCCGGAAAGGCGCGAGCGCTGCCCGATCACATGGCGCTGCAACGACGTCGTCGTCACCAAGGCGCGCGCAGTGCTCGGATGATCGACCTGGCGGTCGTTGTCGGCGACGAGTTCGTCGAGCGCTGGTGCGAAGGCCGACGGACCTGATCGTCGCAACGCCAGACCGGATCCACCGCCTACAACCTCGGCAGCGGCGGACCGATCGTGCAGCCGGCGGTGGATGCGATGGTGCTGACGCCGATCGCACCGCACATGCTGACCAACCGGCCGATCGTCATTCCCGCGCTCGCCGGTGCCGGGTCCAGCCGGTCGATGGACGAGCGCGACAACGTCTACGTGCACCTCGACGGCCAGGACCGGATATCAGCTCGAAGCCGGCGACGAGTCCGCATCTGCTGCGCGCCGCGCCGGTTGAGTCTCCATCCGCCGCGCGCAGCTACTTCGGCGTGCTCCGCGAAAGCTGAAGTGGAACGAGCGCTGACGCGCACTCGTCACTGCGGCATCGTCAGGATCGCCGCCATCGTCTCGATGCCTTCCGGAGAGCCCCGAATCCCGATGGTCTTCGCTCGGACCTGCCGCACGACGGCGATTCTGGTCCGGCCGCGCCAGCCACGCCGACCGTCGCCCGCCGCGCGCGCTGTCGCGAGCTTACTGCGCCTGGGCAATCGCCGCTGCCCGGCCAGTCGTGCTCGTCCAGGTCCGGGCGGCCCCGTGCGAGCCGTCGTTGCGGCTGACGGCGTGCGACACACGCCCGGCGCCGGACGCGCTGCCGCCGCTCGCGAGCGACGCCTTGCCTTGGCGACGCGATCGGTCCAGGGGGCGAAGGCCGGGACATCGGTGAGGTGCCGTAGTGGCGAGTCGAACGACAGATCGACCTTGTGCAGGTTGCCGCCGTAGCGGCGCGCGCGCAGGGGCGTAGATGACCGTCGGGTCGCACTGCAGCGGCATGCCGATTTTCAGCCGGTCTAGCGCGGCCAGCGAGGCCACACGGCAGGGCGCTCGTCGGCCCGGGCGGTTTCCTTCTCGACGATGGAGGCGAGCGGCTCACGAGCTGAAGCAGATCGACAGCTGCCGCCGCCGCGCCGCCGACTCGCGGATTTCTGGAGTGAGCGCATGCTCGGGCCCCGACACCATCCCGCGACGGAAGGCTTCGTCGCGTCGGTGCCCCGGGACAGCGCGTAAGGTTTCCGGGAAACAGGTAGCCCTCGAGATCCTTCGCCGCGCTGGATCGAGTTCGCGGATCGCGCTGGACGTCCTTCGCCGCCGCGCCCACGAGAAGCTGGCAGCGGCTGCGCCACAGACCATGGCTCGGCAAAAATCCTCGCCATCTCGACGATCGCCGGCCCTTCCCGGAAACGGCCGAAGAGCGGGAATCGACGCAGACTCCGCCGCGGACGATCTTGTCGATCACCTCCGATTCGGCTTCATCGCCCGGTCGAAGCGGTATCGCCGGCCTTGAGATGACGGCGGCCCTGACGGCTGAGATAGAGCGCCAGAGCGAAGCCGTCGCGGATCGCGAACGATGCCCCCGCCCCGGCCAGTCGATCGCCGGATGGCGCATGTGACTGCCCGCGCCGGCCGGAATCTCCTCGACGAACTGCTCCGCGCCTCGAAGCCACGGAACGCCTCGCTGACGCGCGCGTAAAGGGGCAGCCGGCGGCACCGCCGATGATCAGGGCGAGCGAGGACTGAACGACCAGCCATGGTCTCGTTTCATCGCGGAGCGATGCTCTCAGATAGCCCAGCAGGATGACGGCTGCCGCCGCCGCGCCGGAGTCCTGGCTTTGCGCTTGCGGCGCAGCCACGCTCGCGCAAGGCGAGGCGGCTCTCGGTCTTCACGACTCGACAGCCGCTCGTCCTCGGTCTCTGATCGGCAACGGCGGTGCAGCCCCGCAGGCGCGCGAGGGAAGCGGTTCACCCGCGCGGTCGCGTCGTTCGCCGTTCCGTCGAGGGCTGGCCGGCAGCCCGACGTCACCACCGCGCTCCAGCCCGTCGCCGGCTTCAGCGGCCAGTTGGACCGGATGAGTGATCCGCCACGCGATTCACTGTGCGTCATCCTCTACCGTTCACCGCCAATGTCGTCAACGGCCGCGCCAGCGTCCCTGATCGGATCGCTGATTTGCGACGCCGATCCAGACTGAATTTCCAACGATCCACCGCCGTAGCACGCGCATCGCAAACCCCATCCAAAGGCGGGCCGTCGGCCGGATGTTATAATTTCACTGGGTCCACAATCGTTGCCAGGTGAAACGACTTCCCGCGGTTCTGCTTCGTCACGTGTGCCTCGGCATCGATCGCCTGCGTCCGCAGCCGGCCGCCGGAAAAATTTCAGCGAAGCTCGGCCAATCCTGGGCTTCGATCGGGATGGGACCCGAGGGCTGTCCGCCAGCGATTCTCATGGACACTCCGGGCCGCCTGCCGAACGTGCAGAAGGCTGGCCAAACAGGCGCGGCAAGGCGCAGCCGCTCGGCACGACGCACTCGCCCCGATCTGACCGCCGACGGCGTGGGCGTCGTTCGCGACCGGCGTCAACGCCGGCAAGCACAACATCTACGATTTCCTGGTCCGCGACACGGCCACCTACCTGCCCGATCTCGGCATGGTGACGCGGAGCCGCCGCGGTTCATCCTCAACTTACATTCCGGTCGCGCGCCCCGACATCAACGTCGATTCGCGGCGGCACTCGTTCTGGGTGACGGCGGGCTGAAGCCGGCGTGCGATCGAGCACGCTGACCGTGCCTGCGACCTATCCGCTCGAAGACGTGCCGAACGGCGAGCTACTGTCGGGCCTTCCCCTCCCCGACTATCCGCGCGACGATGGGCACCTTCTATTATTTCGGCACCGATCTCAGCCGTTACGAAGAAGGCGACACCGAGTTCGGCGGGATCTCGAGCGGCTGTCGTTCGACGGCGACCTGCGCCCGGACCGAGCTGGTCGTCCGCCCAACCGATCGTGCGGCAACAACTGCGCGCCATCCGCGCGAAAGGCCAGCTCTCCGGTTCCGACAAGATGCGTCGTCGTGGTTCCGAAGCCGGCGCGAGACGTCCGGCTGCCGATGTCGATTCACTGGAATCGATCCGGCAAGTCCGCGACGATCGACGTCGGCGACAACTCGATCCACCTCGCCGAGCACGAGAAAGTAGCCAGTGGGATCAACCTCGATTTCAACATCAACCTGCTGGTTCGCGTCCGGACGGATGGCGCAGCTCTATCTCATCAACGCGGGCCAGGAGCTGCAGCTCTACGTGTCACCGGTCAACTGGCGTCCGGACAGTCCGCCGGCGCCGATGTCGTATCCGGCGTCGTTCTCCGGCGACATCTACGAACGGCTGGGACCCTATCGCACGCTCGGCTGGGCGGAGGCGACCTGGCCGCTGAACGAGGACCGGCTGGACGAGAAAACGTTCATGGACGACCTGTTTCGCGCCTTCGACGATCGCGCCCAGGTCATCCTCCAGCGCCTCGGAGGCCAGGCAGTGGGATCTGCTCGTCGGCGTCATCGAGTCGACCGATCGCGTCCAGCAGCATGATGTGGCGGCTGATCGACCCGCAGCATCCGATGTACGACGCCAGACACTGGCGGCGCAGTTCGGCGACGCGATCGAGCGCGTCTACTCGGCGCTGCGATGACTTCGTCGGCGAGGTCATGACGCGCGTGCCGCCGGGGACGCCGATCCTCATCGTCTCGGACCAGCGGGTTCCATCCTCGTTCCGGCAGTCAGTGAACCTGAAGCACTGCTGGTGCAGAACGGGTTCATGGCGATTCAGGGCCGGGCGCCGGGCGAAAAAAGCGCAGGACCTGTTCGGCGGCGGCACGTTCTGGGAAAACGTCGACTGGAACCACACCGGGCGGCTACGCGATGGGCCTCGGTCAGATTTTACGTGAACCTCAAGGGACCGCGAAGCCCACGGCATCGTCGCCCAGGAGACGAATCCAGGCGCCTGCAGGACGAGTTCGTCGCGCAGCTCGATGGCGATGACCGATCCCAAGACCGGCGCGAGGATGGTGGACGCGGTCTACAAGGCCGACGATATTTACTCGGGCGAGTTCAAGAACGAACGTCGGAGCTGCAGGTCGGCTTCGCCGACGGCTGATCGCGTGTCCTGGCAGTCGAGTCTCGGCGGATCACCGCCCGGCCTGGTTCACCCCAACATGAAGAAATGGTCCGGCGACCACGGATCGTTCGACTACCGGACGACGCCGGGCACGCTGATATCGAGCCGCCCGCTCGCCGACGGCCGCGGCGTTCCAGATCATCGACATCGCCCCGACAGTGCTGAAATTCTTCGGCTTGCCGATACCGTCGGATATCGATGGACGGCCCCTGTTCTGACCCGCGGCTTTCACTGAACTGCGCAATGCAGGAATGCAGAAATGCAACGATGCAAAGGGACCACGAGCGCGAGGATCCGCCCTGGCCTTTGCATTCTCGTATGCATTCCCGCATTCCTGCATTTCTTACATTTTTGCATGCTGTGTGCATTCTTGTTCATTTCGACTCCGCCCCTGCTGGCGGCAGCCCGACCGCGCGGCGCACTGAATCCGCTCGCGCGGCGCGCCGGCGACCGCCTGGTCGCGCTGCAGCGGGACGCGGATCGACTCGCCAGCGAAGAACGCACGCTGCTGAACGACTTGCGGAAGCTCGAAATCGAGCGGCAGATCAAAGCCGAGCAACTGAAGCTAGCGCCGAGGAGGAAGTCGCCGCCATTCAGACGGATCTGGAGAGCCACGGCCGCGAAAATGGCGGCGCTCGAGGCGAGCGAGAGCGCGCCTCGTTGCTCGAGCTCCGCTCGCGCGTCGTCGAAATCTACAAGCTCGGCGAGGCGCGCTACACGAGGCTGCTCTTGTCGACGCCGGATCTCCGGCGCATCGGCCCAGGCGTCGCGGACCGTCGCCGCGCTGGCACAGCTCGACCGTGACCGCATCGCCAGGCACGAGCAGACGATCAAGGATCTGACCGCCATCCGCGCGACGCTCGAGGAGCGCAAGCGAACGGCGGTGGCGGCCAGGCGGCCGCCGAACAGGCGCGGAGCGCCGTCGACAACGGCCGCCGCCGCGAAGAGCAACCTCGTTCGCGAGATCGACAGCCGGCGCGACCTGAACGCGCAGCTGTCCGGCGAGTCTCAGGCATCGCAGGCCGTGCTGCAGCTGGAGCGCCCGCGCGAGATCGGCACCGCATCGGGCGAGACACCCACCCCGCCCCTTCGGCCGTTCAGGGGCGATCTCAACTGGCCTGCCGCCGGCCAGGCTGCGCCGCCGGTTCCGGAGGACGCCGAGTAGCAGTCTGACGTCGAATGGGATAGAGATTGGAACGGAGGATGGCACCCCCGTCGCGGCGGTACACGACGGGATCGTCGCATTCGCGGGCAGTTTCTCCGGATTCGGGAACCTGGTGATCCCGGATCACGGATCGCAGGCGTTCAGCCTCTACGGTGATTTGCTCGATTTCAGCGTGGCCAAGGGGGCCCACGTCGACCGGGGCCAGCCCGTCGGGTCGGCCCGGCCCCTGCCCTCCGGCGGCACCGGCACGTAATTTCGAGCTGCGCGTCGACGGGCACCCGTAGACCCGTTACAATGGCTCAAGAAGGCATCCCAACCATGAGTTCCCGCACGCGCCTGGTCGTCATGTCGATTTCCGCGCCGGTCATCGCGTTCGCCATCGTCGGCGGTCTCCTCGGCAAGGTCATCGGCGCGCGAGGGCGGCTATCAATATCTGAAGGTGTTCGACGATGTCGTCGGCCTGGTGACGAGCAACTACGTCGAGGACATCAACGTCGACAAGGTGATGAAGGGCGCGATGCACGGTCTCGCCGACGGCCTCGACGCCGACAGCGCCTACCTCACGTCGGAGCAGGTTCGCCAGGTCGAGAGCGGACGCGGCGCTGCGCGCCGGCGGGCGTGCGGCCTCGAGCTGACGCGTCGGTGCACTACTCTGCGCGTGATTGCGGCGCGCGACAACTCGCCGGCGGCCAAGGCCGGCATCCGAACCGGCGACTACATTCGCGCGATCAACGACGTGCCGACACGCGACATGTCGGTCTGGGAAGGCATGCGGACGCTTCGCGGCGCAGCCGGATCAGAAGGTCTCGCTGACCGTCATCCGCGGCAGCGCCACCGACCCCCACGTCATCGAGTTGACCCGTGAGGCCGATCTGCAATCGGTGGTGACCGGACGCATCGCCGCTCCCGGCGTGCGGGCTGTCGTCCGCGTCGCCGCCATCGCCACGAACACCGCCGCGCAGCTGAAGTCGCAAATCGCCGATTTGACGAAGGCCGGCGCGTCGAAGCTGATCGTCGACGTGCGCCGCACGTCCAGCGGCAGCTACGAGGAAGGCCTGGCGATGGCGCGGCTGTTCGTCGCGAAGGGAACGCTCGCCGTCCGCGGTCGAAAGGCGCGCGCCCGGGAAACGATTGCCGCGAGTCGGCGACGGAGCTGATCACTGACGGCCGCGAGTCCTGCTCGTCGACACCGCGTAAATCCGGCGCCGCGGAACTCTTCGCGTCGGCGCTCAGCGGCAATCAGCGGGCGGAACTGATCGGCGAGCACACGATCGGCCGGGCCGCGCAGCAGAAACTCATCAAGCTTCCGGATCGGGTCCGGACTCTGGCTGTCGACGAGCCGGTTCCTGACCCCTCCGGCGCCCCGTTGCACGAGAAGGGCCTGGAGCCCGCCGCACCCGTTGAAGAGCCCGACGTGACCGAGTTCGGCGCAACCGGCGCCCAGCCGCCGATCCGATCCTGGAAAAGCCCTGGAGCGGATGACCGAGAAGAAGGCCGCGTAGGCTCGAAATCCAGCCAATCATGGTATACTGAGCGTTCGTCTAAGACCAGTATTTTCAATGGTGTAGGCGCGTAGCTCAGAGGTTAGAGCGCCTGCTTGACACGCAGGAGGTCGGTGGTTCGAGTCCACCCGTGCCTACCAGAGCTCCAGCCGTCGATTCGGCCGGCATTTCTACAACGAGAACCGCCCGACGTAATGAGCTGACATCACGGTCACACTGCCAGACGGGTCCCTCGCCGTGTGCCCGCCGGCACGTCAATTTTCGGCGTCGCGGAGCGGATCTCTCCCGGCCTGGCCAGGGCCGCGCTGGCCGGCGTCGTCGACAACCGGATGGTCGACCTGTCCTATCCGATCGGGCAGGATGCTGCCGTCCGCATCGTCACGGACCGGAGCCCCGAGGCGCTGGCGCTGTTTCGACATAGCACCGCCGCATCTGCTGGCTGCCGCCGTCACCAACCTCTTCCCCGGCGTCCAGTGCGGCATCGGCCCGGCGACCGACGAAGGCTTCTTCTACGACTTCATCGTCCAGCGCCCGTTCGTGCCCGAAGATCTCGACGTCATCGAGACGAAGATGAAGGAACTGGCGCGCGCAGGACCTGGTCTACGAACGCCAGATGTGGCCGCGCGAAGAAGCCAAGAGCGTTCTTCACCGGCCGCGGCGAGCCGCTCAAGGTCCAGCTGATCGAGGAGAAGACGGCAGGTCAGAAGGAAGTGTCCTGCTACACGATCAAGGACAAGGACACCTTCATCGACTTCTGCGTCGGGCCGCACGTGCCGTCCACCGGCAAGCTGAAGGCGTTCAAGCTGCTGAGCACGTCGAACGCGTACTGGAAGGGCGACGCGCAAGCAACGCAGCCGATGCAGCGCGTCTACGGGACGGCGTTTCTCTCCGAGAAGGATCTCGAAGCGCACCTCACGCAGATCGAGGAAGCGAAGAAGCGCGACCACCGGAAGCTCGGTCGCGAGCTCGGGCTGTTCGCGTTTCATCCGTGGGCCCCGGCGCGACATTCTGGCTCGACAAGGGCACGACGCTCGTACAACACGCTCGGCCGACTACATGCGCGGCGTGCTGCTGCCGAACGGCTACGTCGAGGTCAAGACGCCGCTCGTCTACAACAAGGCGTTGTGGGAGACGTCCGGGCACTGGGCGCACTACCGGCAGAACATGTTCCTCATCGAATCCGAGAACGAGCAGATGGGGATGAAGGCGATGAACTGCCCCGGGCACTACCTGCTCTATTCGACCGACGCGCACAGCTATCGCGAGCTGCCGCTGCGCTATCACGAGCAGACGCCGCTGCACCGGAACGAGGCGTCCGGCGTGCTCACCGGCTTGACGCGCGTCCGCCAGTTCTCGCAGGACGACGGCCACTGCTTCGTCATGCAGGATCAGATCGGCGATGAAGTCGAGCGGCTGCTCGGCCTCGTCCGCCGTGTCTACAGCGACTTCAATCTCGACTGCCGTCGCAAGCTGTCGACGCGGCCGGCCGAGTTCATGCGGCGAGATCGCCACCTGGGACTCCGCCGAGGCGACAGCTGAAGAGCGCGCTCGACGAGGCGGGCCAGTGATACACCATCAACGAGGGCGACGGCGCCTTCTACGGGCCGAAGATCGACTTCGACATCACCGACGCGATCGGCCGGAAGTGGCAGTGCGCGACGATCCAGCTCGATTACAACGCGCCCGAGCGATTCGCAGCTGAAATACATCGGCGCGGACAACGCCGAGCACCGCCCGATCGTGATTCATCGGGCGATTTTCGGAAGCTTCGAGCGCTTCATCGCCCTTCTGATCGAGCACTACGCCGGGGCGTTTCCGCTGTGGCTGGCGCCGGTCCAGGCGATGGTGCTGCCCATTTCGGACCGTCACCTGGCGTATGCGGCCGAGCGTCACGCGACCAGTTGGCGGCCTCCGGATTGCGGGTGGAACTCGACGAACGGCAGGAAAAGATTGGATATAAGATCCGGAGGCGCAGCTCCAGAAGGTCCCCTACATGCTGGTCGTAGGCGATCGTGAAGCGCGAGACGGGAACGGTGTCGGTGCGCGAACGATCGGGCGGCGATCGCGGTGCGTCAACACTCGAGCGTTCATCGCGGCGGCGCATGCCGAAATCGAATCCAAGGGCCGCCAGCTCGGCAAGGCCGACGCGGCGTAACCGTGCGGGCCACGGCCCGCGTCAAACACCGACGTGGGGCTGAAGACCCACGTGAGCACGTAGGAGGCTTTATCGCTTTCGACAGAAGTCCCCGACGCGACGACCGCGACGCGCGTCAACGAGCGCATCCGGGTCCGCGAAATCCGCGTAATCGACGACACCGGCGAGCAGCTCGGCATCATGCCGCCGCCGCAGGCCCTGGCCATCGCGCAAGCAGAAGGGGCTCGACCTGGTCGAGATCTCGCCGACGGCCGTCCCGCCGGTCTGCCGCATCATGGACTTCGGCAAATACCAGTACCAGGAGCAGAAGCGCGCGCGCGAGGCCAAGAAGCACCAGAAGGTGATCGAGGTCAAAGAGATCAAGTTCCGCCCGAAGGTCGACGAGCACGACTACCAGTTCAAGAAGAAGCACATCGAGCGCTTCCTCGAAGAGGGCGACAAGGTCAAGGCGACGATCTTCTTCCGCGGCCGCGAGATGGCGCATCCGGAAATCGGCCGCGCGCATCCTCGAGCGGCTGGTCGGCGAGCTGCGCCGACGTCGCGATCGCCGAAACGATGCCGCGGCTGGAAGGCAACCAGATGCACACCATCCTGAGCCGGCGGCCGCAGCGGGCGGCGGTAAAGCAAAGCTGCAGCGCCGCCCGTCAGACGACGAGGCGCGACCGTAAGCGACGTACGAGGTAGCGATCGACATGGCGAAGAAGACAGATGCCGAAGCTGAAGACACACCGCGGCGCCGCCAAGCGCTTCAAGCGCACCAAGAGCGGGAAGTTCCTGCGGAAGCAAGGCGTTCAAGCAGCACATCCTGAGCAGCAAGACCAGGTCAAGCGCAAGCGCGAGCTCCGGGGCACGACGACGGTCGCCGACGTGGACGCGCGCGAAGCTCGCGCGGATGCTGCCGCATAAGTGAAGACTGTCGGGGTTCGGGATTTGGGACTTGGGATTCGAGTGGGATTTGTGGAGTTCAATTCTCCATTCCTGAATTCCTAATTACGAAGGATCAGATTTATCGCGTGTAAAAAGAGGAACGGTCCGCCGCGCCAAGCGCAAGAAGCTGCTCGGACTGGCGAAGGGGCTATTACGCCAACAAGAGCAAGCTGTATCGCGCCGCCAAAGAGTCGGTCGATACCGCGCTCAAGCTACGCGTTCGTCGGCCGGCGCCGCAAGAAGCGCGATTTCCGGCGGCTGTGGGTCGTCCGCATCAACGCCGCCGCGCGCGAGCACGGCCTCACCTACGGCCAGCTGATCAGCGGGCTGAAGAACGCGGGCGTGACGCTCGATCGCAAGAGCCTCTCGGAGCTGGCGATCGTCCAGCCCGGCCGCCTTCGCCTCGCTCGCCAGCAGGCCAAGGCGCGCAAGCGCGCGTATAGCTCTCGCTGCAGCGCCGGAACCGGTGATGCGTCCTTCGCGGCCCGGCCCTTCATCGCTATCCTCTAGTTCCATCCGATGTCCGACCTTCGACCAAGCCCCGGACGCCGTGGCCGCACTCGCGGCGCGATTCGACGCCGAGCCTCGGACAGGGCGAAGTCGCCGCGCGACGCGCAGGCCGTGCGCGACCGCTACCTCGGACGCAAGAACAGCGTCGTCGCATCCTGGATGCAGCTCGTCGGCGCGCGCGCCCGCCGACAGAAAAGAACGCATCGGCCGGCTACGCCAACGAGCTGAAGCAGGCGATCGACGCGCGGTGGACGGCAGTATGCGGGCGAGGCCACGGACGCCGCACCCGCCGGCGCCGTCGACGTCACGCTGCCCGGACCGGCGCCGCTGCCTGGGCCATCGCCATCCGCTGACCATCGTGCGCGATCGTCTCGAAGACATCTTCGCACGCATGGGCTTCGCGGTCGTCGAAGGGCCGGAGGTCGGAAGACGAGTGGCACTGCTTCGACGCGCTGAACATGCCGGCGGAGCACCCCGCGCGCGACATGCAGGACACCCTCTACCTGGCGACGCCCGTCGCGCGGCGCCGGCGGACGCGAACGACCTGCGCACGCTGCTGCGGACGCACACCTCGTCGATGCAGATCCGCTACATGCAGGCACACCAGCCGCCGATCCGGATCGTCGCGCCCGGGCGCGTCTATCCGCCGCGACGATCTCGACCTGACGCACTCGCCCGCCTTCAGCCAGATCGAGGGCTGGCGGTGCGGCGAAGGGCTGTCGCTCGCCGACCTCAAAGGCACGCTGCTCGCGTTCGCGCGCCAGATGTTCTCGCCGAGCGTCGCGGCATTCAGCTTCCGGCCGAGCTTCTTCCCTACACCGAGCCGAGCGCGGAAATCGACCTTGAGCTGCTGGCAGTGCGACGGCGCCGGCTGCGCGATGTGCAAGAAGACCGGCTGGATCGAGCTCGGCGGCTGCGGCATGGTCCACCCGGCGGTGTTCGAGGCCGTCGGCTACGACCCGGAGCGCTACACCGGCTTCGCCTGGGGCATCGGCATCGAACGCGTCGCGATCCTGCGCTATCAGGTCGAGGACATCCGGTTGTTCTACGAGAACGACCTGCGGTTCCTCGAACAGTTTCCCTACTGAAGCCATGCGACTGTCTCGTTTCCTGGCTGCGCGATTTCGTCGACGTCACCGCGTCCGGCCGACGCGATCGCCGAGACACGCTCGGCCTGCGCGGCTTCGAGGTCGCTGGCGATCGAGCGGCTCGCCGAGCGGCGACGCCGTGATCGACTTCGAGATCACGGCGAACCGGCCCGGATTGCCTGAGCGTGATCGGCCTCGCGCGCGAGGCTCGCGACGGCGTTACGACCGGCCGGTCGTGCTGCCCGGCTGGCGCCGGTCGCCGCGCTCACCGCACGGATGACGGCGCTCCCGGTCGGGTCGTCGGACAGCGTTGAACGATCACGGATCGAGGACGCAGAGCTGTGCCCGCGCTACGCGGCGGCCGTCGCCGACGTCCACGTCGAGCCGTCTCCGGCATGGATGGCGTCGCGCGGCTGCAGGCGGCCGGCGTGCGGCCGATCAGCAACGATCGTCGACGTCACCAACTACGTGCAACCTCGAGCTCGGGCAGCCGATGCACGCGTTCGATCTCGCCAAGCTCGCCGGCGCCGAGATTCGCGTGCAGGCGGGCGAGCCGGAGGCGAGATCGATCGACCACCCTCGACGACGTCGAGCGCAAGCTCGAGGCCGACATGCTCGTCATCGCCGATCGCGACCGCGCCGCAGGCAGTCGCCGGCGTGATGGGCGGCGCCGCATCCGAAGTGTCCGCGCGCGACCACGATGGTGGCGTTCGAGAGCGCGTAACTTCAAGCCCGCATCGGTCCGGCGGACCAGCAAGCGGCTGGGGCCTCAAGACCGAAGCCTCGTCGCGCTTCGAGCGCGGCGCCGACATCGGCGCGCAGGTCGTCGGCGATCCAGCGCGCGCGTCGCGCTGATCGCAGCAGCTGACGGCGCCGGACGCCTCGTCGGCCCGGTCGTCGACTGTTATCCCGCAGCCGCGCGCAGCCGCTTACGCTGCACTCTGCGCCGCGCGCGGCTGGCGATGCTGCTCGGCGTGACGCGTTCCCGACGCGGACGTCAGCCGGATTCTGTCGCAGCGCTCGGGACTCGCCGTCCGACCGCTCGACGACGGCTGGGACGTCGTCGCGCCGACGTTCCGCGTCGGATCTGCTCCGCGAGGTCGGATCTCATCGAGGAGGTCGGCCGCCACTACGGCTTCGACAGGCTGGCAGGCGACGTTTCCGCCGTCTGCGGTCGCCGGCGCCGCCGCCCGATCCGCGCATCGCCGCGCGACAGGCTCGTCCGGCGGGTCGCTGACGGCCGCCGGGCTGTCGGAAGCGGTGACCTTCGGGTTCATCGAAGGCAAGGCCGGCAGAAGCGTTCGCGAGCGCGCGGACGTCACGCCTGGCTCGCCATCGCGAACCCGCTGTCGGCCAAGTTCGACACGCTGCGGCCCTCGCTGCTGCCGGGCCTCGTGCGACGCCGATCGCCGCACAACCGGCGGCACGGCCGTCGCGACGTGCGGCTATCTTCGAGATCGGGACCCGGTTCGCGCCGGACGGCGAAACGCGCGGAGTGGCAGATCGCGTGGACGGGCACGGCGGGCGAACCACTGGTCGGCGCCGGCGCGCGAGGTGGACTTTTCGACGTCGAAGGCGCGGTGGTCGAGCGCCTGTGCGACGCGATCCGGCGTGCCGTTCGGATGCGCCGTCGCGCGCGAGACCGTTCCTTGCCGCCGGCCAAACGGCGTCGGTCATCGTCGACGGACGGGCAGCGGCGACGGGACGATGGTCGGCGTCGTCGGGCCAGTGCACGCCGGCGTGTCGCGGACGCGCGCGGTCTGCCGCGTCAGGACCGCATGTTCGTGGCGCGAGCTGAATCTCGGATCGTCCTTGACGCGCGCGTCATCGTCTCTGACGCCGACGCGCTCGGCCGCTTCCGCGCTACCCGTTCGTCGTCCGCGATCTGTCGATCGTCGTCTCAGACGCCTCTGCCTGCCGAGATCATTCGTGGCACCATTCAAGTCGGCTGCAACGGACGCAGCAGCTGTCGGCGCCGCTCGTTGCGGTCATCGTTTCTTTCGATCGCTATCAGGGCAAGGGCGTGCCGGAAGGCGCCGGTCAGCGTCTCGGTGCGGCTGACGTTCCAGGCACGACGATCGCACGCTGACCGACGCCGAAGTCCAGCCAGTCCTTCGACGACGATTCTCGCTGCGCGCTCGTCCGCGAGCATGGCGCCGGTCAACGATAGCGTGGTCATTGGTCATGTCGTGAGGTCGACCGCACGAGAACGAGACATGGCGAAAACGGCGACCCGCAGCGTGGAGCTCGAACCGATCGATCGGCTCGGAAGAAAGATGAAGCTCGCTGGTCGACGTATGGTCGAGCGCGATGAAGAAGCGAGCAGGCGCGCGCTGCCGAGGAAAACCAGCGGCTGGCGCGCGAGCCTCGAGGCGATGCGTGCCCGCCTGGCCGTCGAGCGACGCGCTGATCGCGTCCGAGCTGTCGGCGCTGCAAGGAAGAGCGCGACGTCATCCGCTCGCGCGTCACGGAGATGCTCGAGCAGCTCCGAACCGCTCAATCTGTAGGCGTTGGTCGTTAGTCGCTGTTGGTCATTGGTCGTTCATTCGTGAGCGCCCGACCAGGACCGGCGACAAAGAGACTAACGACAAATGTCAGATTCAGGCGTTGTCATCCCCGTCGAGATCCGCGGGCAGCGGCACCAATCCGCAGCTCGCTGGATCCGGAGGTACGATCTCCCGAGAAGCTGGCCCTGG
>ERZ1370068.1105-contig-11009_pt1 | contig 21306 bp, 34 predicted proteins | sample MGYA00561227_ERZ1370068 | MGnify/ENA primary metagenome ERZ1370068 (study PRJEB38410, sample SAMEA6850437) | metagenome | study: Metagenomic assessment of the ecological functions of the soil: analysis of the soil microbiota associated with the... | reverse complement strand
CGCTGCAAACACGTGGCGGCTGACGCCAGGCGGCGCTGCTGCCGCCGATTTCCTGATCGGTCGCAACGCGCTCGTCCTCGCGGCGCGTCTCGCGCGGCACTGCGACGCCGAGCTGCACGTGCTGCACGTGGAGGACCCGCTCCTCGCCGCCGCCGCCAGTTACGAGGGCATCGATCTTTCGACAGAGACGCACGCGGAGCTGCAGCGGTTCGTCGCGGGAGCGTGGCCCGCGGCTCAGTGCTTGCCGCAGACGCATGTCCTCGCGGGGCGGCCGTCGATGTCATTCTCGACGTCGCCCACCGGCATCGTGCCGATCTGGTCGTCGTCGACAGTGGCCGCATGTCCAGCGTGGAGAGACGCGTCTTTGGATCCACGACCAAAGGGCTGCTGCACCGGGCCGACGTGTCGGTGCTCGTGGCGCCCGCCGAATGGACGCCGCCACAGCCCGACGCGCCGGACCTCTCCGACCTCGGACCCTTAGTCGTCGTTGTCGATCTGTCTGACCCGAGGTCCGTCCCTGCGACGAAAGCCGCCTGCGAGCTGGCCTCGGTCTTGGGCACGTCGGTCGAGATCGTGCACTTCGTTCCGGATCGGGAGGCCTCAGAGCTCTGGGCGGTCACCCGCGGACAGCCTGTCGCGCCGTAGCTCGGCGCATTCCAGCGAGCGGTGGCGGACCGACGCGCGGGCGGAGCGCTGAACTCCTGATACGCGAGCTGGGGTGCTCTGGTCCCGGTCGAGATACGGGTCGAGGCAGGCGCCGTGGCGCATCGACTGGCCGAGGCCGCAGGACCTACACGGAATCGAGGCCCCGATCTCTGGTGCTGGGCAAGACGGCACCGAGTTCGAAAGGCGGATGGTCCGGCGCGATTGTCAATCGCGTGCTGTCAGGTGGGACGGTCCCGGTCCTGATGTACCGTCGCCGACCAGATCGCACAGATCCAGACGCCCCGGCCATCGCAGCGCGACCGGCGCCGTGAGCGTGCCGCCCGCCAGGTCGACAAAGGGAAGTGAGGACGAACCCTGGTTCCGTTTGGTGCCGCCCGGTTCTTGGTCGACCTGCTGCGGATCACGAGCATCGACATTCTGTTGTCCGGCGACAACGCCGTGGTGATTGCTCTCGCCACTCGCTCGCTGCCCGAGACGCAGCGAAGAATCGCCGTCATGGGCGGAAGCGCCGGCAGCCGTCGGCCTGCGCGTCGCCTTCTGTCTGATCATCACCTCGCTGCTGCGGATTCCCTACCTCAAGCTGGTGGGCGGGCTCTTGCTCCTGTACATCGGCGTGAAGCTCGTCATCCCTGAAGGCGAAGCGCACGGGAGCGGCATCACGGCGAAATCGCAGACATGGGGCGCGATTCGAACCATCTTGATCGCGGATGCGGTGATGTCGCTGGACAACGTGGTGGCTATCGCCGCCGCGGCGCACGGTAGCGCGCTCCTGATCGCTCTGGGGCTGGTGATCAGCATCCCTCTGATCGTGTTCGGCAGCCAGCTTGTCTTGCGCGTCCTCAACCGATTCGCCATCCTCGTGGTGCTCGGTGGTGGTCTGCTCGGATGGATTGCCGGAGAGACCCTCGTGAGCGATCCGGTCGTGTACACGCATCTGCCATACGACGAACCGCTGCAGGCACAAATCGTGAAGTCCGCTTTGTGCCGTGCTGGTCATGGCGACCGGAACGGTCCTGTCCCGCCGGGCGCGGGCCCGGGAGCAGGAAGTGGTCGACCTTGCGCCGGAGGATCAGAAGTGAGCGCCCCGTTGCGCGTCCTCGTGCCGACTGACGGCTCGGACCCTGCGCGCCGGGCCACGCTGCATGTGCTGGATCTGGCGGCGCGCGGATTGTCGCTGGAAGTGCATCTGCTCAACGTGCGGCCGGCCGTGCGCGGTTTAGCGGCGTCGCTCGTCTCCACCAGCGACCTGGAGGGCTACCACCGCGAAGAAGGAATGAAGGTGTTGGCGGAATCGCTGCGTCTGGTCGAGGCGGCCGGCTTGAAGCCGCACGCGCACGTCGGCGTCGGGGATCCGGGTGAGATGATCCTGGCCTTCGCCCGCCGGTTGAGTTGCGAACAGATCGTGATAGGCACCAAAGGACACGGGCCGGTCACGGAGCTGCTACTCGGATCTGCGGCGCGACACGTCGTGGCCGGGGCGGCAGTGCCGGTCACGCTGCTGCGGTAGAGCCAGCGGTCACTTCGTCGCGGAATAATGCTGCCGATCTTTTTCATTGTCCGTACAGAAGGACTCGATCAACTCCCTGATCGGGAAGCAGCCGCAACTTCTGTGTAATCGTCAGTGGCGTCTTGAAGGTCCCCGGGTCCGTGTAGGTCACTTCGACGTCCATATGACCGACATCGATTCTGCGGAAGCGCTCCGTGAGGACCAGCGCTTCCGTATGCGGATGCCCTGTACGTCAAGCCAGCTGCGGTCGGTCAATCCGCTGGTTGTCACGACGAACGTGTCCTCGTCCCATCGACCGATTGAATACCCCATCCAGGTCGGGAACGGGTCCTCCGGTAGCGGACGCCCATCCGTGAAGATCTGTCGGTAGGCTCAGTGTCGCACTCAGTGCAACAACAGGGTCAGGCCCGGAGTTTCAATGATCTTCGTCGGGCGGGTGAACGAAAAAATGCGTGGGGGCGCCCGGCGGCTGACATCGCGCGATCGGATCTGCGGCGCCATCGGTGGCCAGCTGCTCTCGGCACCGCGATTCAGCCGCCGGAACGAGAACGCTCTCGGGTCTTCAAGGTCCTGAGTGATGTCCATCAGATAGCGCGGAAACACGGTGTTTTCCACACCTCCAGGTTTCCCTTCGGGTCGGGTTCTGGGGCCCAGAGTCCCGACAGATCCGGTGTCCCGTGGCTCGTCCGCCGCGCCGGCGAGGTCAGGTTCACATGGCCGTCGGGGCTCCGTGGCACGTCGGGAATGGGCCGGGCGCGGCCATTGAGCATTCGCCGCAGGAGCAAGGCTCAAAATAAATGCGACATACAAAGAAGTTCGATGCATAGGACCCCCATAAGTGAGCCCAAGCGTGCAACGAACCCCGTCGGTCGCGCGTCCCCGAGCGGGCCATTTTTGAGGCTGGCCTGAAATTGGCCCAACCGGGCCAGGATGGGCCATGTCGTAACCCGTTCGGAGCGACGGCTGGTGGGATCGGCGATAGAGGCAAAGAGGAAGACGAGCGCTATTGGAGCAATGGGAGCGTCTGGCGCAGCGGTTCGATCCAGCCCAGGAGGCTGCCGCCAGCCTCGGGAAAGCCGACCGCAAACAACGCGATGAGCGGAAGCACGACGTAGGCGACCGCCCGCACGATCAGGCCGCTCTTGAGCCCCACTCGATCGGGAGTCGTGGACAGAAGCCGGCTCATGATCGCATCGCGCTCGAGCACGACGAGCAACCTCGCGCCGATGACGGCCGCGATCGTCAGCAGCGCACAGATCGAGCATCAGCCAGAACGTTCGACCGGGGAACTGTAGAGCAGATGCGCGACGAACAGCATCGTCCCCATGACCAGCGCGATGCTGAGCCCGCGCACGACGCGCACGAGCAGCGTTCTCACGATGAGCGCGATGACGAGAGAGACGAGCTCGCTCGCAGGAACGAAAGCTATCGATGCGTCAGAGTGTCGAGATCGGGTCGCTTATTGTGCGACCAGAAGCGCCGCGCCAGGGCGGGTACATCATGTGATTGCCGACCTGGACCGCGACATCCCACGTCTGCGTCCGCAGAAGAGGCCGGTCCCGCTCATCGACGTTCCCTTTGTGTAGCGAGAGCAGGCTGAACCGGCTGTCTGGCGACGGAGCGCGCCTTCGTCCCAGCTTTCGACCCACGCGATATCGTTCGCCCGGAAGTCCTTCCCTGGCGGCGAACTTCACGAGACTCACGGGCGCCGGACTCGGCGCAGGTTCGCTTGTCACATGTTCGCGTCGTCTGTCTGCGGACATGAACGGAGGGAGCTCCGGCTTGCGAAGCTCGAACGGAATCTCGTATCTCGTCGAGATCCCGTTTTGCTTTGGCAAGAGCTTCGCGAAGGAGGCGGCGCGCTGTGCCAAAGCGAGGATCGAGGCTCGATGCCCCAGTCCAGTGGATCTTTCCACGGGCCGCCACTTCGTCAGCCATCGGTTGAAGCCGGAGTCGCTCGAGGGCTTCCTTGAGGCGTCCTCCGAGCCAGGCCGCCTGCGCCGTCTCCACGGTCAGTCCCAGCATCCCAAAGCACGTTCCGGACGACGATTGCCCAGGAAAACACCGGACCGTCTATCGACATTGTCAACACGGAGCCGCGAACGAACGCAAACACCAGCATGGCTACCGGCAGCATGAAGTAGCGGCCTGTTGGGTGCATGGTGCTGCCGGAGTCCATCGGCCAGATCGCGGCTGAGTTGCTTGTCGCCGCGCGTCAACACGCGGAGGATCGGCGCGCTCGTCGCGTACCCGAAGGTGTGGTGCCGAAGGCTGCGCAGGCTCCAGGCTCGTCCAGACGAAGCCGATTCCCGCGAAGAGCACGACCGCAGTCACGGGCGCTGTCAGACTGGCGAGATCGAGCACGCGCTCGAGCTCCAGCAGTCCGGCAAGATTCCGAGACCTCGCGGCGAGGGGACTTCGGAACAGAGCGTGAAACGTCAGCAACGCGAATGTCGAGAACGCGGTCACCCCGACGCTCAGCAGCATGATCGCCGGCCTCGCCGGTGCTGGCGGCTCCCGCGCCAGGCCCGCGCAACAGCAAGCCGCAACGTGTTCAGGGCCATGCCCGTGCCGACGAGAGCCGCACCCAGCGCGGTTGCCCGACAGATCAGCGGCCAGACGCCGAAAGCGCCGTCCAGCGCGATGGTGTTGCCCACGAGCGCAAGCCAGCATACAAGCAGTAGAACCGATGCCGCAGCGGCGGATACGAGCATCTGGTGTTCGGCTTTTTGCTGCGCCCGATCATCGCCATGGTCGCTGCGCCCTGGGACAGGGCCTCTGCTGAAAACGCGCGGCACAGCGGGACCTCAGCCATTTCGACCTCACGAGCACCGCGAGAATGGCGGACAGCAGTAAGGTCGTGAACGTGAGAAGCATGCGCCAGCCAGTCGTCACCTTCAGGTATGGTCCGGTGCGTCACGGCTATCAGAATGCGATCAGATGGACTTGACGCGGGCCGTTGCTTCCAGTGGCAGGAACCTTTGCTGACCTACAACGCCAAGCCACACGCCCGGCGGCGAGCACATCGGTCGCTCGTCGCCGCCAGGCAATTCCTCGGACTGAGTCTCGCAGTCAACGAGCAGCCTGGTCAGCAACTCGAGCTGCCCGGATCCCGCTCGCGCCGTCGCAACTGAAGCAGGAACGCGTTGAAGCGCCCTCTGAGGCCATCGATTGAAACTGCTCTTTGCGATTGAACGGCTTGCGTGATTGGCTTGCCGAAAACAATTCCAGTGTGCGAGCGAAGAGGGGATAGCTCGCCGCAACCAGAGTGCCTCGCACGAAGGAGCGGTAGTCGGGATGCAGAAAGATGATGTGCGGCTCCGTCGTGAAGAGTAGCACATCGGGTGCAACACGTCGCACTTCCCGGGCAAGAAAGAGGAAGTCGCGATTGTCCGTAGCGAAAATTCCGACTGCTTTGATGCGCTCGCGTGTCAGTGTCGACAGGATGCTTTGCAAGGCGACGCGAACCGCGGCCTCCGTGGTTGTCGGTGTGAACCAGGGCAAGCGGTCGGACGCCGTCTGTGCGTCGTCCAGTGCCAGCGGCAGAGTTGCCGATGAGTCCCACGGAAGTCGCGCGGGCTGAAGGAGTAACGTGACCGCCGAGCCGGGATAGTGAAGAGGAAACCCCAGTTGAAGCGCCTCATCGAATGATCCATTGGCAGAGCCTGTCACACCTCAGTCCGGTGCCCCAGGCGGTGTTTTCTTCAATCAACACGGCGACGTCGCGATTGATCGCCAGCTTCATGTCCAGGAGACGCTGTTCGAGCGGTTTCAGCAACTCAGGATCGGTGTGCACGGTCGAATCGAAAGAGACGCGGAGCGGAAATGTGCCTCCATTGAGACCGTTTAGCAATGGCTTGTTCCTTGTGTTCGTAGCCGCAGGAGTGATGATTTCCACCGGGACTTTGAACGCTGCCGCGTCGGAAATTTTCCACACCAGAGACTTTGCAAAGTCTTGCAGCGCCTGACGCATCGGCATGGCACTGCCGGAGAAAGCTGGACCGACGATGCGGAGTGGTTCCGAAGGACTCCAGAGATATGCGAGCCTCAGCGCGGCCACCAACGCTTCCTTGTCGAGACCGGCCGTGGCGGTTTCGCCAACCAGCAGCACGACAACGGCGTCAATCGGCCATTGCTCGCGGGCCTGCTCATCGTCTGTGCGGACCCTCGTGAACAAGAGCGCTCCGGGCTGTCCATCGTTTGCCTGTCGCACGCGTGGAGTCTGCTCGCCCCTTTTCCGCCGAACCACCCAGGCAGAGTAGAACCGGTCGAGGTGATAGCCGGCGGCTCCGGCAGCGGCTTGACAATGTCGCCAGCACGTCGTCAGCACTCCAACGGTGTACGAGTTGGCGTAATCCGGAAGCGTCGCGATCACGAAAGTCACGTCCGCGATCGTTCGAGCTCGATCGCGTGTCGTCTCGATGAGACGGGCCGCAGGCGTGACGCTCTGAAAGTATTCGAGGAGGCGCTTGCGGGGGCGGTCGATGTCGCTGCCTTCGGGAGCCTTCAATGCGGCAAGTCCCGCCACAATCTGCTCTCGCGATTCCTCCGTATCCGGAACAGCGTCGGAAGGCGACGGGCGGAGGCGCGTCCGGAGTTTGGTCGAGAGATCCTTCGCCGTCTTGTCCTTCGCACCGAACTGTTCGCTGAGCGCAACCCACGCGTCAACAACGTCCGGTGGCGTCAACTTGGCACCGACCAGATCCGGGCGATAAACCGCACGACGGGGACGACGGCGTTGAGATCGTCGCGCGATGCCGGTTGAATTGATTCCTGAACGCTTCGTGGGGGTTGAGGTTGAACGACCTTTGCCGCGGTTCCCGATGAAGGGGGCCGTCCGAGACAGTGCCGCAGCGGCAACTCAGACCAACCGCCCACGGTGCGGCTCCTCGATGGGATGGGAGGATTGAGCTTTCGTCCCTCGACACGTTCGTTCTCCAAGAGCTGTCGTCAGGCGACCCGGGGATTCTCGTCAGGGTCTGGATGACCACGGCACCAACTTTCATCAGATCAACGACGCGCCTCGAAGACTCGAACAGTCGAGTGGGCCTTTACGGGCAAGACGTATACTCGGAGACCTTCACCGATTTCTATGGGTGTGCTGGGCTGGCTCGAATCGAATCCGCTCTCGGTCTGGGTGCACGAGTCTCCCTCGGTGTGGGCTCAGCCGACGGTGCTGACGCTTCACACCATGGGAATGGCGGTGCTGGTCGGCGCGAGTTGGATGCTCGACCTGCGTCTGCTCGGCATCAGCCGAAACATCCCGCTTTCCGCCTTTCGCTGGGTCTTCAGGGCCGTCACGGTCGGCCTGATCGTCAATGTCTTGACCGGCGTCCTGCTCTTCATGCAGCGCGCGACAACCTTGGCGACGGCGATACCGTTTCTCATCAAGATGTGCCTGGTCGTCGCCAGCGCCGCCACACTGCTGCCGCTCCGCTCGCTCGTCATTTCGCGGCGACCTGGAGCGAAGCGAGGTCAGCGGCAGCGTTCGTCTGCTGGCGATTGCGTCGATCTTCGCCTGGTCCGGGGCCATCACCGCGGGCCGCCTTCTCGCCTACCTCGTCCCATAGCGCACATGCCGTCGATCACAGCCATCAACGTCGCCCATCTGCATCTGCTTCTGAACCACGTGCCCACCGTCGGTTCGGTCGTCGCGCTGGGCCTCCTGCTCCTGGCCTCATCCGGCGGAACGAGCACTTGAAACATGCGGGGTTGGAAGTGCTTTTCGCGATCGCGGTCGTGACTCTTGTCGCGCTATATGAGCGGCGTCGGCGCCCATCAGAAGCTGCGGGACCAGCCGGAGGTCTCCGAGAACGCCATCAGAGTCCACCACGACGCGGCGCTTGCCGGATTCACCGTGCTGGAGTTCGCGGGATTCGCCGCGTGGATTGCATTGTGGCAGACGAGGCGCCGCGGCGGTGCGGCACCAGGGCTCGTCCCCGTCGTGACGGTGCTGACGGTCGTGTCGCTTGCGCTCATGGCTCGCGCGGCGAATCTGGGAGGCGAGATCCGTCATCCGGAGATCCGGGCAGACGTCACCGAGGGCGCTGCCGAGCCCGCGAACGATCCGGAACGATTCGTCACGACGGCACATCAGCATGGTCATGGTTAACAGCCCGTGGGCCTGGCCGGCCGCCGAGACGGTACATTTCCTGGGTCTGTCGCTGTCGTTCGGTGTGCTGCTGGCCGTGAACCTGCGGATACTCGGGGTGATGAGGCGCGTTCCGTTTGCGGACGTGCACCGGTTGCTGCCCTGGGGCATGCTGGGGTTCGGCGCCAACCTCATCACCGGAATGCTGTTCTTCATCGGGCAACCGAAGCAGTACATCGACAGCTCGCCGTTCTACTGGAAGGTGGTCTTCCTGATGATCGCCGGCGCGAACTTTCTCTATCTGACGGTGTTCAAGAAGGCCTGGACCGCCGATGCCGACGGGTGGGACGCGAGTCTCGCCGACAAGGCCATGGCGGTGTCGTCCCTCTTCGCGTGGCTCGCCGTGCTGTATGGGGACGGATGCTGCCTTTCATCGGCCACGCCTTCTGACCGCTCGAGGGACAGTGGCGTTCACGGTCAGCGCGGTCGTCGTTGCCGTCCTGGTGCTCGTCGGCGCCCTCGGGTACTTTCTCGATCGCGGCGCCTGAGGCCATTCCGACTCGCTGTGCGCTTCGCGCACGGCTCGCTCATGGCGAGTCGCGCTGTCTGAGAGCGTCTTCCGACGATCAAGCGCGGAGATCGCGATTTCGTCATGATCGGCAGACCCGCGAATTGACTCGTGTTGACATTCTAAACGAGACCAGGCATGCTCATTTAGAATGCCAAGAGAAGTACTGCAAGGCACGCTCGATCTCATGGTGTTGCGGACGCTCGCCGCGATGGGACCGCAACACGGGCTCGGACTCGCCAAGCGGATCCTCCAGGTGTCGGAAGGCCTCCTCGACCTGAATCAGGGCACGCTGTATCCGGCGCTCCTCCGGCTGGAGCAGCGACGATGGATCACGTCTCGCTGGGGCGTCTCCGACAACAACCGGAAGGCGAAGTTCTACGAGCTGACGGCACGCGGACGGCGACAGATTCGCGAGGAAACCGAAGAACTGGGAACTGACGGTGGCTCTAATGGCCAAGTTTCTCGCCAAGCCGGCGGGCGAGCGGTGATCTGGGGCCGCGTCATCGACGTGTTCCGCCGGCGCCGGCTCGATACCGACTTGGACTCGCAGCTGGCGTATCACCTTGATGCGCTCGAGGCGGAAGCACGCGCGCAGGGACTGTCACCTGACGACGCCCGTGCCGCGGCTCGCCGCGCGATGGGTGGACTGACTCAGACCCAGGACGCGTATCGCGATCAGCTCCGCATCCCTATCGTGGACGCGATCCGACAGGATGTTCGATATGGATGCCGCGTGCTCGCCCGCAATCCCGGGTTTTCAGTCGTGGCCGTGGCGATCCTCGCGATCGGTATTACCTCCGCGACCACGATCTTCAGCTTCGTTGACGCCGTCCTGCTGAAGCCGCTGCCATACGAGAACGGAGACCGTATCGTTCGGATCCTCGAACGACGACCTGACGGGGCGACGTCCTGGTTTTCGGCGCCCGCGTTTTTGGACTGGCGAGCGAACAACACCGTCTTCGAGAAGATGGCCGCGCAGCAGCAGGGGACTCGTCACGCTCACCAGTGCTCAGGACACGGTGGCGCTCCGTGTCGCGCGTGTCACGGCGGACTACTTCAAAGTGTTCGGCATCAGAGCGGCCCTCGGACGAACGTTTGCCGAGGACGAGGATACGCCGGGCAAGGAGCACGTCGTCGTACTGAGCCACGCGGTCTGGCGCACGCAGTTCGGCGCCGACGCGCGGCATCGTGGGCTCGACGATTCAGCTCGATAACGAGCCCTACACGGTGATCGGCGTGATGCCGGCAGGCAGTGCGTTCGATCGTGGAGGCGCCGCGTTCGATCGTGGAGGTGCCCAACTCTGGCAGCCCCTTGGCGTTCAGGCCGCTCAACTTGAATCGGGACTACCGGTTTGTCAACGCATCATTCGCGCTTCTGAAACCGGGACTGTCGCTCGATCAGGCACGCGCGCAGATGGACTCCATCGGCAAACAGATCGCGACCGACTATCCGGATTCCAATCGCGGATGGGGCATAGCCGTCGAGCGTACGCGGACGTGATCGTTGGACCGCAGCTTCGCACCGCGCTGCTCGCGCTGATGGCAGCGGTGTGTGGCCTTGTGTTGATTTGCTGTTCGAACCTGGCGAGTCTCGTCCTGATGCGGGCGGTGTCCAGAGGTCCTGAATTTGCGGTCCGTGCCGCCATCGGCGGCAGTCGTCGCCGATTGATCCTGCAGCTTCTGATCGAACACGCAATGCTGACGATGATCGGAAGCCTGATCGGCATTGCGTGCGCGTACGGGTCGATCCGATGGCTGACGCTGAACGTGCCATCACGGCTCCTGCCGAGCGAAGCGAGCGTTCGGATCGATGCGCGCGTGCTGGTGTTCGCCCTTGCCGTGTCGGGCGTCACCGCGATTGTGTTCGGACTCGTGCCGGCACTTCGAGGGGCGAACCTGAGCCTCGCGGGCGCCATGGGCGCACGGAGCGAGACACCGAGCGTCGCCAAACGCCGCGTGCTCGACGCGCTCGTCGTCGCGGAAGTGGCGGTCGCGTTCGTCCTGTTGTGCGGGTCTGCGCTCCTCATTCGAAGCTTTGTCGGCTTGATCAATGTCGAGACGGGTTTTGTGTCGACCCAGGTGCTCACGATGAACTTGCCGGTTCCCGGGTTTCCCCTGGCAGCCGATTCGCCAGCCCGGACGAGTTCAAGACCTACCTTCGAGCCATCGAAACAGCCGTAGGTTCCATTCCGGGCGTGCAACGCGTAGGCCTGACCAACGGGCTGCCCTTGACGGACTGCTGTCTCTACCTCCTGAGCATGCAGGTCGCGAACCGCCCGCTCGTCGATCGCGCCAATCGCAACGGCGGGTATATCAAGATCGTCACGCCCAGCTACTTCACCGCGCTCGGCCTGACGCTGCGGCAGGGGCGGTTTCTCGACGCGCGAGACGATGGCAGTGGCGTTCCCGTCATCGTGGTGAACGAGCGCCTCGCCAGACGGTATTTCCCGAATGCCGACGCGATCGGCCAGCACCTTCTTATTCCACGGGTTGTCCCTGGCAAGACAGAGCGCGGCCCCGATATTTCCTGGGAGATCGTGGGTGTCGTCGCGAACGAAAAGATCAGTGCCTTGAACGACGATGACAGCGCCGTAGTCTATGAGTCCTACGAGCAGAGTCCCGCGTACTTCGCCAACCTGGTCGTGCGGGCAGCGGTCGACCCCAGTGCATTGGAACCGGCTGTTCGACAGGCGTTGTTCGCGCTCAACAAGGGACAGGCCGTCCTGGATGTCCGGACGCTAGAGCAGCGCAAGTCCGCGTCCGCGGACAGCGACCGTGTTCAGGCAGCCGTGATGAGTACGTTCTCCATCGTTGCGGTGGTGCTCGCCGCGGTCGGGATGTATGGCGTGCTGGCGTATTCGATCGCGTTGCGGCGGCGCGAACTTGCGATTCGTGCCGCACTGGGGGCCTCCTCATCGAGACTCCTCCGAGCGGTCGTCGGCCAGGGACTCGTCGTGACGGGCCTCGGCGTGGGCATCGGGCTGGTTGGAGCCTTCGCGTTGGCGCCGTTTCTGAGCGCCGCTCTGTACAACGTGCGCACGCGCGACCCGTGGCTGTTGATGCTCGTCGCGACTCTGCTGGTAGTGGTGGCCCTGGTCGCGTCGACCATCCCTGCGCGCCGGGCCGCCGGCATCGACCCGGCGAACGTCCTGCGGGGAGAGTGAGATTCGGGAGGAGATCTATCGCATGAATCCGATCGGATCCCTCGAGTCGCTGAGCGGTGATCTGCTCTACGCCCTTCGCGCCATTCGCCACAACCTCACGTTCACGGTGGTCGTGGTGCTGACTCTCGCGCTCGGCACTGGCGCGAACACCGCGGTGTTCAATGGACGCCCAGGGTGTTGAGTCCGATACCGGCTATTTGTGAGATGGCTTCTAGTCAGGCCACGACATGAGCGAGATGTTCAACGGCTTCCCGGGCGAGGCGTTCACGTTCTTCAGACAGCTGGCGCGCCACAACAACCGCGCCTGGTTTCAGGCGCACCGTGAGGTACGAGCAAGCGTGCCGCGAGCCGATGAAACAGCTCATTGCCGCGCTCGGTTCCAACCCCGCGCAGACGAAGATTACCCGCATCAATCGCGACATGCGATTTGCGCGCGGCCAGGAGCCGTATCGCACGCACATTGCCACGGTCGTGGGCGCTCACTATCTATCGCTCTCGGCCGACGGACTCGTACATCGGGACCGGCATCTACATGCCGGAAGGACCCACGCTCGAGCGATTCCGGAACGCCATCGACGCCGATGCATCAGGATTGGCATTGCAGCGGATCGTTCAGTCGCTTCGACGAAAGGGCTATCAGATCGACACCCACGAGCGGCTGACGACGGTGCCGCGTGGGTATCGCGCCGACCATCCCCGTCGTGATCTCCTGCGGATGAAAGACATTCATGCCGGAAAAATACTGAGTCCGCGTACGCTGTCGACACGTGCGGCCCTCACGCGAATCAAGCGTGCGATGAGCGACGTGAGGCCGCTCGCGGACTGGGTTCGAGCGAATGTCGAGTGAGGAAGTCTTCGCGTTCGGCGACGCCCCCACTGGTCGTCCCTTTCGTTCTTGAGTGCAGTAGTTATCCGTCCTACTGTTTCCGCCGGAACCTGTAGTTGCCTGACACGTGCATCTCGAGCAGATGCGTGGGCACTCCCTGCGCGTCCCTGACGAAGTCGATCCCAAGCCCGAAGAACCCCGAAAAGTTCGTGTCCGACTGCGCGACGAGTTCCACCTTGCCTCGACCCTTCAGGTCGGCGAAGAGCGCACCGTTCGAGACCGTGATTTCGATAATCCTCGGATGCGGGCCCTGTCCCCAGAGGTCGAGCTTCTTCATAAGTGCCCGCGTATTTCGCAAGCACTTCGGCGGCGACTTTCACTTCGCGCTTCTTGCTGTCGGAGGCCTTGCCGACCCAGTGCTCACGGCCGCCGCTGCTCTCGTTGCAGACGTATTCCAGCAGTTCGGTGTCTGCAGCCAACTGCGCCTCGAGCGAAATCGTCCAAGGTCGCGCGTACGTCCGTGGGTCCTCCAGCGTGATGTCAATCTTCAGATGGCCGAAGTCGGGGCGACGGTAACGTTCTGTCACGCGCAGCGCTTCCGTATGCGGATGACCGTCACGATCCAGCCACGTCCGGTCATTGAATCCGGAAGCTTTCGACCACGAGCGTGCCGCCCTGCCAGCGCCCTACCGAATAGCCCATCCAACTCGGATTGGGTTGCGCCTCCAGGACGCGACCGTCCAGGAAGATCTGACGATAGGTGAGATCTTCGTCGAGCATCACGATCAACTTTGGCGTCTGAACGATCTTGGCCTTGCGGTCGCTGTTGATGTAGTTGGGACCCCATGGAAGGCACTGCTGGCCCATGTGGCCTGTCGAGAGGTCTTCCAGGCGGCGCTGAACCAAAGCCTCCGCCCACGGTTGGACCTCTCCGGGTTTGAGGTCCGCCACGATGTCCCCTAGCTGTACTTCGGCGAAATCCTCTGCCACAGCCCTGAAAGGTCAGGCTTTCCATCAGGTGTGCGCGGAGCGGGTGCGCTGAGATTCGGCTTCCCGTCGGCCGTGCGGGAATGTCGGTAGTGGGATGATTCAGCCACTGCGCGGCCAGCGGAGTGCTCAGTACGGAGACCATGATCGCGAACAAGAGCTTACCTTCATGGTGCGCCTCCCGTACGGACTTACTGGATGTGAGCGGGATTGTATCAGGTGTGTTGGCCCTTGCGAGTCTGTGCCTGTCGTTGTTCGTCGCGGGCCACGCGCGCGGCTACCGAATCTGCTCAACTGGTAGTAGCGGGCAACGATGGTAGACTGCGCGCGCATGTCCGCCCGCCCCGCGCGCGTCAATGTGTTGGCCGGCCCGTACATCGAGCGTGCCGCACAGTACCGCAAGGGACCGCGACTGGCTCACCGCCGCAAACCAACGATCCCAGCTCGCTGTTCGTACCGGTGTGGCGCGCACGTAACCTGGTGTTGCGCTCGGCCGGCGGGTTGGACGCTCAATCTGATCGAACGGCGGGATGAGCTGTTCGTCGCATTGGAGCCGCACCTTGCGAACCTCGACCTTTCGTGGAATTTTTCGCGAGCGCGCATGTTTTGCCCTGGCCCTCGACGATGCTCAAGCACCACCCGCACTCGGCGGCGCCGAATTCCAGTGATTTGCGCCCTGTCATCGGAGCGCTGGATCGCGATGAAGCCGGCGTCCTGGCCTATGCGCGTGCGCTCATCACCTGGCGCAATCGTCATCGCTATTGGTGGACAATGCGGCTCGCCGACCGAGCTCACCAGCGCAGGGCACTCCGTAACGTACGAATGCCGAGTGCGGCAACGAGCAGTTCCCACGGATCGATCCGGCGATCATCGTGTTGGTGACCGACGGCGAGCGCGCGCGCTCTTCGGCCGCCAAGCGGCTTGGCAGCCGGGCTGGCATCCACGATCGCCGGGTTTGTCGAAGCCGGTGAAAGCCTGAAGCACGCCGTGGCCCGCGAGGTGCTCGAAGAAACCGGGCATCGAGGTCTCGCAGGTGGACTACTACTCCTCACAGCCGTGGCCGTTTCCGCAATCAAGTTGATGTTGGGTTTCATCGCGCAAGCGCGCACCACCGCCATCACGACCCAGGACGACGAGCTCGGAAGACGCACGGTGGTTCTCGCGCGCAGAGATTGCATCCGGCACGCCGCTTCTGCCGCCGCCGGATCTCGATCTCCGGATGTCTGATCGAAGCTTGGCACGACAGCGGCGCGGCGACACCGTTACGCGAAGAGCTCGGCGCGCGCACGTGGAATCTTCGCCCGCGATAGAGCGGTTTCGAGACCCCCGCCGCGTCTGCGCGTCACCTCTGGTTCGATAAGCATCCCGTAAGAGACGGCATTCGGCAGTAGGATCAGCATCGTGGACGCTTTCGTTCACGACGTGCGCTATGCGTTTCGAGCACTTCGCCAGCGACCGGGCGTGACGCTCGTCGTTCTCCTCACACTCGATCGGCATTGGAGCGAACACCGCGATTTTCAGCTTCGCCGATGCGATTCTGCTAAGGCCGCTTCCGCACGCAAACGCTGACCGCATCGTCGGCATCTGGGAGCGACGGCCGTCGGGCCAGGCGACCGCGATGTCCGCTCTGAATTATCTCGATTACGCACGCGAGAGCGGTGCGTTCGCGCACATCGCCGCCACGACGGTCTGCTGTGGCCCGACCCTATTCGGCGGCGAGCCTTATCCGACGCCGCTCGCAAGCCTGAAGGTATCGGCGTCGTATTTTGACGTCTTCGGTGCGAAGGCCGTGACGGCCGCATCCTTCGCTGCAGGCGATGATCAACCCGGACACGATCAGGTGGTCGTGCTGAGTCATCGCGTGTGGGCGTCGCGCTTTGGTTCGGATCCGACGCTAATCGGACGCACGATCCGGCTGGACGAGCGGCCGTCTACCGTGATCGGGGTCATGCCGGAGAACAGCCTCATTCGATCGGGGCTTCATCGAGATTTGGGTCCCGGTCTCACTCGATGGCGAACGCCGGAATCGAGGCTCGCACTGGCTGCTGTCGCTGAGCGGCGGCGCCATAGGGCTGCTGAAGCCGGGGATCTCTATTGAATCGGCTCGGGCGGAAATGGATACCGTCGCCGCACGGCTCTCGATCGAGTCACCCGGACACGAACAAGGGGTGGGGCGTCGTCCTCGAACCATACGAGAACATTGTCGCCAATTCAGATTTGCGCCGCTCGCTCTATCTGGCTGGTCGCGGCTGCGGTCTCGGTCCTTTTGATCGCGTGCGTGAACATCGCCAATGTGCTGCTCGCATGGGCCTCGGCGCGCGAGCGCGAGATCGTGCTTCGGTTGGCGCTTGGGGCGGCGCCGAAGCGACTACTGCGACAGTTCCTGACGGAGAGCCTCCTGCTGTCGACGGTTGGTGGCGGACTCGGCGTGGCTGTCGGCTACGGAACGATGTCCCTGTTGCGAACGATCCTTCGAGCCCTGCCCGCGACGGTTGGAACTCTACCGATTCTGCTTCCCGCCGATGTGGCCGTGCAGCTCGATGGTCGAGTGCTTTCGTTCGCGGTTGGTGTCTCGGTTCTGTGCGGAGCGGTGTTCGGCTCGCGCCGGCGCTGACGACCATTCACGGCATGCGTGCCACGATTGCCTCCGGCGCTCGGGCAAGCGCCACGATGACCAACCGCCGGCTCCGCAATGGGCTGATTGTCGCGCAGGTGGCTCTTGCGTTCCTGATGCTGATCGGCGCCGGCCTCTTGATTCGAAGCTTCGAAAAAATGCGCACTCGCTGATACCGGATTCAATGCGACGAATGTCCTGACGGTGCAGCTCTCGCGTTCCGAACGGCACTTCGCAACCCCGTCGCAAGTCCGCACGTTCATGCGCGAGGTCGTTGCGGGCCTCCGCGCGACTCCTGGAATTGTGGACGCTGCATTCGTGGACGGAATGCCGATGAATGGCGCGCCGCGAGGAACCTTCTTCCAGCGTGCCGCCGATCCCTCTCGTTGAGCGGGCCCAGCGTCCCCTCGCGGATCTCAAGATCGTCGGGCCGGGATACTTCCACGTGCTCGGGCTCCATGTCCGTCGAGGCCGAGCGTTGAGCGAGATCGATCGAGACACAAGTCGCCGCTCGTAGCGGTGATCAACGAAACCCTGGCCCGGATGTTCTTTGCGAGCGGCGATCCGATTGGTCAGCGGCTGCTGATGGACGGGCCAACCACGACCTCGACCAATGTCGCCCAAACAGCTACCGCACGAAATCGCGGGCGTCATCGCCGACGAACGACCGACGCCGTTCGACGACCGGCGTGCCCACCCAGTCGTGTACGTCAGCAACGAACAGAATCCACGCGATTTCATCGGGGTGATTGTGCGCACATCGCTCGATGGGCAGCGGCTCGAATCAGCGGTTCGGGCGACAGTCGCCGCCACCGATCGTGAAGCGTCGCTGCGACGCAAAGTCAGGACGATGGACCAGTGGCTGTCCGAGTCGATGACGCCCGATCGTTACCGGTCTGTGCTATTCGGAGCCCTGGCTGCAGTGGCCGCGCTGCTGGCGGCGATCGGAATCTATGGGGTCGTTTTCGTCACCGGTGGCGCAGCGCACGCGCGAAATCGGTATTCGTGCAGCGCTCGGCGCGACTCAGGGAAACTGGTCCGGATTGGTGGTTAGCGAGGGCGTCACGCTTGTCGCGATTGGCCTCGCGCTCGGGGCCGTGGCCGCCATTGGACTCACACGAATCCTGGATGCCTTTCTGTTCGGGATCGAAAGATCTGAGCGCAGTCACATGGCTCGTCGCAGTGACGGTGCTGTGGAGCGTCGCGGTTGTCGGCTGCTACATTCCCGCACGGCGGGCGGCCGGCGTCGATCCGCTCGCCGCCCTGCGCGCTGAATAGCCGCATCGAGTCTGCATTTAGGGGCTTTGCACTTCGCCTGATGGCACGTCCCGGATGCGCACCTTCCGCGATCTTCCCATCGTCAACGACAGGCGTGCCGGCGACGAGCACATATCGAAAGCCGCTGCTCGGTACGGGACCGGCCTCATGCACGTTGCGTGATCCTGAACCGTCGCCGGATCGAAGATCGTCAAGTCCGCGTCGGCCCCTTCCTGGACGCGCCCCTTCCGCCGCGCGGTCGGCCGTCGCGCTCTCGAGGCGCTGTGCCGGCATCAGGGACATCTTGCGCAGTGCGTCCATCAGTGTCAGCGTCCTTCGCTCTCGCGGACGTATCGCGACAGGATCCGAGGCGTAAGTCCCGGCACCGCGCGGATGGCCTTTTCCGTTGTCGACTTCTGCCGTCGCTGGCGATCATCGTCAACGGATGCTCGATCACCGCGTCAACGATGTCGTCGGGATTGACGTAGAGCAGCACTCAGCAGCGGATCGGGAAGACGCGTGCAACCGGTCGAATCGTTCCTTCGTGAGCCGCTCGCCGGTTTGAATGAGCTGGACGTCCTTATACCGTGATGCCGTTGCGCTCTCTGCCATCCTGGGTTGAAGAATGCCGAATTGATCGCGGTCATGCCAGCACCGTAAGGAGTACGCTCTCCGCCGTCACATCGAGGCCGCGGGCGCGCGCGCCTTCGACCAGGCGACAGAACACTCCACGGCATCCACGCAGTCCGACGCTGTTGATGTGGACGATGTGCAGCGAGGCTCCGGTGACGGCGGCGGCGCCGATCACCTCATTGATCGATTCAATACTCGAGCCGGGCTCCGCCCGCCCCGAACTGCGAACGTGAACGTAGATCGGCACGTGGTGCGCGGCCGCGATCCTGAACGTGCGAATCACCTCGAGCCGCGTGGCTCCCGGCGTCACGCGAGCCCCATGCCGATGCCAAGCGCGCCGGCGCTGAGGCCGCGTTCAGAGTGCTCGTAGCTACCTGTTCAAATTGCGCATCGGTGATGGGCCTGTCTGTCGCCGGACCGGTCTGCGGCACGATGGCACCGGTGGGCATCGGTGCGCCAAGCGTCGCGACGCGGACCGCCGGGTGACTCGCGGTCGCTCCAAAGTTCACCAATGCTTGCCCGGTCCGTTCGGTGATGAACCCGGCAACGTCGGACACGCCGATCTCGAGCTCCAGGGCCGTGGTGACGCCGTCGAGCGCTTTGAGCCGGTAGTTCTCGGCGTCCTTGACCGTGGGAATGAAGATCGATGAACCCGGGCATGACGACCAGCCCATTCAGCATCGATCGTTCGCGTGCCCTGCAGGTCGGCCGTGGTGATGCGGGCGATTGTGCCATTGGCGATGCCGACGTTGCGCACGCCGTCCAGCCCGGTCTCCGGATCCATGACACGCCCGCCCCGGACGACGATGTCGTAGCGTGTTTGCGCTGATGCTGCGGCGACACAGAGACCCACCAGGGCGAGGGCAATTGTTCGCATTGTAGAGAGCCAGGCTACGGCCAAGACGGTCCTGTGGTCAATGAGCGGGGTATTCAGTCGTGCGGCTCGTTGTTGGCGTCTGAATCGAGGTCAGCGAGTCGTAGCCGCCCTGTATAATGTGCCGCTCACCGTTACATCTTGCGAGGACGCCGACGTGCGACAGCTGACCCTGCTGGTTCTCTTCGGGCTGCTTGGAATCGGTGCATGCCCAGTGGCTCAACTACCCGAACGCCAGGCATTCCACGTACAAAGGACGGCGTAAGCCGAACCTGACGGCGCCGGCCCCTCGGACCGCCGACGGCAGGCCTGATCTGTCCGGCGTCTGGCACGCAGCCGACGCCGCTGGCTGGCGAGATGAAGCGTCTGTTCGGCGACGATGTCTGACGCCGTTACCGTGCCCGGGATGGAGCCGGACACCATCCTCGAAATACGCCATCAACATCTTCGTCGACTTCAAAGCCGAGGACGTGTCGATACGGCCCGAGGCGGCAGCGATTCTTCGTGGCGCGGCTGACGAGCACAACCGAGGTTCTTTTCGCCACTACTGCCTGCCGGCGGGCATCCCGCTTGCGACACTCGTGTCCGAGCTGACGAAGATCGTGCAGACGCCGAGCTTGACGCTGATCTGGCTCGAGCTCGATTCCGCCATGCGCCAGATCTATACCGACGGTCGTCCGCATCCCGTGAACCGGAATCCGTCGTGGCTGGGCTATTCAATCGGCAAAGTGAGGACAAGGACACGCTGGTCGTCGGACACGGTCGGATTCAACGACAAGACATGGCTCGACGCGTTCGGCCACCCGCACAGCGAAGCCATGCGGGTCGTGGAACGCTATCGCCGCCGCGATTTCGGCCACATGGACGTCGAGATTACGATCGACGATCCGCAGATATGCACTGAAGCCCCTTCACCATCAAGGTGACGCACGAGCTTCAAGCCGACACCGACATCCTCGAATATTTCTGCAACGAAAACGAGAAGGACCGCGGGCACGTGAAGGAAGTAGGCCGACTTCTCTTACGGCGCGACGCACGCGAAATTGGCGGCGTCGGTGCTCGTCACCGCTGCTTTGTACCTGGCGACTTGCGGATAGGTCACAGACAAGACGGTGAAGGCTTTGCCCTGCGAGTGGCGCGCCCGGTGGCCCTGGCGTGACGGCCGGATGCATCGCGGGCACCGCGCCTGGCGTCTTGCCTTTCTCCGTCCAATCTTCCAGTGCGGTCAGCCAGTCGATCGCGAAGGCGCCTTCGCCGCCGAAGCAATGATCCATGCCGGGGATGAGATAGAGCTTCACACGATCCTGATCGCGTCCTCTCCCCAGCTTGGCAACCACTGCTCCGGATAGTAGTTCACCGAGTTGCCATGCACGGAATGAGGCGCGTCAGATCGTGCCGTGGTACGTGATCAGCTTTCGCCGTGCGCGATGAATGCCGAGAGGTCCGGATTCATCGCCACGTGCGCGCCGCCGTCGACCTGTTCGGCGCTGAGCAAGATCGCGATCCACGTCGAAGGTGGCGGGATCCCACGCCGGATTGCGGCGCAACGAGGTTGCGGAAGTAGCTGGTTCCAATGCCGAACTGCGGGGACGCGTAGGCGACCCAGAGAGGCTCGCTGCCCGGTCCGGTTCCCGGCATCAGGATTTCTCCGGCCTTGCTGACGACTCCGGCATAGATGCGTCTGGCCGCCGCGACTTCCTTCTCGCCTCCAGACACGTCCAGGTCTGACCATCCCTGCACTGCGTGGTGGCGGGATCGAAAGTGCACTTGCCCGGGTCGGCAATGACGCGGTCCTTCACACCGTCCCTTGCATCGCAGAGCCGCAATGGCCGCTTCCTTCAGGATGACGAGCTTGATCGGACGCCCAGTCCTCCGGGTCCGATGTATCCGGCTGGATCAGGATGCTCAAGGACATCGGCGGGGACCAGTTGCTGGCAGGAGCGCCGGCGACGATCGCATCGTAGTCCTCGGAAAGCGCTGCGCCTCTTTCAGCCCCTGGCGGCCGCCCGTCGAACACCCGTTCCAGCACGCTCTTTCCGGCGACCTGCCGCACCGTGCGGTCGTGATCGCCTTGCCTGCAATCGTCAGCTCCGTGAACGGCCCGGCATACGCGTAA
>ERZ1370068.1664-contig-11577_pt1 | contig 21309 bp, 28 predicted proteins | sample MGYA00561227_ERZ1370068 | MGnify/ENA primary metagenome ERZ1370068 (study PRJEB38410, sample SAMEA6850437) | metagenome | study: Metagenomic assessment of the ecological functions of the soil: analysis of the soil microbiota associated with the... | reverse complement strand
TGTACTTCGTTCAGTTACGTATTGCTTGGGGTCGAGGCCGAAGGATTTCACGCGCCAGCGCGCGTCCAGACCGACCGTGTAGCGCTCTTCCGTGTTGATGCCGAGTCGCCAGCCGGCGCGCCGCCGCCGACACCCGCCGCGCCGGCGATGTTGCCGCCGACGGTGCGAACGTTGGTCGCGCTACGGCGGGCCGCGGTGGCACGTCAGGCCGTCAGCGTGGAACCACGAGATCATCGGCTTCAGATCCAGCCCCTTGAACGGCGTGAACTCGGGGCTGAGGATGAACGCGTAGTCCTCACCGCGAGGGTCCGGGTGACAGCCGTCGACCGGTTGCCGCCCGCGAGCTGATCCTCGACGATCACGAACGCGAGGTGGTTCTTGATGTCCGGCGTGAACGTGGAGTACATGTCCAGGCCGGCGAAGTCACCGTTCGCGTAGTACACCTTGTAGTTGGCGATGGTACCGAACGGCTGACCGCCCGCGCGGGCCACCGTCAAGAACGGGATGAACGGCATGATGCTGTCTTTGCCGGTCAGGTCGAACTCGGTGTAGATCCACTTGACCTCGAACAGCCCGGCGACGTCCGTGTTGAGGTCGAGCCCGCCGCCGGTAGCCGACTTGGTGCCGCCCGGCGAAGCCGCCGGCCGCTCCGCGTTGTTGCCCGGGAAGCCGCCGTCGTTCGAGCCACCCTGGCCGTACATCAGGTCGATTTCGACTCCGAGCACGGCCTTGGTCCGTCCGACCGCGAACTCGAAGTCGGGCGGAAGCGAGTCCGCGCGTACCATTCCCGATCGTTGTCACGACTGTAGTTGCCGTCGTAAAGTTCCGGCCCGCCGACGTGATCTGGTCGAAGGTGCCGGTGATCGTCACCTTCGGGGCCGGCGGGGCGTCTGCGCGAACGCAGACGGGGCCAGCGCTCCGAGGATGACGAGGGAGAGTACTGCGATGACCAGACATCTCCTCATTACTGCCTCCTCAGGTGTAGTGAAGCAGCAATCAGCCAGTTGCCACGACTCAACGCCGACATCACCAACCACAGCATGCAGCCGTCATCGGCGCCCGGGGGCGCCGGTCGAGGCCTGCTTTGCGCGTCGACGACCCCGCGCGGTCGAGTTGCTACGAAGCCAGTCGCATCGTTGACTGGCGGTCGAGGTAGGGCGTCGTCACCCAGAGCCGCCGGGAACGCCTGAATCGCGGATCTCCCCGCATCCTGGCGGTAGTGCTTGGAATCTCTCGGTCAGGGTCGTCACGGCTGTTATCAAGTGTGCACGGCAAACAGCCTGCACACCGCGCAATTTTACTGCACTGGCGGGATAATCGTCAAGAAAAATCTTGGCAGCTAAAACAGCTACTTACGGACTGCTACGTTGGTGGGCTATCCCCCTCTCCCAGGGCTTTCAGCCGATCGAGGGCTGCCTGGCCAACCGGCGAATCGGGAGCCAGCTGGCCGAGCCTGACGGAAGGCGGCCTTGGCCTCGTCCCGTCGATTCTCAGCGACGAACACGAGGCCGAGGTTGTAGTAGGCGGTTTGCATCTTCGGGTCGAGGCTGATCGCGAAGCGGAGCGTCTGCTCGGCCTCTCGGTACTGCTTCAAGTGATACAGCGCGAGACCGAGGTTCTGATTCGCAGTCTCGGGAATCGTCAAGGTCGGAAGCTCCAGCGCCTTCCGATAGCTGGCGACGGCCTCGTTCCAGCGGCGCGACTCGGCGAGCGCGGTGCCCATGTGGAAGTGAGCATCGGCGTACATGGGGTTCAGCTCGACGGCCTTCTTGAAGTGCTCGAGCGCCATGTCCGGGCGTCCGAGCTCGAGCAAGACCACGCCGAGGGTGTCGCGATAGAGCGCGGACTCCGGGTTGACGTTGATCGCCTCCTGGAGGGAGGCGATCGCCCCCGCCGGCTGTCTGTCGTTCAAGTAGCTGAGCGCGCGGTCGTACGCGGCTCGCGCCTGGAGCTTCTGGACTTCGGCCCGCTTCTCCGCTTCTTTCGTGTTGGTGCATCCGACCAAGAGTCCGAGAACAAATAGAGTCAACCAAATCCCGTGTCTTCTTGACACGATCAATCCTCCCCATGTAGCCTCAACAAGATGCCTACCTACGAATATGAATGCCTCAAGTGCAGACGCGTCTTCGAAATACGCCAGCGCATCTCCGAGCCGGCGCTGACGGTGTGCGACGTATGCGGCGGTGAAGTGCGCCGCCTCCTCTCGGCCGCCCCGTTCATCCTGAAGGGCGCAGGGTGGTACGTCACCGACTATCCGTCGGAATCTCGCAAACAGGCCCTGAAATCCGAGAAATCCTCGGAGAAGTCATCGGACAAGTCGTCGGAGAAGACGTCGGAGAAGACGTCGGAGAAGTCGAGCGACAAACCCGCCGACAAGCCGGCCTCGAAGGGAACCGACGGTTCTACGTCCGCCTCCGCGCCCGCCGCCCCGCCGACGAAGTCCGACTGACCACGACCGGGGTACCCCGCCCGGCCTTGAGCGCCCTGGCGGCGCTCCCCGCATTGACCGCGATCTCGAGCCGGTTGCTCGAGCCCACGAGCGCGCCCCGGATCGCCGCGCCCCAGGTCACCGTAGGTCCGCACCAGCGGCAGCGACTTGCCGGCGACGCGGACCGCCACGCCCGACCCGAGCGAGGCGATCGCGTCGGCGTGGATCGAGGTCACCAGGTTGCCAGAAGCGGTCGACATGAACCACGGCTCCGCCGACCCGGCCCTCACTCACGCGAACCTCTGGCCACGCCAGGCGGACCGGATCGGTCACGAGCGACCCGAGGCGCGCCGGCTCGATACCCCGCGCGAGGTGGGCGGCCGCCGGCGCGAAGATGTCGCGCCCGTGAAACGTGCGGCTGACGGCGGTCCCGCGAAACTCGGCGGCGCTGAGCTCGAAGGCGCGCAAGCGCGGGTCGCCCAGGAAGGGTGTGAACAGCCCGTTGTCGGGTCCGACGAACATCTGGTCGCGCGCGGCGACCGCCAGCGCCCGGCGGGCGGTGCCGACCCCGGGATCGACCACCGCCACATGGATCGTGGCGGCCGGAAACCGCGGCGCGGCGGCTTCCAGGGTCAGGGCGCCTTCCAGGACGTCGTGCGGGGCGACCTCGTGGGTGATGATCGACCACATGCACGTCACGGGTAATCGAGAGGATCACGCCCTTCATCTCGGCCACATAGGGATCACGCGTGCCGAAGTCGGTCGTCAGCGTGATGACGGCCACGTCAGCGATCGCGGTCGACCACGAAATCCGCGACCAGGGCCAGCGTTTCGCGCTCCTCGGACGGGTTGAAAGCGGCCAGTGCGGCCTTCGCCGACCGCGCGTATTCGTGAGCCTGAGCCAGCGCGTACTCGACGCCCTCGTGATCGACGACGTAACGCCGGATCTCGTCGATCTCCTCCGCATCGAGGTCGTGACGCTTGAGCAGGCTCTTCACGCGCTCGGACTCCGCGGGGGTCGCGCGGGCGAGCATCGCGATGAGCGGCAGGGTCCGCTTGCCCTCGCGCAGGTCGGCGCCGATCGCTTTGCCGAGCCGATCCTGGTTCGCGACGAAGTCGAGCGAGTCGTCCGAGATCTGGAACGCGACACCGATGTCCAGGCCGTATTGCGTGAGCGCGTCGACCTGCCCGGCCGGAACCCCGCCCAGGAGCGCGCCGATGCGGCAGCACGCCGACATGAACGAGGCGGTCTTCTGGGTGATGATCCGGAGGTAGTCCGCCTCGGTGGTGACCCCGTCCGCTTGAGCTCGAGCTGGAAGACCTCGGCCTCGGTCATCGAGACCGTCGAGCGCGCCAGGGTCTCCATCACGGCGCGATCGTTGTCTCCGCACGAGCATGGCGAACGACTTGGAGTACAGGTGGTCGCCCACCAGGACTGAGGCGTCGTCACCCCACTGGGCGTTCGCCGACGGCCGGCCGCGCCGCAGCGGCGCCTGGTCGACGACGTCATCGTGGATGAGCGTCGCGGTGTGGAGTAGCTCGACCACGCAGGCCAGCCGTACGCCACGCGGCCCGACGTAGCCCGCCAGGCGCGCCGCCAGCAAGAGGAGCATGGGGCGAAGGCGCTTGCCGCCGGCGCCCGCGATGTACCCGCCCATCTCCTGGATCAACGCGACGGGGAGTCGAGCTCGCGGCGGATCTCGGCCTCGACGCGCTCCGAGATCGGCGCCGACAAGCCCGGCGACGCGCTCCTTCAGGACCCGCTCGAGGGTGGGCGTGGCCACGAGCGACTATTTCGGGACGACGCGATCCTTGATCTGGATCCGCGCGCCTGGGGCCACCGTTTGAACATCTGCGACCGAGAACCGCTCGCGCATCTCGGTGACGCGCGCCGTACCCACTTCCTCGTCGAGCTCACCGAGGACCTCGCCCGTCACGGGATGGACGAGCGGGATCGCGTCGCGCCGCAGGCTCACGAGCGATGCCGGCCCGGATCCCGTCGGCAGAGGTCAGATCGATCACGATGCGGGTCGTATCCACGTAGACGACGAATCCCTCTTCCGGACCTTCCGGCGCCTTCCCGTTCGTGTGAGCGGGTGCAGGGGCCGGGCCGCGCGCCGTGGGGCCTGACGCCGGCTGAGCGGGCGCCGGTGTTCCAGCCGTTGTCGGCGTCTGGGTCGGCATGTTCTGACGCGCGCTGATCTTCCCGCCGCCGGGGTGCACCGTACCGGGCCACGATTTCCAGGCGGCGCGATGATCGAACCCTTGCCGAACACCACGGTGCCGAAGGTGATCGGCGTCTTGTCCTCCTCGACCCAGACGTATTCAGGCTCGCTCGGCACGTCGCCAAATCTCGGATTCTTGATCAGGAGCCATCTGGTCTCGGCCGACTTGATCGTGACGGACGGATCGCCGGCGGTGGGGACACCGATGACGTTTTTGCCGTCGAGCAGCCGAACGCCGTCACGGCGACGACAACGGCGAGCAGCGCGAAGCGTCGCACGGTCATGATGCCGCCCATACCATAGCAGGGTGAAGCGGGCAAGACATCAGTCTTCGCTGGCAGGTTCCCACGGGAAGCGCTGCTCTTCCGCGGCGGCCGGCGGCAGCAGCGGTGCACGGCGGGAGAACAGGGCCGTGCCCGTGACGGCTCGAGATCCAGGTCACGTCGAGGTACACGATGCCCCGCCGCTGGATCAGGACCGGCACGACCCAACCCGACACCTCGAGCTTCTTCGACACCCGAACGGCCCGGTCCTGAATGGCCAGGATTTCCTGGACGTGGGCGCCGCCGTTCGCGAAGAGGTCGCTCACCGTGAGGGGATCGACCACCTGGAAGCGCTTCGAGCCCTCGAGCGCGATCGCCAGGAGATAGGGGACGCGGCGCAGGTCCGGCTTGTCCTTCGCTTCCGTCAGGTCGAGCACCGGCGTGATCGCGACCTTGATTCGCCCACGTGTGATCCGGACGCCGTCGTCGGCCTGCGGCAGCGGTTTGCCCTCGATCGGGACGTAGAGCGCCTCCGCGAATCGGGGCTGCACCGTGCGGATCTGGGCGTAGCCGAGAACTTCTTCGTACCGGCCGAGCACCTTCCGTGTGATCGGGTGAAAAAACTCCTCGCCCTTGCGGAAGATGGTGAACTCCTGACCGACCTGGGCGCCCCCGCTCTCGCCGATGTCGAGGTAGACCGTGTTTCCTTCGACGTTGATCACGAGGCCCTCGAGGGGCTGAACGCCTTGCTGACGTCGTCGACCATGAGCGCGAAGGTCGCCCCGACACGATCGGCCATCCCGGCGGCGGCGTTCGACGCGACGGCGAGCGCGGCCAGCACGGCGAGGCCGATGAGGTCCGAACCCGCATGCTCAGAAGGTCACCGACGGTCTGTGGATGCCGAACACTCCGCGCAGTCTGTCACAGATCTCGCCGAGGGTGACGCCGACTTCGACCGCCGTGACGAGCAGCGGCAGGAGGTTGTCGCGCCCGCGCGCCGCGGCCTCGAGCCCATCCAGCGCCCGCTGAGTGGCCTCTCGATCCCGCGCCGCCCGCACGCGGGCCACCCGCTCCGCGAGCGCCGCGCCGACGGCCGCGTCCACCTGGAAGAGGTTGCCCGGCGGCTGGTCATCGGTCACGTACTCGTTGACCCCGACGACGATGCGGGCGTGGTCCTCGACCTCGCGCTGGTAGCGGTACGCCGCGTCCTGGATCTCACGCTGCATGAACGGAATCGCGGTGACGGCCCCGCCGAGGTCGTCGATCTTCTCGATGTAGACCCGCGCCGCTTCCTCGATGTCGGCGGTCAGGCGCTCGACCGCGAACGCGCCGCCGAGCGAATCGGCCACGTCGGCGACCCCGGACTCATGGGCGAGGATCTGCTGGGTCCGGAGCGCGATGCGCACCGCACGCTCGGTGGGCAGCGAGAGCGCCTCGTCCATCGAGTTCGTGTGCAGAGACTGGCAGCCGCCGAGCACGGCCGCGAGCGCCTGGACCGTCACCCGGACGATGTTGTTCTCCGGCTGCTGGGCGGTCAGCATGCTGCCGGCCGTCTGCGCGTGAAATCTCAGCGCCAGCGACCGCGGGTCGCGAGCCGAGAACCGCTCGCGCATGATCCGCGCCCACAGGCGGCGCGCGGCTCGGAACTTCGCGACCTCCTCGAGCAGATTGTTGTGCGCGTTGAAGAAGAAGGACAGCTGCGGGGCGAAGACGTCGACGCCGAGGCCCGCGTCCACCGCCGCCTGCACGTAGGCGATGCCGTTGGCCAGGGTGAAGGCGACCTCCTGCACGGCCGTGCACCCGGCCTCGCGCATGTGATAGCCGGAGATCGAGATCGTGTTCCACCGCGGGACGCGATCCTTGCAGTAGGCGAACGTGTCGGTGATGAGCCGCATCGAGGGACCGGGAGGAAAGATGTAGGTCCCGCGCGCGATGTACTCCTTGAGGATGTCGTTCTGCACCGTCCCGCTGAGCTTGTCGGCGGTGACGCCCTGGCGGCGCGCGGTCGCCACGTAGAGCGCCAGCAAGATCGACGCGGTGGCGTTGATCGTCATCGAGGTCGAGACCCGATCGAGCGGGATCCCCTCGAAGAGGTCCTGCATGTCCTCGAGCGAGGCGATCGACACCCCGACCTTGCCGGTCTCGCCCCTCGCCATCGGCGCGTCGGGGTCGTAGCCCATCTGGGTCGGGAGGTCGAACGCAACCGATAGCCCGGTCTGTCCCTGCTCGAGCAGGAATCGGTAGCGCTTGTTCGTCTCGGTGGCGGAGCCGAAACCGGCGTACTGCCGCATCGTCCAGAGGCGCTTCCGGTGCATCTCCGGGTGCACGCCGCGGGTGAACGGAAACTCCCCGGGCGCGCCGAGCTCCTCGGCCGGAGCGTCCTCCCGCCCGTAGACGGGCTTCAGCGGCTCGCCCCATGACGTCTTGAACTCTTTCGGCCGGTCCGTCACAGCGGTAGATTCCCGTGCTTCTTGGGCGGATTACTGTCGCGCTTGGTCCGCAGGAGCTCCAGCACCTCGCAGAGCCGCGCGCGCGTGTCCCGGGGCTCGATCACCTCGTCGATATAACCGTGCTCCGCGGCGACGTACGGCGTCGCGAGCATCTCGCGGTACTCGCGTGCCTTCTCGGCCTTGAAGCTCGCCGGGTCGCCCGCCTGGTCCGCCTCGCGCCGGTAGAGGATGTTCACGGCGCCCTCCGGGCCCATGACGGCGATCTCGGCCGTCGGGTACGCGAAGTTCGCGTCGCCCCGGATGTGCTTGGAGGACATGACGCAGTATGCGCCGCCGTAGGCCTTGCGGGTGATCACCGTGAGCTTCGGCACGGTCGCCTCGCAGAAGGCGTAGAGCAGCTTGGCGCCGTGCTTGATGATGCCGCCGAACTCCTGCGTCGTCCGGGTAAGAACCCCGGCACGTCCTCGAACGTCACCAGCGGGATGTTGAAACAGTCGCAGAACCGCACGAAGCGGGCGCCCTTCAGCGAGGCGTTGATATCGAGGCATCCGGCCAGATGCGCCGGCTGATTCGCGACGATCCCCACCGGCTTGCCGCCGAGCCGTCCGAAGCCGACGATGAGATTGGGCGCGAAACCGGCGTGGACCTCGAAGAAATAGTGCTCGTCGAGCACCGTGCGGACGATGTCCAGCATGTCGTAGGGCTTGTTCGGCTGGTCGGGCACGACGGACTGCAGACTCTCGTCCCGCCGGTCGATCGGATCGCGCGTGGGCCGGCGCGGCGGCTCCTCGAGGTTGTTCTGCGGCAGGAACGTCATCAGCTCGCGAATCAGGGCGAGGCACTCTTCCTCGCTGTCGGCGGCGAAGTGAGCGACCCGGAGGTGGTGCTGTGCGTCCGGGCGCCGCCGAGCTCCTCGGCCGAGACCGCCTCGTGAGTCACCGCGCGGATCACGTCCGGCCCGGTAACGAACATGTACGAGGTGTTCTTCACCATCAGGATGAAATCGGTCAGCGCCGGCGAGTACACCGCGCCGCCCGCGCACGGGCCCATGATCGCCGAGATCTGGGGGACCACGCCGGATGCGAGGGTGTTGCGCAAGAAGACGTCGGCGTACCCGGCTAGCGAGACCACGCCCTCCTGGATCCGGGCGCCGCCGGAGTCGTTGAGCCCGATGATCGGCGCGCCCGTCTTGACTGCGAGGTCCATGATCTTACAGATCTTGCGCGCGTGCGCTTCGGACAAGGAGCCGCCGAATACCGTGAAGTCCTGGGCGAAAACGAAAACCGGCCGCCCGTGGATGCGACCCGAGCCGGCGACGACGCCGTCGCCCGGTGTACGCTGGCTCGCCATGTCGAAGTCGTGGCTCTGATGAACGACGAGCTTGTCGATCTCCAGGAAGGATCCCGCGTCGAGCAGGATGTCGAGACGCTCGCGCGCGGTCTTCTTGCCGGCCTTGTGCTGGCGACGAATCCGCTCCTCGCCACCGGCCAGCTCGGCCTCGGCGTGCCGACGATGGAGCTCGTCGAAGCGATCCTGGTGCGACATCAAGGTCCTAGTTTCATTGACTTCCGGTCCATTATCCACCAATAATTCAGCCCCATGCCCTTCTGGGTCCAGATGCTCCTCTCCCTGGCGGCATTTGCGCTGTTGGTGGCGCTGGTCGCCGCGGTCTGGGCGCTCAGAGGGGTGGCGCAGCGGGCCGAAGCGGTGCTGACCATCGTCGAGCAGGAGCTGAGGCCGCTGATCGGCCAGGGGCTCGCGCTCACCGAGGACGTACGAGGGCTCACGCGCGAGGCGGGTCGCGAGCTCGAGCGTGTCGGCGCCGTCACCGACCGGGTGGAGGTCGTCGCGGCCGGGCTCGGCCGGATCATCACGACGCTCGGCAGCCTGACCCGCGCCGGCCAGATCGTCGGCGTGGCGGCGGGCCTCAAGAGGGGCATCGACGTGTTCGTCCATCGTCTCAGGCATCAAGGAGATCAACATGAGCAATGATCGACGCGACGCAGGTGGCTACATGGGCTGGTTCCTGTTCGGCGCGGTGGTCGGCGCCGGGGTCGCGCTGCTGATGACGCCGAAAACCGGCGCGCAGGCGCGCGGGCTCCTGGCCGAGCACGGCGGCGACCTGGGGCGCCGCGCTCAGGAGTTCGCCAACGAGGCGCAGGGCCGCGCCGGCGAGTGGCTCGACAAGAGTCGGGAGATCTTCGAGGAGCAGACGCAGCGCCTCATGAGCGCGTTCGAGGCGGGCCGCGACGCCATGCGAGAGGAGATCCGTAGAGGCTCCAGCGAGTCGCGTGGCTGAGATCGAGGTCCCCAACCCCGACGAGATCCACGAGCGCGGCGAGACGGCGTTCGGCCGGCGCGCCGCGCTCACCACGGCGATCTACGCGATCGTCCTGTCGATCGCCTCGCTCGGCGGCAACAACACCGTCAAGGAGATGCTGCTGTCCCAGCAGCAATCCTCCGACCAGTGGTCGTTCTACCAGGCCAAGGTGATCCGCGAGCACCAGTACCGCGCCCAGAAGATGCTGCTCGAGATGCAGCTGGCGGAGCCGTCGAGCCTGAAGGGCGCGGAGCGCGCGAAGGTCGAGGGGCTCGCGGCGAAGTTCGCCGAGGAAGAGAAGCGCTACAACACGGAGAAGAAAGAGATCGAGGCGGAGGCGAAGAAGCTCGAGGCGGCGCGCGACCATCGCCGCGAGCGGCATCCCTACTTCGAGTTCGGCGAGGTCCTCCTGCAGATCGCGATCGTGAGCGCCTCCGGTGGCCATTCTCTCCACGTCGCGCCAGATGTTCCGGTTCTCGCTGGTCCTGGCGGTCCTCGGCGTGTTGCTCGCCGTGAACGGATTCGTCCCGCTCTTCTCCCTGCCGTTCCTGCACCACCACTGACGGGCCGCCGGGCGTCGAGCGCCGGCCCGGTGGCTCAGATGTGGATGGCCTGGCCGAGCGCGGCGAGCGTCGCTTCGAGGGCGGCTTCGGACAAGGTCGGGTGGGCGTGGATCGTGTGGATGATCTCCTCGAGCGTGGCCTCGAGGGTGCGGCCGACGGCGAACTCGTGGATCATCTCGGTCGCCTCGGGGCCGAGGATGTGAGCACCGAGGATCTCGCCGGTCGCCTTGTCGGCGATCACCTTGACGAAGCCCTCCGTGTCGCCCAGCGCGACGGCCTTGCCGTTCGCCGTGAACGGGAACCGCCCCACCGACACCTCGCGTCCGCCCTCGCGGGCGCGTGCCTCCGTCGAGCCGATCGAGGCGATCTGCGGGCGGCAGTACGTGCACGAGGGCACGTTGCCGTAGTCGACGGGCCGCGGGCTCTTGCCGGCGATCGCCTCGGCGCGCGACGACGCCCTCGGCCATGGCCTTGTGCGCGAGCAGCGGCGCGCCCGCCATGTCGCCGATCGCGTAGATCCCCTTCACCGAGGTCTCCATGGTCGGCGAGACCTTGACGAACCCGCGCTCGAGCTGAACGCCCAGGCCCTCAGGCCGAGGCCCGGCGACCTTCGCGGCCCGGCCGACCGCCATCAGGACCTGCTCCACCTCGAGCTTCTCGCCACCGAGGTCGACGACGACTCCGGCGCCCCGGGCTTCACGGAGGCGACCTTCACGCCGGTCCTGATCGTGATCCCCCGTCGGGTGAACGTCCGCGCCAGCTCCTTCGAGACCTCTTCGTCCTCGACGGGGACGACGCGCGGGAGCGCCTCGAGGATCGTGACCTGGACACCGTACGAGGCGAAGACGTCGGCGAACTCGACCCCGACGGCGCCGGCGCCGATGACCGCGATCGACTTGGGATGGCGCTCGTTCCGTACGGCGCCGTTCGAGGAGATCACGGTCTTCTCGTCGATGGTGACGCCCGGAAGCGACTTCGGCTCCGAACCGGTGCCCAGAATGACCGCGCGCGCCTCGAGCGTCTCGGAGCCGCCGGTCCCCTTCACCTCGACGACGTTCTTCGCCTTCAGCGTGCCCCGGCCCGGGAACAGGGTGATCTTGTTCTTTCGGAAGAGAACTCGACGCCCTTGGCCATGCGATCGGCGACCCGGCGGCTCCGCTGGACCGCCTCGGGGTAGCTCGCCTCGAAGCCGGTCAGCTTGATACCGAAATCCGCCGCATGGCCCATCAGGTTGACGACTTCGGCGTTCGCGCAGCAGCGCCTGTGGTCGGGATGCAGCCCCAGTTCAGGCACACACCGCCCGGACGGTCGTCCTCCACCGTCGCGACCGAAAGCCCGAGCTGGGCGCACCGGATCGCCGAGACGTAGCCGCCCGGACCGGTGCCGACCACCACGACATCGAACTTGTGGGTCGCCATCGTCAGACGAGGAGCCGCAGCGGCTCTTCGAGCAGGTGCTTGACGTCCTGCAGGAACCTGGCGCCCATCGCGCCGTCCATCACGCGGTGATCGCACGAAATCGTCAGCATCATCCGCCGGCCGACGCCGAGCCCGGTCTCGTCCACCACCGGCACGCGGCGCACCGACCCGACCGCCAGGATCGCGCCCTCGGGCGGATTGATGATCGCGGAGAACTCGGCCACGTCGAACATGCCGAGGTTCGAGATCGAGAAGGTCGCGCCGGAGAGCTCTGGAGCGCGAAGCTTGCGATTGCGCGCGCGCTCGGCGAGATCGCGCGCCTCGACGGCGATCTGGGCAAGCGGCTTGGCGTGGCAGTCGCGCAGCACGGGGGTGATGAGCCCGTCGTCGAGCGCGACGGCGATGCCGATGTGCGCCCGGTGGTAGACGCGGATCGCGTCGCCCTGCAGCGGGCATTGACCCCGGGGTGCTTCAAGAGCGCCAGCGCGCTCGCCCGGATCACGAAGTCGTTGACGGAGATCTTGGGCTGACCCTCCAGCGCGTTCAGCTGCTCTCGCAGCTCCCACGCCCGGTCCATCGCGACTTCGCTCGTGACGTAGAAGTGCGGTACCGGCGCCTTCGGACAGAGGCATCCGGCGCGCGATCGCCGCCCGAATCTGGGTGAGCGGCACATCCTCGAATTCCGCCCCCGAGACGGCCGCGGGCATGCGCGACGGCCGACGCGGCGCCGATGCCGGCGGTACTCGAGCCGGCGGCCTCGACATCGCGGCGAATGATGCGCCCCCGGCCCCGACCCGTGCAGCAGCCGCAGGTCGACCCCGCTCTGCGCCGCAATCTTCTTCGCCAACGGCGAGCGCCTTCACCCGCCCGCCTTGCGCCCCTGCCCTAGGCCGGCGGGAGCGGCGGCAGGCGCGCTGACCACCGCCGCCGGCCGAGCAGCCGGCGCCGACGGGGCCGGCGCGGGCGTCACTGGAGCTGGGCGCGGCGCCTGAGGGCCGCCGACGCCGCCCCGGCGGGTGGGGCCGGGGCAGGCTCGGCGCGAAGTGGGGTTTTCTGAGCGGCCGAGCCTGCCCCGGCCCCGCCCGCTGGCGCGGAAGCGACGAGCGCGGCAATGTCATCGCCAGGCTCAGCGATGACCCCGATCAGAGCCCCGATGGCAGCCGTTTCGCCAGCCGGAACGAGGATCTTGCGCAGAACGCCAGCGCCGAATGCTTCCATTTCGACGTCGGCTTTGTCCGTCTCGACCTCGGCCAGGATGTCCCCGCCCTTGACCTGGTCGCCTTCCTTCTTGAGCCACTTGATGATCTTGCCGCTCTCCATCGCGTCGGAGAGCTTGGGCATGACGACCTTCGTGACGGCCATGGCTCAGCTCCCGTTCGCGTTACACACGCGTCGGATCGCCGCGACGATCCTGTCCTTCGACGGCGTCTTGAGCTTCTCGAGATTGCGAGCATACGGCATGGGCGCATTGGCGCCGGTCACGCGCTCGACCGGCGCGTCCAGATCGTCGAAGGCCTGCTCGGTCACGGACGCGGCGATCTCCGAGCCCATGCCCGCGAAGCCCGCGCCCGCCTCGACGACGACGACCCGGTGGGTCTTGCGCACCGACTTGATGATGGTCTCGGTGTCCATCGGACGGAGCGTGCGCGGATCGACGAGCTCGACGGAGATGCCTTCTTTCTCGAGCTCCTCGGCGGCCTCCATCGCCCGGTACATCATGCCCATGTAGGCGATGACGGTGACGTCGGTCCCTTCGCGGCGCACGATCGCCTGGCCGAGCGGAATGAGGAAGTCGGGATCCTCCGGAACTTCGCCCTTCACGTTGTAGAGCGTCTCCGGACTCGATGAAGATGACGCGGGTTGTCGTCGCGGATCGACGACTTCAGCAGGCCCTTGGCGTCCGTCGGGCGTCGTCGGGCGCACCACCTTCAGCCCGGGCACGTGATAGAAGTACGTCTCCATCGACTGCGAGTGCTGGGCGGCCAGCTGCGCCGCCGGCCCGCCCGGGCCGCGGAATGACGATCGGCACGTTGAACTGCCCGCCCGACATGTAGTTGATCTTGGCGGCCGAGTTGACGATCTGGTCGAGCGCCAGCAGGGCGAAGTTGAAGGTCATCATCTCGACGACCGGGCGCAGCCCGACCATCGCCGCGCCGATCCCGACACCCGTGAACCCGGACTCGGCGATCGGCGTGTCGACGACTGCGCTGGGGCCGAACTCCTTCAGGAGCCCCTGCGTGACCTTGTAGGCGCCCTCGTACGAGGCCGACTTCCTCGCCGATCACGAAGACGTTCGGATCGCGGCGCATCTCCTCGCGCAGCGCCATGTTCAACGCTTCGCGATAGGTCATCACCGCCATCGTCACGCCTCCTTGTAGATATCGGTGAAGAGCCACTCGCCGGGCGGCTCCGGCGAGGCGTCGGCGTAAGGCCACCGCCTCGTCGATCCGGTCGCTGACGTCCTTCTCGGCCGCGCGGATGTCGGCCTCGGAGAGAAGACCCGCGGTCAGGATCTTGTCGCGGAACAGCACGATCGGATCGCGAAGCTTCTCGCGCTCCACTTCTTCCTTCGTGCGATAGACGGCGCCGGCCGGATCGCGCATCGAGTGGCCGCGGTAGCGATAGGTATCGGCCTCGATCAGCGCCGGAACCTTCTGCTGCCGTGTCCGGGCGACGGCGCGGCTGACCACGTCGCGCACCGCGAGGACGTCCATGCCGTCCACGCGCTCGGCCGGAATGCCGTAGGTCTGTCCGAACTTCCAGATCTCCGTCTGGGCGAGCGCGCGCTCGACCGAGGTGCCCATCGCGTAGCGGTTGTTCTCGCACAGGAAGATGACCGGCAGCTTCCACAGCGCCGCGAGATTCATCGCTTCGTGGAACTCGCCCTCCGGCACCGCGCCGTCGCCGAAGTAGCAGCACGATCACCTGGTCGCCGCCCCGGTACTTGATGGCGAAGCCGACCCCGACCGCGATCGGCAGGTGCGCCCCGACGATCGCGTGGCCGCCGAGGAAGTTGGTGGTGCGGTCGAACAGATGCATCGAGCCGCCCTTGCCCTTGGAGAGCCCGTCGCGCCGGCCGAAGAGCTCGGCCATCATCCGCTTGGGATCCGAGCCCTTGGCCAGGCAATGGCCGTGCTCGCGGTAGGCCGAGATCGCGTAGTCGTCGGGCCGGAGCACCGAGGTCGCGCCGACCGCCACCGCTTCTTCACCGATGTAGAGATGGAGGAAGCCGCCGATCTTCCCGAGCGCGTAGGCCTCGGCCGCCTTTTCCTCGAAGCGGCGGATCAGGAGCATCTCCGACAAGAGCCGCTTCGGCGGCCTCGGCGTCGACGCCAAACCCTGGAAGACGATGCCTCACTCCGTGTCAGTGTCTCTGGCCATGGATTCCTCCCTGCTACCAGCGCATGAGGCTCAGATCGTCCACCGACAGCCGCCGGCGGACGCGAAAGATCGTTACGATGATCGCCAGCCCGACGGCGACCTCCGCCGCCGCCACCGCCATCACGAAGAAAACGACGGCCTGGCCGTCGAGGTTGCCGAAGCGCTGGCCAAACGCCACCAGCGCAAGATTCGCCGCGTTCAGCATGAGCTCGATCGACATGAAGATGACCAGCGGGTTGCGCCGGATCACGACGCCCACGACGCCGATCGAGAACAGAATCGCCGACAGCACTACATAGTAGCTCTCAGGCACCATGTCGTTCCATCACGGGACGGCGCCTGGCCAGGAGCAGCACGCCGACCATCGCGGCCAGCAAGAGCACCGAGGTCAGCTCGAACGGAAACAGGTAGCTCGTGAAGAGCAGCCGACCGAGCGCATCGGCGCTCCCGCTGGCGCCCACCGGACCGCGCGGGACGCTCCAGCGCCCGATGACGACGAAGATCAGCGAGCAGGAGGAGCAGTCCGCCGACCGGCACCGCGAGCAGCCGCGCGCCGCGCCGGGGATCGGGGCCGCTTTCCTCCTTGCCGGGGATCAGCACCATGATCGCGAAGACGAAGAGCACCATGATCGCGCCCGCGTAGACGATGACCTGCGCGGCGGCCAGGAACTCGGCGCCCAGCATCAGATAGAGGGCGGCGACCGATCCGAGGTTGACGACCAGGAACAGGGCGCCGTGAATGGCGTTCGGTCTCAGGATGAGCCCCAGCGCGGAGGCGACGGCGATCGCCGCGATGACGAAGAACGCCACGTGCGCCATCACGCCCTCCGGTCGGCCGGGAGCGGGATCGGCGAGCGCGGACGCCCGGTCGGCGTCGGCGGGCTCGAGCGACAGCAGCATCTCCTTGCTATAGATCATCCCACCGCGGCTGTAGGACGAGAACTCCAGGATGCCGGTGTCCATGCGGATCGCGTCCTCGGGGCACGCTTCCACGCAGTAGCCGCAGAACACGCACTTGCCGAGGTCGATGTCGAAGCGCTCGGGCATCTTCTCGATCTCGGGGTTCGGGTGCTCGTCCGCGACGATGTAGATGCAGTGCGCGGGACAGACGGTCTCGCACATCATGCAGGCCACGCAGCGCGGCGAGCCGTCCTCGCGCCGCACCAGCCGGTGCAGCGAGCGCAGGCGCGGCGAGTACGGCCGCCGCTCTTCCGGGTACTGGATCGTGACCGCGCCCGCTCGTGCCCTTTCGGCCGAGCGCGCGGGCGGTGTGGCGGCCCATGTTGCGGAAGAAGTGCGCGCGGCGGTCAGGCCGAGCCCGTGAGCACCTCGCACCAGATAGAACCGCTGGCGCAGATTCATCGGGCTCATCGATTCCCACGCGGCGAGCACCAGGCCGGTCAGCACGATGTTGGCGATCGCCGAGCGGAAGAGGCCGAGCCAGCCCAGGCGCATGGCCTGGTCGTAGCGGAACCGCGGCAGGGTCCAGCGGATCAGCATCAGCACGAAGATCACGACCGCGACCTTGCCGACGAACGCGCCCACCTGGAGGATGGTCACCAGCAGCGGCGCGAGCGCGATGCCGGCGCCCCACGGAAAGTGAAAGCCCTCGGCGAAGAGAAACGGGATCTGCCAGCCGCCCAGGAAGAGCGACGTGCTCAGGCCCGCGAGCACGATCGTCTCGACCATGTCGGTCATCAGGAACATCCCGAACTTCATGCCGCTGTACTCGACGAAGTAGCCGATGATCTCGGACTCGCCTTCCGGCATGTCGAACGGGATGCGCTTGGTGGCGGCGATCCCGGCGGTGACGAAGAGGATGAAGGCCAGCGGCTGGGTGACGATGCCCCACGCGGGCACCCAGCCCCAGAGCAGGTGTCCCTGCCCCGCACGATGTCCATCAAGTTGAGCGAGCCGTGGATCATGACGACGCCCATGATCGAGGCGCCGATGGCGATCTCGGCCGAGATCATCAGCGCGGCGGCGCGCTGGCCGCCCATGAGCGCGTAGTTGTTGGCGGACGACCAGCCCGCCATCATGATCCCGTACACGCCGAGCGAGAGCATCGCGAACACGTAGAGGACGCCGACGTTCAAGGTCACCGCCTGGAGCGGCACCACGCGGCCCGCCACCTGGAGCGTGTCGCCGAACGGGATCGAGGCGAAGGCGACCAGCGCGAAGAAGACCGAGACCGCCGGCGCCAGGTCGAAGAGCAGCCGGTCGGCGCGCGCCGGGCCGGAAGTCTTCCTTGGTGAGCATCTTCAGGGTGTCGGCCAGCGGATGAAACAGACCGAGGGCGCGGAAGCCGAAGATGGACGCGCGGTTCGCGCCGATGCGGTCCTGCATGATCGCCGACTGCTTGCGCTCGACCCAGCCGAGCAGCGCCGCCACGTTCAGGACGAAGCAGCATCACGAACACCACGCGGCCGAACGCGATTGCCGAGATCGATCAGCATGCTCATCGGCTCGTCGCCCCCGTCACGGCGAGCGGGCGTCCCGCGTCGCCGATCAGCTGATAGCTGAGTCCCGCAGAAGGCCGGCACCGACGACGCGAGCTGGCGGAACCAGTGCTCGGCGCGCGTCGCCGTGGGCGCCTCGCCCAGCGGCGCCAGCACGCGGGTCACGATCTCCCATTCGGCCAGCGACTGGCCCAGCGGCTCGATCGCCTGGCGGAAGCGCTGAACCCGTCCCTCGAAGTTCGTGTACGTCCCCTCGCGCTCGACCCAGGCCGCGGCCGGCAGCACCCAGTGTGAATGGGCGCTGGTCCAGTTCGCGTTCGAGCCGGTGAAGACCACGGTGTCGACGACGCGGAGCGCCTCGAGCACGTCGCGCTCCGGCAGGTCGCCGGCCAGGAGATCGTGCCCGAAGATCCACAGGAGCTTGAGGCGCCGCGCGCCCGCGGCCTCGATGACGGCCCGCGCGTCGCCGCCCAGGCCCATCAGCTCGGCGCCGAGCGAGTTGGGATTCTTGTCGGCGCGGATCAGGAAGTTGTCCTCGTCGCCCGGACACGCGCGGCGGCACCGGCTCGCGACGTGGCGGATCCCGCGCAGCTCGACCAGCCGGCGCAGCGCAAAGAGATCCTCGTTCGACATCTTGGGCGACGCGATGATGCCCGATCTCATCGGGCGGCAGCCGCCGGAGCGGCTCGGCCACCGCCGCGATCGCCTCGTCCCACGTCACGTCCGAGCTGGCACCGCCCTGGCGCCGCGCCGGCATGAGCAACCGCTCCGGAGCGTCGACGAAGCCGAAGCCGTAGCGCCCGGCGTCGCAGAGCCACCACTTGTTGACGTCCGCGTTGAAGCGCGGCTTGAGCCGCGCCACGCGGCGCCCCTCGGCGTGGTGCGGGCGGCGGCGGTTCACGTGGACCTCGATGTTGCAGCCGCGCGCGCATCCCGGGCAGATCGACTTGGCGGTGTCGAGGTACCACACGCGCACCTGGAACCGGAAGTCGCGGTCGGTCAGAGCGCGCCGACGGGACAGATGTCGACGACGTTGGCGGAGTACTTTGTTGTCGAGCTCGTGGCCCGGGAAGAGCCCGATCTCGGAATGGTCGCCGCGGTCGAAGATTCCGAGCTCGCCGGTGTGGGTGATCTCGTCGCAGAAGCGCACGCACCGCGAGCAGAGAATGCAGCGCTCGGCGTCGAGGATGACGTGGGGCCCGAGCGGCACCGCCTTCGGCTTGTGGACCTTCTCGTCCTTCATCCGCGGGTCGTAGAGGCCGTGCTTCATGTAGTAGATCTGAAGAAAGCACTCCCCGGCCTGGTCGCACACGGGACAGTCGAGCGGATGGTTGATCAGGTGGAACTCCATGATCGACTTCCGCGTCTCGCGCACCCGATCGGTCTCGGTGTTGACGACCATGCCCTCGGTGGCGACCGTGTTGCACGCGATGGTCGGCCGCGGCGTCTTCTCGATGTCCACCATGCAGAGGCGACACTGGCCCGCGATCGACAGGCTCGGGTGATAGCAGTAGTGCGGCACCTCGACCCCGGCGGCGCGCGCGGCTTCGATCAGGTTGGTCCCCGCGGGGACCTCGATCTCCTTGCCGTTGACGGTGAGCTTAGGCATGGGGGATCAGCGCCTCGAACTCGCTCCGGAACTTTTCGATATAGGAGATGTACGGGCCGACGGCGCCGTCGTAGAAGGCGCAGATCGTCGTCCCGGCGCCTCGCTTGGCCACGTCCAGGATCGTGTCGAGATCGTCCTTGTGGCCGCGCCGCTCGACGATCCGGTGCACCATCTTGTAGATCCAGCCGGTGGACTCGCGGCACGGCGTGCACTGCCCGCACGACTCGTGCGCGTAGAACCGGGCGAGCACCATGAGGGCCTCGGGAATGGACACGCTCTCGTCCATGACCATGACTCCGGCCGAGCCGATCATGGAGCCGGCGGCGCTTGAGCCCGTCCACATCCATGGTGACGTCGATCTCGTCGGCGGTCAGGATCGCGGCCGACCCGCCGCCCGGCACGACCGCCTTCAGCCGGCCGGTGCCGCTGACGCCGCCGGCCATCTCGATCAGCTGTCGCAAGGTGATCGACACCGGCGCCTCGTACACCGCGGGCTTCTTCACCCGGCCGGACACCGAGTACATGCGCGTGCCGCCCTGAGTCTTGGTGCCGAGCCCCGCGAACCACTCGGCGCCGCGGGTGATGATCGGCGGCACGCAGGCGAGCGTCTCGACGTTGTTGACGATCGTCGGCTGCCCGAAGGCGCCCTTGATGGCCGGAAACGGGGGCTTGATCTTCGGCCAGCCCTTCTGCCCTCGAGCGACGAGAGCAGCCCGGTCTCCTCGCCGCAGATGTAGGCTCCGGCGCCGCGGTGGACGACGACGTCGAAGCCCTGGCCCAGCAGACCGGCGTCATAGGCCTCCTTGACCGCCGCGCTGAAGCGGCGCCACGGGCTGCACGTACTCGCCACGGATGTAGACGAAGCCCTTCGTGCATCGGATGGCGCGCGCCGCGATCAGCATGCCCTCGATCAGCGCGTGCGGATCGCGCTCGAGGAGGTACCGGTCCTTGAAGGTTCCCGGCTCGCCTTCGTCGGCGTTGACGACGAGGTAGACCGGACCCGTGTGGGTCTTGGGGATGAACGACCACTTCGTCCCCGTCGGGAACCCGGCGCCGCCCAGGCCGCGGAGGTTGGCCTTCTTCACCTCCTCGGTGATGGCCGCCGGCTCCATCTGGCGCGGCCTTGTCCCAGGCCGCGTAGCCGCCGCCGGCCCGATAGCGCGTTCAGCGTGTGCGAGTCCGCGTTCGCGAAGTTCCGCATCAGGACGATCTCGGCCATCAGCGCAGGCCCCTCGAGGAGGCGGTCGATCTTCTCCGGTGTGAGGTTCAGCTCGTAGCGGTCGTCCACCTGGGCCATCGGCGCGGCCTCGCAGGCGCAGAGGCACTCGACCGTGAGGAAGGTCACGCGGCCGTCCTCGGTGGTCTCGCCGGGATCGATCCCGAGCTTGCTGCTTCACGTGGGCGATGATCCCCGGCGCGCCGGCGAGATGGCAGGACAGGTTGTGGCACACCGCGACGACGTGGCGACCCGGCCGCTCGCGGAAGTAGAGCGTGTAGAAGGTGACGACCTCGTGCACGTGGGCGGGCGAGAGATCGAAGAGCGTGGCGACGTATTCCTCGGCCTCGAGCGAGATGTAGCCGAAGGTCTCCTGCGCCATGTGGAGCACCGGCAGGAGCGCGCCGCGCGGGTCGGGATAGAGCGACTGCAGCCGGCGGACCTCGCCGAGCTGCGCCTCCGAGAAGCTGAGAGGCGGCCCGGCGCGTTCGTGGCTCGGCTCATCGATCGAGCTCCCCGCCGATCATGTTCACCGGAGCCGAACGTCGGGATCATGTCGGCCACCATCTCGCCGACGATCATCCGATGGAGCGCCGCGAGCGGCGGCAAGCACGGCGGGCGGCACCGGACTCGATAGGGCCGGTCCGAGCCGTCGGAGACGACGTAGAACCCGAGCTCGCCGTTCGCGCCCTCGACCGGGAAGTACGCCTCGCCCGCCGGCGGGCGGATGCCGAAGCCCTCCATGATCAGCATGAAGTGGTTCATCAGGCCCTCGATCGAGCCGTACGCGGTCTCCTTCGGCGGAAGCACCACGCGCTTGTCGGCGACGTTGACGCGGCTGAAGTCCGCCCGCTGCTGGCCCTGGAGGTTCGGCGAGAGCGTGATCGGCACCAGGAGCAGCCCTTCGGTCTTGCCCTGCTTGCCGCGGTCGACGTACGCCGCCGGGATCGATCGGGCGCCCTTCGAAGTCCACGTTG
>ERZ1370068.9725-contig-8481_pt1 | contig 21315 bp, 33 predicted proteins | sample MGYA00561227_ERZ1370068 | MGnify/ENA primary metagenome ERZ1370068 (study PRJEB38410, sample SAMEA6850437) | metagenome | study: Metagenomic assessment of the ecological functions of the soil: analysis of the soil microbiota associated with the... | reverse complement strand
GGTAACTCAGCATTCGCTGGTAAAGCTAATCGACGTGCTCGAAGATTTTGCGCGCGACTTCACGATGGCTTCCCGCCGTGCCGACGCCATCTGTTTCCACCAGGAGCCAACAGAGAAGATCGATGCGCCAGCTCTGACATGCTGTTCACGACCAGCACTGCGACTGCCAACAGCAGCCTGATCATGGCGGCCTGTTCGTCAATCTCAAGAAAACAAGGGTATTGCCACGGCGTGAGAGCACTGGCGGCTTTATAATCGCAGTCGTTGGCGAAGCGGATGAGGGCGATCGCATCGCCGCCAGTGCTTTCGCCGTGGCAGTACCACTTGTTTTTCTTCAGGTTGACGAACCATGCCGCCACGATCGGGAAAGCCGCCTTTCTCGTTGGCGGTCCTGCTACTCGCGGGTCTCCCCGGCCGCGAGGCGCGAAGCTCGCGGGCAACGTCGATAACCGGAATTCAGGCTGTAATCGATCTTCTTCTCTGCAATAGTCAGCGTTGAGGCTCCGCAATTAATCAAAATGGGCTTGTTGTTGGAATGGCTGGCGCCGACGGACGGCGTGATAGATGTTTCGGCAGGAATGCGCCCAAAGTCCTCGGTGCCACGTCATCGAGCGGTTGCCCGCTATCAGACGGCGACATTAGCGCCTCACACGGGGCGCGTGGGCCAGCGGCGTGCAGGTGGGCGCAAAGTCGCCTACGTCGGGCTGTGCGCTTCATCGCGCAGCCCTCGACTACCTCGGCCAGCTGCGCCAATGTGCTCGATCGATGACGCACTTCGGGCCAGCTCCTTGATGGCAGCCGCTCGGCAAGAGGGACGCGCTTTCGAATGTGCTCCTTGGCCTCAAGACGCCGGAGCTGTGGTCGACCCAGGGGAATACGGCATTCCCGTGCTTCCATTCGCACACCGTAGACTCAAAATCGCATTCAAAATCTCCTTGTGTCGTCAATAAAAAACCCCGCGATGGGGGCCTGTGGAATCAAAAACCCGCCACTGGGCGGGTTCCTCATTCGGGATGCAGCGACTGTGGTCAGGCGGCGCTCAGAATGGCACCGTCAGCAATGCTGACATGGCTAAGTTGTGACGTAGTCGATAACCGAACGCCATCCGCCTCAAGGCGCAGTAGCAAGGCGCGCCGGCAGTACTCTCGGTGATGGGCATTGTGCCCCGTGTGCCGCCTCGCGAGCTGCGGCCCGAAATTCCGCGGGACCATAATCGCGATGGTCCCAGAACTTTCTGTCATCTTGGTGTTTTGCCTACCGTTCAAGCTGCACTCCTCTCTCACTATATGATATATTCTGCTTTGCCAGACATTGCATTCCTAAGAAATGCTGGCTGTGGATTTCCAACGTGTTGCTGGATGTCACGGGCGGGACATGCCAATTTTCCGAAATTACGCGCGCCTAGCTCCAGCTGCCTGGTCGTCCTTGTCGGATTCCGTCACGGGGCAGTCGCCCTTGGCATAGCCCAACTTCTCCCCACTCCCTTTGGTCTAGCCTGTAATCGACCTCGCCCTCCGCCGTGGCAACGGTGTGCACGCCGGTATCGGGGGTGACGAGGGGGGCCGTGCTTCTTCTCGATCTTCTCCACCGCCGCACAGACCTTCTTGGCAGCAAGCGGCTTGATCTTCTTCACCTCCCGCCCCGGCAGAGGTGTGCCAATCGTCGCCCGACCGACCTTTTCACCCCGCTTCTCGATGTTCATGTTGCGCAGGTACTGGACCCTTTTTCCCGCAGGGTTGCGATCAATCCTTCCGACCGCGGCGATCGCTCTGGCACTCTGTTGGAACTATGGGGCCGTAGTGCAGTTCAGGCCCCGGGCCCTGTTCATCGAGACGCTTGGCTCGCTTCCTTCCTCGGCTTCTCGTACCTCTCGCGGCTCTCCCGTCGTCCCCCGCCCGCAAACCCAGCGCACAGGGATCCGGTCCGCCAGTATGCGTCCCACCCGCTCATGCTTGCGGAGGTGAGCGCCGCGGTTGCCGCCGATATTGCGGCGACATCATCAAGCTCGCTCTCCTTGAGAAGACCTTCGGCTAGCAGCATGCGTGCCAGGGACGGAAGGTGGACATCGACGGATAAAGCCGTAGTCGCCGCGCCTCTGTCTGCGCTTCCTCTGGCTGCCTTGGCACGCTTAAACGCCGCCGCTTCCTCTTCCAGCTTGCTCAACTCTTACGCTCCCCACCACACTTGACGACATGGGTGAGAGATATACTGTATTTGGTGTTCAGTGCAAGAACAAACCAGCAACTTACCCCCAATGGGTCCCCTTTGCAGGCCGGGGAGGCAAAAGGGACGGGGGTAGACGCACCGCTTCCTCACTGGATCCCAGTTGCACCACGTTCGTGGCCGGCGCGCCGCTGATGATCTCGCGCAAGCGGTTTGCCCATCGCTCTCACCGCGGCAGCCTGCTCGGGATCGGCGGTATAGCGGTCGTATATCTTGGTCACGCCGCCCTCGGCATGGTTGAGCAGCTTGCTCACAACCAGGCGGTCAATCGCCCAGGCTGCGCAGGTGCGTGGCGAAGGTCCGCCGCAGATCGTGCAAATGCCACGGCTCCATCGGCCCAGCATAAGCTTGTGAAGCCGCTTCGGTCGCCCTGCTCCACCCCTGCAAGCGGCGTGTCGCATGGTGAGACCTGAATACGAGCTCGCCGATCTGCAGGCACGTCGGCGAGGATCTCTCGGGCCAAGCTCGACAGGCGGGACCAGATGCGCCTTTGCCGTTCTTGGACGCGCTCGCTGGGAATGCGCCATCCATCGGCGCCGATCTCGCTCCACCTCATGCCGGCGACTTCACCGCGGCGCTGCCCGGTAACGAGGAGCATCTTAAACAGGGGGCCGAACGGATAGCCGAGCTGATCGAACGCCTCCCATGCCGTCTTGATCTCGGCTGCCGTCAGGCTGCGTTCGCGCTCTACTCTCCTGGCCGGGGCGGTCGATCTGGATTGCCGGCGAAGCCTGGATCAGCTCCTCCTTCACCGCCCAGTTAAAGATCTTCGCAATGAGCGACAGCAGCCGATTAGCCGCGATCGGGGACGTGCGGGCCTTCACTCGGACCAGCTCCTTAATGTCCTCGACGCGTAATCTCAGTAATCTGCCGATCGCGCCATTCGGCAAGATCAACGTCGATCTTCCGCTGCATTTCGTCCCGAGTGCGGTGGCTATGCGCAAAGTCCTGCATGAAGGCTGCGGCGACGGCGCCGAAGGTGCCACGTCTCCTCGCGCTCTCTGTGCGTCAGCTCTGGGCCCAACACCGGCCTGAGCGTCGGCGATGACTTCAGCTTGGCCCGCTTCTCGGCATCAGCAAGAGCTGAGTGCGGTCATAAGGTGGCTTCAGCGTGATGCGGCGGTATTTGCCCTTGATCCGCGTGCCGACAAAGAACGACTTCCGGCCCGTGGTGCCGATTCTCACTCCGAAGCTTGGAAGCAGATCATCCCAGACATCTAGTCTGACCCGGATTTCGGCGGCTTCAGTCCTCGAAGAAACTTATCGGTGAGCTTTGGCATCAGTGGCCCCAAAGGTTGCAAAAGGTTGCGCTGGACGCGGTGCTTAATGTCCAGCCATGTCCATTAGGTAGCAACGATTGGGGCTATTTGCAAGGGTTCTTAGTGGGTCTGTGTCAAGAGGTGTCCCCCTATGTCCAGGGGGCCTTTCCTGATCCTGTATCAAGAGTCCGCTAAGGCTCAGTAGCGGACCCCGCCGCGCCTTCTTGGGAGTGGACGAAATTGAACCTCATAAGCGATCTCGTAGAGAAACCGCCGAAATTGACAACCGCGTCCAGGTACACGGTGCTCGACGGCGTCGTCTATCTGATCGCGGGAGCAACTCTCATCGTTTGGCCGGGCGTGGTTCAGACGCTCTTCAGGGAAGAAGCTTTCGTGGGCCATGAAGGCGCGCTCATGCGTGCGATCGGTATGACGATTGTCTTGATCGGGTGGCTCTATGTGTTCGGCGGCCGCTCGGGCGCACGACAGATCGTCGCCGCCTCCGTGATCGAGCCCGTTGCGCCGGAGTTAGAGCGCATTGCGGCACTTCGAGGACAAGAAGGGGGTTCGCCGAGGTGGTCGCGTACCTGCACCTTCTCGGCACGAAGCCGTTGTTCGAGGCCGACGCAGTTGACGAATGTATTAGACCGCCGCCGTTTAGGTTGCCACCGCGGGCATGCTCCCCGCTTGTAATAGCCTACCGCGCTGTACCGCGTGGGTTGGTTTGCAATCTGGTTTGCAATCCTGGTGGCTCTTCTGACAACCTTTAGTCTTAACCTTAGGCCGTGCGGAGGCGCCATCTCAGCGGCTATTGGCGGGGTCAGGACATGTTCGAGGACCCGCTCTTTTGGGTATTTGTGATTCCTGGTTTGCTGCTGGGGCTGTATGCGCAGTGGCGCATCAAACTCAACGTTGCCAAGTACTTCTCAGGGTAGCCACTCAGGATGGAATTACAGGCGCTGAGGTTGCACGGCGTCTGCTTCGACTCGAAAGGCCTTCAGAATGTGGCAGTCGAGTCTACCCCCAGGCATTCTGAGCGATCACTACGATCCTCGCTCCAAGACATTGCGCCTAAGCCAGCAGGTGTACTTTGCTCCCCAGCGTAGCGGCTGCGGGGATAGCGGCTCATGAAGCTGGGCATGCCTTGCAGGATGCTGAGGACTACTTCCCATGGAAGCTCGAACTTACATCGTTCCGATAGTGCCGAAATAGCGGCACAGGTCGCTCCTTGGCTTTTCATCATAGGCGTGCTCCTGCAGCTTGAAACCCTGACCTGGGCCGGAGTGATCCTTTTCGGGTCGTCGTTCCTTCTTGCCATGCTAACTTTGCCGGTGGAGTTCAACGCGAGTGCAAGGGCGCAAGAATTGTTGGTGAGCCATGGCATTATACGAGGCGACGAGCAGATAGCAGGGAGTTCAGAAGGTTTTGGGGGCCGCCGCTTGGACCTACGTGGCAGCAGCTGTATCTGCAGTCGGTGTCTGGCTTTTCTACCTTTTCGTTTTATTTTTCCGGGAAGCTCGGCTGAGGGTAACCGATAAACCCAATTTCGCGTCATCGCCGCAGTCCGGGCTCATCGGGGGTCTCATGACTGATTGGCGCCACTAAACAGACAACGCGCCGATCCCAACGACCGTCAGCTATTGACCCATAGCGGACAATTCCACGCTTAGACACTCGATGGCATGCCCAACTAGTCTTTCACTCCCCGAGAGAGTGCGGTTGGTGCTTGTATCCTCGTACACTCGCCATCAGCCATTAATCTCGCCCACTATCTTGGCGTGTCCACAATGCAGGGCGCCGACGCCTTCAAGTCACCCTTCGCCTCATCCTTTCTCGGCGCAGCGGATCTCAGTATTGTGACGCCAAGCGAACATGCACGCGGACCGAGGAGGCCCACTTGACCGAGATGCCTGCCGATCCAGGTCTCAACCTCGAATTTGTCGACGAGGCGCTCAATCTCGTCCGCGATGCGGAAGCCAAGTGGCATCCGCTTAGAATCCTGGGCTCGATCGCTTACCGCCTGCAATGCCCGCAGAGATCTGCACCTGTTCCAGGACACCAAGCGCGTGCTTACCGACGTCGATTTCGGAGCGAGAAGAAGCAGAACCGCGCCATCCGCGAATTCCTCACCGCGCGCGGCTGCGTCCCAGATGAGGGATCTATATGGCCTCGGAAGGAGGCCGCCATGCCTATCTGCATCGGCAGACGGGCCTCAACGTCGACGTATTCGCCGACGAACTCTACTTCTGTCATCGGATTCCGTTCAAAAGGCCGACTCGATCTCGACAGCCCGACCATCTGCACGACCGACCTGCTTCTTGGAGAAGATGCAGATCGTCGAGATCAACCTGAAGGACTTCAAGGACACCGTCGTGCTCATGCTCGAGCATCCTCTCTCGAATGAGCAGCAGGGGCAGAAGTCGATCGACGTCGACTACATCATCGACATGATGCGCCAGGACTGGGGCTTCTATTACACCTTCACCACCAATCTGAAGCGGGTGCCGGAACATTCTCGGCGAGTTTTCATCGATCCGCGAGGAGCAACGCGGTGTGATTCACGACCGCATCACCAAACTGCTCGAGGCCATCGAAGCGGCGCCGAAGACGTTGGGCTGGAAGATGCGCTCGAAAATCGGAACGTGGAGCCGCTGGTACCAGGAAGTCTCGGAGAAGTCAGAACAATACTGAGAGAGAGTTTGCACCATGCCGACGGCTTGCTCGGCGGCGCCTCTCACCCATCACGCTTTCCGGCGGAGGAGATCGGTCGAGCTGGAAAGTCTCAGCTATAAGAAGCTGCGCGTCGCTTGGACCGACCTCGGCGAAGGCGAACCTGTCATCCTGCTGCACGGAATTCCGACCGGGTGCAAAGCGAGGAAGGCAGCAGTCCTACTGGCCACATCCAGTGGTTGTAGTCAACGCGGCGCCTCCGCTCCCTGCCGCCCTTCGCCCAGATGCGGCGCATCCGACACATGCCGCGCCACCACTGGCTGCTTTAGTCCTCGACCGGAGGGGCGAATAGGCGCAGGGTGAATCTCTGCACTCCCGCCATCGAGGCCGGGCGGCAAGAAAGACCAGCCTTCATCCTAGGGATGAGAAACAGGAGCCTCATGCGTTCCGCCAATGACAACGAGACTTCGAGGCGCCTGCCGAGCGCGGCTTGGCTCGCCGTGCTGGCTGTCTCCGGCGGCGATCCTGATCTACGGAACCTTCGTGGTTCTGAACCTCACGGGCCTGCGCTAGCGTGCAGCCTTTTTAGAGGAGGACGACGTGGCGAAAGGGCAGCAGCGGAGCGAACCGCGAAAAGAAGAAGCCGAAGCTAGGATAAGAAGAAGCTCCCGCCGGCGCCTTCACCGCTTTCACTCGATCAGCGCGCCAAGCCCGGCCAAGGCGGCGGGCCGAAGAAGTAGGCGCGCCTCGCTGCGCGAGCGCGAAGCGAAACAGAAGCCGGAAGCCAGAATTCTGATTTCTGGTATTCTGGATTCTGACTTCTGCTTCACGCCTCACCCTTCCCGCCATGCGACTTGCGCAGAGCTGCGCTTGCGCAAGATTGCGGCGGAAAGCCCTCTCCCACAAGGGGCGAGGGGTTTTTGATGAGGCGACGCGAGTTCGCACCTCCCCTCGGTGGGAGGTCGGGCGCGGATCGCGGCGCCGGTGGGGCAAGCATATCACCCCACCTCTGACGATCCCGGCCAAAGCCGGCGAGCTCGCCACCCTCCCCTTTGCGGGGAGGGATAAAATCCGTCGCGCTGGATTGTTACAGGCGCTACCGCTTCGCTACTTGAGCGCGATCTTAAATGCGCTACCGCTTCGCTACTTGAGCGCGCGTTATTTCCGCGCCCTTCCGCCGTTCGCCATATGCGCCTTGATGGCCTCGGCCGCATCGGCCGTCACCTTGGTCGATAGCTCGCGCACCTCCTCGGCTTGCGCCGTCAGCGTGCCGAACTGCTTGCGCCAAAAGGCCGCCTGCAGCTCAACCATGTCGGTGAGGTTCTTGGCGCCGGCCAGGCTCTTGGCGAGGTCGAAGCTCGGAACTCGAGTTCCGCCGGGCGATGTCGATGATCTTGCGGTTGAACGCGGCGGCGCCCTGGCCGGCGGCGTCGAAGGATTTCTCGAAGGTCGCGACCGGACGCATCGAACGCATCGGTCGAGCGGTCATAGGCCTCGCGCGTCTGGTCCACGGTGCTCTCGGCAAGGGCGCGCACGCCCTCCGGGATGGCGGTGTCGAGGCCGAGCGCGCCGAGCCTTGACGTCACCTCGCGATAGTTGGCGCGGGCCTCGGCGGCGGCAGCTTGGGGATTGCGGGTGTCGTTCATGAACTGACCTCTTGGGGTTAGGTCGCAAGCGCGATTATTCGCAGGCTGGGAAGCCGCGGGCCTCGAGCGCAGGTAGCGCTCGGCGTGCTGAGATGTCCGGGAAAGGGGGCGCGCACTTGATTAGGCGCGCTAGTCTTTACCGTCAGCGCCTGGGTCCGGCGTGCCAGTGCTGAAACCATGCGCCCTGCCTAGAGATAAAGCAAGCTCGGTGCGAAAAACCGTTATGGCGGGCGCTCTTTCTTAGCGCTTCGCGCTTCGCGCTACTTGAGCGCGTGATGGTTATGCGTTACCGCTTCGCGCTACTTGAGCGCGTGATGGTTTGCGCTACCGCTGCACACTCGTCATTCCGGCGTACGCCGGAATCCAGCGCGCGAAGCGCAAGATAAACTGATACGGCTTCCGCCGGTATGCGCAGGGATGATGCGCGTTCGCTTCGCTCGCGTTATGTAACCTCCATCGCCCAGAGGCGACGGGCTTGCGGAATGCCGCGGAGCTCGTGCAGGCCGAGATCGGCGAGCGCGTGGGTGCTGCGCCGCGCCACCTCGTCCGACACCACCACCGGCCGCTTCAGCGACTTCGCCATGTCGGCGGTGCGCGCAACCTCGTTCACCGCGCGGCCGAGCACGCCGAATTTGAGCCGCTCCGGCGTGCCGGCATTGCCGAACACCACATCGCCGAAATGCAACCCCGATGCCGAACTCGATCGCGCGCGCCTTGCCGCTTCCTCGCGCTTCAGCTCGGCGAGCCGGTCGCGGGCGCCGGCAGCGGCCTCAGCGCGAGCGCGCAGGCCTCAGTCCCGCCATTGTCGCCGGCGGGGAAGAAGGCGAGGATCGCATCGCCGATGATGTCGAGCACTTGGCCGCCCTGCTCCATCACCGCGCCCGCGGCGCAATCGAAATAGGCGTTGAGCAGGTCGAGAAAGGCATCGACCGGGAGCTGATCGGCAAGGCCCGTCGAGTTGCGCAAATCGCTGTACCAAAGCGCGGCTGGCGAGCCGCTCGCCATCGCCGCGCTTGATGGTGCCGGAGAGGATGCGGCCGCCGACCAGCGGCCCATGAAAGGTGTTGAGCGCATGTCTCGCGTGATCTGGTCCTTGATGGCGATGCGGAAGACGAGCGCGAGCGGGCTGAGCACGCCGCGCATGGCGGCGACGTCGGAGGCGCTGAAGCCTTGCGGGAGGCGCGTCGACCACGAGGTGGCGATGCCCGTCATAGCGACTGCGGATGGAGCTCGGCGCCGCCGAAGGCGACGATCAGCGCAAGATAATCGGTGAAGCCCTTCTCTTTCAGCTGCGTGAGCAGCGGGAAGCCGGCGACGGCGCGATCGCGATCGAGGCGGAGCCGCCACTCGCGGCTCCCATCGCTGACAGCATGACGTAGAACGGCGAGAGGCGGAAATCGGAGCCGTCCTTATCGACGAGCGCCGCGTAGGTCACCTCGGCGCCCTGCTCGCGCGTCCAGGTGATGCTCATGCCGTCGAACAGCGGGTGCAGGATGCGGAAGCCGACATTCATGCGGTCGATGGGGACGCCGGTGGCGACGAGGCGCTGCATCGCCACCTCGACGAGGCTGGTGAGCGGCGCATCCGAGATGCCGGAGGCGATGATCGAGGCCGGGATGTCGGGGACGTCGGGGAGCCTGGTCGGGTCGTGGCTGGCCATGATGCCGCCCGTTATCGGGTCCTTGCGTGGGGATTTTGTGGCGCTTTCCAGTTTCGTCATTGCCGGGCTTGACCCGGCAATCCATTTCCCGACGTCTCAACACGCTGAAACGTCACGGAATGGATGCCCGGATCAAGTCCTGGCATGACGATGCAGAAGAGTTTTGAGGGTATAGTCCCGGCGCGGCGTTAGCCGGGAGACGCGAGATGAAGCGGGCAGTGATCGTGCTCGGCGCCGTGGTCGCGGTGTTGCTTGTGCCTTTGCGCTGGTCTGGTTCGTGCCTGGCGGTGCAGGACCGCATCGTGCAGAGCGGCATGGCGCGGCAGATGGCCAAGGCCGCCCGCGCGCCCTACCTCACCGACGATGCCTTGCACATTCTCCTGTGCGGCACCGGCTCGCCCATGCCCGACATGACGCGGGCCAATGCCTGCGCCGCGGTGATCGCTGGCGGCCGCGTGGTGGTGATCGATGCCGGGCCCGGCGCCTGGTCGCGGCTCGCCGCCGCCAACATCCCCAGCGCCAAGATCGACACCGTGCTGCTCACCCATCTCCACTCCGACCATATCGGCGATCTCGGCGAGGTCGCGACGCAAAAGCTGGCTCGGCGGCCGCAAGGTGCCGCTTGAAGTGTATGGGCCGCCGGCGCCGGAGCGTAGCGAGCGCACCACCGACGCCGAGGGCGAGACCTTCGGGGTGGCGGGTACCGAGGCCGTGGTGAAGGGCTTCGCCGCAAGCCTACAACTCGGACGCAGAGTTCCGCATCGCCCAAGGCCACGAGCTCGTGCCGACCGAGGCCGCGCGCATGATCGGCCATGACGTGCCGCGGCCGGGGCCGGAAGAGGCGGTCACCGTCTACTGACAAAGACGGGCTCAAGATCTCGGCCTTCCTCGTCAATCACGATCCGGTCGAGCCGGCTTACGGCTACCGCATCGAGTATGGCGGGCGCGCCGCGGTGATCAGCGGCGACACGGCGCGGGTTCCAGAACATGGTGCGCTTCTCGAAGGGCGCCGACGTGCTGGTGCATGAGGCGCTCAACCGCGACATGGTCGAGATGCTCGCGAAGTGCGCTCGACGCCTCCGGCAACAGCCGCGCCGGCACCATGGCGCGGCAGATCATCGCCTATCACACCTCGCCGGTAGAGGCCGCTGCGATCGCCAAGGAGGCAGGCGTGCCGCTGCTCGTCTTCACCCATGAGGTGCCGCCGCTCAGGAACGCGCTGATGCGGCACATGTTCCTGCGCGGGGTTGCGGACGCGCGCGGGCCCGGCAAGACGATCCTCGGCAAGGACGGGCTGCTGATCTCGCTGCCCAAGGGCTCCAAGGACATCAAGACGAAGAACTTGTGGTGAGGTCTTCATCCATCCCCTGATGGGGAGGGTGGACGCCGAGCAACCCATCGGCGTCCGGTTGGAGTGACGCGTACAGCTCCCCACCCCGCCTCCGCCAAAGGCGGCGTCGTCCCTCCCCGCGAGGGGGAGGATAAAACTGGGCTAACGCTTCGACGTCTTCGGCGTGGGCGTGGGCGTGGATTTGGGTTTGGGTTTGGGCTTGTCGCCCGATGCCTCCGCATCGTCGGGAAGGTGCAGCTGATGCATCACCCGGTGGAACACCGGCGCGAGGATCAGGCCGGTCACGCCGATGAGCAACAGACCGCAATAGATGGCGTAGATGCCCTCGAACAGCTTGCTGCTGTCGTTGACGGGCTCGTGAGTAAGGCCCCATGCCGCCAAGGATCATGGCAGCGTGACCGAAGGACCGGAGCCAGCTCAACCCCTCGGAAATTGCGATAGCCGAGCATGCCGATGCCAAGCGACACGAGACACGCACCACGAGCGCGATGCCGACATTGGTGGCAAGCCTGCGGAAGAACAGCCAGCGCGGGGCGAGCGGCTGGCCGCGGTGCTCGAGCCGCGGGAAGAGCCACGACAAGGGGTCGTTCTGCGCTTTCGGGTTGGTCATGACCCTCTTCTAACGCGCAATCCCTCGATCTCGGCGACTGGTCGCTTCAGCCACTAGAGCTCGGCATAGGCTCGCGAACTGTGCTTGAGAGCTTCAGGGCGAAGCCCGCAAGGTGAAAGTCTGCGGTTTCAGCTGCGCCGACGCAGGATGTGTCGGGGGCGGCGGGATCGGCGAGGAACGATACGATGACCGCCTGGGCGCAGGGCGACTGCGGGCGAGACAGCATGCCCGACGCCCGGGATGCTGATGATGGTCGCATGGGACAGCTTCGCCGCCGCGGCCTTCGCCCCGGCAAGCGACGTCAGCGTATCGAAGCTGCCGGAGATGAGAAGCGTCGGGAGGCTGCTCGCGACGGGCTGGCGCATGGCCTCCGGGGCGGCGGGGACCTTCCAGACGTCGCGGCAGTCTTCGTTGAAATACGCCCAGCCGCCGACACCCTCGCGTGTGCACCGAGAGCCGGATAGTCCGGAAACGCTTCCCGGCCGGCCGCGGCGAGATCCTCCGGCGTCGCGAACGGGTAGTCTTCGCGACAGCTGACGCCCATAGGCGAGCCCGTAGCCGAGGGCAGGAACATCCGGACCGGATGGTGGCGCCCGGCTCGCCCGATCCAAGGCGATCGCCTCGATGGAATCGGGGCGGCCGGCGGCGAGCCCATCGATCCGATCCGGCGCGGCGCGGAGCGTGGGCACGGCATAGTTCTGGTTGCGCAGCCAGTCGATCAGCGCCCCGCCGTCGAGCACGACCTTGAGGTCTTTGCCGGTGGCCGGGTCGCTGACGGTTGTCGTCAGCGGCTCGGCCTCGAGTTTGTTGACCAGTCCGGTGAAGGTTTCCTCGAGATGGGGATGGGCCGCGTTGCAGGCCGGTTCCGCCGCGCAGGCCTGGAAGAGGTTGTCGAAGCCGGCGCGCGCGTTCTGCCAGTTTGCGGGGATGGTGTAGGTCGTCGGCAAGACCGAATCGAGGACGACGCTGCGGATGCCCTCGGGATGGTCGCGCATGAGCGTCTGCGCCAGGTAGGAGCCATAGGAAGTCCCGTAGACATTCCACGCGGCAATAGCCGAGCACCTTGCGAAGGTCGGCGAAATCGGCGGCGCTCTCGGTCGAATTGTAGGCGCTGAGGTCGGCGCCGGTGGCGGCGAGTTCCCGGTGGCAGGCTTCCGTCGCGGCCAAATGGGCGCGCTTGGTTGCCTCGGAATAGAAGCGGAGGCCGAGAAGCTCTCTGGCGAAGTCGTCGCTGGCCGCGCAGGTAAGCGCCGGCTCCGAGAACATGGTGCCGCGCTGGCTCATCACCACGATGTCGCGGTCGCGGATGAAATCGGCAGCGATGAGCCCGTTGACCTCCAGGGGGCGATGTCGCCCGGCCCGCCGGCCAGATAGACAACGGGATCGGCCCGCTTCTCCGGTGAGCGCGCGGGGTATTTCGCGACCATGAGCCGGATGGTGCGACCGGTCGGCCGGCTGCGATTTTCCGGTACGACGAGGTAGCCGCAGCTCGCTTTGGCCAGCTCTTCGGCCCCCGGCAGTTTCGGGCACGGCGCCGGCTCGAAACGCGGCACCGTTGGCGGACTGATGTCCTCGGCGCGTGCCAAGGCGGGCGAGGCGAGGAGAAGGGCGAGCGGAGGAGGAGGTGTCGGTGATAGACAGCCAAAGTGCGAGCCTTCTCGTCTAGCGTGGCGCCCGCCAAGACAACCTCTAGGGCAAGCCGACGGTATGAAGGAAGCCAAAGTCTAGCAGGGATTGGCATCTGCTACACGCTTGGCAGCTCAGCCGAAAATCGAGCGGCCAATTCGGCGACGGCAAGAATTGCGTTTCTTTGGCAACCCGCGCAATGGACATGGACGGTTTGCCGTCAGGGCAAAATCGCCTCAAGCACCCTCCCCCGCCTCTCGGAGACTCCCATGCAAGACCGCCCCACCAAGACCAAGCCTGACCTCTTCACACCCGATCGAGGTCGGACCGCTCAAGCTCCCGAACCGTGTCGTCATGGCGCCCTTGACGCGAAGCCGCGCCGGCGCCGGCAACGTGCCGACCGCGCTCAACGCGCTCTATTACGCCCAGCGCGCGAGCGCGGGGCTCATCATCTCCGAGGCGACGCAGGTCGCGCCCGAAGGCCAGGGCTATATCTCGACGCCGGGCATCCACAGCGCCGAGCAGATCAGAGGCTGGCAATGCGTGACCGGCGCGGTCCATGTCGCGGGCGGCCGCATGGTGCTGCAGCTTTGGCATGTCGGGCGCATCTCGCACCAATCCTTCCAGCCGGGCGGCAAGTTGCCGGTGGCGCCCTCGGCGATCAGGCCGAACGGTCAGGCTTACACCGCTAACGGCTTCGAGCCGATCCCCACGCCGCGCGCGCTCGAGACTCGCCGAGATCCCCGGCATCGTCGCAACAATATGCGCAAGGGGCGCGCAACGCGATGGAAGCAGGCTTCGACGGCGTCGAGGTGCATGGCGCGAACGGCTATCTGATCGATCAGTTCCTGCGCGACGGCACCAACAAGCGCACCGACCAATATGGCGGCTCGATCGAGAATCGCACGCGCTTCCTGCTCGAAGTGGTCGATGCCGTGATCGCCGTCGGTCGGCGCCGAGCGCACTGGTTTGCGCATCTCGCCGCAGAACGGCCAGAACGACATTTCCGACAGCGACCCGCAACGCCTGTTCAATCACGTGGCCTCGGCGCTCTCAGGCAAAGGCCTCGCCTACCTGCATGTGATCGAGGGCGACACCGGCGGCACGCCCGTTCCGCCCTTCGACTATAAGGAGATCAAGCGCCGCTTCGGCGGGATCGTCATCGCCAATAACGGCTTCGACAAAGCGCGCGCCAATCAGGCCATCGAGGAGGGCCGCGCCGATCTCATCGCCTTCGGCAAGCCGTTCATCGGCAACCCGGACCTCGTGACGCGGCTCTATCTCGACGCGCCGCTCAATCCAGCCAACCGCGAGACCTTCTATGGCGGCGCCGATCAGGGCTACACCGACTATCCACTGCTTACGCGGTGTCGAGCCGCATAGCCTGCTATTGCGACGACGCGGACCGCGCCTGGGGGTGATGGGTTGCGTCGGCTAGAAGTAGAACGAGCCGGATTCAGCGAGGTCGCCTTCCGCAACGATCTGCCTCGTCGATAGTTTAGCTTCGTGATACCGCGCACGAGCGGAGAGGCGGGCATGGCCATTGATTTCAATCACACCATCGTGTGGGCCAAAGACAGCAAGGCATCGGCGACGTTCCTGGCCGAGATCCTGGGCCTGCCGGCTCCGAAGCGGTGGGGACCGTTCCTCGTGGTCGCGACCGACAACGGCGTCAACGTCGATTTCATGGATGCCGACGGCGAGATCGCCCCGCAGCATTATGCCTTCCTCGTCGGCGAGCGAGAGTTCGACGAAATCTTTGGCCGGGTTCGCGAACGGTCGCTTCCCTACTGGGCCGATCCTGCGCAAAAGCAAGCGGGTGAGATCAATCATCACGACGGTGGGCGCGGTTTCTATTTCGAGGATCCCGACGGGCACTTTCTGGAGGTGATCACCCGCCCTTACGGCAGCGGCGGCTGGAATCCGTGACGGGGCGCCCGGCACTGCATGGTGCTCACCGCCGCCGGCAAATGGTGAGCAAATATTCGCGCTTCATGTGCAGCCCGGCCGGAACAGCGTAGTGCCGATGATAGGCATCGATATCGTGCTTGAGCCGCTTCACGCGGTCTGGAGGAAGGCTCTGGCGAGCTGGCGCAACGGCCCGAAGCCGCGCGTGTACCAGTCCCAAATTTCCTCAGCGCTGCCATGGTAGGCGTTGCTGATGCCTGTGTTCGAATTTCAACTCGAAGTCCTTCCCGAGCAGCTTCTCGACATGCGCCGGATCACCCCAGGCCAACGGCGATGAGGGGGGAGGTGGTCGCGTCGCCGTGTTGGGCAATCACCCGGAAAAATTCTGCCACGGCCCCCGCCGGCGCCCAGGTCGCCAGTACCAGGCGACCGCCGGAGCGGCACACACGCCGTGAGCTCGGCAGCGGCGTGCTTCTTGATTGATGGCGAACATGACGCCGAACGTTGAGATGACGCCGTCAAAGGCGCCATCATCGAACGGCAGCCGCTCTGCATCGGCCAGACGAAACTCGATCGGTGGCCGGATATGCTGAGAGAGATCGCCGGCGGCTGCCAATAGCTCCGGGGAAATGTCCACACCGGTTACCACCTGCACCCCGTCGCGCCACGTTGCGGGCGGACCAGCCGGTTCCGGTGGCGACATCCAGAATACGCTCGCCTGCACGCGCATTCAGTCTCTGGGCGGCATGCGCGAGCGCGTCCGAGATGGCAAAGCTCACCTCGTCGTAGTCCTTACCGCCCCGACCCCACACGGCGGCGGCCGGCTGGTGGTGGGCAAGAACAGCGGGATCACTGGCTTTCATCTTCGGGGCCTCCTGTCTGCGGGCTCACCGCCGAACAAAGACGTCAGGCTGTTCCAGACTCTGAGTATCGTAGAAACATGAATCACTCGGGAACTCCACTCCACGGATCGCGTTCACGACCAAGAACTCGCGAAGGAGGGCTGCCTGCTATGAACCTTTTCTTAGGAGTGGTTATTGGAGTGCTGCTGACTATCGGGACGGCGTTCATCGCCGACGCCTTCACCACTGCGGAGGTAACGTCGGAAATGTGCCCCAAGCAAATCGTGAATTGGGATGTCGCAAAAGAACGGCTTCACGACTCCACTGCTTCAATTCAGACGGGGTGGGATCGCCTCAAAAGTGGTCTTCGCAGTCTCGAGTAGTTCGAATGCAATTTGCGGACTGCCCCAGAGCGTTACTCGAGAATGCCCTCGCCTTGCAGCGACCTTATCAAGCAGTTTGCTGGCTCATGCCAAATTGCGGTTGCTAACCCCAGTAGTTCGGCGCGAGCGCCGGCTGTCAGCCAGCGCCCGCGTCTGCCAAAAACGAAAACTCCTCCAGCTTACCCGGCCGCGGGCAAATGAACTTCGTCGCGGCAGCGGCGTTAACAGTTAATCGGGGGCTACCGCCTTTGAGAGGCCCACTGAGATGACCACAGAAACCTACCAATATCGCGGGTACGACATCGTGCCCATGTGGCAGTGGTCGAGTTGGTGTACGGCCGTTTACCCAACCCGGTGCCGATCTTCCGATCATGCCGCGCTCGACACTGAGCACACTGGCATTACGCAAGGAAGATGCGGTGACCGACGCCAAGCAGAGCATTGACCAACTTCTCGCGCGCCAAAAGTTAATGGCAGGGAACTTGTGTGTCTGAACATGCGCTGCGTGAGCGGATCGGCGGTCGAGGGGATCAGCTCGTCGCCTTGTGGGTATCGGTTTGGACGAGCCACCGTAGCAGGAAAAAGGCCCCGACGTAGGGGCGGCGCGGCTGTGCACCACATATTGGTAAACCCAGCCGACGCCGGTGGCTGTGAGGCCGATCGCAAGCGACGACCAAAGGGCGCGGCTTGCGCCGAGGTTGCGTGTACCTTGACCCAGTTCAGCGGTAGTGAACCGCGGTGGCGCCTCTTTCCAGGTGATGTTTCATGGGGCTCGGTATCTCAATATCGATCTCGAGCAGAGAGACCATCTCGCCACGGTCGATCTTCAGCCGAACCTTATCCGGATCCACGGCGACGTGCTTGTTGATGGCGGCGAGAATATCTTCGCGGAGGATCGGGATAAGGTCGGGATTGCCGCCGCGCATCGTTCGTGCATCAGCAGGACCTGCAATCGATGGTGAGCGGTGTTGGCTGAGCGCTGCCGACCGAAGAGATCCGCGAACTTCATGCCGCCCTCCGCCCCAATAGCTTGCTGAACAGCGTGGCCCTGTCGCTCGGCACGACCAGCGGAACCTGCTCTCCTTGAAGTCTGCGGGCTGCATCGTTGTACGCGCGCGCCGGCGCACTCGTCGGATTGTTCAGCGTAACCGGCAAACCCATGTTCGAGGCATGCAGGACGTCTTTGCTTTCAGGAATGATGCCAAGCAGAGGGATGCAGAGAATCTCCAGAACATCTTCGACGCAGAGCATCTCGCCGCGCTCCGCGCGATATTTGGTCGTAGCGGGTCAAAAGCAGGTACTTCTCCATTGGCTCGCCGCGTTTGGCCTTGTCCGTGGTCGAGTCGAGCAAGCCGATAATTCGATCGGAATCGCGGACCGAAGACACCTCCGGATTGGCCACCACCACGGCGAGGTCGGCGTGGCGCATGGCGAGCGATGCTCCCCGCTCGATACCCGCCGGGCTGTCGCAGATGACCCAATCGAACGACGGGCGCAGCTCGCGGATCACGCGCTCGACGCCGTCATCCGACAGAGAGTCCTTGTCGCGCGTCTGCGAGGCGGCGAGCAGGAAGAGCGTGTCTATTCGCTTGTCGCGAATGAGCGCTTGCGAGAGCCTCGCGCTGCCCTGAACGACGTGAATGAGGTCAAAGACCACTCTCCGTTCCGCCCCCATGACGAGATCGAGATTGCGCAAACCGACGTCGAAATCGACAACGACGACTCGCTCGCCCGCACGCGCCAGAGCCGCACCAAGGGCGGCGGTCGATGTTGTCTTACCGACGCCTCCCTTTCCGGATGTCACCACCACCACCTGGGCCATTTGCAGTGCTCCTTTGGTTCAGTTCATTGTTATGATCTTCAGCTCATCCCCTTCCAGCCAGGCTTGTATTGGCGCCTTGCGCAGATGAGGCTCGACTTCGTCGGCAACGATGTAGTGGCCGTCGATCGCGATGAGCTCGGCGTCCAGCCGGCGGCAGAAGATTCTCGCCCGCTGGTTGCCGTAGGCACCAGCCAAGACTCTCCCGCGCAGCGTTCCGTAGACGTGAATGGAACCGGCGGCGATGATTTCCGCGCCGGATGACACCGACCCGACGACAGTCACGTCGCCGTCAGGGTGAACGATCGCCTGGCCCGAGCGCACTGGAGCATCGATCAGCAGCGAGCTCACCGGCGCCGGCGCCGGCGCGGAGATTGGACTGCCGGCGCGCCGGTAGCATCAGGCTTATCGGGGCCTCGCACCAAGGATGGAACTCGGCCGTCGACATCGGCAGGGTTTGCTCCCTCGACACCGAGAATGCGGATGTCGCGTCTGCTCAGCTCGTCCAAAAGACCGAGGAATGTCTGTTTGGTCGGCGAGAGGCCTGAGACATCGATCACCACCGACTTGCCGGCGAAGAAGCCCGGCGAGCGCGCGAGCAAAGCATCCACGTCGGCAAGCCAGGCATCGAGAGGGGTTTCCGGCTTGACCACCAGAGCGTGGAAAGAGCCGCCGCGAAATTTGAAGGATGGCCGTGCTGTTGACATCGCGTTAACCCTCAACGCCGATAGGACGGCCATATGGTTAACGAGGGGTTAATTTCCGCGCCTGCGTGAATGGAAAAAGCGACCAGCTTGCCGCCACGGCAGGCCGAGCAACAGGCGCACGCGAAATGCCCGCTAAGCGTCAATAGCTGACCACCATAGGCTGATTCAGCATGTCCGCTTGTTGGCGGACTTCGGACGTGATGCCACGCTCGGCTTAAGTCCGCTTTGTGCCAATAGGCGGACATTGACTTCACCATGGATCGGGGTCGACTAACGACGCTTAGGGACTCTAAGTTTGGCGATAGTTGGGGCGACGCGAGATTCATGCGCGGGTTTGCGACGTCCAGGCCGCTCGGGCCGGTTGTTTGGTTGTCCCACCGGGATCTGCGGCTCGCAGGCCTCCACTCGGACCGCGCTAGCCCTATATCCATTCGCGATATCGAGTAAACGAAGACGCTCCTCGTATTGAGCGGCCGAAAGAGCCATCCGAAGGCACAAATCAGCTTGACGATGGTAATATTCCGGACTCGGCACTGCCCCAGCCCCTTACCAGAATAGCCGCACCAGAAACGCAATAACCGCCATCACCGACAGCACAAGAATGGGCTCCAAGACACCCATCACCACGGCGTCGTGGTCGTTCATCCTATCTGTCGTGGACTTCAGCATTTCGGGCTCCCGTTACTTCTAGTGAGGACCAGCCAGCCTTCCAGGGAGAGGCCGGCTGGTCACAGCCTCAGGAACTGCGATATGGGCCCGGGCCTTGGCGCGAGGGTATCGGCGCCAGGTCTGGGTATACGCAGGGGGACAACCCCGCATCTCCCGGGCTCTTACCCGAGTAGCTGTCGAAACGGGCAGTAGCTTCGCCCGACTTTAGGCCGACGGTCGCGCTGAGCATCAGCGCGGCTGCAGCAAGCACGATTGCGAGTGACGTTTTCATGTTTCGCTCCTTTCAAGTTTCAGCTCACCAACTTGAGCGTGAGGAGATTCTACGTCGCCACCCGGACCTCGACGCTGTGGCATTCGCCACACGGCACACCGATAGCTACACCGGGATAAGTCGGGGATGGCCGGCGTTGCACCGGCCCTGCGCACTCAGTTTGAGGGGATTTCAAACGTCCGCTGCGGACATTCTGGCGCGTCGAAACACACGGGCTTGGAGAGCCTAAAGTGTCCTCACGCCGCAAAAGTAGCGACGGGCTCAGGCATGCTGCATGTCCGCTTCGGGTCAGAAGCTGACCGCCAATAGGCTGATTCAGCATGTCCGCTTATTGGCGAACTTTCGGACGTGATGCCACGCTCGGCTTAAGTCCGATTGGTGCCATGAATGCCGGCAAGCTATTCCTTGTAGTAGCCGACACCACAAATTTGGTCACCGACCTTCGTGTAGAAAGTCTCCTTCTCGAAGGGCTCGTCCGCGCCGGGTCGCGGCCACCAGTAGGTGGTCTCTTTTATCGTTCCCTCGGTGGCATTCTGCATAATCGTTTCACCGAACGGAGCACCGTGCTTGCCCTTAATGTCTCTCAGCTGTTTGCCCCTATTCATGTAAGGCTGCGCGGTTACGATGCCGTCCGAGGCGTTGGCGCACCACACATAAAGATCTCGATCCTTGAAGCCGCCCTCGCCATTGTTGAACATATCAAGCGCCTTCGCCTTGTCCTCTTTCACCGCGGCCACTGCTTTCTCAAGCATAGCTTTGGCTTCCTCTGCGGTGCCGAACTCAGCCGCCCAGACTGAGGCGGTAGTGGAAAGCACCAGGATCAACGCGCAAACTGACGACGAATGCGAGATTGCGTAACATGACTAACCTCCAATCGATCGGCGCAGCCTGAAGAAGGCGTAGAAATAACTGAGCCAGAGGACGACGGAGAGGCCGTAGAAGATGATGGTTCGCATCGACCACAACGGCCAGGAGCCGGCGGGGCCGATGGCGATCACGTTGGGGTACCAACTGAAGAGCGTGGAGCGCCACCGATTCCACATGACGGTCATTTCCGTGTTGCGATCCTGCGCGGTCTTGGCGTCGTTGAAGACGCGCTCGCTGTTGCGCTTCAGCCACCACCAGGAATCGTCGTTGATCAGCTCGAGCCCCCTGTCGGACCGGTTGCGCATGTAGATGTATTCGATGTCGGTCGTATTGCCGCGGGCGTCGGGATCGCTGCGGCGCACTTCCGTTCCTGTGATGACGCCGGTTGTCCATGTTGGACGTGCGTATTCCCATCCAAACCAGAGGGGATACCCACCACGAGTGCAGCGATGGCCAGAACGGGACCCCCCTGCGCCATAAGATAAAGGCGAGCACGAGAATCGCGAGCAGGACGATGTAACCGATAGACAGCCAAGCCTGGAGCATGGCTCAAACCTCACCGCAGATGAGACTCGAAACGGTCGAGCCGCCGCACCTTTTGCCTTTCTCCATCCCCCTCTTCGTCTTACGGCTGGCGGAATGATGTTGGTATAGCCGCTTAATTGAGGCGAAGGAAATGTCCGCTTTGGGTCAGTAGCGGACATTACAGCAATGTGGCGGGCTTGTCTGCTTAGTGCCACTTGCTGCCGTGAGCAGATGCAGCGAACTATCCTATGAGCAATACGTAACTGAACGAAGCATACT
>ERZ1370068.6417-contig-540_pt1 | contig 21318 bp, 39 predicted proteins | sample MGYA00561227_ERZ1370068 | MGnify/ENA primary metagenome ERZ1370068 (study PRJEB38410, sample SAMEA6850437) | metagenome | study: Metagenomic assessment of the ecological functions of the soil: analysis of the soil microbiota associated with the... | reverse complement strand
TACGTATTGCTAGAATCCGATCCGAAAGACTCGTCGATGGCTGCTGCGCGAATGCGACGCGCGAACAGGCCAAAGATGCTGTCGCCGCGCCGCCTAAAAGTGTGATGAATTCTGGCGCCGTCTCACGCCACCCCCAGGGGGCCTGGCAGTGGACAAGGCATCGTACTGAAGCTCAACGTAGCGCTTCGAAGGCGCCCACCTGGGCGCAATGTCCGCTTTGGGTCAAAAGCAGACATGTGCAGTGCAACTAGGCGATGTCCGCTTTAGCGCCAATAGCGGACTCATGCAGTGCAGCAATTGGGATCGCTATTCGATCACCTCGTTGGCGAGACCGAGCAATCTGGACGGCACTTCAATGCCGAGCGACTTGGCGGTTTTGGCATTGACGGCCATGTGAAATTTCTGTCGGCTGCACAACCGGCAAGTTCGCGGGCTTCTCACCTTTCAGAATGCGTCCCGCATAGATTGCGGCTTGGCGATACGATTCCGGCAAATCGGTGCCATAACTCATGAGTCCGCCAGCCAGAACGTATTCGCGCCAAGCGTAAATCGTGGGCACGGCGTACTTCCGCGGCCAGTCCTACAATTCTATCGCGTTGACTATCGAAAAACGGCTCTCCGGAAACGACAAGCGCACCGATGCGCATGCCTTGGAGACCCGCGAAAACTGTTTCCAATTCGGATTCCGACTTGGCATTGAGGATACGCACGTCAATCTCTAAGGCGGCCGGCCGCTGCAACGACACTTTTAGTTTCAATCTCGGACTTCGATGCGCTGGATTCAGCAAATATCCAATCACCCCAGCGTTTGGCATCAGCTCCTTCATCAATTCGAGGCGCTTCGTGCCCAAACTTGCACTGAATATGGCCATGCCGGTGATGTTGCCGCCCGGCTGATTGAGGCTAGGCACGAGGCCAATTTCGACTGGATCTGAGGCCGCCGAAAAAACGACCGGTATCGTAGACGTCGCCCCTTTTGCTGCGAACGCAGATGGTGGACCGCCAGCCGCGAAAAGTAGTGTCACGGGCAAACTGACGAGCTCGGAAGCCAAAGCCGGCAATTTGTCGTAACGGCCTTCAGCCCATCGGAACGCGATCCCGAGATTCTGTCCCTCAATAAATCCCGTTTCGCGTAGCCCTTGGCGAAAAGCAGCAACAACACTCGCGGACTCCCGGGTGATCGGCTGCTGAGAAAGCCTATGACCGGCATCGCCGGCTGCTGCGCGCGCGCTATGAGCGGCCACGCCGCCGCCGCACCGCCGATGAGCGTGATGAACTCGCGCCGCTGCATGTGTCCGCGCCCGATGCAGGACCACGCACATTTGCGACAGGCTTAAAGCGCTAGCACTATTGACAGAGGCCAATGTCCGCTTTGGGTCAAAAGCAGACATTTGCAGTGCAGAACAGGCATGTCCGCTTTACCCCCGAAAGCGGACATGTGCAGCGCAACTAGCGGATGTCCGCTTTGTGCCAATAGCGGACATTGGCCAAAATAGAAAGACCGCCTCGTGGCGGTCTCTCCAAAGCGTGAGATACCCAAGGGCGTCAACCTTGGGCACTCTGACAGGCCCGTGCAAGAACCAAGGGTAAAAACTCGCGCTCTATCCTCGTTGCGCCCGCAGCGACCTCCAGCGCTTCGTCGGAAACGTCGAAACAAAGTAGGTCTTCTTGCGCCTTCAGTGCGCGATGTCAGTCATGACATTGATCCTTTTGTTGGGGGTGCCTCTTTCAAGAGAGACCGCGTCACACCTTCGACTCTATTCGCGTCGCTCACGGCAGCAGTGGTGGCGAAATAGCTTTGTGTCGTGGATCGCATTGCCTCGGTCGATCGCCGTCGAGGAATGAGCGGACCCACCGGCCCCAAAAACGCCCACCGTGCTAGCGTAAGACAGTGCAGTATCCTTACCACGGCGAAGGAATTAAAGTCTCCAGCATGTGGATAGAGGAAAACGCGGTGCCCTTCAAGTTCATCATTGGGCGTGATATTCCTAACGGTAGGCACTTTCGAGCGGGATCAGCTGCGGGAGCAGCAGCGAAGTCGAATGAGGTCTTGCGGCGGCTCGGCCCCGACATTCAGTGGGTCGAGCTATGTCGCCGACAATAAGACATTTCTGCGTCTACCTTGCCAAAGATGAGGCGATTATTCGAGAACATGCGGCGATCAGTGGATTTCCCGCAACGAAGATCACCGCGGTGAAGAAGATGATCGATCCTACCACCGAGGCCGCGTGACGTCCCAAGCAATGTCAAGAACCGCCGACGTTTGCTTTCGCACAGCGTCTTACTTGCGCGGACCGAGTTAACTGCCCCGGCAACTCTGCGTGAGTTAGGTGCCTGAGGATAATTTGTGAGCTGTTTGTTCACTGGAAATGGTAAAAAACAAGCAGTCCGCAAATCGTCACCGAGCAATCCAGATACCGACAATTGTAGCCGCTGCAACTCGCGACCTCGGTCTCGCTTGTGCGGCTACGGCCGAGCGGCGGTGTTCGGCCATGATCGCGGGCGGAATTAACTGGATGGCGAGCAGAATGCCCAAGGGTACCAGGATCAGATCATCCAGGTATCCGCAGGACCGGAATGAAATCGGGAATGAGATCAATTGGCGAAAGCGCATAACCAGCAACCAGGAGACCCATTGCCTTGGCGTACCAAGGCACGCGAGGGTCTCGGCTCGCGAGATAGAGCGCATGCACATCCTGTTTGATAGCTGCGCGCCCAATTGCTTCAACCATTCGACCATCGTTCACGCTATCGTGATTCTGGATATGCTTGACTGCAGCAAAAGCGGTCCGCGGCTTGAGATCGATCTAGTCTGAATTAATCCGCTACGTTGAGCACCGGCCTGCATCTTCCGAGCTGCATGCCGGCCTAGTCCAATTTTTGTTGAATTGCGCGGGCCAGCGCGAAATAGTCGCGCGCTCGATCGTTGACGGCACCTCGCACACATAGCTGATCGTGCTTGCCGACGCTCATCGAAGACACGGGTCTCCCAGGCAATCTGATCCCTGAAAGCTTGTCCGCGGCCTGCGGCTCTCCTCGATCTGGCTGCTGTCTTGACTGGGCCCGCAGGTCCGTACAGCTTCAGCGCTGATCTGCTCGCGCAACTGCTGTTGCCGTTGCGAGAACCGCTCAATACCGGCCATGACGTCGTCGCGCTCCGCGACTGAGCGTAGCGAAAAGGCCGGCGAACAAGAGTTTCGCCTTCTGCTGCCTTTCCGCCTGCGTTCCGACAATAAATTCGGCAGCCCTTTTTCTGCCTCGGGAAGAGAAGTCCGCCGTCCTGCAAAGCGGAGTACCAGGTCGTGAACCGTCTGGTCCTTCATCCAGGCATCGCCCGACGTCATCTATCGAGGGGCCCGTCCAGAAGGCCGCCACCGAAAGCTTGGGCACCACGATCTGGGGGCAAGGCCAGTCCGGATGACGCGCATCCATGGCGATCGCCGGCACAGCGAGGAGAGACATGTGCTGCAACGATCCAGTACTTCATGCCTCCAGCCTCCGGCTTCGCCGCGCCGCGCCAGGAAGCCGCGCGATGGATCGTAGGCGAAGATGGCACCAAGGACGAACAGAGCAGTGCATCCGCACAAGACGACCAGCGATACCCAGTTTACCTGCGCATAGAGCGCAAAGCGGATCAGTTCGACCGCGTGCGTGAAAGGGTTGAGCTTGACAGACATAATAGAGGAACGGGCTGCTTTCACGAACCTGCCAGAGCGGATAAAGCGCCGATGAGGCAAAGAACATCGGAAAAGATCACAAAATTCATCACGCCGGCAAAATTCTCCAGCTGCTTGACGACCGACGATATCAGCATCCCAAGCCCTCCCAGCATGAGGCCCGAGAGTACAAGCGCCGTGCAGCACGAGAAGGTACCCGACGGGCGGCGGGCCGACGTCCCAAAATCGCGCGACAAGAAGGAAAGCATAAACCTGCAAAATCGAAACGGCGGTCCCGGCGACCAGTTTCGAGCACAGAAGGTACCAGCGCGGGAACGGGCTGACGAGCAGGGTGCGCATATTGCCCATCTCGCGGTCATAGACCATCGAGAGCGACGACTGCATGCCATTAAAAAGCTGAATCATCGCAATCAGGCCGGGAGTAATGTACTCGGCGTAAAGAATGTAGGTCTGGTAAGGGGAATAATTGATACGCCGAGCACCTGGCGGAAGCCGGCGGCAAAAATGAGACAGCCAAACGAGAGGACGTACCAGCGCCGAAATAAAGCGCTCTCGTTGATGTACGAACCTGAGGCCTCACGCCAAACAATGCCCTTTCAGGCAAATAGCGTATTGGCGCAGCGAAAAGCTGCCGTTCGTATGGCCGACGGAAATGGCGCTATGTCCCTTAGTGACTGCCGTGTTCATCCGGCTCCGCCGATCAAGTCTTCGCTACGGGTCAATTGAATGAAAGGCGTCGCGGACGCTTGTCGCTCCGCATTCGTCGATCGACGCGCGACACGGGGCCTTGAGCCAAGAGCTGTCCCTGGTGCAGCACGACAATATGATCGCGTGGATCGACCTCGTCGATCAGATGCGTTGCCCACAAGACAGCGATCCCGTCCTCGGCAACTAGGTGCCGCACATGCTGCAGGATATCGGCACGCGAGGTGACGTCGAGGCCAACGGTTGGTTCGTCGAGGACCAGAAGGCGAGGGCGGTGCAGCAACGCCCGGAGCAATTTCGACGCGGCGCATCTGCCCTCCGGAGAGGTTCCGTACCTTGTCATCGACGCGATCACTGAGCGCGATGCGCGTCAGCAACTCCTCGGCACGTATCTCCGCCTCGCGCCTGCGCAGTCCATGGAGCGCAGCATGATACATCAGGTTTTGCATGATCGTGAGATCGAGATCGAGGGTTCGTGACTGGAACACGACCCCAAGAATGCGCAGTGCCTCGCCGGAGACCTGCGCCACGTCAAAGTCGAGGATCCGGATGCGGCCGTGCTGCGTACCGTATAGCCGGGTAATCAGCGCAAAAAGCGTGCTTTTGCCCGCGCCATTGAGGCCGAGCATGACGGAGAAGGTCGCCGGCGCGACCGCGAACGTCACGTTATCGAGCGCGCGTCGCGTGCCGTAAGAATGGCTGACCCCTTCAACCGACAGCATCGGTGTTGTCATGCCACGCAACCATCCGAGTCCAACCTCGACTTCATTGCTTGCGTGATCGTTACGCCCCACGGCAATTCGCCAACCTGGATCGACTTGATCACCTTCAGGCTGGCCACGTCTATCACCGAGACATCGTTGGACAGGCCATTGGTCGTCAGCAGGTACTTCTCGTCGGGCGTGAACGACATGTGCCAAACACGCTGGCCCACGAGAAGATATTTCTTGACCTCATGCGTAGCGGCATCGATCACGGCTACTCGGTTCGCCGGTCCGAGTGCGACAAAGCCGGTCTTCCCGTCCTTGGTGATGTTGATGCCCACAGGCTGAATTCGCCTCGCTGCGCAGCCCCGGAATAGCGAAGTTGATCTTTTTAGTGACCTGGTGCCTGACCGGGTCAATGATGCTCACCGTGCCGCCAACCTCGGATGAAACCCAAAGCTCCGATCCGTCACTTTTGAAGGCCGCAAAACGGGGACGTGAATCAACCAACACGTTGGCTATGATCTTGCGCGCATCGGTGTCGATGAAATGCGCCATGTTCGTAGTCTCGGACGTGTTGACGAGGATCTTGCCGTCGGGGCTGATGCCCATACCTTCCGGTTCGACACCAACTTGAACCTCGCCAAGCCGCACGCGCTTTTCCATATCGATGATCGTGACAGTGTTGTCATTCTCGTTGGCGACGTAGAGCACCTTCCCGTTCGGACTTAAAATAAACAACTCGGGATCAGGGCCCGATGGAAGATTGGCGATCACTTCGCCGCTCTTGGTGTCAATCACCTGGATGGTGTCGTCGTCACCCACCGCGACCAGGCAGTACCTATCGTCCTTGGTCAATTCGATGCCACGCGGGCGCTGGCCGACTTTGATGGTCTTGACGGTTTCCATCCTGTCGGTGTCGACCACGCTGACCGTGTTGCTCTTCTCATTCGAAACATAGGCTGTGAAGGCCTTCGCTGGACCGATAAGTACAACCAATAATGCCCAACGTCAGGACGCTTGCGTGATGCTTGTTGGTACAAAGCATCCAGAACGGGTTCATGTTAAGCTACTATTGTAGTTTGCACTGGGTTTCGGGACGATCATAGCCGAGTGTATCGAGTTCCGAGAACTGGTGCAGGAAGCCTTGCTGCGGCGAAACGGACACAATGGTCCGTCCATCGGTGAGAAGAATCGGCTGACGCAGCTGGAGGTCCCAGTCACGCAGCGTGAGCTTCTGGCCTTTGAAGGCGCCTAGTGCCAGTTCGGGCCCTTTTAGGAAGTCGAGTATCGTTTTGGGATCAGCCGAATTCTGGCGCGAAGCGGCTTCGCCGATCATGCGGACAGCGGTCCAAGCCTGCATATCGAGCGCAGTCATCAGCCGCTTGAATTGCGCGATAAATCGGTCCTGCATCTGAATCCCGCCCCACAGGCTGTTTGACGCATCCCAACTCGTCGGCACCAGCCCGGCAGAGCCAGCAACGGGACGCGGATCCCAGGTGCGGTAAGGCAAATTGTTCGCGAAGACCTCGCTCTCATCGGCCACAACCAGCACGTCGTAGCTCGGCGCTTCCTGTGTGAAGACCGGCATTTGCTGCTGAATTTGCACAACGCCACTATCGGTACGCCGAGCACCTCCGGTGTCCTTGAATTCCCGCTGCTGAACGATCTTCGCGCCGAAACGGTTCGCCGCTCGTGTCAACGCCGCTGCGAAGAGCTTGTCGCGCTCGTGCGAGCCAACGACAAGAAACCAGCGCACCCATTTTTTCCATACGAGGTATTGCGCAAGTCCGTCGGCCAACATCGCCCGCGACGGCGCGGTGTGGACTATATTAGCCCGGCAATCTTTTTGCCGAAGGCGATCGTCGGTTGCGGCGGCATTGAAAAACAATATGCGGTCCGCCTTGCCTGCCTCGGCGGCCTTAAGCAGGTCGTCGGCGGGAAGATCTGCTACAATCAGCGCAATGCCCTGCCGTGCGAGTTCAGCCACAGCCGTTGCGGGGTCATCTCCGGCCTTCAAATGCAAGTCGACCAGCGAATAAGCGCTGATTGAGAAACCGGCCGGTCGTGTCGTTGTCCTTGGCCGCCATTTGCGCGCCCGCGACTCCGTTATCCGGCGGGGGCATTTGCACGAGCGAGATTGTTTCCTGGCTGCTGCGCGCGCCGCAAATAACCGATCTTAATGTCGAGGGTGTCTTGAGCGCGGGCCGCGAGATCAAGGCCAAGCACAATGACCAAGGCGAGCACTGCAAACCGGATCAAGGCGGTGCTCCCGGCTAGGTCGCCCTTGATTTTGTTCACTTTCGCAATCTGAGCGTCATTCTTTGTTCATTTCAAGGTCGATATTGCCTAAGGTTTCTATGTCCGATGCGACCCCGGCGCCGCCCAAGGTGCAAATCCGAGTGGAGCCCTGACCATGACCCTGTTGCTGGCTTGGAGCGATCACCGGGAGCCAGGAAGCGGAACTCGCGGTCACGCACGGTGTCGATATCATCGAGTCTAAAGGACCCTCGCGAGGCGCACTGGGCGCGCTCGAGCTCTGGTCGTGAGCGATGTCGTCCAGTACCATCGCGGGGCGAAGGCCCGCGAGCGCCGTTATCAGGCGATCTGCCGATGGAGCCTGGTGCAATTGCCGCCGCCGTCGAGGCGACGGCAGAACGGGCCGTCGACTTCGTCAAAGTTGGTCTCTTCGCGGGGTCAAGCGGAAAGAATGTATCCGGGCACTCGGATCCTTCGCGCGCCAAACAAAGATTGTGGGCGTGATGTTTGCCGATAGCGAACCCGACAATGAGCTGATCAATCTCATGGCCGAGTCCGGATTCGCGGGGGCCATGATGGATACGGCCCGGCGAGGACGGAAGGCGGTTGCTCGACCATGCGGATCCGGCAGCAATTGATCGTTTTGTGCGCGGGTGCCGTTCCCAGGGGCTGCTGACGGGACTCGCGAGCTCGCTGGAAGCAGCGGATGTTCCACGCTTGTTGCTGCTCGCGCCCGACTACACTGGAGCTGCAGGGCGCGCTGTGCGGCAGTCATGATCGGCGGGCCGGATTGGATCCGGCGGAACTGAGAAGCTCATCCACGCGGACTGATACCGCAAGATCCACGCAACGTCAAGCTGAGCGCCCGGAACAAAAGAAGCGCGTGACTATTGGGTACTGGCGGCGCGCGGTTACTTTCGGCGAACCTAAAGACGACGCTGCGGTCGATCGGGTCTTGGTGCAGGATTTTGAGATACTCGTGCGCGTCGGACGCATATGAAAACGAACGGTCACATGCGCAGCGCGTGCGCTTCAACGTGAATGCCGAGGTCGCCCGCGCCGCCAAGCCGGTGGGGCTGCGCTGTCGAGCGGGTTGTCGAGACACTGACTCGCCTGCGCGAGCGAGGGCACACGTTGCGCGCGGCTGATCCAGCGAGAAAGGCCGACGACGATGTCTGACGCCAGGATGATCCGGACGATGCCGTTAATTCGCGAGACCATCGTGATCACGGCCAGCCGTGATGGTCGCGCTCATATTGCTCCGATCGGCCTTATTGCGGAGGTGGATGACTGGATCATTGCGCCATTCCGCCCTTCAACCACGCTCGACAATCTTTGTCGCGGTGCCCTTCGCCACCGCCAGCAACACCGATGACGTACGGGTTTTCGCCGGCTGCCTTACCGGTCGGTATACGTGGCCGACCGTTGCGGCGGAGGAGGTGCCTGTGCCTCGTCTTGCCGACGCGCTCTCGCACATCGAACTCGCCGTCATTGATGTCAAGGAGGACCCACAGCGGCCGCGCTTGCGGTGTCGCGTCGTGCGCCTCGATTTCGCACGCACCATTTCAGGGCTTCAATCGTGCTCAGGCCGCGATACTCGAAGCTGCGATTCTGGTGAGCCGCCTCCATATGTTGCCGCGCGACAGAATTGAGCGCGAACTGGCCTATCTTCGCTCCGCCGTCGAGAAGACCGCAGGACTCCGCGAGGTCGAGGCCTGGAGCTGGCTTACGGAAAGGTCGAGGTGCATTTTGCCGGCGGGCACCTCGCCGACGTTGCAAAAGCCGATAAGGGGTGACAGTCCAAGAGCTGGCCCGATCCTTGCTTATCTGAACAGCAAAAATCTGCCCGCGCAGATAGCGCGCAAGACAGCAAGGAGGGACGCGCCCTTCAACCCGTGTCCTTGGGCTCTTGATGCTGACTGCCATGATTCTGATCTGCTCGGTTGCAAATACACCTAACATCGCCGATTGCAGCCGAGCGAACGCCCTCGATGTCCTTTGGCTACCTGAGTTGTTCTCGAACCCGGTCACGTGCTTCATGCATGGACAGGCCTATGTCGCCGGCTCGGCGGTCGGCCGGGATCTCACCGAGAACGAACGCGTAAAGGTCGTCTGTTTGCGAAAACAAGTCGCAGTTGGAGGAGAGGCAGCTGTTGCGAAAAGTAACGGACCGGCATTGCCTTTGATCGGCGGCCGGGCTCGCGTCCGCGCTGCTTGGCGTTCTACTTGGCGTTCGAGGCAGGCTCGATGAGATGGTTGTCCTCATCGATCAGTGGAACGCCGTAGCTCAGGAGTATTTCCGTGATCGCGGGTTGCTTTGCCTGGATCAATTGATTGAGTTGACGCTTCCAATTCTGATCGGAGTAGCGCACGCCCATGCCGATGCGATAAGTCATGCGCGAGCCATTGGTCTCCTTGAGCAGCGGCACGACCGTGAGCGGCTCCTTGGACTGTTTGGCGTAATAGCCGGCCAACGGACCCCATAGGACTCCGGCGTCAATAGTGTCATCGACGATGTCGCGGATCATCGCGTCGGCGGACGAGTCGTAACGCGTATCGACTACAAGCGGATAAGATTTGGCATTTCCGATCAATCCGTCGAGCACTAAATTGGTTGCTGGCGGCGTTCCGGCGACGACGCCGATGTGCTTATCCTTGAGCCGTTGATCGGTGAGAACGTCAACGCCATCCAGCCCGCGGCCAGGCTTGAACACCAGCGTATAGGCGGTGCGGTAGTATGGGTTCGTGACCTGAACGATGTCGTCGCCTTGTGGCATGCCCATGATGATGTCGCATTTGTAAAGTGCGAGGGTTTTGCTCACAAAGCCGGGCGCATTCGGAAACCACGTGAAAGAAATGTTCTTTCCCAATTCCTTCGCGAACAACTCGGCGATCTTGTTCTCAAACCCGGAATTCGAAGTGTCTGAATAGGGCAGGTTGTGCGGGTCGGCACATACACGGAAGACCTTCGGGTCAACGAGCTCGAAGGGGTCCCTGGGGTTGCGCAGCGCCTGCCGCAGCGTCGGGCGATCTGCCTTGCGCGGACGCTCCGGCTGCGACGAGCGCTGCCGGCGCCGCGCAAACGGCAAGGCAGAATCCAGAAACTCTTCCCGCAGCGACATCGCAGTCGCCTTAGCTACTTGCCACCCAAACACTTGCTTTCAGCATCTCCTACCGCTTTTGGCTTCTCTTCGTGCTTTGCGGGGCGGCCGCGAGGGACTGCGTCGTTGGCCCGCGCTCGCAAATAGATGAAGATGTCATCGAGATAACACATGACATTCGGGTTAGTCCCAAATGCGGGCATTACATTGTCGGACGCGGTATTAACGTTCTTGCGGCCGCTTGCCACCGCCGCCGAGGAAATCGGCGTAGCCGATTTTCTTCAGTGAGTCCTTGAGCCCGGGAGCGTAAGTTGACCCTTCGCCGTCGGGTCCGTGGCAAACATGACAGTCCGAATGATAACGGCGGAACCCGGAGTAGGTGTACCAGTCCGTCGTGCCATCACTCTGGATTTTGTAGGTTGGCGTGCCGTCGTTGTCGTAATACTTGCCATCCTCGTCCTTGACCGCTTTGGGGTCGCCGGACCCATCCGCTATCGCGGGCATGATGCCCAACGCGAAGCGCCGCCGCGATCGCCATCGCACACGCAGAGATGATTTGTTTCACGGAGTTTCCTCTGTGACTTCGCATCGTTTGGCGGTCGGTATTCTGCAATCAAGGCTTGGCGCACCGCCAAAGGCGATGCGCCAAGTTCGTTGCGCTATTGCTGCGATCCGAGGCTTTCAATTGCCCGGCAGCGCGAACACCGTGAGCTGACCACCAAGCGAAGTGTAGTCGCGGAGGCCGGCATAGCCGCCGACGGCCCCGAGGCCCGCTTGAGGATCGGTGAGGCCAGCAGCAAGGCCGATGCCGGCCCAGCCGCCGACGCCCGACAGGATGGCAACGTATTGCTTGCCACGATGTTCATAGGTCGTCACGTTGCCGATGATGCCGGACGGGGTTTTGAACTTGTAAAGCTCCTTACCCGTCTTGGCATCTACCGCTTTAAGATAGCCTTCCGAGCGTGCCGTAGAACACGACGCCGCCCGCGGTGGCCAGGGCACCGGACCACACCGAGAACTGCTCGGGAACCGACCACACGATCTTTCCCTTGCCGGCATCCCAGGCAATGAAGTTGCCCATGTTCTTCTCACCCGGAGGCGGATACATCGACAACGTTGCGCCTACGTAGGGCTGACCAGCTACGTAGCGAGACCTTGAATGGTTCGTAGTCCATGCAGACGTGGTTGGTCGGCACGTAGAACAAGCTTGGTGTCGGGCGAGTACGCCGCGGGTTGTTCGTCCTTGGTCCCCAATGCAGCCGGGCAGACACCCTTGGTGTTCTTGTCCTCGCCCGTTTGCTCGGTTGAGTATTGCGATACGACCAGCGGACGGCCGTATGTCTTCGAATTTTTGTCCATATCCACTTTTGTCGCCCAATTCACCGTCGGGTCGTACTTCTCGGCGACCAGCAAGGCCCCGTTTGTACGATCCAGCGTGTAGCCAAAGCCGTTACGATCGAAAGTGGACGAGTGCCTTGTGTGTCGTCCCGCCGACATCGACATCGGCGAGGATCATCTCGTTGACGCCGTCAAAGTCCCACTCATCGTGGGGCGTCATTTGATAGACCCACTTGGCCATGCCGGTGTCGGGATCGCGCGCGAAGATCGTCATCGACCACTTGTTGTCGCCCGGCCTCTGTTTGGGATTCCAGGTCGAGGGATTGCCCGAGCCGTAGTAAATCAGGTTGAGCTGCGGGTCATAGGAGATCCAGCCCCATGTGCAGCCGCCGCCGATCTTCCATTGATCGCCTTGCCAGGTCTTGAGGCTTGAATCCGCGCCGACTGGCTTGCCGAGTTCGGTCGTCTTTTGCGGATCGACCATGATCTGACTGTCTGGTCCGCTGGAATAGGCTCTCCAGACCATCTTGCCGTCGCTGAGATTGTAGGCCGTCACGTGGCACGGCACGCCGAATTCGCCGCCGGATATGCCGACCAACACTTTGTCCTTGACGACCATCGGTGCCGACGTGCCGGTCTCGCCCTTTTTCGGGTCACCGTTCGTCGCCTGCCACACGACCTTGCCGGTCTTGGCGTCCAGCGCAACCAGCGTCGCGTCAGCCTGGTTGAGGAAGAGTTTTCCATCCGCATACGAAAGGCCACGGTTGACCGTGTCGCAGCACATCACCGGAATGACGTTCGGATCTTGTCTTGGTTCATATTTCCAGAGAATTTTTCCATCGTTGTTGAGATCGAGCGCAAAGACCGGATTTGGGAAGGGCCCGTGCACGTACATCACGTCGCCGATGATCAAAGGTCCGCCTTCGTGGCCGCGCAATACGCCGGTCGAAAAGGTCCAAGCCGCTTGAAGCTTGCCGACGTTATCCGCCGTGATCTGCTTGAGTTCCGAGTAGCGAGTGTTCGCGTAGTTCCCGGTGGGCATCACCCAATCTTTTGGGTTCTGCGACATTTTTTGCAATTGCTCATTACCGCTCGCCGAAGAAGCGGCTAAGGCGGCGCCGATACAGGTGGTTAAGAGCAGATAACGCATCCGTGTCCTCCCTGCGAAATTGTCGCGGGTTGACCGGCGCAACGGCACTTTTCGTGCCGCGTGTCGGCACCCGTGCATTTGGGAAGCGCTTCCGGCAGCGTGTCACAGCGGAGCGTGGCATCAGGGGCATTTTGAAAGATGCCCCGCCTAGCTTACGAAAAGCACCAGTATTCCCGTTGCACTGGCGCCCTTTGAAGCCGGAACCAACAAGAAGTCTATGCTCGCCCTTTCCCGGCCGCAACAAAAACCTGAGCCGCCAAAACATCGATATCGCGAGAACTGGTGGGCAAACGGTTCAGAAGCACCGCACCTCTGCTTCGGCTTGTGCTTGCCGCAAATTTTTTACCGCTTCTTTAGCCGGTTCCGGCGAGCGAAACATGGCACCAAAGCGGCCCTGGACTTGCGAAAGGCTCAGCACCGTCTGGGCCGCTACATACTGATCGTAAGACAACAGCGTGGCGATTACGTCAATCGAACAGGAGCATTGGCGAAGCGCGAGCTGCGTATCGCCGTGGGTCTTCATGCAAGCAAAAACGTAGTCGGCGCGCGCTTCGGTCGGGTAGTCGTTGAGCTCAGCCGCCACCGCGCTTGTGCCGCAGGCAATCAAGCCGAGCGTCAGCAAAAGACTGATGCGCGCAGACGCTTGCAACCGATCTCATCGTTATACGGTCCTTGAGCGTCAAAACGCGCCCGTGCCGCCGCAGGATAGTGCTTGCCGCATGTGACTCAAGGCCGCTGGTGGCTTGTTAGCGTTGGGGCAAATGCGCTCCAATAGACCGGCCAAAGCAGGTGTCTCACCTGTAATTGTGAGATTTCGACGTATGCCGGCCCAAACCAAGTTGACCATGCCGATCGTAATCGCCTGGCTCTGCACCGGCGCGGCGTTCTGTACGTCAGGAGATTGCGCATCAGCTGACTCGATTCGTTTGGCGGTGCAGAAAACCGGAACCGTATCCTGGGAACTTGATGTAATGCGCGCGCACCAGTTGGACAAGCAGGCCGGCATCACCGTCAAAACGCTGGAACTGGCAAGCCCGGAGGCTGGGAAGATTGCTCTGCGCGGCGGCTCAGCCGATGCTCATCGCGGCGGACTGGATCTGGGTTTCCCGCGAGCGCCAACTCGGCACCAAGCTTGTTTTCTATCCGTACTCATCGACGCTCGGCGCGGTGATGGTTCCTGAGAATTCACCGGTCAGAACCCTTACCGACCTGCAGAATAGAACGATAGCGGTCGCTGGCGGCCCGATCGACAAGAGTTGGCTTCTCTTGCGAGCCGCCGCCAAACAGAAAGGTGTCGATCTCCAGCACGCAGGCAAACGTGGTGTATGGCTCACCGGCGTTGCTGGCCGGCAAGATGATCCAGGGTGAATTCGATGCAACGCTCACCTACTGGAATTTCTCCACGCAACTTGAAACGCGCGGTTTCCGTCAGGTCGTCAGGATTGACGACTTACTGCCGGATTTTGGTGTCGCTGGTCCGCTCTCCATGATCGGATATGTTTTTGATGAAGCATGGGCGGCCACGCATCGACATACGATTGACCGGTTTCTCGATGCCTCTCAAAAGGCCAAGCAGATTTTGCTGACCTCGGATGCTGAATGGGAGCGGATCGCCCGCTGGTGGGCGCGCACGACGCCTCAGCTCTAAAGATCTACCGCGACCGGTATCGCCAGGGTATTCCGAGCCGTTCGGTTGATGCCGAAGAAAATGACGCTCGCATCCTCTATCGTGTGCTGTTTACTCTCGGCGGTTCTGCATTGGTCGGGCAGGGAACAGAGCTTGCGCCCGGAACCTTCTACAGACCCAACTTTTATAAACTGACTATGGTGAGGCTCATATCACTCATACTGCTCCTGGCGATATGGTGGCTCATATCGCAGTTCGTTGAGCCGCAGATACTTCCCGGGCCGGAAAGAGTCCTGGGAGTCATCGCCGCGCAAATGCGTAGCGGCGATCTTCTTCTTTCTCAACTTGGGGTGACGCTTGCCCGCGTCCTCGCCGCGTTCACAATTGCAATGGCGGCCGGCACCGCGATCGGTTTGCTGATGGGTCGAGTAAAGCTCGCCGACCGGCTCGGCGATCCGTGGCTGATTGTGTTGCTGAACCTTCCGGCGCTGGTGATTATCGTGCTTGCGTTTATCTGGGGCGGGCTCACTGAGATTGCGGGCGTCTTGGCGGTGGCAATCAATAAATTGCCGAACACCGTAGTCACGGTGCGCGAGGGGCGCACGCGCGCTCGGTTCGGGTCTTGACGAAAGTGGCAACCGTCTTCGCTTTGCCGCCGCCGAAAATACTTGTGGCACGTGGTCCTGCCGCAGCTCGGGCCCTATCTCGCTGCAGCAGGACGTTCCGGCCTTTCGTTGGTCTGGAAGATCGTCCTCATCGTGGAATTGCTTGGGCGGCCGAATGGCATAGGATTTCAGATCGGTGTGGCGTTCCAGTTGTTTGACGTTACGCTTATCCTTGCTTATGCCCTCGCATTCGTCGCCGTCATTCTTGTTATAGAAACAGCAGTGGTGCAGCCCTTTGAAAGACGTGCCTCTCGCTGGCGAATTCGGACAAGTTGAGGTCCGTATTGCGCACAAGGCTTTTACGTCAGCTTCTGGCGAGCGCTTCGAAGTTTTGCGCGATCTCAAGTTCAGGCTCGGACATCGCCAAGTCGCCGCTCTCGTCGGGCGCTTCAGGATGCGGCAAGACCACGATACTTCGCATCATTGCCGGGCTTGAGACGGACTTTGAAGGCACCATAACGCGGCCGTTATCAGGCAAGCTTAGGATGGTGCTTTCAGGAGCCGCGATTGCTTCCCTGGCGAACTGTCGAAGACAATGTCGGCTTGGTCGCGCCCGGGATTACCCGTGAGGCGCTTGCGTCTCTGTTTAGGGACTTGGACCTCGAGGCGCATCGCTTGCACTATCCGGGCGAGCTTTCTCTCGGTCTTGCTCGCCGCGTTGCCCTCGCACGAGCCCTTGCGATCGAGCCGAGCTTGCTCTTGCTTGACGAACCTCTGGGTGTCACTCGACGAAGCTCCGTGCAGTTCGGCTGCGCGACCAACTCGCTGCACTGATCGAAAGTCGACCGATCACAACGTTGCTGGTAACCCACGATCTGGAGGAGGCCGTTCAGTCTTGCCGATCAGATCTTCCCTGTTTGTCGCCGCGTCCCGCGCAGGTCGTTGCCGAAATTCCCTTACGTGACGCCGCGCTCAGCCCGGTCAGAACAAGAGGTTGCCAGGATTGTCAGCGAGGTCGCATGTCGAATGACCGATAGCGCCTTTCGACCCGGTCATGGGTAAATCACCGGACATGCCATTGCTAATCTTTGACTGCGACGGTGTTCTGGTTGATTCAGAGCTCCTCGCCAATGCGGCGCTGGCTAAACTGATTAGCGATCTCGGACATCCGATGACGACTGGATGGAGGCGATCAAGGTCTTCACTGGGCTCCAGCTTAACGATGTTCTGGCATTGGCCGAAGCATTGCTTTCGTTTCCGATACCGGCTGATGCTTGGGCGCCATCGCTGGGGCAGCAGCTCCTGGAACAATTTCGACGTGAACTTAAGCCGGTCAAAGGCGTTCGCGAGGTTCTTAGCGCACTAACGTATCCGCCGCTGCGTCGCGTCGTCATCGACGCGAGAAGGCTCCAGTTGTCGCTCGAAGTGACGGGCCTCGCGGAACTGTTCGGCGACCGTGTTTTCAGTGCCGAACAGGTGGAGCAAGGCAAGCCCGCCCCGATCTCTACCTCTTTGCGGCTCGCTCGAGTCGGAGCAAGACCCGCCGACTGCATCGTCATCGAAGATTCGACGCTCGAGTATACGCGCCGCGGTTGCGGCGGGCATGGGCGCTGAGTCGGATCGTGGGCGCTAGCCACGCAGACCCCGAGCTCGCCCACCAGCTTAGGATGGCGGGCGCACGAACGGTAGTGACGTCGATGTCCGATTTGCCGGGCGCCATAAAGGATGTTGTTGAAGCGTGCATGTGATGCGGTAAGAGCGAGTCTTGCTCTTCCGCAAACGAGGGAGCAAATTTTGGTCAAGATGGCGAAGCGAATGACGAGGTACGGTAGCCGCAATGTTCGCGCTTTGCGCCTGCGCCATTGCGCAGCCGGGAATGGCGCAGGACATGATGCGTTATGTCGATCTCAATTCGCCGGACATGACCACTGCGGAGATGACCCGCGACGAGGTTGCCGCCATGGTGAAGGCCGCCACGCCTGGTCATCCTGCCGATTTTACCGGCAAAAACTGTCGGGCCTCGATCTGTCCGGGCTCGATCTTTCCTTTGCCGTTTTCCGCGCCGCGTCGGCTCAACAAGACGAAGCTTGTCGATACCAATCTTGACGATGCCGTCCTCGACCAGGCTTGGCTGCTGGAGGCAGATCTCACGGGCGCAAGCCTGCAACGCGCCAGTATTTTTGCCGCGCAAATGAGGCGTGCCCGGCTCGATGGAGCAAACCTTTCGAGCGCCCGCGTGGTGGCCGATCTCACCGGCGCAAGTTTGGTCGGAGCCAAACTCTCAGGCGCCAACCTGGCTGCCAGACATGAAAAATCAGTCCATGGGGCTGATTCATACGGTCCTTAAGTCAGCACGGCTGGACAATGCCGACCTGCCGCAATGCCGACCTTTCGCGAGCCGAACTGCAGTTCGCTTCTCTTAAGAAATCCGACCTCACGGGAGCACTGCTGCGCGGGGTTGACCTTAGCGGTGCAGATCTCACCGAGGCCACCGTGTCGGGCGCCGATTTTTGGGCGCCGATCTTGCGTCTGCTCGACTTGTGGCAGCCTGTTGGACTTGAAGCGGCCCGAAACTTCGACAAAGCGATAAATCGCGATCGTCTCCTGCAGAAATAGGAAGGGTGCTGGCGCATAGCTATCGGTGATGTTCTGGGAGGGAAAGCATGAAATCAGGTGCGATCAGTTTCGTCCTCGCGGTCATCGCTTCCAGCGCACACGCCCAAAACAAGCCGACTCGCTTCTGGAACTTGACGGTCAACTACAATCACGGCTCTGCAGATGTCGCCCGCAGGGAAGCAGGAATGGGGATCAATCAGTGCAAGAACGATCGTGACGGGACCGTCGATCACGACGAACGCCTGCGAATCACCGACGTGAGTGCGGGCCGCTACGACGTGAAGCTCGTCGATAAGACCGGGCGCATATGCATCGTGCGCGATATCGACGTGAAGGAGGGCGCAGTCTTCACCATCGAGGAGAAGCAGCTCACCGGTTGCCGCAAGTGACGACAACTGTTCTGGCATTGCGGTGCGGGAAGCGGCGTTAATCAGCCGAGGCTGCACGCTTACACTGTGCCGCGCATCGCCTGAAGGACCCGCAGCGCGGCGGCATGCTCCTGCGACGTCGTGCACACGCAGGATTGCGGCGCCTGCGGCAATCGCCGGATAGACTTGCCGCCAGGGAGCCAACCAGCGTCCCCTCAACTCCATCACCGGTCAGCGAGCCAAGAAATCGCTTACGGGATGCCCCGACCATAATCGGCAATCCGTAGTCGCTTGAGCTCACGGAGCCGGAGGATGGCACTCGCGATTCGCTGCCGGCTCGCTCTTGGCGAAAGCCGATACCGACATCGACGATAATGCGTGTGTTGCTGCGGAATTCCGGCGCGAGCGGCTATAGAAAGTGAACGCTCAAAGAAGCGGCGAATATCGGCAATGATGTCCAGATTTTCATCTCTTTTCCCGCGCGGTTGTGCATGATCACGACGGCGGCCTCGGCCTCTGCCACGATATCCGCCATGCGAGGATCCTTCTGCAGTCCCCATGCGTCATTTGCGAGAACAGCGCCGAGCGGACAGGGCGCGTGCTGCTACCGCAGATTTGGTCGTATCGATCGATCGACACCGGCACGTCGAGGTGGCGATCTCCCCGAGCACTCGGTCAAGACGGGCCAGTTCCTCTGCCTCGTCGATAGCCTGCGCCTCAGGTCGGGTCGACTCGCACCGATGTCAACGATATCGCAGCCGTCGACAACCATTTGCCGGACGCGGGCGAGGGCCGCGCCGCCGGCAGTGTAACGGCCGCCGTCGAAGAATGAGTCCGGCGTGACGTTGAGGATTCCCATAATCAGCGGGCGGGTGCCGATATCGGCAAGAAAAGCATCGCGCTTGCATACGCGCGTTGCGACGCATCATCGACCGTCCGAGTGCAGTGTCAGGTCTTTTCTGACGCCGGGTATTCGCAGTGCCAGCGCACAGCCATCCATTTCGGTGCTCGCCGATCCATTGCGCGATGTAAGGAGGCGCAGCCATTGCGCACTGCTGAGGCGTTGCACTGCTCGCGTACCCGAGGGCGCTGATCTTCGCAAAGTGTAGGGTGAGCGACGGTGCACACCGTGATCACCAGCTCGAGCAAGCCCATTATGTCATTCTCCGCGCGGAACACCCTTTTACTGCAAACGGCTCAGTCTGCGCGAGTTTAGCTCGGGACGGAGGGACAGAATATTTCCCCTTTCCCGATCACGGCCATGTCGCCGAGGAGGCGTCGCCAAGGTGCCGCCGCAGCGTTGCAGCGCGCAACGTCCGGCTGCTATGGCGCTGCACGTAGGAGGCCAGAAGGGCGTTGGCGACCAACTCGTGCACCCCGGAGTGACGGCGAAATGTCGGCGACACCGCGTCGCTGCCGTCCATGCGCGACATATACTGCCCCGGCGCATGAGATAGCCGGGCAGCCGCCCGGCGCGCCCGCGCACGACGAGCGTGCCGGCGACCATGCGGCTGCCGGCGATGAGATCCCCGTCGCTGCCTTCGACGATGATCATGCCTGCGTGCCGCATCCGGTCGCCCGCGCGCGCGCCGGCGTCGCCGCGCACGACGACAACCCCGCCGCCCCGCATCCCGACTCGTCTCGCCGGCGAGAGTGGTCCGCCCAGCCGTTCGCCGGCGTGGCCCGGAGATCGCGACCGTGCCAGCCTTTCATGCCCGGAGGCGGCCCACGGCCCGGCATTCCTCGGCGATCGCGAGCCTGCCGCCCTGCATCAAGCGCCCGCCCTGTATGCCGACGTCGCCTGTCGATACTGATTTCGCCTTGGCATCATGCCAGCGCCGACGCGGTCGAAGCGCTCGCTGCCCGCCCTCCTCAAACCGGATTTGCGTTGCGTCGCCCATCGTCGGATCTTGAATACGCTCGCCCGCAACATCAGACGCCCTGCGCGTCGTTCGCAGCTCGATGCCGGCGATCTCAAGCTTTCGCTCAGACCGACGCAGCCGATCTGGTGTAAGCGCCGCCAGGTCGACGCCGTTGCGGAGGGTGCCTCGCGCAAGGAGAATCGACCAAGCGCGCTCACGGCAGCAGATCCCCGGAGGTGGAAATGGTGCGCGCCAAGCTTGCCGCCGAAGTTTCCCCGCGCCAATGCGCAGGGCGCCCCGCTCGGGACCCAAGCGTCGCGGATGGCGCGCACGCCGGCTGCGGCATGGCCGGCAGCAACTGCAGCAGAGGTGAGGCGTCGTCGATAACGACTTCTAGAACAGAAGCCGATGTCGCGCTGTCGAGTGCGCTGCGGCCCGAGCCTCAACGTCGGGCAGTAGCGTCATTGGTCGAAGCGACTACGCCTTTATATTGAGCCGACCTGGAACCAGACCGCGCGATGCCCCCGGGAAGGGCACGATGACGTCCGGCACTGCGGCGATGGCTTCCACAGCGCGTTCTGTTGCGGCGAGTGTCGTCTCGGCGCTCGCACCCGTGACGATGATGTTGCCACCGCCGACCGCGGTCTTGCTGGAGGCCGGTCGTCGCGCTCGCAAAGCGAATTCGCCATCCATTACCGGTATGCGCCAGTAGCGTTTGTCTCCGAGACGCTTGGAGACCTGCCAGCCGTCGCCGAAAAAGCGCAGCGCGTTGCCGAGCTTTAGTTCTTCGTCCGCTTCCAATCCCGCATAGCAGGCCGATCCCGGACTTGTCAGCACGCATTGACCCGACACGGTTTTGCAGTTGCTTTTGCAGCTCGCTGGTGGAAACGGCGAACAGCAGCACGCGCGCACGCCCGGTCTGCCGTCTGGTGTTTCGTCAGGATTGAGAGGCTGATCGATTCCCGGCTTCGCAGCCGCAGCCGATCACCGAGGTGGCAAATCCCGTCATTGTTACAGCAGCCTGATGTGCCCAGGCCGCGCTATGGGCCGTGATGGTTAGCGCGGTCGCCCGCATTCCGAAAGCTTCGGCGAAGGTGTCGTCGACTACGGATGCCATTGACGGTCAATTGAGACATGGAATGATTTCGAATGGATCCGGCCTGCCGATTGCCGCGGTCGGCTACCATCATGCAATTCCGGGGACAGGTGCGTACCGCTCCTCGTAGTAATCCCGCATTCGCACCTTGATCCGTCTCTCGCAATCAGGGTCGGCACGAAGCAGCAATACGTAACTGAACGAAGTGTC
>ERZ1370068.1212-contig-11105_pt1 | contig 21318 bp, 32 predicted proteins | sample MGYA00561227_ERZ1370068 | MGnify/ENA primary metagenome ERZ1370068 (study PRJEB38410, sample SAMEA6850437) | metagenome | study: Metagenomic assessment of the ecological functions of the soil: analysis of the soil microbiota associated with the... | reverse complement strand
GGTTACGTATTGCTCTGCGGTCAGCGGTTTGTCAGCAATGACCAGATGACCAAATGACTAAATGACTAAATGACTAATGACCAGATTCGCTGGCGCGCCTCCAGTGCGTCATGCCGTAGATGACGTAGTTCACGCCCAGCTTGTACGCCTCGTCTCGATTCGTCGATCGGCCGGAAGCCGGTGGCCGAGAATTCCCAGAAGTCCGAGATGTCGGTGTTGTGGTTCGCGATCGACCATCAGCCGCTTGCGTCGGGTCGTTGTCCTCGAAGAGGCCGAACAGCTCGACCCGTCCGCGATCGTAGGACTGCGGGATGATGTCGAACGACTCGATCTTGAAGAACGAGTCGTAGACCGGCATCTTCGGATCCATCGGGATGAAGCCGGCGCGTCCGGGCAGCACGCGGTGCATGTTCGTCTCTGAAGTTCGGTCCAGCCGCCGCCGCCGCGGAAGTCGCTCGCGGAAGTCGTCGAAGATCACGAAGCCGCCCTTGAGCAGGTACGCGCGAAGCCCGCGGCCTCCTTGTCGTTCATCTCCCAGAAGCCAGCTTCGGTCATGTACGCGACGGGATAACTTGAACAGCTCCGGATCGTCCAGCCGCAGGACGCTGCTCTCCTCGATGTGCGGGGCGAGGTAGCTGACTCTCGTTCAGGATCTTCGTAGGGTTTGCGCTCCGCCGCGCGGAGTAGCCGTGCGCCCAGCGCCGGCAGCCCGCGGTAGTAGTAGCCGCCGGGCCCGACCGTGTACCGGATCCGCGCGAACGTGAACTTGCCGTCGTAGGGGATGTTGTGCGTCGGCGGATCGTAGCCGGTGCCGTCCGGAGAAGAATCGCTGGGCGAACGCCGTGCCGGCCGCCAGCAAGGATCAGCGCACGGCCGACGCGCGTGACGAAGAGCCGGCGTCGCGTCATTTCTTGTTCTCGCGCTCACGAATCGCGCGCGTCTTGAGCGCCAGCTCGGTCAGCAGCTTCTCGCTCTCCCGCTCGTCACTCGGCCGGGTCCATCGACTTCTTTCCTGAGCCGCAGCGCCGCCACCTGATTCTCCGAGGACGCGCTGCGCGTCGAGCAGCGCCCGCAGTTCCGGATCGGCGATCTTCGCGGTCGCCGCGGCCTTGGCGCGATCCGACTCGAGAAACAGCGTCCCCGCGAACTTGCCTCTCGCGGCCATCGTCGAGCGTCGGCGTGCTCGGTCAGGATGTAGCCGCCCTTCGTATACGTCGCGGCCACCTTGGTCTTCGCGTACTCGAAGGCTTCCGCTCACCGACACGCGGCCGTTGCGATCCGTGTCGGCGGCGTTGTCGCTTGAAGCGCCTCGGCGAAGAACTGCGCGAAGCCGCGTTTCGTTGCGCTCGCCGCCGGTCTTGCGTCGCCGTGACGATCGTGCGGCCCGGGCCGGCGAGCGGGGCGAGGAAGCCGCCGCTCGAGCTCGCCGTGTTCACGAAGACGATCCGCTGCGCCAGCACCTTCGCGAGCAGCGCCGGCGTAGTCCTCGGCGGTGAGGTCGGGCCCGGCGAGATTGAACGCCGCCGACCTTGCCGTCGAAACTGCCGTGCCCGATGAGGACGATGAACACCTCGTCGGTCGGCCTGCGCGCGGGCCGCGAGGTCGGCGAACGCCTTCTGCACGTTGTCGCGGCGTCGATCGGGCCTTGATGCGCGCCCGGCGCGAGGTCCGGCTTGTCGCCGAGATAGGTGATGGTGTCGTCGGTCAGCCCGCCGCGCTCTTTCGCGGCGTCGACGATCGCCGTCGCCCACTGGTGAAACTGCGTTCGCGTGCTCGTTCGTCTCCGCCGACGCCCGTGATGACGAGGAGGTGGGTGTCTTGAGCGAATGCTGGCCATGCTGAGCAGCGAGCACGAACAGTGCGTGCGGCCGGCGAGCCGACGGAGCCGACTGGCGGACCTGACCGCGACGCCACCGGCCGACCGATCACGCGAGACCCCGCACGCGGCGGTAGGCCCACTCGTCCCCATCAGGCCGAGCATCAGGAGCAGGAGGATCGGCATGTCCCAGAGATCGCGTTCCTCGACGACCGTGACGCCGCGGCCGGTGTAGCTGACCGCCTCGGGCAGCGTGGCCGCGTTGGACGGCGTGAAGAAGCGGCCGCCGGTTTCCTCGGCGATGCGCTTGAGCAGCGACGCGCGCATGCTGGCGTCGAAGCTTACTCCGCGTCGCCGGCCGACGCCCGCACGTGAATGCTGCCGGTGCCGAGCGTCTTCTGGTCGCCGCTCGACGCGCGCGGCTTCGACGTTGATGGCGTAGGCGCCGGGCTCGTCGGGCACGAAGCTGGCGCGGTACTCGCCGTCGCGCGTGACGGTCCACTCCATCGGGATCTCGCTCTTCTTGCCCGACGGAGAGGTCACCGGTGGCGACGACGTGGCTGTCGTTGACGGCGGTGAACGCCGAGTCGGCGACCTCGGCGGAGATCTTCACCGGCTTCGCCCGGCTCGACGCGGTCCTGGGTGGTCGTCACCTCGACCGGATCGGGCACGCCGTCCACGAGCCAGCGGACCAGCCGGCGCCAGAACGTGGCGTGCGTCGTGTCCTCGACCGCCATCTTGGCGTCCATGCGCCAGAGCCACGAGTCCTGGATCGGCATCGCGAGCGCCTTGCCGCGTCCGTAGCGCTGGTAGGCGAGCACGATCTGATCCTGCCGGCTCTTGTCGGTGCGCGTTGAGCAGCGTCGTCGCGCCGGGCTTGACCGCGCGAATCGGCGTTCACCGGCGCTCACCTCCGGCATGTCGTTCCAGCGGGTCGGTCGAGTTGGCCTCGGTGTCCGCGATTTGCGTGACCGGGGAAGATCGCGCCGGCGCGCGTCGGCCGGACGAGCAGCGTGCTGAGGTACGGCGGCCGACTGACGGCCGCCGTCCGACTCGAGCACGACCGGCAGCACTTCGCCGACCGGCGTGCCGGCCCAGCCGCCCTCGGCAAACGACCGGCGGCCGCCGAGCATCAGCAGGCCGCCGCCGCGCTTGTTCACGAAGTCGGCAATCATGCGGAGCTGCTCGGGCGTGAACGCCGCGGCCTCGACGCTGCCGAGAATCAGCGCCGCGGTAGGCGAAACAGCTCCTCGCGCGTCTTCGGAAACCCGGTCGGCCAGCTTCGTCAGGCGTCGCAGACGTCGCGCCGGTAGTATTTGTTCTCCGCCGTGCGAATCAGCATCGCCACCTGCAGGTTCTTGTCGTTCTCGACCGCCTGGTGGACGAACTTGGCTTCGGGCCGCGGCTCGCCTTCGAAGTACAGGACCTTCTCGCGGCGGTCGCGCACTTCGAGCAGCGCGTCGCGCGTGTTGTTCTGCGTGACCTCTTCGCCGTCCTGCTGCGGCACGCGGAAGCGGAACAGCCGCGCGCCCGCCTCGTTGGCCGTGAAGCGCACGCGCGCGGTCAGCGACTCGCCGTCCGGCGGCAGCGTGATCTGTCTCGGTCGTCACGATGCGTCCTTGATCTTCGACGTTCAGCGGCACGGTCTCGGCCGCCATAGCCGGTCTGCGAGACGACGACGTCCACGACGAGCGACGAGCCTTTGAGGACCGTGCGCGGCGTCTCGACGCGCGAGATCTGGATGTCGCGCGTGAAGCGTTCCTGGCCGAGGCCGACCGTGAACACCGGAATCGAGCGCGCCTTCGAGGCTGGCCAGCGATTCGTCGAGCGAGGCGTCGGAGGTGTCGGCGCCGTCGGTGACCATCACGAGCCCGGCGCAGCGGCAGGCCCGACAGCTCATCGTCGCGCGCGCTCGGAGCGCATCGCCGAGCTTCGTCGACGTGCCGTCGTAGCTTGCAGCTCGGCCGCCGACCCGAGCCGGCCGGCGGACGAGGAGAACCTGAAGAATCGGAGGACGAAGCGCTCTCGCAGCGCCTTGAGCAGCGCGCGTGTCGGTACCGCCAGCTCGCGCTGCACGAACTGGCTGCGCGGCTGGCCGTCGCGGTCGGCGATCAGCATGCTGCGCGAGTCGTCGATCAGGACGCCGAGGAAGTTCTGCTGGCGGAACCGCGGCCTTCAGGATGAGCGTCGGCCTGACCAGGCAGAACAAGCAGCGCGGCCACCAGCGCGAGCCGCAGACCCGATGAGCACGGCCTTTGTCGCGCGACGAGCCTTCGCTCGCGATCGATCGGTACGTCAGCAGCACGCCGGCCGCGATCGCCGCCGCCAGCAGCAGGACGAGCAGCAATCGGCCGGGATGACACCCAGCACGAAGTCGCCCTGCTGAAAGACCAGGAGCGGATACTTGAACAGGAACCGGAAAGCCGCGTCCATGACATCAAAGCGCCATTCTACGTCGCCTTCTCATATATATTTGTAGCGGCCATGCCGAGGCTTGCCGTCGCCACCACCAATCGCGGCAAGCTCCGCGAAATCGCGGAGCTGCTCGAAGGCGCTGCCGTTCGAGCTCGTGACGCTGGCGGAGTGGCCGGATGTCGCCGCTCCGGAAGAAACCGGACGAACATTCGCCGAAAACGCCCGGCTGAAGGCGCTCTACTACGCGGCGCACACCGGCGAGTTGACGGTCGCCGAGGACTCCGGTCTCGAGATCGACGCAGCTCGGCGGGGCGCCCGGCGTCGAGTCGGCGCGTTTCGGGGGCCTGACTCTACCTATCGCTGAGAAATTCGACCTTATTTACAGCATGGCCTGCGCGAACGGCGAGGCATCGCGCCGGGAGCCCGGCGCGGTTCGTCTGCGCGCTGGCGCTCGCGCGCGGACGGCCAGATCCTCTTCGAAACGCGCGGCGTCAGTCGAAGGCCGGATCGCGCCGGAGCCGAAGGGGACGCGGCGGATTCGGCTACGACCCGATCTTCTTCTATCCGCCGTTTGGCTGCACGCTGGCCGAGGCCGGCGACCGCAAGGCCGCGCGTGAGCCACCGCGGGCAGGCGTTCCGGGCGCTGCGAACGTGCTCACTCGTACAACATGAGCACGCGGGGTACGCTGCAGAAGCGTCGCCGCAAGCAAGATAACTCTGCGTGCTCCGCGTTCTCTGCGTTGATCGTCGTCGTTACTTCACCAGGTGACCGACGATCGCCCGCTGCTTTCGATGAGCTGCGGATGCCGAGTGTCGCGCGAGATCGAGCAGGCGGTCGAGGCTGTCGCGTCCGAACGGGATCGCCTCGGCGGTGCCCCTGACTCTCGATGAATCGGCCGTCGCCCGTCTTGACGATGTTCATGTCCACTTCGGCGCGCGAGTCGTCCGTCGTAGGCGAGGTCGAGCAGCGCCTCGCCGTCGACGATGCCGACGCTGATCGCGGCGACGTAGTCGGTGAGCGGAATCGTGCGCGAGCGACGTCGCGCTCGCGCAGCGTCTCGCAGCGCGAGCGCCAGCGCGACGAACGCGCCGGTGATCGACGCCGTGCGCGTGCCGCCGTCGGCCTGGATGACGTCGCAGTCGATCCAGATCGTGCGCTCGCCGAGCGCCGGCAGGTTCGTGACCGACGCGCAGCGATCGGCCGATGAGCCGCTGGATCTCCTGCGTGCGGCCGCCGACCTTGCCGGCGCTCGCCTCGCGCTGCGTGCGCGTGCTGGTCGCGCGCGGCAGCATGCCGTACTCGGCGGTGACCCAGCCCTTGCCGCTGTTGCGCAGGAACGGCGGCACGCGATCCTCGACGCTGGCCGTGCAGATGACCTGCGTGCGGCCGGCTTCGATGAACACCGATCCTTCCGCGTGCTCGAGGTAGTTGGGCGTGAGACGTCGTGTGACGGAGCTTGTTGGCAGGCCGCTGGTCGGATCGCATCAAGCCGATTCTATTCCACCCAGGACACATTCTTCGCGAGCGGCCGCCGCAGATCCACGTGGCCGGCCAGCGTGTCGACTTCCTTCCCATCCACCAGCACCTGCACCGACGGTGACCGCCGGCAGGTTCATCGTGAGCGCGTTGACGATGGTGTAGACCGTGAGCAGCTCGTCGAGGCGAGCCGCCCGGATGCGCGGTGACGACGTCGCGGCTCAGATCGACGATACGCGTCTGCCGTCTGCGGTCATGATAGAGCGCGCGCAGCGTCAGTGCCCGGCGGGACGGCCGACACGAGCGGCGGCGGCGGCCGGCGCGATCTGCGCCTTGACGATCTCTCCGGCCTGCGCGGCGCGCGCTTCGTCGCCATGGCGACGTCCCGCTCGACGCCGGTCAGACGCGTCCCGTCGTCCGGAGACGTAGAAGAGCCGCGCCTTGATCTTGCGCCCGGGCGGCGGCGGCCATCGGCGCCGCCGCCGGCGCGCGCCACCGGTTGCGCGCGCGGCGTACCACCGAGGCAGGCCGACGAACAGCAGCCACGCCAGTCCGCGCGACCAGCGACGGCCAGCGCGCCGATGGCCATGGCTCGTCGCGATCGTCACCGTGCGCCTCCGGCTGCGCCTGCGTTGCGTCGCGTCGAGCACCTCGCGGAACCTGGACGATGGCGTCGAGCACCGCCTGCACGAACGGCGTTCTGAAACTCGGCGCCGGCGAGCTGCTTTTCCTGTGCCGGGTTCGTCAGGTAGCCCCATCTCGATGAGGACCGCCGGCATGTTCGCCGATTCGAGCACGCGCGAGCGGCGCCGAGTCGACCGGACGCGCCGCCAGCGGAATCGCGGTCGTGGAACTGCGCCTCGAGAGCAGCTTCGCCAGCGCTGTCGGATTCGCTCGACGTGCGCGGTCTGGGCGAAGTCCCACGGCACGAACTCGATGTCGCGCGAGCCGCCGCCGATGGCCGGCACGCGCTCGCGGCGCGAGCGCGCGCGCCGCCGGCGCTGGCGCCTGGGCTCGAACGCGGCCGAGTAGATCGTCGCGCCGGCGAGCGCCGGCCGGAGCGACGCGTTCGCGTGCAGGCTGATGAACACGATCGGACTTGCTGTTGTTGGCCATCGCCGTCCGGTCGTCGATCGGCACGTCGCGGTCGTCGTCTCGCGTCAGCAGCACGCGGATGCCGAGCCGCGCTTCGATCGCGCGCCTTGATGCGCCGGGCGACGGCGAGCGTCAGGTCTTTTCCTTCGTGCCCGCCGGCGCCTTCACGCCTTCGTCGTCGCCGCCGTGGCCCGGATCGATCGCGATCGTCCGGATCGAGCGGCGGCGGGTGAGCGCGCTCAGATCCGGCGGGATCGGTCGCGGCGGCGCGGGCGGCGCCGACCGCGCGGCGCGGCGTCGATCGGTCGCGGCCGCCGGCGATGATGTCGATGACCAGCCGCGTCGACGTGTCGAGCGGCTGACGCGACGCCTTGAACGCAGCCGAAGCGCGGACCGAGATCGCACGGCAATCGTGGTGGCGTCCGGCGAGGCGGACGTCGCCTGGATCAGCGCCCTGCGCCGCACTTTGGGCAGGCAGCGGCGAGGCCGTTGCTCGGACGTCGAGCAGCGTCGGCGTCGAACTTGATCGTGATGCGTTCGTTGTCCTGCGAGACCGCGCTGCTGGCGCGCGGCGTGGCGTCGATCGTCAGACGCGCGCCGTGCGCCGGCGGCCTCGTAGCGCATCTGCACGCCGCGGCACGCCGCACGTCGCCGACGATCAGCAGCCGCGAGCGGCTTGCGGCAGATCGAGCCTCGCGTCGTAGACGAGCGCGAGCGCGCGGCTGATGAACTCGACCGGCACCAGCCACCGGCGCGCCGGCGCCGGGCCCGCGGACTGGGGCGCCGGCAGCGAGATCAGGCGTCCCGACACCGACGCCAGCGCCTGATCGAGCGTGAGAACGATCGTCTTGCCTTTGTAGCGACACGGTGACGCCCAGCGCGTCCTCGCGCACGGCAAGCTGGAACATCGACCGCCGAGATCGTCGAGCGCGACGAAATCCTGTTCGTTCATGGACCGTGGTGGCCAGCGGGCGGCGGCCGTCCTTCGAGACGACGGTGAGCGCGGTCTGCTGGCTGAACGAGTGCGTGCGAGAAAGACAGAGATCGCGAGCAAGACGGCAGCTGACGCGCAGGACCGTGCGACGCACAGGAGTGAATTGTACGAGTTCGAAAGTCAAAGTGCGAAGTAGGTCAAAAGTAAGTCAGAGTCACGGTGCAGCACTGAACTTCAACTTCCACTTTGCAACTTTACTTGCTTTGAACTTTCAACTTTTCTTCCCTAGTTCGCGCGGCATGTAATGGTCTGTCCCGGCTGGATGTTCACGTCGACAGCGGACGATGGCGCGCCCTGGCGGCGATCACTTCGATGTGATGAGCGTCCGGCTTCGAGGTTCAGCTGCTGGAACGCTGCCGTCGAAATCGTCCACGGTGCCGACGTAGTAGCCGTCGGCGTAGACCGCGGCGTCCTTCGCGGCGCGTCCGATGATGCGCGCACGCCGCCGCAGTCGACGCGGCGTAGCCGGGCTAGCCAGTGCGCGTACCACGCCGTACGGGTATCCCCAGTAAGCGCCGCCGTAGCCATAGCGGATAGCCGAAGCCGAAACCGACGCTGAGGCCAAACCCGTACGGGTAGTACCCGTACTGGATAGCCGTAATAGCCGTAGTAGCCGTAGCACGGCCGGTAGTAGTAGCCGCCGTAGTAGTCGACGCCGGAATAGCGCCTGCCTCCTGGATGCCCGCCACCGGTGGTGCACCGCCGCCACCTGGCTGGATGGCCCGCCACCAGAACCGCCGCCGCCGCGCGGGCGCGCACGCGCCAACGGTGCCGAGCCCCCGCCACCCTGATGCCGCTGACCGGCCTCAGCCGAGACTGGCGCCGACGTGCCAAAAACAGGCCGAGCGTAAGCGCAGCGGCGGTGATGAATCTGGTAGTCATGTTGCTTCCTCTTCGCAACTTCGTTGCCAACCGCACAGGCTCGAGTTCAGGCCGGAAAATCGACGGTCCGACCGTCGCCTGTCCTCCGTCAGTTACTTAGCAAGTGTAGCTTGCCGGGTCCTCCTGGACTGCCACTTCCTTTATACATGCGCGATCTGAGGGTATTGGCAGACGAGGCGCTTGCCGATTTCCATCCCGTCCTTGAAGTGGGAAACGATGAGCTGGTCGGGCGCCTTGCCGTTTTCCTTCCACTGTTCGATGAGGCCGAGCGCGTCGAAGTTGAAGTTCTTCGGCGCCAGTCGGTGCCAGGGCCGTGGCCCATGCCCGGCACCATGAAGAATCGCATCGATTCCTTCACCGTCTTCGCGCCGAGCTTTGCGACGACCGCGTTGTAATAGTTGATCGCGACCTTGGGCGGCACCGCGCGTGTCGCTCCACCCGTCGACGAGCAGCAGCTTGCCGCCCCGCGCGAAGAACTTGCCGAGGTCCGGATCCACGGCGTTGACCGGCTGGATCTCCGGCCGGTTCGACGCGCTCGACGTCGCTGTCGAAGTTGATCGGCCGCGTCTTGTAGTCCCAGTTCGGATCCCTGAGCACGTAGTAGTTGAAGAATTCGACCGGAATGCCGAGCGGCTGCATCGCCGCCGGCCAGCTGCCCCCAGCCGAGCTCGCTGCCCGGATAGAGCGGCGAGTAGATCTCCTCGCTCGGTGCGCGGGTTCTTCGGCCCCGCGTAGATCTTTCCGCGCCGCTTCAACCTGCGGCGCCGTCAGGCACGTCGGAGCTGTCGGCCGCTCTTTGCACGAGCGTGACGGCCGGATCGAACTTGCAGCGCGGCACGTCGCCGATCACGCCGTCCTTCAGCCCGTCGAGCGCGTCGCACGCGTCGAGCGCGCGCGTTGTGCAGCACCGCGATATTTGCTCGGGCGGGATGAAGCTCGCGGCGTCCTTGTGCGTCGCCTGCCAGATCCACATCTGGCCGAACGTGTGGCGCGTCAGGTACGACGACATGCCCGTCACGGCGATCGTGTCGTAGTCCTCCGGATAGCGCTGCGCCGAGCTGAGCGCGGCGATCGTGCCGCCGCCGCCCTCGGCCATGTACGAGTAGCTTGGGCTCGCGTGCCGTAGAACGCCTTGATCAGCGCTTTCGACGCCACGGTCATCTCGTGCGTGGACCGGTAGCCGAAGTCCTTGATCTTCTCGGGATGGTCCAGCGCGTAGCTCGAGTCGCCCTCGTGTCCGGTGTTGTGGCCCGCCGCCGCGTAGCCGCGCGCACGCCGGCCGCCAGCTGCCCGGCGTTCACGCCGGCGCCGCCGCCGAGGCCGCCGTTGCCGGTCCCGCGGAACTTGCCGTTCCACGTCGTTCGGCCTGCCTCGCCAGAGCCGCGGCGGAGGCGGGCAGCCAGAGCTCCATCTTGATGTCGGAGTCGCTCGTCGGCTTCGAGCGTCGCCTGCACGCGGCAGAACGCCGGCAGGTCTGCAAACTGCGGCCCGCGCCCGTCGCATTGCCGCCGCGCGCCGGCGGCGTGAACGCCCCGCCGCCACCGGCTGCGCCAGCGTGATCGTCACGTTCGGCAGCGAGAGCGACGACAGGCTTTCGCACGTCGCCGCGGCCGCGCACTGGCCGTGCTAGTGACGGCGGCCGGACAGGAGGCGAACAGGCGGAGCATGGGGGAATATAACAAGGTTCCAGCGGGTTCAAGGTTCAGTCGCGTCCAGGTTCCAGAGTCGTGAGCCGCTCGTGAACCTTGAACCGGAACCTCGAACCTTGAACCCTGAACCCTGAACCTGTTAGAATCCCGCAACCATCAGGAGGCTTCGATTGATGAGAAGGGACTCTTCGTACGGGCGTGCTCGGGCTGGGCGTGCTCGGACTGGGACTGTGGGGCGCGGACGCGCTGAAGGCCCAGTCGCAAGTCCGGCGGCATCGGCGAACGCGGACAAAGATCGCGCGCGGCAAGTACTCGATGACGGTTGGCGCCTGCAACGACTGCCACTCGCCGAAGCTCGACCCGCAGCAGCATCCGGATCCGAAGCGGCCGTTCTCGGGCCGCCCGCAGACGACGCATGGCGCCGTCGCAGAATCCGAACGAGATCCACGCGTCGCTCGATCTCACCGCGTGGGCGGGACCGTGGGGCGTCAGCTACGGCGCGAACCTGTCGCCGGATCCGGAAACGGGTCTCAAGAAGCGCTACACCGGAAGCGTCGTTCATCAAGACGCTGCGCACCGGGAAGAAACCGGAAGGCGAGGACCTGCTGCCGCCGATGCCGTGGGAGCTCTACAAGGTGTTTTCAGACGACGACATCAAGGCGATCTGGGCGTACCTCCAGACGATTCCCGCCATCAAGAACAACGTGAAGAGCGGCGGCGCCGCGAAGCCGGCCGCTGCCCGCGAAGAAGTAGACGCCGGTCGCCAGGCTCGGACGTCGCGAGGCAGAGCTGGGGACGGCCTCCGGCCGTCCCTGCTTTTGCTGCAGGCCTGAATGCAGAAATACAATCACGTCCGTTATGGTTCCCCGAACTGGACGCCGAACCAGGTCCAGATTCAGCGCATCGTCTCGAGCAAGGCGTTCAAGACCTCGGAGGTTCACCGCAACCTGCTGAACTACCTCGCCGACAAGTCCCTCTCGGGCGAAGCCCAGAACCTCAAGGAATACACGGTCGGCCTCGACGTCTTCGGCAAGCCGGCGACCTACGACCCGCGGCAGGAGTCCGGTCGTCCGGATGCACGTCGGCCGGCTGCGCCAGAAGCTGACCGAGTACTACCGCACCGAAGGCCTGGAGGATCCGAGTCGTCGTGGACTCTGCCGAAGGGCGGTTCACGCTGACGTTCGCGCCGCGGCCTGACGGACTGGCTCGTTCCGAAGCCGCGTCGGCGCCGTGCCTGCCGCGCAGCAGATGTCCCTTCGCGCGAGATCGCGCTCGCCGTGTCGCTGCTCGCTGGCGATCGTGTTCGCCGGCGTATTTCGGCGTGCGGCTCTCGCGCGTCGAGAAGACCGACGGCCGCCGGCCGCGCCGCTGCCGTGGACGCCGGACTTGCAGCAGCTGTGGGCGCCGCTGCTGTCGTCGGATCGTCCGCTGATGGTCACGCTGTCGACCGATCCGTTCCACGCGAGCGCGCAGGGCGTGCTCGGTCCGTCGCGGCGACGTCGAGCGTGACCGGCGTCGGGCACGGCGAACGCCGCGTTTCTGCTCGGCCAGTTCCTCGGCCAGCGCAAGCGCAACGTCTTTCCCATCCGCAGCGATCTCCTGTCGATGGGCGAGATCGCGATGGGCGACGTGATCTTCGTCGGCTCGACTGGTCGGAAAGCCGCAAATCCAGGCGATTCCGCCCGTCGATCAGCCGTTCGTCCTGACGCCGGAAGGCGTGAAGAACCTGAAGCCCGCAGCCGGGCGAGCCCGCGTTCCTGGCGGACGCGCTGGCAGCAGGGCGGGCAGGACTTCGAGGAAAGCCACGCGCCTCATCAGCAACCTGCCCGGGCTCTACGGCAACGGCAAGATCCTGTACTTGTCGGGGCAACACGATCGCGAGCGTCATGGGCGCGCGTGCAGGCGCTCACGGACCCGGATCTCGCGAAGCAGCTGGTCTCGAGCCTGAAGGCTCCGAACGGCTCGCTGCCCGGGTTTTACCAGGTGGTCCTGAAGGTCAAGGCGATGGACGACACGCCCATAGACATTTCTTATCTGTTTCACCGGGAGCTGCAGCTGTCCAAATCTGCACTGAGCGCGGGAGCGTCCCGCTAACTCATTGAAAAATCGCTGAAGAGGCCGGCAGCGTCGGTCACATACCAGTCACTGACCGCTTCTGACCGTTCGAACGGTATATATCTGTGGGGACACCGTGTTATCTTGTTGCGTAATTCAGGGGGAGCCGGACGGGCTCTGGAGGACGGCGATGAAACACAAGTTGCTTCTGGCTCTGACGGCTGTGGCGTTCGTGGGGGCGTTCGTCTATACGATGAAGCCGGTCTCCGCGCACCACTCGTTCGCGGCGACCTATTTCGAAGACAAGACCGAATCGGTCGAGGGCGAGCTGGTGCAGTTCCTCTTCCGCAACCCGCACTCGTTCGTGCACGTCGAGGGCAAGGACGCGCAGGGGCAACGCGGTGCGGTACGCGGTCGAATGGGGCGCGGGCCTGCAGCTGAACCGCCAGGGCGTGACGCGCGAGACGCTCAAGCCGGGCGACCACGTGATCATCACCGGCAACCCGGGCCGCAACCCCGAAGATCATCGTCTGCGGATGCGCACCATCACCCGGCCGTCCGACGGCTGGAAGTGGGGCGGCACCTTCGACTAACTGAGTCACGGTCTCGGGCCAGTCTGGTCAGCCTGGCGGGCCGATCGGAACAGGCGGTGGCAGGTTGGCTGAGAGCAGAGTGCAGGCTCGTGTCCGGTCTCGTCGATCCCGCAGGCCTGCCCTTCGCCGTTTCGGCGCCATTACTGCCGGTCGTGCACTCCTTCCGTATCCACGAGTTCTCCGCGTTGAAGAAGGGTTTCGAATGAGACTGAGGACTTTCCACTGGCTGGCGCTCGCTGGTGTGCTTCGTTGTCGTCGCCGCCGCGTGCTCGTGCCCCGCCTCCTTCCGCTCCTCCGCCCGTCAAGACAGAGTCGCCGATTCCGGATCACGGCCACCATCAAGGACATCATGGACTCTGATGGTCGATCCGTCCGCCGATTACCTCTGGGAATCCGTGGCGACCATCGTCACGCAGGAAGGCACCGAGGAACGCCGGCCGCGGACCGACGAGGACTGGAAGAAGGTCCGGCCGCGCCGCCATCACGCTGATCGAAGCGACAAATCTGCTGATCGATGGACGGGCCGGCAGGTCGCCAAGCCGGGCGAAGTCCGAGAATCCCGGCATCGAGCTCAGCCCCGAGGCGATCAGGCGCGTCATGGACGACGATCCGACCACGCTCGTGACGCTCGCGCACGCCCTGCACGATGCCGGGCATGAAGGCGCTCGCGGCGATCGACGCCAAGAACGTCGACGCGCTTGTCGGACGCCGGCGAAATCATCGACCACGGCCTGCGAGAAACTGCCACCTGAAATACTGGTATCCCCCGGATGCGGAGAAGATCGAGGGGGCGGGCAGCGTCAGGAAGAAATGAACGTCGCGTGCAGCGATCTTCGCGAGCGCTGGCGATCGCCGTGCTTCAGCGGCGGCGTCCACGTGGCGGCGCGGCGCCCGATGCCACGAGGTTCGCTCAGAGGGCCGCATCCGGCTTGAGCGGGCCCGATCATGCCGCAACCGGGTCGATCCGCATGGGCATGGATCCGATGTGCGCGAAGATGTGGGCCGGCAAGAAGCCCGGACCCGTTGACGAAGTGGTCGTGACCGAGCAACGATGGCGGCTTGATGAACGCGTTCGTGAAGCTGGATGGGTCGTTCCCGGAACGCCCGGTTCCGGCGCAGCCCGTTCTCACTCGATCAGTCCGGCTGTTTCTACCAACCGCGAGTCGGTGGGCGCGCGCGCGGGCCGAGGTGCTGCGCGTCAAGAACAGCGACAACCTGCTCCACAACGTCCACAGCAGCCTCGAGCCAGCGCAACAGCTTCAACGTCGGTCAGCCCCAGCGCCGGCATCACGTCACGACTTCAAGCTGGCTGACGAGGAGATGCTGAAGATCGGCTGCGACGTGCACCGCTGGATGACCGCCTGGGTCGGCGTCGTCGATCACCCGTATTTCGCGGTCACCGGCGCCGACGGTTCGTTCTACGATCGCGCAACGTGCCGCGCCGGCAAGCGCACGATCAGCGTGTGGCACGAGAAGTTCGGGACGCTCACGAAGACGGTGGACGTCAAGCCCGGCGCGCCGACGACTGTCGGATTTCGCGCTATCCGCCGTGCCCAAAGACCTGAGATCGGCATGTTTGCCCGCGAAAAACGCTGTCAGAAATGCGGGCAGGCCTTCGACTGCGGCGGGCTTGCTCGGCTGCTGGTGCTGGCAGCGTCAAGCTGGACGCCGCCGAGCCGCGCGGCACTCCGGGGCAATGCACTGACTGCCTCTGCCCGGCCTGCCTGGCTAGGCCGTCAACCGGCGGCCAGCTCATGACACGTTTGTCGCCAAAATCAATGGTACTGATCACTCCCTGGTCACGCTCCTGCCACTGACGCGCTCTTGACCGTCCGACCGGCCTCGACGTTCGTTAACCGTCCCGTGCTACGGTGCCTCGATCTGGGAGGCGCCCATGGGATCGAGACCAGCAGTCATCAGCTCTCGGATTGCCGCAGCTGGCGGAGACCGAGCGGCTGATCCTGACTCTCCTGCAGGACGGGGAGCAGTTCCCGCTGCGCCTGGCGCGATCGCTCGGGCGGGTCGCTCAAGCGCGGCACCGTCTACGTCACCCTCCAGCGCATGCAGAGCAAGGGTTACGTCGAATCGCACCTCGAGCCGGCACTCGCCGGTGCGACCGGTCGGCCGCGCCGTTGGTACTCGGCCGTCGGCGTACGGCCGCCAGCTCTTCGCCGCCTGGCAGCTCGCCGAGCGCGCCCTCGACGGAGCCATGTCAGAGATGGTATGAAACCGATCCCTGTCTGGGTGCCCACGAGGGGCATAACAGGGAAGTCCGGTGCGAATCCGGCGCGGTCCCGCCACTGTGAGTGAGGACGCTCGCTTCGAACGACCACTCGGCCATCGGCCGGGGAAGGTGAAGCAGCCGCAGACACACGCTCTGCACCTCCGAGCCAGGAGACCTACCCAGACATCAACTGCGGTCGACTTTCTGCGGAGAACAGAAAGCATGCACTCCATCTGTACCGTCTACGCTCGCTCCACTCGACCACGAATTCGCCCACCTGAATCCGACGCTGCACCGACCGTGCGCCAGTCGCCGAATCAATGAGGAGAGTTCTGACGATCAGCTGTTGTCCGGCGTGTCTGTCTGGCGCTTGCAGCCCTGATGCTGCTCGGCGCCGGCCTTCCGGCGGCGCAGAACAGCGGTTCCATCGCCGGAGCGGTGGTCGATCCGCTCGGCGCGCGCGTGAGCGGCGCGATCGTCAACTGCTGCTCGGCGAGAAGCCTGCCAAGCAGGTCTCGTCGAATGCCGAGCGGTGACTTCGCGTTCGACGCGTTGAGCGCTGGACGCTATCGGATCGAGGTCGACCTCGCCAGGGATTCCAGACTCGCGACGACGGATCCGCTATACGTGGCTGGGCACCGGCCGCGTCAGCGATCGATGTCAGCCTGCGCGATTGGCCCGCTGCGAGCAGGACGTCGTCGTCTGACGGCGGCAGCGACGACGATCCCGGTGTCGCAGATCGGGGCGCAGGTCACCGTGCTCGACGCCGCGACGCTCGACGCGCTCGGCAAGCCTGACGTGCTCGAGGCGGCTGCGGCTCGGTGCCCGGCTCGCAGGTGGTCTCAGGCCGGCGGCCGCGGCGCGGTGACGTCGCTTTTCGTGCGCGGCGGCAGCGTCCAACTTCAACAAGGTGCTGATCGACGGCGTCGCGGCCAACGACATCGGCGGCGGCTTCGACTTCTCGTCGCTGTCGCGGTCACCGGCGTCGACTCGCGTCGAAGTGCTGCGCGAGTCGAACAGCGTGATCTACGGTCTGGACGCGCTGACGGGCGTCGTCAGCATCGACGACGCAACGCGGGCGCACGCGCGACGCCGGAGTTCACCTACGCGATCGACGGCGGCAACCTCGGGCACTCGTGAAAAACGACCTGTCGATCGGCGGCGCGTCAGGCCGCTACGACTGACTTCGCGGACTACAGCTACTTCACGACCGACAACGACGTGCCGAACAACGAGTACAACATCGCGCACGTTCGCGGGCCGGTTCAGCGCCGCGCTCGGCCACGGGACGGACCTGAGCGGCACGATCCGCCGCGCGGATACGACGTAACGGCAGCCCCAGCAGCGCGCATCCTGTTCTACGGGATCCCGGACGACTCGCGTGAACAAGGGCGACTTCACCTATGCCTCGGTCGACGGCGCAGTCGCAGATCAGCGATCGCTGGCAGAGCACTGATTCGTTTCGGCTCGATGGCGCAGAACTCGCACGACACGAACCCGACGCCGACGGGCACGCCGTTCGATCCGTTCGGCTTCGGCGCCAACTACCTCGGCAACGACGATGACGATCACCGGCGCGAACGGCTACTCCGTGACCGGCCAGGGCGATCCTCGACTTCGGCGGCGACTATCCCGCTCTTCGACGGCCACACCACGCGCAACGCGCTGTCCGGACAGCGTCGGCTACCGCGCCGGATCGATCCTGACGGTGTCGGGCGGCGGCCGGTTCGAGAACGAGCAGGGCTTCACGCAGTCGGGCGGCGCCTCGAGCCCGAAGGACGGAAGCACGCGCAACAACGGCGGCCTGTTCGGCGAAGCGCGCATCACCGCGGGCACGGTTGTTCGCCAGCGGCGGCGTGGGCTGCGAGCACAACGCGGTGTTCAAGAACGCCGTGACGCCCCGCGTGTCGGTCGCGCATCTACGCCAGGAACACGACGACGGCGTCGCCGCAACGACACGAAGCTGACGTTCAACTCCGGTAAAGGGATCAAGGCGCCGACGATCTTCCAGGAGCTCAACTCGGTGTTCGGCTCTGGTGCCGCCGGCGCTGGCCACGACAGCTGGCGTCGAGCCGGTCGGGCCGGAGCGGGCCAGACACTCGACGTTGGCGTCGAGCAGGGCGTGATGCGCGGGCAGATGCGCGTAAGGGTCACGTATTTCCACAACACGTTCGACGACCTGCTCGAGTTTCTCAGCAAGCAGCAGCTGATCCTGATCGGCATTCCGCCGGCCGCGGCCAGCGCGACCGCGTTTGGCGCCTACGCCAATTCCCAGTCGACCACGGGAGACGGCGTCGAGATGTCGGTCGATGCGCTGGTCGCGAAGGCGTGGCGTCGTGGCGTTCTCCTACACCTACCTCGACGCCGAGGTGACGAAGGCGTTGGGCGCGACGGCACTCCACGAACGACGCGTTCCCGGGCATCCCGATCGGCGCGTTCTCGCCGCTCGTGGGCAACCGTCCGTTCCGGCGGCCGGCCAATACCGGCAACATGCTGGTGTCGTATACAGAAGGCCCGGGGCAGATCGCGGTCGCCGGCTACTTCTCGGGCAAGGCCGACGACAGCACGTTCCTGAGCGACGGGTTTTTCGGCAGCAGCCTGCTCCTGCCGAACCAGGATCTGGACAAGGGCTACGCGAAGATCGACCTGTCAGCGGATCGTATCGCGTGCACCCGCGCCTGAAGTGGTACGCGACCATCGAGAACCTGTTCAATCAGGACTATCAGGCGGCGTCGGGCTTCCCGGCGCTGCCGTTCAACATCCGCACGGGTGTGACTATTACGGTCGGGGGCCGCTAGGCGCGGCCTTCTTCGAGGGTCCGGTCGGAAACGCGGGCGTCGGGAGCTCGTGCAGCCGTTTGTCGAGGGCGCGGTAGAATGCCGCGTCCTCTTTCGGATACCAGTAGCTGGCGTGGCATTGTTCGCAGGCGACGTCGAGGTTTTCGGCCGCGTCCCACAACTCCGGGCACGTTCTTCTTCTTGACGATCTCGAGCACCTCGAGCCCGACGTTGCGGAGCGCTCTCGATCCTCGCGTTCCACTCCACCGGATCCTTCTCGGACCTTGGCGTAGGATCTGCGCCGGGGACAGCTCGCTGGCGTCCGGGCCGACGCTGTTGTTCTCGTCGCCAGGCGGCGCGAACGGCCGCTGGACTTTCAGGAGATACACGCCTCGGCGATCGTGATCGCGCCGATCCGGAAGCTTTTCCCAGTCCTGGTCCGTCTTCGGCCCTTCTCCGATCCACGCGCCCTTTGGATCGATGACCGTGCTGACCGAATCGAAGATATAGTCAGACGCCGGGTCGATCATATGCTGCGATGAGTTCCTTGACCGACACGACGGGCTTGAGGTCGCCCCACAGCGCGGGCGGCTGGAGGCGCGCGGCTGCCGGCGCCGGCTTCGGCGATGAACACGCCGGTGACAGAGGCCGCTTGACGCCGGCGAGCACCGGCGAGCGCTGGCGACGAGATGTTCGAATGGGAACCGCGCGCAGCATTCTGCCTCCGGCGAAGACCAAGCCGACGTTTTGCACTTTGAGCTCGCGAGAGCCATCGTATCAGATGCATCTCGCGGGAGATGATCGCCTGCCGCCGGCGCGGCTGTCCTCGCAGGAAGTTGTCATGAATCGACGATCAACGTGCCCGTGGAGCCATCGTGTTCAACCTGATCGTGAAGCGGCGCCTTGCGCCGGGCGCGGGATTCATCGGCCTTTGCTTGCTGCTGTCTGCCTGTTCGTCTTCGAAGCCCGCAGCTGCGCCTCCGGCGCCGCCGGCACCGGTGCTGTGGGGAGACATGAAGCCGGTCGTCTCCGTCAAGGAACTGATGCGGGACATGCTCGATCCCGCGTCGGACTTCATCTTCGACGCCGTGAAGATCGAGACGACCAGAGAAAGGCACGGTCGAGAAAGTCCCGAAGACAGACGCGGACTGGGAGAGGATCCGCGATCGGCGCCGTCACCCTCGCCGAAGGCGCCTATCTCCTCAAAGTCCCGCGGCCCTTTGCGCCCGCCTGGAGACGAGAACAACAGCACGGGGCCGGATGCGAGCGAATTGTCGCCCGCGCAGATCAAGGCGAAGCTCGAGGCCGATCCCGTGTCTGTGGAACGCAAAGATCGAGGCGCTGCGGAACGTCGGCCTCGAGGTGCTCGAAATCGTGAAAACAAGAAAGACCGCCGAGCTCTGGGACGCGAGCTACAACCTCGACCAGGCCTGCGAGTCGTGTCATCTGCAAGTACTGGTATCCCGGCGACCCCGCGCTGCTCGAGAAAGTCGATCGCCAGCTCGACGAACTCTTCGGCAAACCACAGCCTTCCGGCTCCGGTCCGCGGAAGCCATAGCCCGGCGCGCCTCGGCGTCCGCCTTCCCGCGCCCTGCCGCCTGATAGTCGACCCGGAAGCCGACGCCATGACGCTCATCCCTGTCATCAGTCGGCGATCCGGGCTTAATCGGCGATCGTCAGGTCAGGGTCACTGACGCGTCACTGACCACGATGTGACCGCGTTAGACAATTCTTGCGAAATCCTTGTAGTAGGCTTACGCCCGCTTTCAAGCCGAGAACCCGGCTTCATTCAGCCGTATTCAATTGACCAGTCGAGATATCTGACTGACGAGGGGTGCAAGCTATGAGGGAGACTCTGTCTGGCCGTGACCTGCGTCGCCGTCCTTCTGACGGCGGGTAGGGCGTCGGCCCAATCCACGGTCGGCGGCCGTGTATCCAACGCCCGGGGCGGGTGGTTGCCGGCGCCGACGTGACACTGCGGACGCTGATGCCGCCTGGCGCTCCGGCCATGCCGGCCAACATGCCCGGCATGGCGCCCGACCGGACCACGACGTCCGGAGCGGATGGGACGTTCACGTTCGGTCAGGTGCCGCCCGGGCAGTATGTGCTGCATGGTCGATGCCAACGGCTTTCGAGCGGTCGTCCCAGGCAGTGACGGTCGCCAACCAGCCCCAGACGTTTACGGTGGCGCTCGACCGCCCTCGAGGTGCCGGGAGCCGAACCGGTGGCGACGGCCGCGGGCTCGGCCAGCGACCCGCGCGGCGTTGCTCGATCGCATCAAGACCCTCGAGCAGCGTATCGCGGACCTCGAATCGGGCACGGTGCTGTCGGAACCCGAGACGCGTGTGAAGCGGATCGAGGTATACGTCGACAAGAACGGCAACGAGCACGACGAGCCGGTCCCGGGCGCCGAAGAAGCAGGTCACCTACCAGCGCGAACGCGTCTACCGGAGGTCGTGGCTGAGCGAGAAGCTCGAGCAGGCGCTGGGCGATGAAAACGCCAAGCGCATCCAGATCGGCGTCAGCGCGGCCAGCGTGACGCAGTTCGCCCACCAGACCAAGGGCGCCGCGCTCGACCCGGACGCGAACAACCACTTCTATCAGCTCGCGTCCGCCGACCTGCTGTTCTCCGCTGGCATCGCGCAGTAACGAGCTTCTTCGCCGACATCGTCGGCCTGAGCGGCGCGCCGCCCGGATGCCGAGATCCCGTCGCTGACGCTGATCAACAGCTACACCGGCACGCCTCGTCCGCCAGAACGAAGGTCAACGTTCGCGAGGCGTGGCTGCGCACGGAGCTCTTCTCGCAGAAGCTCGGCGCTGAGCGCCGGACGCGCTCGACCTGGCCAACTACTTCGACCGCAACGCGATGGCCAACGACGAGACGTTCCAGTTCATCAGCGACGCGCTCGTGAACAACCCGATGCTCGGTCTGACCAGCAACGGCGCGGGCGTCGTCGGCGTGTTCGATCCGAAGAACGGCTTCGCCCTGAAGGGCGGTTTCCAGCAGAGCAACACCGACGCGACGAACCTGTCGGACTCGATCTTCTCGATGGTCGAAGCAGACTACCTGGCGCGTCCGCCGGGCCTGTCGGAAGGCAACTACCGCGTGTGGTTCCGCAACGACAACAGCACCGGTATCGAGCCGCCAGGCGTGGGGCCTCAGCCTCGATCAGAAGCTGACCAACCAGTTCGGTCTGTTCGGACGCTGCGGCCGGGCTGACGCGGACGTCGACAAGGATAACTTCTGGAGCCTCGGCTTCCAGGTGCAGAATGGAGTTGTGTTCAGTCCGCTCGACTTCTGGGGCGTCGGTGCTACGCAGACGAGCCTCGGTTCGGAGCAA
>ERZ1370068.946-contig-10865_pt1 | contig 21320 bp, 20 predicted proteins | sample MGYA00561227_ERZ1370068 | MGnify/ENA primary metagenome ERZ1370068 (study PRJEB38410, sample SAMEA6850437) | metagenome | study: Metagenomic assessment of the ecological functions of the soil: analysis of the soil microbiota associated with the... | reverse complement strand
TGTACTTCGTTCAGTTACGTATTGCTTTGTCGCCGCCACGGCGCTCTTCCTCGCTTCGGACGACAGCTCGTTCTTCACCGGACAGTGGCTCTCGCCCAACGGCGGCCTCTTCATCGGCTGAGATGCCGACGGCGCGCGAGCTCGTCGGTCCGCGGGACTCCGGTCCAGATGCTCCAGGACGGCGCCGGGCCGCCACCTGCTCTTCCTGCACGGCGCCGGCGGCGCCGCACGGTGGCTCGCATTCCAGGAGCGGCTCGCCGAAGGACTTCAGCGTGTACTTCCCCAGCCATCCCGGCCACGGTGGCTCGCCGGCGGCGGAGTGGATCGAGCACATCTCGGACCTGGCGTTCCACTATCTCGACCTGCTCGACCAGCTCGGGCTCGAGCGCGTCCACCTGGTCGGCGCGCTCCTTCGGCGGCTGGATCGCGGCGGAGGTCGCGACGATGGCGTCGCATCGCCTGGCCTCGCTCGTGCTGATCGATCCGGTCGGCATCCGGGTCGACGGCTGGACTCTATCCGTTCCTGTTCGGGATGGACATTCCGGAGATCGTGGCGACCGATCTTCCACAATCCGATGGCGGCGCTCGCCCTGGCGCCGCCCGACCAGTCGATCGAAACGCTGGCGCTCCAGTACCGCCAGGGAGCCGCGCTCGCGCGCGTGAGCTGGAATCCCGTATCTCTACGACCCGCTCCTGCGCCGCCGGCTCGGCCGCATCAGCGTCGCCGACGCTTGCTCTGCTGGGGCGCCCACGACCGGCTGGCGCCGCTCGCGCCGTGCGGCGAGACGTGGGCCCGAGAGCATCCTGGGCACGCGCCTTCGCGTGTTCGACGACTCCGGCCACGTGCCGCACCTCGAGGAGCCCGACGCGGTGGCGGAGGCGATCGGCGAGTTCTGCCGGCTCCGGGAGAGCGCGGCGGTGAAGTTCTACTACTTCCACCTGATGCCCTACTATCATGGACCACGACGCGCCGTCGTCGTGGGTGACGCTGTCGAACCGCCACTACGACCCGGCCGATCGGCCACACGCTCTACAACCAGTACCTCGACCAGCTCGAGTACGCCGGAGCGCCTCGGCTGGGACGGGCTCTGCGTCAACGAGCACCACCAGAACTGCTACGGCACGATGCCGAGCCCCAACGTGATGGCGGCGATGCTGGTGCGCCGGACCACGAGGCGAAGATCGCGATCCTCGGCAACGGGCTGCCGCTGCGCGAGAACCCGCTGCGCATCGCCGAGGAGATCGCGATGCTCGACGTGGCCTCGGGCGGCCGCATCATCTCGGGATTCGTCCGCGGCATCAGCGCCGAGTACTTCTCGACCGGCGCTCAATCCGACGCACTCACGCGACCGCTTCTACGAGGCCGCTGAGCTCGATCCTGCGCGCCTGGACCGAAGAGGGCCCGTTTCCGTACGACGGCCGGTTCTATCGCTATCACTACGTGAACCCGTGGCCGCGGCCGCTCCAGAAGCCGCACCCACCGGTGTGGTGCCCGTCGCAGGGCTCGAGCGAGACGGTCGAGTGGGCGGCCCAGCGCCGCTTCCCGTACCTGATGGTCTTCACGCCGATCAAGCGGATCGCGCAGATCTACGGCGAGTATCGGGAGGCGTGCGAGCAGAACGGCTACCAGGCCAGCCGCTACCAGCTCACCGTCAACGTGCCGGTCGTCGTCGCCGAGAGCGACGCAAAGGCGCGCGAGCTGGCGCGAAGAAGCACGTCATGTGGGTGTTCAACACGGGCCTGCGGATGCACCCGCCCTTCTGGCGGCCGCCGGGCTACATGACCGAGGCCTCGCTCCGGCGCATGCTCGCCAATCCGCCCAAGCTGCCGAGCGATCTCGAGCTTCGAGGAGGCGGACCGCGAGGGCTACCTGATCTACGGCAGCCCGGCCACCGTGCGCGACAAGCTGCGGGTGTTCTCCGACGAGCTCAAGGCCGGCATCCTCTGCTCGGGCATGACCGGCCCGCAGCCACGAGCGGACGCTCGAGCTGATGCAGCTCTTCGCGGAAGAGGTCATGCCGCACTTCCCGCGAAGACGCCAACGTCGACGAGACGGCCGGCGTCGGCCGTTAGAGCGCGGCGGCGGGTGGCAGAGCTCGAAGCCGAGGATGGCCAACACAAGCCCCTCCGGCGGAAGTTGCCCCGCGCTTGGTGCCCGTTCTCCCGGAGGTACAACTACTACAACCCGACGCCTCTGACCTGCCCGCGGAGCACGCTCACCCTCCTTGACGTCAGTGTCGGACGAGGCCAAGCGTCGCTCGGCCCAGGCGCTTCTGGACCGCCGCGCGGAGGTGCAGCGGAAGAAGGTCAAGTCGTCATAGGGGGCGATCCAGTCGAGATCATGCCGATCTCCTTCCGGATCTGTTGCGCCGCCCCCCTCGCCTCGGCGGCCCGCTCCGGACTCCCCAGGCGATCGGACGCGTCGGCCAGGCCCGCGTGGCAATAGGCGAGGAGCGGGCGCATGCCAAGGCCTCGGGCCAGGTCGATGGCGGGCTCGAACATCTTCTCGATCGCCCCGGCACCGGCTGATCCCGCACTGACCCTGGCCGACGCGAGGAGGAGGAGCGCCCACGCCTCGTGACCACGCTCGCCGCGCTCGCGGGCGCGCTCGATGGCGGCCTCCGCGGTGCGCTGCGCCTCGGCCGCCCGACCGAGACACAGCTGCGCGTGACCCAAGTATGTGAGCCACATCGAGTAGCTGGCGCTCACATGCATGAGGTCGGCGTGCGCGACCGCTTGCTCCAGCAAGGCGAGGCCCTCGGTCGCCCGCCCGGCGTTCGCATAGGCGTAGCCGAGTGACGCCGCAGCCGCCGGGAACCAGCTCTGGAGATGATGACTGCGACACATCTCGACAGCTCGCTCGAGTGAGGATATCGCGGCGGGAAAATCGCCGCGACGAAGCTCGACGCTGCCCACGCCGAAGTAGCAGGTGGCCACAAGCCATGGGCTCGCCCCCGGCTCCGCCGCCCTCATTCCGGTACTCGCGTGATCGGCCGCCTGTCGAAGCTCGCCGAGCTCGGCCAGGTACCGCGCGACGTACGTCCGTGCCGTCGGCCTGCTGACGACCCGCTCACGTGCCGATAGCTTCTCGAACGCGACCTCGTAGGCCGACAGGTTGGCCTGCAGCAGTTCGACGGCTCGACCGTAGCTGCCCATCGCTCCGTGAACAATGCCCATGTAGAGCGTCGCGTCGCGCTCGATCGCGTGATTTCCCGTGGCGCGAGCCATCGCAAGGGCCTTCTTCACCCGAGGACTACCGCATCAGCGTGCTGACTCATGATGAAGAAGTAGTGGCAACTCGCCACGGCCGCCAGACCCTGCCGGCGCTCATCGTTGAGTTCCCGGGCCAGGTCGCGCGCCTCGGCCAGCATCTTGCCCATGCTGTCGACCTCGCCGAGCGGCCACAGCGCACCTCGCAGATCAAAGCGCACATCGATCGCCTCTTCTTGAAGCGCACGACTTCGCGGCAGGTGGGATAGCGCCGCCAGCGCCCGCGTGAAGCACTCGACCGCCTCGCGGTTGATCGACCGGGCGAGGCACGCCGGCCCGCGCGGCGAAGATAGCCAGCGGCTCGTTCCCATACCCGGCCCGCGAGGCGTGATGGGCAAGCTCGCTGATCTTCTCATCCTCGCGGTCAGCGTAGACCGCCAGCATGGCATCCATGGCTCGCGAGTGCAGCGCGCACCGCTGCTCGTCGGTCAGGCTGGCGTATGCGACTTCCTGAGTCAAGGCGTGGCGAAAGACGTACTCGCTCCTCGCTCTCGCCGGCCTGGTACAGGAACTCAGCGCTCTGCAGATCATGGAGATGGGTATCGAGCGCCTCGGGGGCGTCGCGCGATACGGCGGCCAGCACCGCGTAGGGTACCTGCCTCCCTACGACCGCGGCCGCGCGCAACAGTCCGGCGGGACCGGCCCGAGGCGGGAAATGCGCGAGGCCAGTACCTCCTCCACCGTGCCCGGAACCACGATCCCGTCGAGGGCGTGGGTCAGCCGGTAGGTGCCATGCTCGCCCCGAAGCGCTCCAGTCTCGCCCAGGGTACGTACGACCTCCTCGATGAAGAACGGGTTCCCGTCCGTCCACTGGATGAGCCAAGGGGCGGAGCTCGTCGAGCGACGCGTCGGCCCCCAGCAGCTCATCGACCAGGCGGTCGGCGCTCTCTCCCGGAGCGGCTCCACCCGGAGCTGGGTGTAGAAGCTCCTCGCGGTCCAACCGTGCTGGTACTCGGGCCGATAGGGTGACCAGCATGAGGACGTGGGCCACCGGGATGCTGTCCGGCGATCTCGTCGAGCAGCTCCCGCGTCTCACCATCGGCCCAGTGGGCGTCCTCGAAGACCAAGACCAGCGGCTGCCGGGCGCTCTCGCGGAGCATCAAGCGCTTGATCCCCGCCAAGATCTGGCGGCGCCGCTCGATGGATCGAGTGTCTGCCACCCGGCGTCGTCCACCGGGACGTCGAACAGGGTCAGAAACACCGGAAGGGATCGCATCAAGGTCTCGTCCACCAGCGCGAGCCGCCGGGACGATCTTGTCGCGTATCGAATCGCTTTGCCTCGCCAGGGGACACGTCGAAGTAGAGACGGAGCATGTCGATCACGGCGAAGAATGGGGCCGGCCTACCCGGGCGTCGCCGAGACAGCCTCCAGCACGAGCCATCCGCGGTCGGGACCTTCGTGCAGAAACTCCCAGACCAGCCGCGACTTGCCGACACCCGGCTCTCCGACCAGCCCGATAACCTGGCCACGTCCGCGGCTGGCAAGCTCCCCGCGCGAGCGGAGGAACATCCATTTCCACCTGGCGTCCGACGAAGCGGGTCAGCCGGCGCCAGGCGCCGAGACCGCTCGGATCTGGGCGCACCACGATGAACGCGGACTCATCGTCGGCTCCCGGCCTCTCATCTCCCCGGAGTTCGAAGTGGCGCGCGAGGAACGGCGCGGTCATTCCACTGACGTGCACCACGCCAGGACTGGCACGCTGCGCCATCCGATCAAGCGTGCCGCCAAGCACCACGCGCTGCGCATCGTCAATCGCGATGATGTCTCCCACTTGACCCACCGTTGTCTGCTTCGTGTGAATCAACGTGGTCCCCGCGAAACCGGGCCGGCCCGCCTCGAGAGCAGCCTTGTGGAAGGCGAGCGCGGCGCTCGCGGCTCGCCGAGCGGCGTTCTCGATCGGCACGGCTCCGAAGGAGGCGTCGAGCCACGTCTGGCCGAGTGCCTCGATGCGGCCACCGAAGCCCAGGACCTTTTCGACGGCAAGGCTCACGAGATGCCCCGCGAGCAGCGATTCGTCAGCGGTCGCAGCAAGAGCCACCCGCAGCAAGGTCACGTGCCTGCGCTCCCAGCGAACCGGAGTCGAGCGGGAGGCCGGCGTTACCTCTGGCTCTATGCCGTGATCCGTCGCCGCGAGAGGGGCCCCTTCGCGGGCGGCCGAGGGTGGGGCCACGGGGCGCGAGCCTTTGAGCCCGAGCTTCCGGATGCGGGAGCGGAGCGTGTTGCGAGCAATCCCGAGAATGGCCGCGGTGTGGCTGATGTTCCCGCCGGTCTGGTCGAGCACCGCCTGCAGATGATCGCGCATCGCCTCGTCAAGGGAGGCGGCACCGGCTCCAGGCCCGGGCGGCAACACCGATGGCACGATTACCGGCGCTTCCTTCAGGTCGAGCGTGGCCGCGGTCACCTGGGGAGTGTCTGAGAGGAGCGCCGCCCTCTCCATCAAGTTGGCCAGCTCCCTGACGTTGCCGGGCCAACGGTACCTCAGCAGGCGGGCCCGTGCCTCGGTCGTGAGCGTCCGCGGAGGCAGCGAGAAATCGGCGGACGCCTGGGCCAGATAGTACTCGGCGAGCATGATGACGTCGTCGCCCCGCTCCCGCAAAGGCGGCAAAGAGAGCGTCAGACCGGCGAGGCGCTGGTAGAGATCCTCGCGGAAGCGACGCTCCAGTATGGCTGCTCGGAGATCGACATTGCTGGCGCTAATGATCCAGACGTCGACGCGCTCGCTCCGGGTGCTGCCGAGCCGGCGTACCGATCCCCTCCTCGATCGCATTCAGGAGCTTGGCCTGGAGCGCCGCGGGCAAGAGTCCCACCTCGTCGAGGAACAGCACGCCTCGGTGCGCCGTCTGAAAGAGGCCGGGCTTCGCCTGCTTGGCATCAGTGAAGGCGCCTCGCTCAAACCCGAAGAGCTCCGCCTCGAGAAGGCCCTCCGGAATGGCGGCGCAGTTGACGGCGACGAAGGGGCCCCCGGCGCGCGGTCCCGTGCGGTGCAGCACCTCGGCCAGGAGACCCTTGCCAGTTCCGGTCTCACCCTGGATCAGGACGGGAAGGAGACGGGGCGATCTCCGGACACGGTCCAGGAGCCGGCCGATATTGGCACGGAGGGCCTCGATTGCCGGGCTCGCGCCGAGCACGTCTTGCATCGGGCCGCTATCTTATCCCTGCACTTAGGCGCCCGCTCAAGTTTTCACCACGAAACCCCACGGAGGTCCTGGCAGAGCCGGGTCGCTTGATCGCTCCTAGTTGCCACGCTAAGCTGCTCTGCGCATCCTGTCTGACCACTCCTAAAGGGAGGCCGAATGCAGTGTCCGCGGTGCCAGCACGAGAATCTCCCACAGGTCGAGTTCTGTGAGGAGTGCGGCACTCCGCTGGGGCGGGCCTGCTCCCATTGCGGCGGACAGCTCTTCGCGACGGCCAAGTTCTGCCCCGAGTGCGGGCATCGCGTGGCCGGAGGCGGGCGCTCTCAGCCACGCCCGCGTCTCGCCGGACGCCTACACGCCAAAGCATCTCGCCGAGAAGATCCTCACCTCGAAGAGGGCGCTGGAAGGCGAGCGCAAGCGGGTGACGGTGCTGTTCGCCGACCTCAGGGGATCGCTGGAGCTCATGGCCGACCGCGATCCCGAAGAGGCCGGGAAGGTCCTCGATCCGGTGCTCACACGCATGATGGAGGCTGTGCACTTCTACGAAGGCACCGTCAACCAGGTGATGGGGGACGGGATCATGGCCCTGTTCGGCGCGCCGCTCGCCCACGAAGATCACGCGGTGAGAGCATGCTATGCCGCCCTGAGAATGCAGGAGTCCGTCAAGGGGTATGCGGAAGGCTTTCGCCGGCTGCACGGCCTCGAGCCACAGATCCGGGTGGGCCTGAATTCCGGCGAGGTCGTGGTTCGAGCAATCGGCAGTGATCTCAAGATGGACTACTCCGCGGTGGGGCAGACCACGCACTTAGCCGCCCGCATGGAGCAGATGGCGGAGCCTGGCTCCATCTTCGCTACCGCCGATACTATTGGGCTGGTCAAAGGCTATATCGAGGCAGTGTCGCTCGGCCGGCGGTCGGTGCGTGGCCTGCAGACGGAGGTCGATGTCTACGCGGTCACGGGAACCGGCGCGGCGCGTTGGCCGATGGAGGTGGCGGCGGCGCGCGGGCTGACCAGCTTCGTGGGCCGCGAAGACGAGCTGGCCCAGCTTGCCTCGGCGATGCAATCGGCGGCCGGCGGCCGGGGCCAGGTGGTCGGGGTGGTGGGAGAGCCGGGGGTCGGGAAATCACGGCTCTTTCACGAGTTCACTCGTGCGGAACGAATGCCTGGCTGGCGTATCGTGAAAACGGGCGCCTTCGCCTATGGCAAGTCGACAGCCTACCGGCCGGTCATCGATCTCCTGCGAGCGTACTTCAACATTTACGATCGGGCCGAGCAGCAGGAGGTCCGGGAGAAGGTCGTCGGCCAGGTGCTGACGCTCGACAAGGAGCTGGCCGTCGCTGTGCCTGCTCTCCTTTCGCTCTTCGACGTGCCGGTCGAGGATCCGCAGTGGCAGTCGCTGAACCCTCGCCAGCGGAGAGAGCAGACGATGACCGCGGTCAGGCACCTCCTGCTGCGGGAGAGTCAGGTCCAGCCGCTGTGCGTTGTCTTCGAGGACCTGCACTGGATTGACTCCGAGACCCAGGCCTTCCTCGACAACCTGATCCAGGACCTCCCCGCCGCGCGGGTGCTTCTCCTCGTCAACTATCGACAGGAATACCGGCACGGCTGGGCAAACAAGAGCTACTACACGCAGCTCGGCGTCCTGCCGCTGCCTCCCGAGAACGCGGAGGAGCTTCTCCGTCTCATGGTCGGAGACGACAGCCAGCTCGCGCCCTCAAGCTGCTGCTGATCGAACAGACCGGAGGGAATCCCTCTTCCTCGAGGAGTGCGTCCGGATGAAGGTCGAGGACGGCGTCCTCGTCGGGCAGCGGGGAGACTATCGCCTGGCGAAGCCCTTCGAGACGTTCCGGGTGCCGGCCACCGTCGAGGCGGTGCTGGCTGCGCGCATCGACCGACTCGCGCCGGGCGACAAGAGCCTCCTCCAGGCCGCGTCGGCCATCGGGAGAATCGTGCCTGTCGTCCTGCTCCAGAGCGTCGCCGAGATGTCCGCGAACGACCTCAGCGACGCCCTGGACCGGCTCCGGGCTGCAGAGTTCCTCTATGACGCCAGCGTGCTCCAGGAGCCCTGCCATGTCTTCAAGCACGCGCTGACGTGCCGGGTGGCCTACAACTCGCTGTTGCGGGAACAGCAGCGCAAGCTCCATGCCCGCATCGTGGAGGCCCTCGAGCGCCTCTATCCCGAGCGGCTGAGCGAGCACGTGGAGCGGCTCGCCCATCACGCCTGCGAGGCCGAGCTCTGGGACCGGGCGGCCTCTTACCTGCGGCAGGCGGCCACGAAGGCATTCGCGCGCTCCGCCAACCGCGAAGCCGTGGCCTGGTTCGACCAGGCGCTGGACGCCATCCAGCACCTGCCCGAGACTCGCGAGCTGCGCGAGCAGGCGATCGATCTCCGGTTCGATCTCCGCAACGCACTGCAGCCGCTCGGCGAGTTCGGGTCCATCCGCGAGCGCCTCTATGAAGCAGAAGCGCTCGCGACGGCCCTCCACGATCAGAACAGGCTGGGGCGAGTGGCGGGATACCTTGCCGACTACTTCCGTCTGACTGGAGACCAGGACCAGGCGATCCAGTGGGGAAAGCGTGCTCTGGCCGTGGCCGGCGAAATCGGAGACGTGGGCCTGCAGATTGTGGCGCGGACGTGGCTCGGCCAGATCTATTTTGCCCGAGGCGAATACGCGCAAGCCATGGATCTTTTCCGCAGCAATCTCCGGTCACTCGTCGGCGAGGTGGCCGGGCAGCGGTTCGGCATGCCCCAGCCGCCCGCCATCCACTCGCGGACGTGCCTCGCCTGGTGTCTCTCGGAGCTCGGCGAGTTCTCCGAGGCTATCGCGCTCGGAGAGGAGGCCGTCCAGATGGTTGGAACCGCCGATCACCCGCTGAGCCGCGCCGTCGCGCACGCCGGTCTGGGCTGGGCGTACCTCCGTCGCGGGAATGCGGACAGGGCCATCGCTGCGCTCGAGCAGGGCCTCCAGGCCGTCCGCGCTGGAAACAGCCCGCTGTGGTTCCCGCGGCTCGCCTCCATCCTGGGCTCTGCCTATGGCCTGGCCGGGCGGTTGACCGAAGCGCTTTCGCTGACCGAGGCCGCTGCCGCCCAAGGCGCCGCGATGAACCTGATGGGCGGGCATTCGCTGCTCCTGACCTATCTCAGCGAAGCCTATCTGCTCGCGGGCCGGCACGAAGATGCGCGACGGAATGCGGAGCGCGCGCTCGAGCTCGCACGCGCTCACAAGGAGTCGGGGTACGAAGGCTGGGCGCTTCGTCTGCTCGCCGAGATCACCCTTGGGTCAAATCCCCGGACGCTGCCCGCGCGACGGAATACGGGGGCCAGGCCTTGACGATAGCCGCGGAGCTCGGGATGCGCCCGCTGACGGCCCACTGCCACCTCGTGCTCGGCCGCTCATTGGCTCAGGGCGCTGACCCGGGCGCGGCGAGACGGCATCTTGCCGCGGCGAGCCAGCTCCTCGGCGAGATGGATATGCAGGCATGGCTCGGGCAGGCGCGGGACGAGCTCGAACGCCTAGCCTGATCTGCGCCGTACCTTCACTCGGAAGCTCTCGATCTTGACGTCGTAGCGCTTCGCCAACTGGCGGACTTCCAACTCCAGCGCGGCGAGGGTGGTGGCGTCCATCGCGCCTGTGATCTCGAGGCGGTGGACGGCGCCGGCACCGCCGCGCGCGCCGGCTGCCCTGGCGCGCGCGCGGCGGGCGGGCGGCCGCCTCTTGCGCCCGCTACTTCTTGCGCTTGGCTTTCGCCCGCTTGCTGGTCTTCGGCCGCATCTTGAAGCGCGCCCCATATTTCTTCGCGACCTTTTTCAGCTCATAGTTGAGCCGTTTGATCAGCGCCTCGTCCTTGGGTCCCTTGAGCTGAATGACCACGTTTCGCGTCACATACGGCGGTATCGGTGTTGGCACAAAAGGCATGCTGGTTCTCCTCCGTGTGGTGAGTGTGTTGCGGTAGACCTGGAGCCCGCGTCCTACTTCCGCGCATCCTCAATCCCCGCGAAGAACTCCTCCGCTTGAAACACGCCGGGCAGCGTGTCCACATCGCGCACCATGTAGTGGTCGGTCGTCTGGTCAGGCTCCTCGAGGAGATTCCACCGACTCGCCGAGGGCGAGCCGGACGTAGGTCACCGCCATGTTGTGCTTTCCGCTGAGGTCCAGGAGATTCGTCCCCGCCAGGAACCGTCCCACGTTGATCTCGGTGACGCACACGGTCCCCTCGCCGTCCTCCCTTCAGATCCACGCTGAACAGGCCGGAGACATCTCGTCCGAGCGCGCGCCACCGCACGGGTCGTCACCTCCCGCACTTGCGGCTCGGCCGCCGTCTTGGCGAGGGCGGCGACCGACGACACCCCACTGGGATGACCGCCGGATGCGATATAGGACAGGCGCTGAAAGGCCTTCGTCAACACCGGACGGCCCCGGTCCCAGAGGCTCTGGCAGCCGAAGTCGCGGCCCGGCAGGTACTCGGAGAGCGTGAATGACCTGACAGGCGTGCCGCGCATGGTGGACCAGTAGGCGATCCAGGCCTGCGCCTGCCGTGGAGTGCGGACCGGTATCGCTGCGGTGGAGCCGCTGCCCGCGCGCACCCGGCACCAGAGGGGCGTCCGGCCCAGGCGGCGAAAGATCCCGGGCACCGCGGCCAGGCTACTCACCGCGTACGTCAGCGGCGCCGCGACTCCGCGTCCACGCAGGAAGCGACTCAGCCGATACTTGTCCTGGCACAGCTCGATGACTGGTCGACGCGGGAGGAACACGCGGCACGGAAGTCTCCGTCGAGCGCGGGAGAGCGCCCGGACCTCCGCGTCCGTGGTAGGGATCAGCAGGTCGACGCCGGCTCGCGTGATCACGCTTGCCAGGTCCCGGAGAAAGGCGCGATCCGTCGCGGCATGCACGAGGAAGTTGCGATCCGCCGCCGATTTCTTGAGTATGAAGCGATCGCTATGGCATCCGGCGACGAACAGAGAGGGCTCGCCCGCTTTCAGGCTTCGGATCAGATTGTTGCTCGGCCCGCTGCCGGCCCCGGTGATTAGAACGCGCGTCGGCATGCCATCCTCTAACCCGGGCCATCGGATGGAGAAGGCGAAGAGCACCCCGTATTCCTGTTCCGGATCCGACACGTGCGAGTCGCGGCGAGTGGTGTGATCGGCGTGCTGTATGAGCTTGCTCGTCGGGCCCCAGCGTCGCTGAGTGTCGCGGGCATCGGCTGCGATCTTACCGACTTGCCAGAGGCAGTCAACATGCGCAACGTAAGCCCAGCCCGAGCCAGAGTGCGCGACGGGAGATTTTACGGCGCCGAAGCGCGCAATTCTATGTCTGTCGCACCTTTAGTGATGGACCATCAAGGTCTCACGCAGGATGTTCGCCTCAAGCTCGAGTTCGTCCAGTCGGTACTTCACCACGTCCCCGATGCTGACAATCCCGGCGAGCCGGCCGTTATCGACCACAGGCAGATGCCGCACGCGGTGGCGGGTCATGCGGGCCATCACCCCAGTGACGCGCTCGTCCGGTGTGCATGTGAGCACCCGGGTGGTCATCACCCGGGACACGGGAAGCGCAAGCACCTGCGCGCCGTGCTCAATCTGCGCGCGCACAAAGTCACGCTCCGAGATCATGCCGAGAATGCTGGTGTCCGCGCCCACGACCACGAGGGCCCCGATGTTCTTGCTCTTCAGCTGCCAAGCCACCGTATAAAGCGTCGTGTCCGGGCTCGTGGTCTCCACGTGGCTGCCCTTCGCCTTGAGGATCGCGGCGACGGTCATGGGGATCCTCCTTTCTGCACCCGGTGGCGAGCCCACCGGGCAGGTGTACACCCTATATACACCTCATATACACCTCCGCGACACTGCCGTCAGCCCTCGGATGGGCTACGTGCCCCGAGCTGCGGCGAGGCGATCGCCTGCCGGCGGCTCCATCACGTTGCCGTAACGGTGCACTCACCGCGAGACCGTCTGCTCGCGCAGGTACCAGCGCAGCTCGAGCCGGCCGACGGCGAGGGCACGGGAGCGTCGATGACCACGGCGCCCGCCTTCGTGGGCCGCCGCCCGCACGTCGGAGCGAGACCGGATCAAGCACGCGCAGCCGCTCGACGCCATCCGAAGACCGGAGGCGCTCGATCAGATCGCCTCGCTCTCCGTGACCGACGGCGATAGTCGGATGCTCGGCCAGCCAGCGGCTCCGGCGCGCCGCTCGACAGGCTCACCGTGAGCGGGACGCCACAGGTGAGCGCCGCCAGCAGCAACCTGCTGGGAGGGCAAGGCGTCCGGCGGTCAGATGACGGTCTCCGCCCGGACGAGCACGCCCGGGCACGGGCCGGTAGCGGAACACGTTGCGCTCGCCGAGGATCCGCATGGGATCGTGCTCACGGCTGAAGTGGTGCTGCCAGGCCAGGGCGTAGCTTGCCGCGCTTGCCCGCAGCAGTGCCTTCGCCTGCTCGTCATCGGGCTTCCTCGAGACAGCGGCTCGAGCGAGGCCGAGACCGGTTGCGCCACTCGCCGTGTCTCACCCGTGCGGTCGCGGTCACCTGGCGCCAGTGGGCGAGCTGAAGCACGTAGTCTGGGACCGCCGACCTTGGCGCCCGGGCCGACGGACGAGGCCTTCCAGCCGCCGAAGGGCTGGCGGCCCACGATGGCGCCGGTGATGGGGCGATTGACGTAGAGGTTGCCCGCCTCGACCCGGTCGAGCCAGCGGTCGATCTCGCGATCGTCGAGGCGACTGGATCCCGCTCGTGAGGCCGAACGGCGTGCCGTTGGCGAGGTCGATCGCCTCGTCCAGATGCTCGGCGCGCATGAGCCCCAGCACCGGGCCCGAAGCACTCCGTGCGGTGGAAGAACGACCCGCGGCGCACGCCGAGCTTGATCCCCGGCGACCAGAGCGCGGGTGCTCGCGCTGCCGCGCGCGGCTCGAGCAGCCACTCCTCGCCTTCGTCGAGCGTGGTGAGCGCGCGCCGGAGCGCGTCGCCGGGCGGCTGGGTCAGCGGCGTGATCCGGCTCGACGTGCTCCCACGCGCTGCCCGACGGTCGAGGCTCGCCGCCGCGTCGCGGAGCTGGCGGCGGAACACGGCGATCGTCGTACACCTCGGCCTCGCAGATCGCGAGGCTCGCCGCCGAGCACTTCTGGCCCGTCGTGGCCGAACGCCGAGCGGACCAGGTCGCGGATCGGCCTGGTCGCGGTCGGCCAGCGCGGTGATGACCATCGCGTTCTTGCCGCTCGTCTCCGCGAAGAGCGTGAGGTCAGGGCGCCAGGCGAGGAAGCGGCGCGCCGTCTCGACCGAGCCGGTGAGGATGACCGCGTCCACGCGCGGGTCGGTGATGAGCGCGCGGCCCACGTCGTCGTCGGGGCACGGCACGAACTGGAGCACCTCGCGCGGGATGCCGCGCGTCCCACGAGCGCGCGGGCCAGATGCCAGCCGACCAGCACCGCCTCGGGCGCGGGCTTGAGGATGCACACCGTTGCCCGCGGCAGAGCGCGGCGAGCACGCCGCTGGCGGGAATGGAGAGCGGAAGTTCCACGGCGGCGCCGACCACGACCACGCCGAGCGCGTCCATCTGGCAGCTCGTCGAGATCGCCGGCGGCCTCTTCGAGCGATCGCGGCGTAGTAGCGGGCGAAGTCGATCGCCTCGGACACTTCGGGATCCGCCTCGGACGACGGTCTTGGCGCCGTCGACGATCATGGCGCCGATGAGGTCGCCGCGGCGACGGGCGAGCATCGCGCCGCGGCTTGATCGAGCAGCGCGCGGCGGTCCGGCGAGCGACGGCCCGCCCAGCGCGGGCTGGCGCGGCGCGCGCCACGTCGAGCGCGCGGCTGACCTGGGCGCGGTCGGCCAAGCGCGTGGCGATAGGCGACGCGGTCGGGCCGCGAGCGGTCGCGGCCTTCTACCTCCGCGGCGCCTGCGATCAGGCTCGCCGCCGATCTGGAGCGGCACGCGACTCCGGCTGCCGATCGCGCCATCGTCGCGACCACGGCGTCGATCCACTCGCGGTTGGCCGGGAGCGGACCAGTCCGTGTCGGGGCTCGTTCGAGAAGGCCCGCGTGCCGCAGGCGTCGTCCGTCAGCGCCCTCCGCGCGCGTCGACCTCGGCGGCGCGATTCTGGTGCTGGCGTGGCGCGTCGGAGAGCTGGTCCACGAGGTCGACGGCGGACGCAGGAAGCGATCGCGCTCGCGCTCCCAGTCCGGGTGAGCCCGGCTCGAGGCCGAACACGTGGCGGAGGAAGTTGTCGCTCCGCGGTGTTCTCATCGAGCCGGCGCACGAGGTAGCGCGATCGCGCTGTGGAAGTCCTCGGCGCGCACGACCGGCGCGTAGAGGAGGAGGCCGCCGGCCCGCGCCTTCACCGCGCGCGGCCTGGTGGTTGGCCATGCCCTCCAGCATCTCGAACTCGACCCAGGGCTCGACGCCTGCGGTCGCTCGCGGAGGACGAAGGCCGTAGGCGACGTCGAAGCAGGTTGTGGCGTGGCGATGCCCGAGGTGCACGGCGCGCGCGTGCTCGGGGCGGCAGCCGTACTCGACCATGCGCTTGAAGTTGGCGTCCACCTCGACCTTGCTCAGTGTACGGCGCCTGCGGCCAGCCGTGCACCGGCCGCCTCGATCCGCTCCATGGCGAGGTTGGCGCCCTTGACGATGCGGAGCTTGATCGGCGCGCCGCCGCGGCGCGTCGCTCGATCGGCCCAGGCCGCGAGCGCCCGCTGGACCGCGGTGGGACTCGGGCAGATAGGCCTGGAGCACGACGCCCGCCGGAAGCGGCACGGAACTCGTCCTCGTCCGAGCACCTCGCGAAACGCGGTCGACGGTCAGGTCGAGGTCACGGTGCTCCTCCATGTCCAGGTTGATGAACTTCGGGCGTGAGGCGCCCATCGGGATGGCGGTACTCGATGGCCGCGCGCGCCTGCCGATAGAGCACGCGCAGCCGCTCCTTCACGCGCTCGACGCGTGTGACGGAACGCCACCAGGTTGATCTGGCTGAAGACGGAGGACACCTTGACCGAGATGTACTCGACATCCTCGCGGGCGAGCAGCGCCAGGTAGGCCTCGAGCCGGCGCGCCGCTTCGCCCTCGCCCAGGATGGCCTCGCCGAGCAGATTGAGGTTGAGCCGGATCCCCGACGCGGCGCCGCTCGGCCAGGTAGCGACGGAGCTCCTCCTCCTCGCCGGGCAGGATCAGCGACTCGGTCTCGTGGCGGAGGCGGGCCGACGATGGGCGGCACGACCAGGCTCGGGAGGTAGTGGCCCATCACGCCGCCGAGCATCAGCGCGGCCCGCTCCCACCACTCCATGAAGCGCGGTCGGCCGTAGCGCTCGAGCAGGTAGGCGAGCTGGTCGGCGATGCGCGCCGGGCGCCGAGCTGCGGAAGGCCTGATCGATGAGCGCGATCGTGAGCTGCTTGCCGTGCGGGTCCGTCATCAGCCGGGCGAGCCGGCGGGCCTGGCCCAGCTCCTCCGGCGTCTCCTGAGTGCGCGCTTCCCGCAGCAGCGCTTCCGCCGAGCTCGACCGGCGCGGGCGGCTCGCTCGCTTTCGGCTGGGCATGGTGAATGATACCGCCACCGGATCCGTGCGTTGGGGATCAGGGGAGTTGGCGAGGCACCTCCCGCGGCGGCGCTGCGACGCTCCCCGACTTTACTGACCACGGCTGCGATGCGCCAGCGTGGCGAGGACCGCCGTCGCGGCGAAACGCTGGGGAGCGCGCCGCCGTCACTGCGATCCCCCCGGGCTCCTGGCCCGCGATAGCGGAACGAGCTCTGGAGCTGGGACATCGCCAAACTCCCGGGGCCGTCGAAGTGGACCTGTTGCTGCCTGACGTCGTGCTCGACGTCTTCCAGCCGGTACGTGGTGGGCTGGATGGTGGCCCATCGGGAGAGCGCCGTGCTGGCCGAGCGGTTCATCCGCGAGACGCGCACCCGGCAGGGCATCGGCCGTGAGCAGCTCACGCGTCCACGCCGACCGCGGCCCGGCGATGACGTCGAAGCCCGCTCGCGCTCCTGCCTGGCCGACCTGGTGTGACCAAGACCCACAGCCCGCCCCCACGTCTCCAACGACAACCCGTTTTCTGGAGGCCCAGTTCAAGACGCTGAAGTACCGGCCGGCCTTTCCCGCAGCGGTTCGGCTCGACCCAGGACGCCCGCGCCCACTGCCGCGTCTTTTTCCCCTGGTACAACACGGAGCACCAGTCATTCCGAGCCTTGGCCTGCTGACACCCTTCGACGTCCACCACGGCTAGCCGAGCAACTCGTCACCGCGCGGCGGCGGTGCTTACTGCAGCCTATGCCGCGCACCCGGAACGATTCCCTGCCGGCCTACGCCCCATCCCCCAGCGCGGCCCGTGGAGTGTGGATCAACCGCGCCCAAGATCCCGGCACCCTCGCCAGAGCCATCGGATACTCCACTCATCCCCACTTGCCCACCCGGGCCCCTTCGTCTAGCCTCGTCGTCGATCGCGGCGCGGTTGCAGCGCCCTGAGGAGGCAAGGAGAGAGTCACGATGCGCCGGGGTGCAAAGCCCGCGAAGGCGAAGGTCAAGGCCAAGCCCCCAATCGGTCTTTCCGGGAGCTTCGGGCTCTGGTCACTGACCGGTCAAAGACCCAGCCAGCTGACCACCCTTGTACCTATTTAACCTATTTGAAATGTTGAAGCTTATTAGTGGCACGACGGTTGCTCCAGGTGGGGGTGACCTCAACGTTTCGATGGAGAGTTGCCGCTCATGATCGCTCCCACATCCAGGGGTGATACCGCGTCGCTGCCCCGATGACGCCAGCCGGGGAACCGGCGCCAGGACTGCCCGCGATCCGGCGTACTGGGTCGAACCCGGTACACGGCACGCATACCCGATGGCCTATCCGGCGTACTGCCGTACGCGGGAGGCTGAAGAGACCTCCCCGCCGCGTCACCGGTGTCACTCCGCCCGGACGTCGATCACTACCTGTGGCGGCGCTGGCGCGAGGAGGCTTCTTCGCCGGAAGTCGAGGTTTTCCTGAGCTTCCGGCCCGAGGCGCCGCTTCGCGTTCGACGAATCGTCGGTGGAGATCCTCCGAGCCATCCAGCGCGCGGCGGGCGGCCGCCAGCGAGGCCATCCGCCACGTCTCGAAGCGGTTCGGCATTCGGCACACGCGCGCGCCCGTAAGTTCATGACGGCCATGCGTCCTCTTCGAAACCCGGCCGGGGCAAGAAGGGTCGTTCCTCTCACCGCTGGCCCAATCGTCACCCGGCAGTGGTCTCGCTCATTGGATGTGAGGCAGCTGAAAACCTGACACGGGATGCTTGGGCTCGAGGCACCCACGCAGGTCGCGACGCAAGTTTCGCCCGGAATCACAAGCACATGGCGCAGGTTCTGGCGGTCACTGACGATCAGTGGGGAGAGGACAGCGTAGCGTCTCTGGACTGGGGTAGGTGAGAGGGCGTTCCGACCATCCCGTGCGTCGACAGTTCACACAACAACAGGAGGGAACCATGGGCCTTCTAAACGCCAACGCAAATGCCAATGCGAACGCCAATGCTAATGCCAATGCGAACGCCAATGCCGGCGCGAGCTCCGAGGCAGCGGATTCGCCGGGAACGCCCGCTACACACCCTCACGAGCTCGCCAGGCTCCTCAATTCCGGCGAGTTTCCCGCCAAAGCCGGCCAATGGCAACATGGGCAAATACGCCACCGCCGAGGCGGCGGCAAACGAGATCAAGTTCCGCAAGTATTGGGATCCCGAGCTCCGTGCCTCGATCTACCTGAACGAGTTCGTGGCCCGCAATCCGACATGGGTGACGACGCTGAAGAAGGCCATCTACGATGCGGGTATGCGCGAGTCCGACGTCCAGCAGATGGGGTTGTACGCACAGCTCCAGGCCAAGAAGGGCGAGCAGCTGCGGCGTGTATCGAGTGTCGGACGAGCGCGAAGAGCGCTTCCTGCAAATCATCGACCAGGAATCCGGCGACGGTGTTATCAGAGTACTGGCTCGCCATGCTGATGGTCGATGCCGGGCACGATCCGGCGACGTGCCAGCTCATCCGCGTGGCGCGGCGGGTCGGCGAGGTGGTGGCGATGTGCCTGAAGGAGGAGTATCACGAGGCTCGGCCATCCCAGGTCTGCCCGTGATCGATCCGGTGCTTGGGCCCCCCGTGCACCCGGTCGTTTCCCGCTGGGCATGCCACGCAGAATCACCTGATCGCGTGCTGCCTGAAGGCGGCCAATCGGCCCGCGAATCAGACCGGAGATGCTGGACAAGCTGGCGCGCCGCATCGCCCAGAACCGAGTCATCGCGGGTCTGCACTACCCGCTGGACAACGACGCGGGAGAAGCCGCCGCCAAGTGCATGCTTCGAGCTCCTCAAGGAAGGCGCCAAGTTCAAGGAGCTCCTGGAGAGGCCCGGAGAGAGGGCGAAGCAACTATCGACCGGTGCCCGCAGTCCAGGAGCTGGTAGTCATGAGCGCACTCGTCGACATCGACCATGTCGTTCGCCGGTTCGACGTCGAGGTCAGCGAGCCGCGGTTGCTCGACGACGTAAAGCGAGAACTGCAGGCGTCTGACCGGGGCGAGCATCCGCCGGAGATCAAGCAGGTCAGGGCAGCGCCTCCTGGAGGTTCGGCTCGAGGGCCATGATGCAGCGATTTCCACGCTCAGTGCGCACGGTGGAACGAACACGCGGTGTGCGGATTCACCAGGACAGGGTCAGGCGCGCGCGGACCACACGAATGGCATCTGAACGTGCCGCCTGGCTCAGCTAGGGGCGGGCGCGAAGCCAACGATGGTAGCGGTCGTCGACTCCGGCATCATGGTCGAGCACTCGCGATCTAGAAAGATCAGCCTCTGGAAGGGGCCGCATAGTGACCGGAAGGGGTGGACACACGGCGCCCGGTGTATCGGGGGAACGCTGAGCCCGGACATCGCGGACCAGAACGGGCATGGCACGCGGCTCGCGGGGCACGATCCTCGACGCAGCAGCCGCAGGCGCGCGTCGGGCGTTCAGCTCATGGCCGTGAAGTTCTTCGATCCGACTCGCTTCCCGGGCCGGACAATGGCGCGGCCGCGATCGACTTCGCGACAACCGCCGGAACCGAGCGTGGACATCATCAACCTGAGCTGGGATCTCGGAATGGGTTCCTCGAAGCTGGAAGAGGCAATCAACAACGCCTGTAAAGGCAGCGGGATCCTGGTGGTCATCGCCGCCGGCAACTCCGGGGCCGACAATGCCGCAGCGCATGAATCCCGCAATTCCCGCGCGCGTGACCGAGAGCTATGCCCGGAACAGATCATCACGGTGATGGCGACCGACCTGTACAACGAGAAAGGCATCGTTCTCGAACTACGGCGTCAAGACGGTGGACCTGGCCGCGCCGGGCGTGGAGATTCTCGCCACCCGCGCGTCGATGTCTACCGCCTCCGAGGATGAGACTGGACCGGACTGGCTTCTACGACGAATATCGAACCTACAGCGGCGTCAGTCGGCGGCCGCCGCCTCGTCAGCGGCATGGCGGCGTGGCTCAAGGACCGACCAACACAGCTAGGACGCGATTCAACTCAAGCAGGAGCTGTGCGCGGCGGCCAGAGCCAAGCGCAGCCACAGCCTGCAATCGAAATGCATCACAGGGGGCGCTAGACTGGCGTTAGACCTGCTCGGATCCATCGCTGATCAGTTAGGCGCGGCGCTCAGCCCGGGAGTCGGGCCTGCCGGAGATGATCAGCGAAGCGAGAACGAAGCGGATCCTCGGAGGGCGTAGCCCGCGATGAAGGAGTCGACGCGGAATCCTGGCTCCACGGCCAGGAGCGCCTGACCTACGGCATGGGCCTCGTCGAAGGTGGCCCGCCGCGGCCAGGTTCACGGTGAGGAAGCGCAGGTTCGCGGTCCATCTTGCGCTCTCCTCCCGCGACTTTCTTCCCCACCGGATTCCCTCCTCGTACTCGTCGGCGACGTAGAAGGCGAGGCCCAGGATGGCGTGGGCGAAGAAGATGTGGAGGTCGAGGGCGACAGCAGTAGCCCTTGCTCGGCTCGCCGGATGGCTTCCCGCGCATCGCCGATGTAGCTATAGGTAGGGCTGCTCCGCGTCCAGGCGATCGCACTGCTGGGGCTGGCGGCGATCGCTCGGTCGAACAGCGAAATGGCGTCGTCGAACTGGTGAAGCAGCAAGAGGACTTCACGTGGCCGCACAGGGCCAGGGCCATGGCGTCGAAGCTGTCACGCTCCGAACGCCGTGGTGGCAAGGCGGATGATCTCCGCGTTGTCCGCCGCGCGGATCCGTCAGACCAGCCCTGGTTGACCTGAATGCTATGCCAGTCGGCGAGCAGAGCGTACGGTGCGGCGTACCCCGGGATCGAGGGCGATCGCCCGTTCCAGCCAGGTGCGGGCCTCGGCGAAGTCCTCGGGATCGAGGGTGATAACGCTGAGCCATTCCCCGCAGCACGCAGTCATACGCCTCCATGTTGTCTGGTCGCTTGCGAAGGGCCTCGACGGAGCTCGGCCTCTCGCACCTGGGGCGCAATGGTGCTGACCACCTTGCTCGCGATCAGATCCTGGAGGGCGAACAGGTCCGCGGAACTGCCGCGTCGAAACGACTGGCCCAGACCACCGTGCCGCGCCCGGTCTCGGCCAGCTCGGAAGCCACGACCAGACGGTCACCGGACCGCCGTACGCCACCCGAGAGCACGTAGCCCACCCCGAGCTCGTGGCCCACCGTGCGCATGTCGCTGACCGTTCCGCGATAGCGCAAGGTGGAGTTCCGTGAGATGACGGAACGACTCGCGGAGCGCGGCGAGGGCTCCGATGATGTCTTCGACCACGCCATCGCCGAAGTACGCGCTGGGCCTCACCTTCCCCGTGAACCTGAAACGGGAGCACGGCGATCGACGGGCGTCCGGTGGCAAGGCCGAGCTGACCGGATGCGCTCACGTCCGCGGCGGACCGAAGACCACGGCTCCCGGTCCAGGCGTCGCCGGAAAGGCTGT
>ERZ1370068.4011-contig-3105_pt1 | contig 21322 bp, 42 predicted proteins | sample MGYA00561227_ERZ1370068 | MGnify/ENA primary metagenome ERZ1370068 (study PRJEB38410, sample SAMEA6850437) | metagenome | study: Metagenomic assessment of the ecological functions of the soil: analysis of the soil microbiota associated with the... | reverse complement strand
TGTACTTCGTTCGGTTACGTATTGCTCTTCCCGTCCGGGTGCTCCCCGAGCCGGACGGCGACCGATTGGTCGAGGTTCTTGACTGCGGTGTTGACCGCTTTTACTACGCCGACCAGAGCCAGGACGGCGTCGTGGAGCGCGACGCTGAGGTAGGGGTCGGTGGTGCCGGCCGGCGCCGCCCGGAGCCGGGTGAGCAGCTCGGCGGCGGGTCGTCTGCCGGAGTAGCCGTGGGCGGCGCAGAACCCGGCGATGCGTTTCTCGCCGAGGTGGGCTGCCGCGCTCGGGGTCGGGTAGCGGCTGAGGAATTCCAGGGCGATCTTGGACTCCAGGTCGGCGAAGATCGCTTTGGCCCCGGGCCAGTGGGCGTCCAGCAGCGCGGCCAGCTGGTTGACCGCAGCGACCCGCATTGCGACCAGGTCGTCGCGGGTGCGGACCACGGTTCGGACCGCCTTAGTCTCGCTCGAGTACGGGGCGGCAACGGTCAGCCGGTGCCGCCGCAGCCGCAGGTATTCCGCGATCACCGCGGCGTCGGCGGCATCGGACTTGGCGCCAGAGAGCACCTCGCCCTCTCGCCAGGTCTTGATCGCGTTCGGGCTGACAGGCACCACCGGATGCCCGGCCTCGAGCAGCAGGTCGACCAGCCGCCCGTCGGGGCGTTCGATCCCGATCGGGATGTCGATCGGCTCGCCGAACTTGGCCAGCCGACGCACCAGCAGGGTGATCCCATCGGCGGAATGCTTCACCGTGAACTGCGACAGCACCTTTCCTTCCATGTTGATCACGCAAACTGCGTGGATCTCAGCAGCCCAGTCGAGGCCGACGAAGAACTCAGCAGGGGGCAGGGCAAGAGACAAAGCAACTCCTCACAATGGCAGCGACGTCGACTCGGCGGCGACGAGGCCGGCTCTCGGGTGGTCACTAACCGGCGCTCTACGGCGCTGCTCCCTGTGGCCGATCTCCAGCCCCGCGAGAACCGGGGGCGGTGGTGTCATGAAGGCCCTCCAAGAGCGACCGCCACGGACCGTCACCCCGGCTCCCGCCGAGTCCCAACAGCAAGCACCGTAGCGGTGCCTACGAGAAAGAGGGTGCCCTAGTGACCGCCAGCGCGTGCGGCGCTGCCTTAGTGGCATTTGAGAGGCGGAGTTGTCCACAGGTCGAGTTGTTGGCTCGACCTGGTGGTGAGCTGATGTGGCTGGATGTGCTGACCCGCCCAAAGTGGACGGAGGGTGTCGGATGGGGGCACGTCAGAGTGGATCGAGAGACAGCAGGAGTCGGTTGCTGGAATTGCCCGGCAGTGGCTCGTTCCTGAGGCAGATCGACTGCGGTGTGCTGCATCATGCGGATTGCGTTATGGCAGCGTCGCCGGAGACGCTTGGCCGTCTCGGTCATCGCGCCCCGCAAGCCGCTCCGTTGATCCCGCTTGGCATTGTTGGCGTGCAGCGGTCATCGATCATCTTTTGCTTTGCTCTGGACGGTGACGAGGGAATCCAGCCTCGATCTCACCATGCACAGAGTGCGAGGGTGTTGATCATTATGGCGAACTCGGCAACCGAAGATGATCTTGACGCCCCGCTGGTACACGGTGTGCCCAGGTGGCACAGTTGCTCAACTATGGGGAGAGCAAGGTTCGCATGCTGATCATCACCGGCCAGCTGCGGTCGATCAGGATGGGCGGTCTCGCAGGATTCTTCCAGAGTGGGTTGAGGCCTACGTTCAAGATCGCGCCAAGGCTGACCGAGGACATCTGGTGACGAGTCGCAGAGCCAACGGCGAGGGTTCGATCTTCCCCTACCGCAATGGGTTCGCGGCTTACGTTTGGATCACGACTCCGTCAGGGAAGCGTCAGCGCAAGTACGTCTACGGTCGAAGTCGCGAGATCGTCCACAGCCGGTGGGTGGAGCTCACACGGAAAGCTGCGCGCGGGCCGGTCGTCACCAAGGTGCCGACAGTTGGGCAGTTCCTCCATCGATGGCTCGAAGAGACGGTTGCTCCGAATCTTGCCCCGCTCACGTACGCGACGTACGAGAGCCACGTGAAGAACTACATCGAGCCTGGAATCGGTGCTCTGCGGCTTGATCGCCTTCGCGTCGCCGATGTCCAGGCGTGGCTCAATCGCCTAGCCGCACAATGCCAGTGCTGCGCGCAGGGAAAGGACGCCCGTCGGGCGCTCCGCGGCACGGCACGGTGCTGTGCGCGTCGGGCAGGTGCTGTCATCGGGTGGCGTCACCGCGCACAATCAAGGACGTTAGAACCGTCCTGCGTTCAGGCGCTGCAACAGTGCGGTGCGCCAGGAATTGCTTGATCGCAATGTTGCTCAGCTCGTACAGATTCCCAAGCAACGCAAGCGAAAGCTAGTGCCGTGGACGAGCGAAGAGGCCGAGGCGCTTTCTCGAATCCGCACGCTCCGACTCCGATCCGCTCTACGCCGCATACGTCCTGGTTCTTAGTTCTCGGTCTTCGCAAGGGTGAGGTCCTCGGCCTCGCCTGGGAGGCCGTCAATTTCGAGCAAGGCACACTTGTGCCCGACCATCAGCTCAACGAGTCCGTCGATCCCTGCTCTACCGGGAAACGAAAACCGAGGCGTCCGATGCCTGGCTCCCAATGCCGGACATCGTGACCGCGGCACTGATGATCAGGCGCACACAGCAGGACGGGGAGCGGGAGGCTGCCGGCGAGATCTGGCAGCAGACGAACGACATGCCGTCGCTGATCTTCACCGGTCGTTACGGCACTCCAATTGATCCGCGCACTCTCAACAGGAAGTTCACGGCGCGTTGCGAGGCCGCGGGAGTGCGTCCGATCACTGTTCATGACGCCCGGCACACATGTGCCACGCTGCTCGTCGACCTCGATGTGCATCCGCGCGTGATCATGCGAATCCTTCGGCATGCCGACCAGGCGGTCACGATGGAGATCTACGCAAATGCGAGCTCGGCCGCCACGTGAGGCGCTGCGGCGGCTTGGAGACATCCTGCACTGACGTGCTGCTGTACTTTGCTGCTGTACTTGCAGCTCAGACGGCTCCGGTCCAGAATCCGAATATGTGTCTGACCAGGCATTCTACTGGTCGGGGTGACAGGATTTGAACCTGCGACCTCTTCGTCCCGAACGAAGCGACGCGCTACCAAGCTGCGCCACACCCGCGCCGCACCGAGCCTCGCAGAGTCTGGCCCATCGCTTCGATGCCGCTCGCTCCGATTTCAGCGCTAGCTGGGGCGGAATATGCCGCGACTAGAGCCTGTTGCGTTTTGATCTTGCTGATCTGGCTGGTCGCCGACAATTGGCTGCTTCACCGGCTGCGGGGTCTTCCCGCCAGCCGCCGCGGTTTAGATGGTGGCGAGGCGGCGGATGTTGTAGGCCACGGCGGCCAAGGCGAGTTCGTGGGCGGCGGCCTGTTTACCGCGACGGGCGAATCGGCGGAGTCCGAGGCGATCCTTCAACTGTCAATCACGGGTTCGACGGTGGCTTGCCGCCGCTTGTGCCGTCGCCCGGTCCGGGCTGGATTCAGCGAGCCGTCGTGCCATCGCCGCGATCGCTGGATCCTTACCTGTTTGAGCTGGCTGATCGGGCTGGCGTCCGGTCGCGATCAGCCGATCCGGGCCGGGGCAGGTAAGCGCCTCATGAGTGCAGTAGCCGGCATCGGCCAGCACCACCCCGATCTCGGCGCCGTCTAGGTGCGCGGTGACATTGGCTACCGTCTGATCCAGCATGCCGGGAAACAGCAGCATGTCGTTGCTGTCGGTGGAGATGCCCGTGGCCACGATCAGATGGTCATCGCTGACCGCCAGCTGGCCGTTGTAGCCCTGCAGATACCCCTTGCCGCGGACAAACATCACGTGGCTGTCAGGGTCGGAAATGTTTCGGACCGGCCTCGCCGTCCGGGCCCGCCGGCCCTGCCCGTCCTTGGCCTGCGCCAGCTCCTGTTCGGTTGCGGCGACCTGGCGTCGGCGCGCCGCCACCTTCACCTGCTCATCCAGCCGCATCCGGTCAACCCGAGGACGCCTACCCTCGCGCCGTCTGAGCTGGACATCGCGTTCCCGGGCGGCAGCTTTTCGCGCCCGGGCCAGTTTCCGTTCCGCGACCGCGGTGTCCTCCGCGGCCGCCGCAGCCTTCTCCGCCTCCACCTCTGCCAACGCGTGCCGGATCCGCGCTGCCCGGTCCGGGCCCGGCCGCAGATCTTGCGGTAGTTCATCGCCGGACCGGTCGGAGCCGAATTCGGCGTCTTCGGCGGCATCGATGGCGGCCGCGTCGTCGATGATGTCGGCAGCCAACCTGCGCAGGGTGTTCCCGGTGTAGTTCTTGCGCGGCGAGGCCTGTCCGGCGATCTTGGTGCCATCGATGGCCACGATCCCGACCCGGCCCAAACCGGCCCGGCCGCACATCGCTAACACCTGCCCGAACAGATCCGCCAACGCCGCCGCATGCCGCTGCCGGAACCGGGCCACCGTGGTGTGGTCGGGCTGCTGCTGAGCCGCGATCACCCGAAACGCCACATCGGTGACACAGGCCCGCTCAATCTGCCGCGAGGAACGGACTCCCTGGCAGTAGCCATAGATCAACAACGCGGTCAACAATCCCGGGTCGAACGCCTCCCGGCCCACGCCGCCCGCACGAAGCTGGCCTCGATCGCGGTCAAATCCAGCTGCTCGACCACCTCCAACACCAGCCGCGCCAGATGGTCCTCCGGCAGCCAATCCCGCAGATCCGGCGGCAACAGCATCGGCTGATCCCGATCCACCGCCCTAAACCCCCGTGCCACAACTCATTCTCTCGCCACCACCCGAGAATGATCATGAACAACACAGCTCAAAAACGCAACAGGCTCACTACGCGGCAGAAGTCTCCCCACTGACGCTTGTCAGGGTGAGCAGGGTCGCCTCGGGCGGGCAGGCGAAGCGGATCGGCGCATACGGGGACGTCCCGACACCCGCGGAGACGTGCATCCAGGCCGTCCGACCGCCAGCGCTGTGCTGCGACAGGCCCCTTCGCGCGGCGAGTGTCAAGATCGCAGTTGGTGACCAGCGCGCCGTAGAACGGGACGCACACCTGGCCGCCATGGGTATGTCCGGCGATGATCAGGTCGTGGCCGTCGTACGCCATCGCGTCGATCACCCGGCGGTACGGCGCATGCGTGACGCCAATCGCGACATCGATCTCGTTCATGATCAATCGGCCCGGCGACCTCGGCGTAGCGATCTTGATCAATGTGAGCGTCGTCGGTACCACGGAATCCCAGCCGGACGCCCTTGATCTCCAACGAGGCGCGCGGTATGCGTCAGGTCGATCCACCCGGCCTCCTTGAAGCCACGGCCAAGATCTTGCCAAGGCAGGGTGCGCTCGGGAAGCCGATCGCTTCGGCTCGGACCTTGCAAATACGCGCAGCGGGTTCTTGAACGATAGGCGCGTAGTAGTCATTCGCGCCCCAGACGTAGACGCCGGGACGATCAAGCAACCGACCGAAAGCTGCCCAGCACGTACGGCACTGCATCTCGTCATGCGCGAGGTTGTCGCCGGTGTTGATCACCAGGTCAGGCTCGAGCGCCCCCAGTGTTGACAGCCAGCGCTGCCGAGCCCGGGCGGACGGGCGTCATGTGCAGATCGGACACGTGCAGCACGCGAATGGCGCGGCGCACCTGACGGCAGCACCGGTACCAGTCGACGCGACGCAGCCGGAAGGCATTGACCTCGTACAGCCCGGCGTACGCCAGACAGCCGACGCCAATCGCCCCGACGCCGAGCAGGCCCTTCGACGATCCGACACGATGCGCACGGTTCGGCAGACATAATCACCAAGGCTACAAGCGCGGACTGCTGCCACACTGGTCGCATGTCTGACGCAGCCGAGCACGCTCAAGGAGCGCCTCCGCTCCGATCTGACGAATGCGATCAAGGACCGCGACAAGCTACAGGTCCGGCACGATCCGGATGGTGCTCACGGCGATCACTGAGGCCGAGGTCGCGGGTTCAAGGCAATCGAGCTGTCCGATCAGCAGGTGCTTGACGTCGTCATCCGGAGGCCAAGAAGCGCCGGGAGGCCGAGGCGGCATACGCCGATGCCGGTCGCTCCGAACTCGCCGAGAAAGAGCGTGCCGAGTCCGACGGTGCTGGCTGACTACCTGCCGCAGCAGCTGACTCCGATCGAGATCTGCCGCGATCGTCGCCGACGCCATCGCCTCGACAGGTGCCGCCGAGCTCGGCATGAAGGGCATGGGCAAGGTGATGGCGCAGGTCACGCCGCAGACCAAGGGCAAGGCCGACGGCCAGCGCTAGTCGCCGCAGAAGTCAGGCGTCAGCTGTCTGGTTGAGCTCCCTGCGTACGACGCGACGATTGTCAGCGTCTCAAGCGGCTCGCAGCCCTGCTTGAGACAGCTGACGCAGTCGGACAGCTAGTGCGCACGATCTCTATCGACGTGGTGGCCAGGTCGGCGGAATTCGGCGGCGGCGGATGCGGATTCTGCTTTGCTTCTTCTTGCTCTCTGCGCCTTCTTCTTCGCGTCGGCCTTCTCCTGCGGCGACGACGGCCGGATCACGCCCGTTCGAATACACTCGCGTACACCGTGCCGAACTCCGAGATCCGTCGAGCCCGGACCGGTGACCAGCCGATGAACCCGTACTTGCGGCACCTTGTCGCTGTAGGCGTATCTGCTTCTCAACGGTGAAGCCGCGCCGTCTCCAGCTTCCTGGTCGCTGCAGAGATGCTCAGCCCGCCAGACTCGGCACCCGCACCTGCTTGCCGACCTGGATCTTGCGCGGCGGCTGCGTTGAACTCGGTCCTTCGGGATCTGCTGGAAGTACTTCTGCATGACCGGCTTCCAGATCTTCATGCCGGCGTCGCCGCTGCCCGGAGCCCTCGAGGAAGACACCCGGTGGACGGCACCCGGTAGCTGTCACACCGGAGCGGCGGTAGTAACCCCGCCCTCTTGATGAAGCGGTCTCTTGGTGTTGTCGACAGAGATCATCGCCACGCCGGCGATCTCAGGCGTGTAGCCGGCGAACCACACGGCCTCGTTGCTGTTGATCGTTCCGGTCTTGCCGGCGATGTCGCGACCGTCGTAGATCTTGGCGCGCTTGCCGGTGCCCTTGTCGACAACCGACTTCAGCGACCTTGTTGACACCGTCGGCAACGTCCTTGTCGACCACCCGTCGGCAGTTGGCGTCCGGCACGTGCGAGATTCTTGCCGTCCGCGTCGTGATCTTGGAGACGATGATCGGATCGCAGTGGATGCCGCGGGCCGCGAAGGTCGCGTACGCCTCAGCCATCGACAGCGGGCTCACCTCGACGCGTGCCGAGGGTGAACGACGGCTTGTTCTGGTACTCGCTTGACGATGTCCAGCGGCGGCTGGCCGATGCGTGCCCCAACCTTGCACGCCGGTCCGCTCGGCCATCTTGGTGACACGGCACATGCCGGTCGGCCAGCTCCAGCTGGATGAAGTAGGTGTTGACCGACCACTGTGCCGCCTCCATCATCCCGATGGTCTTGCTGTGCCCGACTGAGTTCTTGACGACCCAGTGCTCCCAGATGCGCTCGCGCCCATGGCAGGACGTAGTAACGCCGGCCGTGAAGTTGAACGGCGACTTGGCGTGGAACTTCTTGCTGATCGGGATGCCCTTCTCCAAGGCTGCCGCAAGCGTGAACACCTTGAAGGTCGAACCCGCCTGATAGCCCTGGATGCCGCCCATAGCCGGATCCGACAGCCAAGTTCCAGTAGGTCTGACCTTTCTTCGCATTGCTGCCCATCACCGGCCTGCTCTGCGCCATGGCGATGATCAGACCGGTGCCCGGCTGGATCATGTTCATGGTCGAGATGACCGGGTCCTCCGGGCCGACCACGGAGACTGACCTTCTTCTGCGCCAGGTCTTGGGTCTTGGGGTCGATGCGCAGTCTGGATGATCAGCCCGCCGCGGTTGATCATGTTCTCGCGGTCGTCGACGGTCTTCCCCAGGCTGGGCGTCGTTGAGCAGCGTCCGCCGCACGTAGTCGCAGAGGAACGGATATCGAGTGCCGACGCAGCCGTTCCGGGTCTTCTTGACCTTGTCTTGGTCGAAGCCGACCTGCTTTCGCCTTCTTGCGCCTGGTCGAGCGTGATCAACTTGAGCTCGGCCATCCGGTTGAATACGACGTCGCGACGGTCGAGTGCTGCGCTGGGGTTGCGCACCGGGTTGTTGGTATCCGGGTTCTGCACCAGGCCGGCCAGCATCGCCGCCTGTGCGCAAGGTGAGCTTGCTGGCCTTGGTGGAGTAGTAGTGCCGGGCCGCGGCCTCGACGCCGTACGCGCCCTCGCCGTAGTAGGCAATGTTGAGGTAGCGCTCGAGGATCTGGTCCTTGGTGAGCTTCTTCTCCAGCGCGATCGCGTAGCGCAGCTCGCGGATCTTGCGCTCCATGGTCGGCGCCTGGGCTTCGCGCACGCACTGCGCGTCGCCCTTCGCCTGGCAGGCCTCGATCTGCACCATCTTGACGTACTGCTGGGTGACCGACGAGCCGCCCTGGGTGTCGCCGCTCGGCCGCGGAGTTGCGGACCAGTGCTCGCATCGTGCCCTTGAAGTCCAGCGCGCCGTGTTCGTAGTAGCGGTGATCCTCGATCGGCCAGCTGCGCCATCCGCATGATCGGGGCGATGTCCTTCGAGCTTCACCGGGATGCGGTTCTCGTCGTAGAAGTACGCCAGAGTCTTGCCGTTGCCCATCAGCACCTTGCTCCGGGTTGACGGCGCAGGCGTGGACAGCTCGGCCGGCAGGCTCTCCAGCTCGGCGGCCGCCGCGTTGCTGGTGACCCCCGCCATACCCGCGAACGGGAATGAACAACCCGGCGACCAGAACACCCGCAAGGACGCTGACGACGACGAACATCACCAGCGAGTACGCGAGGCTCCCGCATGCGCTTCGGCGTAAACGGCACGCCTACAAGACTAAGGAGCCGACACCGCACGTCGAGTCACGTAGTGATACCAAATCTTGACCTGAGGGCAGGTTTGGTTGAATTGTCAAGCACCGAAATGTCACAAAACGGCAAACATCGGCGACACGGATCTAGCGATCCCGATGACGCCGTGCGTAGCGTGTCATGCGCCGTGCCACACGGGCCGGGGAAAAGCCCGGCACGGCGAAGTTCACGAAGGGAGATGCAGCGTGCCTGCAGTGCAACGTGAAGACTGGACCATGCGCGCCAAATGTCGGGGGATGCAAGATGCCCTGTTTCCGGAGGCGTCCGACCAGAAGCGAGCCAGACTGGTGTGTTCGGGTGCCCGGTGCGCTTCGAGTGCCTGGCCGAGGCTCTGGACAACCGGATCGAATGGGGCGTCTGGGGCGGCATGACCGAGCGGGAGCGGCGGCTGCTGCTTCGGCAACGCAGCGATGTCACCTCGTGGAGGTCCATCCTCGTTGGCAATGGCGAACCAGCAGCCGTCCGCTCAGCCGGCGGCATCCGGTGCTCAGTCCTTGTCGGCAAGAAGTGCGCCGACACGGCGAAGCGTCGCCAAGATCGGTGACGTCGGTCGGCAACGGGACTGAACCCGGGTCTGGGCAATGCCCGGACGAGCCGAGGCGAAGCGCTCCATCTGGTGGCTTTCGGCTGCGATCAGCGCGCATCAGAGTGGCGTGACGTCGCAGGGCCTCCACCTCTAACGGTGGTGCCAGGCGCCGGCCAGGTCCTCGGCGAGCGACGAGTGCCCGTTCCGGCGGAGATGGCCAAGCGCTCGCGTGCACCCGGTTGATCACCATGCCCGAGATGCGGCATGTCTTCCTCAGTAAGCCGGTCCACGAAGTAGGCCGCCTCGCGCAACGCGTCATGCTGCGGTGTGGCGACGACCAGGAATGTGCTGTGCCGCGAGGACAGCAGCTCTGGAAGGTCTGCTGTCGCTCGCTGCCGGAATCCACCGAAGAGTGCCTCGAACGCCCGAACGAAGGTCTTCACGTCGTTGATGATCTGGGCGCCGAGGATCTTGGTCGATCGCCGCCGACATCATGGAGAAGCCGGCGCTCATCAAACGCAGCGGGCCGCGTGGCCGGTGGCAGCAGCAGCCGCAGGAACCGTCCGTCGAGCAATGCAGCTCAGGTGCTCGGGGGCATCGAGGAAGTCCAGTGCCGAACGCGCCGGCGGAGTGTCGACCACGATGAGGTCCCAGGTGCCGGTCGGCCTCAGCCTCGGCTGTGCAGCTGGCCCGAGCTTCTCCATGGCCATGTACTCCTGAGTGCCGGAGAACTCTGAGGACAGCGCCACATAGAACTGGTTTTGCAAGATCGCTTCGGCCTTCTCGGGTGTGGAGTGCGATCACCACGTCGTCGAAGGTGCCGTTTCATGTCGAGCATCATCGCGTCCAGGCTGCCGCCGGCCGCAGTGTCGATCATGAGTACCGGCCGTGGCGTGTTGTCCAGCTCGCCGACGCCCAGGGATTGGGCGAGCCGACGGGCCGGGTCGATGGTCGAGCACGACGACTCTGCGGCCCGCCTCGGCGGCGCGCAACGCGATGGCGGCGGACGTCGTCGTCTTGCCGACGCCCGCCGGAGCCGCAGCAGATAATGATCTTGGTCTCGCGATCGCCGATGATCTTGTCGATGTCGAGGAAGGGCACCGCCACGCCGGCGTGGGTTGGCGGCTGAAAGGCCTTCGAGGATAGCCGCTCGTCACGCGGCCTCCAAGCTCATCTGATCGGTCAGCTGCTCGGCGATCGAGAGGATCGCACCCTCGTCGATGCCGCCGGGATCGAAGGCAATCTCGAGCCAGCGGTAGGCCGAGCGCCGTCAGCCGATCATGGCGCTGCTGTTCTTGCAGCGTACGCGCGGCCTCGAGCGCCAAACTCCGATGCCAAGGCCTGGTTCTGCTTGATCGTCAAGCCTGGGACCTTGAGGCTTGTCGAGCCGCGTAGCGGCTGCTTGCAGTTGATCGATCGTCGAGTGGGGTGGGCGTCACCATGTTCTCGATCACGGTGCCGATCCGGATCTGCGTCGGCCGGAGCGCTGCGGCGGCCTCCTCGGTCTCGGTGACCGGCATGTCCTCGAGCAGGGTGACCAGATGTACCACCGTGGTAGCCGATCGCAGCAGCCGCATGATCGAGTCGGCCTGGTTGCGGATCGGTCCAACCTTGGCCAGCCCCGCCACCGCGGCGTGCACGTTGAGGAAGTGGGCGATCCGGCCCGTCGGTGGCGCGTCGAGGACGACGGCGTCGTAGGCGTTGGGCTTGTTCTTGATCTTCCTCCGCGACCGCCTCGTACACCTTGCCGGTGAGCAGCACGTCACGCAGCCCAGGCGCGATCGAGGTGGCGAAGTCGACGGCACCGAAGCGGTCAAGCGCTTTGCCTGCAATGCCGAGGTGGTAGAAGGTGTCGAGGTATTCGATGCAGCGCGTCCTCGGCGTCGATGCGACAGCCCGTGCACCACGCCACCCGTCGGGAGTCGCGGCTGATCCGGCGCTCCTCGGCACTGTCAGCGGGGATACGTCGAACAGCTCCGAGATGCCGCTGTCGACCCTCCACCTCACAGAGCAGGATCCTTCGGCCGCTGGTCGCGAGGGCGCAGGCGAGCGCTCGCAGCGATGGTGGTCTTGCCGGTGCCGCCCTTCCCGCTGACGATGTGCAGGGTGTGCCGGCGGGCTCACGAGATGCCTGAGACCGCGATGCCGGCGTGGGTCTTGTATCGCCGGTTGATGGCGATGAGGTTGGCGGCCAGCGCTTCGACCTGGCCCGCATTGCGCAGCCGGCCGGCATAGATGCCGCGCGCCCCGGGGATGGCGCGCTACCAGCTCGCAGACCACCGCAACGGCGTCGCGGTCCTCGCCGAGCACGAGCACGTCGTCTGTCGAAGCGGTCCACCTCGGGGTCATCTAGCAAAACGGCGCTGACGTGGTGAAAGGCAGCAATCACCGTTGACTCGGGCAGGAGCTCCGCGCCTCCTGCGCCGCTGAGCCGGCGGCCACCTGCAGGGGATAAGGCCCTTTGCTGTCGAAGCCGAGCGGATTGACACAGTCCACCACGATTTTTCCAGCGAGCTCAGTGAGCGAGGGATGACAACAGCTCGGCATGGCCGTCGTACGGCACGCGTCACGATGACCAGCTCGGCTGCGGCAGCATCGAGGTTGCTACCACCGGTGATCCCACCCGCATCCTCGATGCTTGGGTACTCCGCGGCGATCCGCTCCGCCCGCTCGGCACTCCGGCTCCCCATCACGACCTCGTGGCCGGCAGCAGCGAGTCGCCTGGCCAGGCCGCGACCTTGCGGACCCGTTCCGCCGAGGATTCCGACCTTCACGCGGGCGTCCCATTGTCGTGGACTGGAACAGGCCGCGTGGCGAGGCGCGCTGCCTGGATGGTCACGGGCTCGATAGTACTGACGCTGCCGCCGGGACGGCTGTCCGTGTTTGATTGCCACTCCGACCGGCGGCTGCCCGTCAAAACGTCGGTGTCTGATTGCCACCTGACCGGCGGCCGCTGTCAGAGTGTCAGAGCGACCACCAGGATGTTCCTCATGACATCTATTTCCGACACAAACGCCGCCGCTCGGACGCTGCGACTCAGGCGGAGATCCCCAGAATCAGCCTCCAGGCCGTGGTGCTCGACACGGATGATCCGCAGGGGCTGGCAGAGTTCTACGCGGCCCTGCTCGGCTGGGAGATCGAGCCCGCCGAGGACGACTGGGTCACGATCAGTGGCGGCTCGGCTGGTCAGCTTGACTTCCAGCTGGCGCTCAATCACAAGCCACCGACCTGGCCGGACAATGCGAGTACCCCAGCAGTTTCACCTCGACCTGCATGTTGACGATCTGGACGAGGCTGCGGCGTACGCGGAGTCCATCGGTGCTCGACGCGCGGCGAACGGCGATCATTCGCCCAACTTCATCGTCTTCCTCGATCCGAGCGGCCATCCGTTCTGTCTCGTGCTCATAGCAGCGCCATCAGCGCCGACGTACTCACCCTACAGTGAGGGCATGACCAAGTGGGAGTACGTCACGGTGCCGCTGTTGGTGCACGCGACCAAGCAGATCCTGGACAACTGGGGGCAGGACGGGTGGGAGCTCGTGCAGGTGATTCCCGGCCTCAACTCCGGAGAATCTCGTCGCGTACCTCAAGCGACCAATCCCTGCTCCGGGAACCGGTGACGTGAGCCTGCCATCGGAACGGCTCAGCGATCTTGACTGAGCTTGCCGCCGGTCGTTCCGCCGGCGGCGGCATATCTGTCGGCCGTGCGATTCGGCGACTTGGTCTACACCGCCGGCCAGGTCCCGATTGTGGATGGCACTTTGCGGGCCGTCGGGAAGGTCGGCGCGGAGGTCTCGATCGAGGATGCCGTCGACTGTGCCCGGATAGCGGCGCTCAATGCGCTGGCGGCCGTCGTGGACCTCACTGGCGATCTCGATGTGATCACCCGGATTGTCAAGGCGACGGTCTACATCGCAAGCGCTCCGGATTTCACCGACCAGTCACTGGTAGGAAACGGCGCGAGTGATGTGTTGGTTGAGATCTTTGGCGACGCGGCCGGCATGCGCGAAGCGCCGTAGGCGTCGCGGCGCTGCCGATCAATGCGCCAGTGGAGGTTGAGCTCGTTGTAGGTGTCGGCTCGACGCCGACGATTCATCCACTTTGATCAAGACCTCGATGCCGTCGCACTCCTACCGACATCCTCGCTCGCCTCGATCCGAGGGTGCCGGCAGCGATGGCGGAGCTTGCCGCTCGCCGGCCGCCTGATGCCGTGCCAAGTGTGGCGGTCCCGGCCGCCAGCGTCGTCTTGCTACGCGACAGCGAGATCGGGCTCGAGACTTACTTGTTGCACCGCCACGCGCGCATGCTCTTCGCACCCTCCACGGTGGTATTCCCGGGCGGACGGGTAGACCCGGTCGATCACGACGGTCTCGATCCGATCCCCATCAATCCGACGCTGCGCGATCCGTGAAACAGCCGAGGAGACCGGCGTTGTGCTGGCTGAGGTTGATCTTCATCCGTGGGCGCACTGGATTACTCCGGAGATCGAGCCGCGTCGCTATGACACCTGGTTCTTCGCGGCAGCTATGCCCGATGATCTTGAGGCCGTACGACATTTCTGGCGAAACGGAGCGTGCGGAATGGTCGACTCCACGGGAGGCCTTGGCTGCCGAGCGTTCCGGAGTGATCAGGCTGATGCCGCCCACCATGTCGATCTTGATCGAGCTCACTGATCTTGGTTCGGTTGACGGCTGTGATCAATCACGCGAGGGACCGGCAGATCGAGCGGTGCTGCCGAAAGTGGTGGAGACGTCACACGGCTGGCAATTTCGGTATCCGCGGGTAGCCGCGGGTCCGTCGTGAGCTACGTCCAGCTCCTCCGGGCGCCGAACCCGGGTCCGATGACGCTGGATGGAACCAACACCTGGGTGATCACCGACGCCGATGAGGGTGCTCTGGTGATTGATCCCGGGCCGGCGATCGCAATCTCATCTCGACGCGGTGTTCGCTGCCTGCGAACCAAGGCTGCGTCGGAATCGTGCTGACCCATCGGCATCTTGATCACTCGGAAGGTGCTGCGCTACTGGCCGAGCGGGCCGGCTAGCGGCGTACGCGCCGCCGATCCGAATTCCGCATCGGCGCCGACGGGCTTGCTGCAGGAGAGCTGCTCACCCTCGGCTCGATAACGCCTCGAGGTGGTCGAGACGCCCGGTCACACCAGCGACTCGCGCTCGTTGCTGATCTTCGGCCCTGACGGAGTCAGCCGGCTGATCACCGGCGACATGGTGCTGGGCCGTGGTACGACGGTGATCACTCATCCGGACGGCGACCTTGCGGCGTACCTCGGATCTCTCGACCTGCTGGAGGCGCTGGTCAGGGCCCAGCACGTGGAGGAATTGCTCCCGGGTCACGGGCCAATCGTCAACGATCCGATGTCGTGGCTGTCCTTCTTATCGGCGGCATCGGTTGGAGCGGCTGGATCAAGTTCGAGCTGCGCTTGCCGCAGGGGACCGTACACCGAGTGAGAGGTCGTGGCGCGGGTGTATGCCGACGTCGATCGCAGCCTGTGGCCAGCGGCCGAGCAGTCGGTCCGGTCCCAGCTGGAGTACCTCGAGAAGGGTCTAAGCGGTGACGGGAAATCGCTCAGCCAGCTCATTCTCGCCACACAGGATGCTCATAGGCTTCTGAGTCAACCTCGATGTCATGAACGCAAACGAGCAGCCAGAAAACCACACTCCAGACTTCAGACAACCCTCAGGCCGCAGGGTCCGAATGAGGAAACAGACCGTCATCTTGCCGAGTGGTCAGTATGGCGGCTACACCGCGTCCGACTTCCCCGGCACCGCCGGGTGTGCCGCCGCTCGATCCACATCGAACTCAGGCCCCGAACCCGGCGCCGACCACGGTTCTGCAGCGGCCGAAACGCCGAACTGGTGCTTTGATCGCCGGCGCGGCGATCGCGGCCGTACTGGGTGCGGGCGCGGGCATTGGCTCGTACGCCTTCCTAGCCGATGGCCAGAATGCCTCGCCGCTGAATGTCACGAGCGCAGCACCGCCGAGCCCGACACTGAACGGCACCCGTCGCAGCAGCCGCCGCGAAGATTGAGCCGTCGCTGGTCACGATCGCGGTGCAGTCAAACGGCAGCGGTGCCATCGGCAGCGGCATGGTGCTTGACAAGGACGGCCACATCCTGACCAACAACCACGTAGTCGCGGGTGCTGGAGATCAGGGCAACGATCGCGGTCACGTTCCACAACGGCACGACCGCCACTGCCAAGGTTGTTGGAACCTCTGAGTCGAATGACCTCGGCGGTGATCAAGGTCGACGGCGTAAGCGATCTGAACCCGGTCACGTTCGCCAAGTCCAGCGAGCTCCAGGTCGGCCAGACCGTCGTCGCCGCAGGTGCGCCGCTCGGGCTCTCGGAGTCGGTAACCAGCGGCATTGTGTCCAACACCGCCCGTCCTGTCCGGTCTGGCGACAACAACGACGCGGTCTATCTGGCGGTGCAAACAGACGCTGCGATCAACCCAGGCAACTCCGGCGGTCCCCTTGTTGATCTCAACGGCGCCGTGGTGGGCATCAACTCCTCGATCGCCAGCACCAGCTCGGGTGCCGACGGCGGCCAGCCTGGCAACATCGGCATCGGCTTCGCCATTCCCTCTGACGTGGCAGCACGTGTCGCGAACGATCTGATCACGACCGGCAAGTCCAGCAATGCACAGCTCGGAGTGCAGCTGAGCGGTTCTGACTCAGAGCTGCCCACCTCTACCGGAGTTGCTCTCGGTCAGGTTGTGAGCGGCGGCTCCAGCTGACAAGGCTGGCTTGCGCGCTGGCGACACGGTCACCAAGATCAACAGCTTTGACACGACGACGACAGATGGGCTGATTGCTGCGACTCGGTTCTATGCGCCCGGGAGTACTGTCAAGGTCACCTTCGTCCGCGACGGTGGTGCTCCGCAGAACCTGTGACGTCGACGCTCGGCACCGCCTGATAATTCCCGGCTCGCCCGTACCCGTACAGGTTGAACGCGCGAGCCGGGCATCACTCCAAGAGGCTGCACCCTGTGGTTGTCGCAGGCTGCAGCTCTCTCTGCCTCGGATGCGACTGCATGCGCTTGCTGCGATGACACACACGCAACGTCGTGCGCGAAGGCACACCATACGTGACGACAGTTTCGCAGCCAGTGCGGGAGGACGCGTGCGAGGCGGTAGGCGGATACTGAGCGGCGCTACCTAGCTCGGCGCTCCACCCGTTCGACATCAAGGATCGTGACCGAGCGCGGCTCCAGCCGGATCCAGCCGCGGGCTGCGAAGTCGGCCAGCGCCTTGTTCACCGTCTCGCGTGAGGCGCCGACGAGCTGGGCCAGCTCCTCTTGGGTGAGGTCGTGGTGTACGTGCATGCCGTCGTCCCGCTTGTCCCCGAACCGCTGCGCCAACTCCAGGAGCTGCTTCGCAACCCGGCCCGGGACATCGGAAAAGACCAAGTCGGCCACCACGTCGTTGGCGCGTCGTAGTCGCGCGGCGAGCTGACCGAGCAAGCCCTGAGCCACCTCGGGACGACCGGTCAGCCAGGGAATCAGCTCATCGTGCTCGAGAGGTCCGCAACTCGCACGCCGTAACAGCTGTGGCGGTTGTCGATCGCGGTCCCGGATCGAAAACGGACAGCTCGCCAAACATCTGCCCGGGCCCCAGTACAGCCAGCAGAGTTCTCCCGGCCCGCCGAGCCGCTGCGGCCTAACTTGATCTTGCCGCTGACCACGATGTAGAGGCGATCCTCCAAGTCCCCTTCATGAAAGAGCACGTCGCCCTTGTTGAGATGGAGCTTTCCCATGGCGGAGGAGAGTGCGGTCGCGGCTTCGTCTTCCAGTCCGGCAAATAGCGGTGCCTTCTTGAGGACTTCCGGATCCACGCGGTACCCCCTTCCTGATCACGGTACGGCTCTCGCTGGCAAGGCTACCGTTGAATGCTCGGGAACGTCAGGGCCCAAAGATGGCTCTCAACTACTGTGATGGCATGAGTTCGAGCAGGTCTGGCGGCAGCGTCGGGCTGGCCTCCGATGCCGCTGACCAGGCACCCATCCGGTCGTTCGACAAATCCCGTACCGGCGCTGGTGCGCCGTGCCCGCGCCATGAACCGCATCCTGGCGACGACCTATCCCGATGCCCACATCGAGCTCGATTTCACGCAATCCACTCGAACTCGCTGGTGGCTACGATCCTGTCCGCCCAGAGCACCGACAAACGCGTCAACCTGGTGACGCCGGTGCTCTTCGTTCGCTATCCCGACGCCGCCGCGTACGCCGCAGCGGACCGTGCGGATCTGGAGGAGCTCATCAAGCCGACCGGCTTCTTCCGAGCCAAGACCGACACCTTGATCAAGCTAGGGGCCGCTGTTGACTGAGCGCTTTGACGGTGAAGTGCCGAAGCGAATGAAGGATCTCGTCACACTCCCGGCGTCGGCCGGAAGACCGCCAATGTGGTGCTCGGCAACGCGCTTCGGTATTCCCGGCATCACCGTCGACACCCATTTCGGACGACTGGTCCGACGGTTCGGCTGGACCACCGAAACCGACCCCGACAAGGTCGAACTCTGCACGCCGCCGCACTGTTCCCGCCCAAGGACTGGACGCAGCTCTGCCACAACATCATTTGGCATGGCCGGCGCCGCTGTCACGCCCGGAACCCAGCGTGCGGCGCCTGTCCGGTCGCTCGCTTGTGCCCCGCGTACGGGGAAGGAGAGACCGATCCGGTCAAGGCGGCCAAGCTGGTGCGGGAGCCGCGGGGATGAAGATGACGGCTTCGCGCCGCCCGGATCACACCGAGACTGGCGGTCGAAAAGCCGCCCTGGTCGGGAAATTCGACATCAAGAGGTGGCGCCCGGAGGAGCTCGAAAAGTCCGCAACTGGTCGGAAATTCGGCATCCCAGAGACGGCGGCCCGATGGTCGAAAAGTCCGCAACTGGTCGGAAATTTGAGCGATGATGTGGCGCAGAGGTCGTGGCTGGCTGGCGGCGAGTCGCGGTGCCCCTCGATGGTTCGTGCTGGCTGGTTGCAGCGGGTCTCCGGCGTGCTCAACCGGCCGAGCACGCCTCATCGGCGTCGCCGACCGAGGCGCGTACCTGAGCCCGGAGTCGACGGCCGATCTTGCCGCCATGAAGAAGGCGGCCGACATTGCCGACTGTCCGGCGTCGGATCCGAAGGTAGCCGCGGTCTCGTCCGGACTCCCCCGATGTCGAGTCTTGCCATGCCTCGGCGGCGGCCGCGCGGTTCGGCTCGCCGGACTGCGGCGAAGCCGATGATGATCAACGTCTGGGCGCAGTGGTGCGGACCATGTCGGGAGGAAGCGCCCTACCTCACCGAGGTGGCCACGACGAACAAGTCCGATCTGCAGATCATCGGGATTGACCATGATGATCCTCGACCTGAGCTGGCGCATCGAATTCGCGCAGCTGTCCACCTGGAGATATCCGCAGCTCGCCGATCCCGATGTCGTGCTCCGCGCAGCGCTGCAGATCAGTCGGACCGCCACAGACCTTCTTCGTACGACCGGACGGCATCGATCGCCTATCGCCACGCTGGACAGTTTCAGTTCGGCGGCGGAGATTCGGGACTTGGCGCGTCAAGCATCTTGGGGTCACGCCATGACCAACGCGGACATGGAGCGACCGGAGTGGCTCGGAGAACCTGACCGTTGCGCTTGTCGCGAGCAGTCTCGACTGGACCAGAGTGGTTGCGCATCCGGCCAGGAATCGGGGCACGGCCCGCTGCTGTGTTGATCTTGATCGGCGACGGTCCGGCACGGTCCGGAGATCATGTTCGTGGAGCGGGCGGCCGGACATGCGTACGCACGCCGGGCCAGATCGCCTTTCCAGGTGGCGCCGCTGACGACGATGATCATGACCTTGCCGACACGGCACTCGCGCGAGGCCGCGGAGGAGACCGGTGTCGACCGGAGCGGGATCGAGGTGCTCGGCGTGCTGCCGCCCGCCTACGTTGACGTCAGTGGGTTCGACGTCACGGCCGGTCATCGCCTGGTGGCGCGAACCGAGCCCGGTGGACGGTGATCGGATATCCCGAGAAGCCGCATCGATCGATATCGTGCCCGTGGCCGTACTCACCGATCCCGACCATCGCGCCCAGGTGCATCATCCGTCGGGCTATACCGGTCCGGCGTTCGAAGTGAATGGGCATCTCATCTGGGGCCTGACCGCGCACCTGCTCGATGGCGTACTCGACCTTGCTGGGTGGCAACGGCCATGGAACCAGCGCCGGAGCTACCCGATTCCCGCGCGCTACCTGACCGACCGGAGCACCGACCGAGGAGGTCCCGATGCCCACTGATGATCACCAGCTCTGACCTGCTGACACGCTGGAATGCCACGCTGCCGCGGCAGCCCGAGCTCGGCGAGCAATTGATCTTGCGCTGACAGCGAGCCGCATCGGCACTACCACACCACGAAGCACCTGCTTCATGTGCTCACCATGATCGATCAGCTCGCCGATGATCATGATCTTTTCCTGGTACGGCTGGCCGCGTGGTATCACGATGCCGTGTTATGCCATCCCGCCAGGCCAGGTCAGCAATGAGGAAGCCTCAGCGCGGCTTGGCGCTACGCGAGCTGAGCTGGGTCGGGCTCGGAGCAGGAGGATCTGAACCAGGTCGCGCGGCTGGTACGGCTGACCGAGACCTCACCTGCCGGGACCGCGCGATCCTCGAGGGCGAACTGTCTGTGCGACGCGGATCTGGCAATCCTGGCATCCGATCCGACGGATTACGCCGACTATGTCGCGGCCGTACGCGTCGAGTACGCCCAGCGTGCCCGAGCAGGACTTCTCGCCGGACGGCTGGCCGTGCTGACCGACCTTGCCGACCGGGAGATCTTCCGCACGGCCAAGGGACGTCATCTGCACCAGATGCGGCCCGGGCCAACCTCGCGCACGGAGATCAATGCGTTGATCGGAGCGTCTCGGATGATCCCTGTGGAAGGATCGGATGTGTGACCTCCGAGCCGACACAGACCCACGCTGTTCCCGTTGACCGTCCGATCGATTGGTGGAAGTCGGCGGTGGTCTATCAGATCTATCCACGCTCTTTCGCCGACAGCAATGGTGACGGCACGGGCGACATTCCCGGGATGTACGTCGCAGTCTGGATTACCTGGCCGCGCTGGGTATCGATGTGGTCTGGCTGTCACCGGTGCTATGCCTCGCCGATGGACGACAACGGCTACGACATCAGCGACTACCAAGACGTCGATCCGCTCTTCGGCACGCTTGAAGATCTCGACGTGCTGATCGCCGGGCTGCATGAGCGGGGCATCAAGACTCGTGATGGATCTGGTGGTCAACCACACCTCCGACGAGCACCCGTGGTTCATCGAGTCGCGCGATCCCGCCTCGGCCGAAGCGGGACTGGTACTGGTGGCGGCCGGCCCGGCCGGGGTTCGAGCCCGGCAGCGAGGGTGCCGAGCCGACGAACTGGGAGCCGGCGTTCTCCGGCTCGGCGTGGCAGTTCGACGAGCGCAGCGGCGCAGTACTACCTGCACCTGTTCAGCCCCGAAGCAGCCGGACCTCAACTGGGAGAACCCGGAGGTACGCCAGCGCGGTCTACGACATGATGAACTGGTGGGTCGACCGGGGTGTCGACGGCTTCCGGATGGACGTGATCAACCTCATCTCCAAGGCGCCGGAGCTCGTCGATGGCGAGCCAGCACCTGGCACGGACCCGGGCACCAGCCTTGTCTCTTCACTGCCAACGGTCCGCGGCTGAGACGAGTTCCTCGCCGAGATGAACGCGGCGGTGGGTCTCGACTGCGCGAAACCTGCTCACCGTTGGCAGATGCCCGGCTCGACGATCGAGGCCACCGCAGAGCGACTGACCCCGAGCAATACGTAACTGAACGAAGTGGGCTACT
>ERZ1370068.11132-contig-9774_pt1 | contig 21322 bp, 20 predicted proteins | sample MGYA00561227_ERZ1370068 | MGnify/ENA primary metagenome ERZ1370068 (study PRJEB38410, sample SAMEA6850437) | metagenome | study: Metagenomic assessment of the ecological functions of the soil: analysis of the soil microbiota associated with the... | reverse complement strand
TTACGTATTGCTCATTGGTCCTGTCCGTTTCAGGCGAGCACCCTTTGCCGAGCTTCAGAAGGCGCATAGAGATGGCGTGGGGCGACCTAACAACCTCATCGATGAATTCAGGTCAGCGGAATTGAAGTTCATCGCGCAGTATATCGTGGTCATGTCCCTTTCAGACTTCTATCATTCCACTTTTCTATGCGCTATGGTATGTCTTCAGCACTGGAGCAAGTATTTCGAAAATCAGCCTATGTGCTCGAGGGTCGCCGGGATTTTCAGGACTTTCTTCCGCTGCGTCGGCGCGATGGCCCGGTCACCGTCCAACACGCCGAGCCTCTCAATGGATCGACGCCGTCAAAGGTGCTTCTGTCCGTCCGAAGCGATTGGCCGAAAACCACGCAGGAAAGTGGGGGCCCCCGCTGACTGCCAGGGCACGGTCGGTTTCCTCGAAACGTCCCGTGGCCCATCGCGTCGCGAAGAAATACCTGTCGAACCCATTTCTGCGTCGGCCGTGTGGAGCGCCGCACAGAACGTGGCATCACATCGAAGCTGAGGCCTGATGCCTTCACCGTCAATTGAGACCCTTAATCAAACGTTCCCTCAATGATTCCGAGCGTTCGCCGGCCACCGACGCTGCGAGTCGCGGCTTATCAACACACACCGGGACAAGAACGTTGCGTTGGTCGGAGAGCAAGGAGCTCAAAGGTTGGCTGGATTAAATTCATCGAAGTGGAATACACTCGCCCTCAGGTTTCCGGAGACAAGTCACTCAACTTTCTAAAATATTTTTCGCAATCATCTGCCCCCTCCCTGCCGGTGGAGAGCGCCGAGCCGGGATGTGGCGGCGGCAATCCTTCGAGCGGGCCATTATCTGACTGAACGCGGCTATGAAAGACGTCGACGCTTTGATGCAAGTCCGAATCGATAAGAGCCGCGACCGAGCTCGCTGCCGCGGAAGGAGCGGGCAACGGGGAACCATTGCTAAGCTGAAGATATCAACCAGCCTGCCGTGTGCCAAAGCGGCGCATACGACTTCGTTGTAAGCCATGGCGTCGTTGCATCATTTCGAAAACCTGGAACATATCTAGCGGAGGTTCGGCAAGCGCTCGCCAGGGGGCGTATTCACGCTCAACGAATTCATCGGCCCCGCGATTTCAATGGGATTATCTGGTAATTGATCTGATGAACCGCATGTTGCAGGTTCTTCCGAACGCTATCGATTTAGCGCGGTTTCCGGCGGGCCTCTGACAGAGATTACGCGCCCGACCTTTGACGAGATGATCAAATGGATCCCACTGAAGCGGTAAGGTCGGCGGAGATCATTTCGGCGCTGAGAAGCATTTCGAAACCTGGAGCGCAAGGGACTATGGCGGCACTTGCTGCATCTCCCGTTGACACATCCATGGCCAATTTTGATGTCGGAGGACGAGCTTGCAGCATCGCTTCCTAAACGATGTTCTTGTTCGAAAAACGCTCGTCGAGCAGAAGGTTCGACAGGATTTTTCTGCTACACGTGGTGCAGTCGTTACCACCGTGACCTCAAGCTGAGACCGCGCGGCCAGGGGCTCCTACTAGGGGCCAAACGCCCAGCCGATTGGCTGGGGCGTTTGTCCTATGGGTGCCTGACGATGACCTACTTTCGCACGGGAACTCCGTACTATCATCGGCGTGCCGCCGTTTCACGGTCCTGTTCGGGATGGGAAGGGGTGGTGCCAGCGGGCTATGGTCGTCAGGCGTTGAGCGGGTCAGAGGCAGTCGCGTCAGAAGCAGCGTCGGCGAATGCTCTGAACGCGGCGAGTCTCGGCTGACGATGGAAGGTAAGGCAATAGGGTTGAGTTGCACTTTGGCGCTGCGCTGGAGTCTCATAGCGCTCTGTCGCAGATCGCTCTGATTCGTCGAAGGCTCACAATTATGGGGTCAAGCCGCACGGGCTATTAGTACCGGTTAGCTCAACGCATTACTGCGCTTCCACACCCGACCTATCAACGTGGTGGTCTGCCACGGCCCTTCAGGGGAGTCAAGTCCCCGGGAGATCTCATCTTCAGGCACGTTTCCCGCTTAGATGCTTTCAGCGGTTATCGCTTCCGTACGTAGCTACCCGGCGATGCCACTGGCGTGACAACCGGTACACCAGCGGTACGTCCACTCCGGTCCTCTCGTACTAGGAGCAGCCCCCGTCAAATCTCCAACGCCCACGGCAGATAGGGACCAAACTGTCTCACGACGTTTTGAACCCAGCTCACGTACCACTTTAAATGGCGAACAGCCATACCCTTGGGACCGGCTACAGCCCCAGGATGTGATGAGCCGACATCGAGGTGCCAAACACCGCCGTCGATATGAACTCTTGGGCGGTATCAGCCTGTTATCCCCGGCGTACCTTTTGTCCGTTGAGCGATGGCCCTTCCATACAGAACCACCGGATCACTAGGTCCTGCTTTCGCACCTGCTCGACTTGTCAGTCTCGCAGTCAAGCTCGCTTGTGCCCTTGCACGTCCAGCGCGATGTCCGACCGCGCTAAGCGAACCTTCGAGCTCCTCCGTTACTCTTTGGGAGGAGACCGCCCCAGTCAAACTGCCTACCATGCACGGTCCCCGATCCAGATAATGGACCCAGGTTAGAACCGCAATGACGTCAGGCTGGTATTTCAACGTTGGCTCCACGAGAGCTAGCGCCCCCGCTTCAAAGCCTCCCAGCTATCCTACACAAACCTCATCACAGTCCAATGCAAAGCTACAGTAAAGGTGCACGGGGTCTTTCCGTCTTGCCGCGGGGAGATTGCATCTTCACAAACACTTCAACTTCGCTGAGTCTCGGGTGGAGACAGCGTGGCCATCGTTACGCCATTCGTGCAGGTCGGAACTTACCCGACAAGGAATTTCGCTACCTTAGGACCGTTATAGTTACGGCCGCCGTTTACCGGGGCTTCAATCAAGAGCTTGCACCCCATCATTTAACCTTCCGGCACCGGGCAGGCGTCACACCCTATACGTCGACTTTCGTCTTAGCAGAGTGCTGTGTTTTTGTTAAACAGTCGCAGCCACCGATTCTTTGCAACCCCTCTCGGCTCCCGCTGTACGCGTTCACCTACCAAGGGCACACCTTATCCCGAAGTTACGGTGTCAATTTGCCGAGTTCCTTCACCCGAGTTCTCTCAAGCGCCTGAGCATATTCAGCTCGCCCACCTGTGTCGGTTTGCGGTACGGTCGATCTGCAACTGAAGCTTAGAGGCTTTTCCTGGAAGCAGGGTATCAGCCACTTCAGGCTGGCAAGCCAGCCCTCGTCATCACGCCTCGGCTAAGCCCACGCGGATTTGCCTACGCAGCACGCCTACACGCTTGAACCGGGACGTCCAACACCCGGCCGGCATAACCTTCTCCGTCCCCCCATCGCATTGCAGATCGGTGCGGGAATATTAACCCGCTTCCCATCGACTACGGCTCTCGCCCTCATCTTAGGGGCCGACTCACCCTGCGCCGATGAACGTGGCGCAGGAAACCTTGGGCTTACGGCGAGCAGGCCTTTCACCTGCTTTATCGCTACTCATGTCAGCATTCGCACTTCCGATACCTCCAGCAAGCCTCACGAGCTCACCTTCACAGGCCTACGGAACGCTCTCCTACCATCCACACGCTCCACTAAGCGCACCTTGCCTTCGCTACATTGCCTGCTCGCTAACTTCGCAGCGCAGACGACTCGACTTTGTTGGGCATTGCATTGCCGGCGGCGTGCGCTACGCGTCAAGCTCCATGCGTGCGAGGCGCACTTTAATGGAGCGTGTGAAATCCGCGATTTCGGTGCCTCAGCTTGAGCCCCGTTACATCTTCCGCGCAGGACGACTCGACCAGTGAGCTATTACGCTTTCTTTAAATGATGGCTGCTTCTAAGCCAACATCCTGGCTGTCTGAGCCTTCCCACCTCGTTTCCACTTAGCTAGATCTTGGGGACCTTAATCGGCGGTCTGGGTTGTTTCCCTCTCGACACCGGACGTTAGCACCCGATGTCTGTCTCCCTGCTCGCACTTGCCGGTATTCGGAGTTTGCTATGGCGTAGTAGATCGCTATGACCCCCACAACCATGACAGTGCTCTACCCCCGGCAGTGATACAGGAGGCACTACCTCAATAGTTTTCGGAGAGAACCAGCTATTTCCGGATTTGTTTAGCCTTTCACCCCTAGCCACAGCTCATCCCCTACTTTTTCAACGGACGTGGGTTCGGCCCTCCAGTAGGTGTTACCCCACCTTCAGCCTGGCCATGGCTAGATCATCCGGTTTCGGGTCTACGCCCTGCAACTAAGATCGCCCTATTCGGACTCGCTTTCGCTGCGCCTCCCTATGTCGGTTAAGCTCGCTACGCAACGTAAGTCGCTGACCCATTATACAAAAGGTACGCAGTCACCCGGTTGCCCAGGCTCCCACTGTTTGTATGCATGCGGTTTCAGGATCTATTTCACTCCCCTTCCGGGGTTCTTTTCGCCTTTCCCTCACGGTACTGGTTCACTATCGGTCGATTACGAGTATTTAGCCTTGGAGGATGGTCCCCCCATCTTCAGACAGGATTTCACGTGTCCCGCCCTACTTGTCGCAAGCTTAGTTCCACCATCGACCTTTCGCGTACGGGGCTATCACCCACTACGGCCGCCCTTTCCAGAGCGTTCCACTAAGTCGATCGGCTAAAACTTGCAGGCTGTTCCCATTTCGCTCGCCACTACTCTGGGAATCTCGGTTGATTTCTGTTCCTCCGGCTACTGAGATGTTTCAGTTCACCGGGTTCGCTCTACTCCGCCCTATGTATTCAGGCAGTGAGTGACCCTTGCGGGCCGGGTTTCCCCATTCGGACATCTGCGGATCAAAGCTTGTTTGCCAGCTCCCCGCAGCTTTTCGCAGGCTGCCACGTCCTTCATCGCCTGTAATCGCCAAGGCATCCACCACATGCACTTAGTCGCTTGACCCCATAACTGTGAGCCCTCGATCGGACCACACCGTTACGTTGTGTTTGCGCCACCTGCATCACCCGCCTTTTAAAGCGTGACCGGCTTTTGAAGATACAACTCAACCCTATTGCTCACACGAACTCTCATCAAGTCATCGTGAACCCTTACCTTCCGAATTGTTAAAGAACACTGCAGCTCTCAACCTCGTCACTCTGCGAATCAGCTTCCAGAGCCGAACGCTGCGCAACGTACAACCGATAGTGACATGCAGCGTACCGTGCAACCGATCCTGACCTCGACACCTGAATGGTGGAGCTGGACGGGATCGAACCGACGACCTCCTGCTTGCAAAGCAGGCGCTCTCCCAACTGAGCTACAGCCCCGGTGTAGATCCTGGTGGGTCTGGATGGATTCGAACCATCGACCCCCGCCTTATCAAGACGGTGCTCTAACCAACTGAGCTACAGGCCCGGTGTCGTGTCGTCGCTGCACTGATGCTCGTGCAACCGATAGGTTGTGGGCACTGCAGGTTGGGTATGGCAGGCAGCCGGTCGGCTGTCGGGCATTGCTGACCCTCGTCACCTGACTCCTGTCCCTGATTTCCGAGAAAGGAGGTGATCCAGCCGCACCTTCCGATACGGCTACCTTGTTACGACTTCACCCCAGTCACGAAACGCACCGTGGTAAGCGGCCCCCTTGCGGTTAGCCTACCTACTTCTGGTACATCCCGCTCCCATGGTGTGACGGGCGGTGTGTACAAGACCCGGGAACGTATTCACCGCGACATGCTGATCCGCGATTACTAGCGATTCCGACTTCATGCAGTCGAGTTGCAGACTGCAATCCGGACTACGACCGGCTTTCTGGGATTGGCTCCCCTCGCGGGTTGGCAACCCTCTGTACCGGCCATTGTATGACGTGTGAAGCCCTACCCATAAGGGCCATGAGGACTTGACGTCATCCCCACCTTCCTCCGGTTTGTCACCGGCAGTCTCCCTAGAGTGCCCTTGCGTAGCAACTAGGGACAAGGGTTGCGCTCGTTGCGGGACTTAACCCAACATCTCACGACACGAGCTGACGACAGCCATGCAGCACCTGTGTTCCGGTTCCCTTTCGGGCACACCCGCCTCTCAGCAGGCTTCCGGACATGTCAAGGGTAGGTAAGGTTGTTCGCGTTGCATCGAATTAATCCACATCATCCACCGCTTGTGCGGGTCCCCGTCAATTCCTTTGAGTTTTAACCTTGCGGCCGTACTCCCCAGGCGGCTCAACTTCACGCGTTAGCTACGGTACCAAGAAATCGCTTCCCCAACACCTAGTTGAGCATCGTTTAGGGCGTGGACTACCAGGGTATCTAATCCTGTTTGCTCCCCACGCTTTCGTGCCTGAGCGTCAGTATTAGCCCAGGGGCTGCCTTCGCCATCGGTGTTCCTCCGCATCTCTACGCATTTCACTGCTACACGCGGAATTCCACCCCCTCTGCCACACTCAAGCCCGCCAGTTTCCAATGCCATTCCCAGGTTGAGCCCGGGGCTTTCACATCGGACTTAACGAACCGCCTGCGCACGCTTTACGCCCAGTAATTCCGATTAACGCTCGCACCCTACGTATTACCGCGGCTGCTGGCACGTAGTTAGCCGGTGCTTATTCCGCCGGTACCGTCAAGAACGCACGCGTATTAGCCGGCGCCTTTTCTTCCCGACTAAAAGCGGTTTACAACCCGAAGGCCTTCTTCCCGCACGCGGCATGGCTGGATCAGGGTTGCCCCCATTGTCCAAAATTCCCCACTGCTGCCTCCCGTAGGAGTCTGGGCCGTGTCTCAGTCCCAGTGTGGCTGATCATCCTCTCAGACCAGCTACCGATCGTCGCCTTGGTAAGCCATTACCTCACCAACAAGCTAATCGGACATCGGCCGCTCCCATAGCGCGAGGTCCTTGCGGATCCCCCGCTTTCCTCCGTAGAGCATATGCGGTATTAGCCCGGCTTTCGCCGGGTTATCCCCCACTACGGGACACGTTCCGATGTATTACTCACCCGTTCGCCGCTCGCCGCCAGGGTTGCCCCCGCGCTGCCGCTCGACTTGCATGTGTAAAGCATGCCGCCAGCGTTCAATCTGAGCCAGGATCAAACTCTTCAGTTCGATCTCTAGCAAGTAACTCAATCAACGTTGGCCCTATCCCCAGAGCATTGCCTGCCCAGAGGACAAGACGTTCGGCCTCCCACCATTCACTGGGTAGCAAGCCTGCACTGCGTTGCGTGAGCACTTCGTTTGTCTTGGAACTACCCCAGCCCAACAGCACCCTCGCGAGCACCACCGCCCCAGGGCCCCAGACCACGAGCACCCACACCTATCGGTTGCAAATTGTTAAAGAGCGTGGCGGCAACTTCCCGGGTCAATCGAAAGTCTCCAGGAAAGTGCAGCAAAGAGGCGCGATTATACTACGTACAGAAACGAGGCCAGGTCAACACCCTGTCCGCGGCGAACCGAGTAGATGGGGACTGGTCCGGGAAGGACAAGGGGATTGGGGCCGCCTGGATCCTGTCGAATACGAGCAAGTCGGCGACGCGACGCGGCCGCTCTGAACCGTCTCCAGCCTATCCATGCCGCCTGCATCGGCGCACGCCCTCGGCCGCAACGACCCCCGTCCTGCGGCAGCGGATTGCGCTACAAGCAGTGCCACGGCGCGCTCCCGGCCGCCGCCCATGCTTCTGCGCCCGAGACGCTCTCCCGGATGTCCTCGCCCGGCATGGATTCGACGCCCACCGAGGAAACGACCTCGACGCCGCCGAGCGTCTCTACCGCGCCGCGCTTGCGATAGCGCCCGAACATACCGGCCGCGCTCCACTATCTCGGCGTCGTCCTGTATCAGCGCAACCGTCTTGGCCGAAGCATTGCCATTGCTCGATCGCGCCGTCGCACTCGCGCCCGAAGAACCGGAATTCCACAACAACCGTGGACTCGCGTTGGCGGCCTCGCAACGCGACAGTCGAGGCCATCGCGGAATACCGGCGGGCGCTCGCGTTGAAGCCCGAACACGCCGGCGCGTGGAACAATCTCGGCCTCGCACTGCAGGCATCGGGCGATGTCGCCGGAGCCATCGACGCATTCCGCACCGGGCTGCGCGTCGCGCCCGAGTTTCCGCAACTGCACTGGAACCTGGCGCTCGCGCTACTTCTGCAGGGCGACTACGCGCAACGGCTGGCCCGGGTACGAATGGCGCCTCAAAGCGCGCCTGAACTGCAGCCTCTTCTGCGCCCATATTCCGGGTCCGCTCTGGCGCGGCGACGATGCCGCCGGCCGTACGGTGCTGCCTCACCGCCGAGCAGGGGCTGGGCGACACGCTGCAGAACCTGCGCTTTCGCGCGGGCGGTCGCCGATCGCGGCGCGCGCGTGATCGTCGCCGTGCAAGAGCCGATCCGCAGATTGGCCAGCGACTGCGCCGGGTGTCTCCGCGGCGTATTCCGACAACGATACGTTGCCTCCTACGACGCGCCACATCTCGCTGATGTCGCTGCCAGGCTGCTCGGCACGAACTCGACGACGGTATCCGTGCCCGTCCCCATGTGCAAGCGGATGCGCACCGGCTGCGCGAAGCGACTGCCGGCATCAAGCGCAACGCCGGATCGGCGTTGAAAGTCGGCGTCGCATGGTCGGGCGCGCCCGGCAACACCCACAACGTCCAGACGCAGCTTGCCGCTCGCAGACGCTCGCGCCATTGCTCGACGTGCCCGGCATCCGCTGGTTCTCGTTGAAGTGGCAAGCCGAGGTCCTCACTTCCATCGGACGCTCCGTACGCCGAACGGCTCGCGGCATTGCCCATGCGCAACGATTTCGATGGCCTCGCTGCGCTGGTGAGCGAGCTCGATCTCGTGATCAGCGTCGGGACACGAGTCTTGCGCATTTGTCCGGCGCCCTCGGGAAGCCGCGTGGGTGCTGCTCGCGTTACGTCCCCGACTGGCGGTGGATGCTCGGCCGCACCGACAGTCCCTGGTATCCGACGGCACGGCTGTTCCGGCAGCACGGCGCCGGGCGATTGGTCGGGACCGCTGCGCGGAAGTCGTGACGCCGCGCTGCGGATTGCTCGTCAGCGCGACGCTCCTCGAGGTCTACGCCGCGCAGAAACTCGGCGAGCGCGGCGCTCGGCGCGGGATCGTCGAAGACGCTGCGCCCGCTCCTCGCGGATGCGCGCCGTCAATGCGCTGCGCCACGCAACGTCGCTCGACGAGCCGCGCGACGATCCGAACGTAATCGTCGGCATCGCGGGCCACGAGCTCGTCGATGCCCATGAGGCGCAGCATGCCCGCGCTCTGGCGTCCCCGCATGAAGCGCCCGGGCAACGTCACGATGGGCAGCGCGCACGCGAGCGCGTCGAGGCTCGTGTTCCCGCCCGACCAATGCAGCGTGTCGACCATCGACGTCGCACAACGCATTGATGCGCAGAAAGTCGTCGTGCGCGCATTGCGGCAACATGCACACGCGATCCGCGGCGATCCCGGCCGCCGCCAGCCGGCCGTCGGTACTGCGCGGACAATTGCGGATCGCGTCCTTCGAAACACACGAGCCACGCTGCCGGCAGCTCGCGCAACACGCGCGCGAACAACGCGTCGTTGTCCGGATGAATCTTGAACAGCGACTGCGGGCAAAGCAGCAACGGACGCGCGCGCCGGAAGCCCGAAGCGATCGCGCGTTGCATCCGGCGGGCACCTCGGGTACCCGATACCGCGTGCCGATTCCAGGCAGCGTCACCAGCCGTTCGGTGTAATGCGTGCCGCGCCATCGGGCGGCTCCATGACGGCACTGGAGAAAAAGACGTCGATCGTCGGGTGCCCGCTGGTCACCGGATGTCCCCAGCCCGCGCATTGCAGCGGCGCCAGCCGCAGCGCAGCCAGACGCAAACGGAACCGTGCCCATGCCGAGCTCCGGGTACACGAGCACATCGAGCGTGTCGGCGCGAACGCGCGGCGCGAGTTGCGAAGGGCGCCACCACGGACAGTGCCGGAAATGGTCGGCGCGCGCGGCAAGCCGATGCGCAAGCGGATCGATGCCGGGCAGACAGGTGATACACAAACACCTCGAAATCGTCGCGGGAAGATCGGCAATCCAGTCTCCGGAAGTAGCGAGCCGGCAGTGCTGTCCCGAAAGAACGTCGAGAGGAAGCCGACCTTGACCCGCGATCCGGCGCGAACGCGCCGCGACAGCGGGCGCAGCCATTCCGGTGCGCGAGCTTTCACGAGTCCGTGCACGACGTTCGCAAAGCGCGCCTGCAGCGGCTTGTCATCGCCGCCTTGATAGCGAGAAGAAAGTTGCTCCAGCGCAGCTCGTCGAGCATGCGCTCGGCCGACAAGCCCGCTGCACGCAGACGGCGCTTCGCGTTCAACCGTCGCGCAGGCCGTCCGAAAACGCCTTCGCGCGCCTGCGCGACCGCCGTCGCATCGGCCGGCACCATCGGCAGCGTCAGGCAGCGGCCGAACAACGCACGCAGCATCCGCGGCATCGCTTGCTTCGGCCTGCGCGTAGGCGGCGCGAGCGCCGGTCAGGTCGTCGCGCTCGGCCAGCGTACCGGCCAGCAGCAATGCGGCGCTGGCATCGCGCCGGTCGAGCTCGCACGCGCGCGCGAAGAGTTCCACCGCTGCCGCGCAGGTCGCTTCGCTCGCGCAGGAGTCCGGCGAGCGTGACCATCGCGCCGCGCTGGTTCGGATCGAGGGTCAGCGCGCGGCGTAACGCAATCTCGGCGCCGTGCGTCGTCGCCCGTAATCGCGCTTCAGCGCGCCCAGGTTCGACCAGGCCAACGCGTAGCCGGAATCGGCGGCGACCGCCCGTTCGACCGCGCGCACGGCCTCGGCGCCGCGGCCGGCGACCCGCAGCGCATTGCCCAGATTGTTCCATGCGCGCGCATACCCGGGATCGGACTCGTCGCATGCTCGAACGCCATGACGGCGCGCTTCGTTCATTCCCGCGTCGGCGCACGGAGCCCCAGCTCGTTCCATATGCGCGCTTGCGTCGCGTCGATGGCGAGCGCGCCGTCGAGATCGACGATCGCATTGGGCAGGTCGCCCAGCGCCTCGTGCGCCCGCGACCGCAACACCAGCGCCCCGAATCGGTCAGGCATCGCGAGGCTGGAATCGGCAAGCATTGCGTCGGCCAGCGCTCTGGCGCCGACCGCATCGCCTGCGGCAAGCGCGCGTTTGCACGGTCGGCAAGGCGGGGATCGGCCATGACGTCAGGCTGCCAGCCAGACGTCGGGCGCTGCGCTGCGAGCGCCGCGCGGTATGCGGCCTCCAGATTGCGCGGTGTGGGCGACCATGTCGACCAGCGGCGATTGGGCGAGTCCCGCGGCTATCGCGGTGCGCACATCGGCGCGAAAACGCGGGATCGTCGGCCAGGCGTCCGGCAATTTCGACATAGCTCGCGGCCGGTGTTCGGCGATCGTGGCGGTGACGCCAAGGTTGCGCAGAATTGAAAACGACGTGCGTTCGCCATGGCGCTTGCCGACGAGCGTGACCACCGGCACGCCCATGTCGAGCGCCTCGATCGTGCCGTTGACGCCGCCGAAGGGCATCGTGTCGAGCACGAAATCGACGAGCCGGTAGCGCGCCTGGTTCTCCGCGTCGTCGCGACCCTGCGGCAGAATACGAGGCGCTCGCGCGCGATGCCGCGTTGCCTGCGCCAGCCGCAGATAACTGTCGCGCAGCGCGGGATTGGCCGGCGAGAACGCGAGCACCGCACGCGGGATCCGCGCCAGCACGTCGCGCCACAGACCAAGGCATCGCCGCGACAGTTTGAGCGGACTCACGAACGCGCCGATGACGATCGCATCGGCCGGAAGCCCCAGAGCGTCCGTCGATCGAACGGATGCTCGACCGCCGGCGCGACGTGCCGGAACGGATACACGCAGCCGTCCATCGCCAGCAGTCGCTCGATCTGGAACTCCTGGTTCTCCGGGACGTCGGCGTAGATGGTCGGTGAGCTTGTAGTCGATCGCGGACAGGCCCACGGTGCCCGCGCTCGCGACGTGCGTGATCTGCACGCGCGCGCGGCTTGCGCGCGAGGATGCCCGGCCGCGCGCCGCGCGTGTGCGTCGACAGGTCGACGAGGATGTCGAGATCGTCGTCGGCGATGAGCGCCGCGGCTGCGCGCATCGTCGAGGCCGGCGATCACCGCGAAGCGCTTCGCCGCGCTCTCGAACCGCTGCGTCCACTCGTCGCGCTCGTCCGAGTTCGCATAGAAGTAGCATCTCGAGCTGCGCGCGATCGTGATGGGCGATCGCCTGCCACATCATCTTGCCCATCACGTGGTTGCGCAGATCGGCGGACAGATAGCCGATGCGCAGCAGCCGGGTCTGCGCGCCAGCCGGCCTCGCCATCGGCGTGCCATAGACACGCGCCGCGACCGCATCGTACGCGTGCGCAAAACGCAGCAGCAATCCGGGCTCGACATCGAAGAACAGCAGCAGATAGAGCAGTTCCTCCAGGCAATCGGCGAGCTCCTCCTCGTCGCGCGCCTGAATTCTCTCCTGCCGCAGGCCATCGATATAGCGCTCGAGGCTCGCAAAATCGGCCAGATGCTGGCAGGCTTCGAGCGCGTACACGGCGAGCGGCAGCGCCTTCGGGCAATGCTCTCGAAGGCGCGGAAGTTGGCAAGCCATGCGTCGATCTGACTGGCGGCCAGCGAGCACTTCGCCCAGGTTCTTGTAGGCGGCGACGTGCCTCGGGTCGGCGGCCAGCACGTTCGAGTAGGCGGCGATCGCCGCCTGCGTATTGGCTTGCTGCTGGAACAGCACGCCGAGATTGAAATCGGCGGCGACGAGATCGGGCTTGAACGTGAGCGCCCGCTGATACGCACGCGCGGCGCCCTGCGCGTCACCCTGCATCTGCAGCGCGATGCCGTGATTGAAATGCGCGTCGCCATCGGCGGGCGCATGAACGAGCACCTGCCGGAACGCCTCCTCCGCTGCGGCGCCATCGCGCAGCGCGAGGTGCGCATGACCGAGCATCCGCAAGAGCGCGAGATCGCGCGGCGAGCGCTCGAGGCCTTCGCGCAACGACCGAACCGCGTGCTCGGCGTCGCGTCGTTCCAGCGCCAGCTCGGCGCCTTCGATCCGCGCTTCGACAAATTCAGGCGCTGCGGCAACCGCCGCAGCGAAGGCGTCGCGCGCACGATCGCGCTCACCCTGCGCCAGCGCAACCACGCCAAGAAGATGCAACGCCGGCGCGAAGTCCGGCTCGGACGGCGAGGACCTTGTCAGTATCCCGCCGCAGCGGCGGCGAGATCGCCTTGCTGATGCTGCACGCACCGCAGCTGTCCCACAGCGCGGCGAGCTCGTCGGCGGATAGCGGGCAACCGGACTCGATTGGCGAGTGCCGCATGCAACTCGCGCAGCGCCGTCGCGAGAGCGTCAGCCGTTGCGAACGTGCGCTCGACCAGAGGCTCCCGATGAACCGGCGTTCCCGCGGCGAGCGCCCACTGCGCGCGCGCCGGACGTGCGACGAGCATGGCTTGCCGTGGCCGCCGTCAATCCGGCGGCGTCGATGAGCACGTCGCAGTCGCGCGCAGCGAGCGACATTGGCGATGCCGGCATCCATCGGCGACGCGAACGGCAATCATCGGCGCATCGCCGAACGCGGCCGCGAGTGCAGCGCGTGTCGACTCGACATCCCCGGCGCACAGAGACGATCGAACGACAGCGCATTCGCCGGACAGCGCGGCACGCGTCGTCACCAGCGCGGAACGTGCGCGGCCTCCCACGCCGCGCTCGTCGGGCGCAGGGCATAGCCACGCCACGCGCAACGCCTCGCCCGCCGTGCGCCGCGGCCACACCAGCGGAACCGGCGGTGGCGGCAACGACCCGCACAATGCGCTATACGCGACCGCCAGCTGATCGGCGATTTGGGTATTGCGGCCGCTGGACGACGACCGCCAATCGCCGCAACGGTTCAGCGTCGGCAAGCGTCCAGCGGCGCGCCGCGACCGAATCCGGAATCGCGGCGCCGCTTTCCGCCAGCGCGGCGACGAGTCACTGCCGGCAACGTTGCCGCGTGCGGCGCGATGGCCTTCAACAAGCGCGTCGCGCTCGTTCGCTCGGCGGAGACCGCGGCGAGTGCCGCCGCAAGCGATGGGACATGCGCCAGTGCCGGATCGGCGGCGAACAGCGCCGCCGCGACCAAAGCGTCGCCGCGATCGCCTGCCGCGGCGCTGGCGGCGATCGACGTCGCGCGTGCACGCGCGTCCTGCGGCGCCAGCAGCGACCGCCTCGCGCGCGACCACGCTCGCGCTCGCGAAATCGCCAGTGCGTCATCGCGGCCTCCGCCAGCGCGAGCCGCGGCGCGAGGAAGGTTCGATCGAGGCCGGCCGCCGTGCGCCAGGCTTGCAGCGCATCGGTCGTCAACCCCAGCTGCCACAGCACTTCGCCCAGGTGGAAATGCGGCACCGGCGAGCGCGGATCTTCGCGCGCGGCACGGCGGAAGCACGGAATCGCGTCGGCCGGCCGGGCTTCGTTCTGGTGGGCGCGTCCGCGCTGCGAGCCAGTCCGCAAAGGCATTGGCGGCCATTACTTGAGGCGCGCGCGCAGCGCGGCGACGACGGCCGTCGGCGTCAACCGGAAGAGCACGCGTCCGGCGAGCGTGTTGCGGCGATTGGCGGCCGCGCGCGCCAGCCGGCCGAGAAAGTTTGCAGGCGACGCACCGTCGCGCGGCGCGACCGGAGGAACCACGGCACATAACGCAACGCGTAACGCAGGCGCGCAGCGACGAGCGGACTGCATCGACTGGCCGCGCCGTGGCTTGCGCGTTGGCCATTGCATCTCGTACAGAGCGAAAGTTGCCTGCGTCATCTGCGTCCAACGCGGCGTGAGGTAACGCGCGTGCGCGCGTCGATGCGGCGGCGATGCGAATCGCGCTCCGATGAGCGCGCAGCAATGCGCACAACCGATCGAGCATCTGCGCCTCGTCGCGCCACTGCGCGTCGGTCATGATCCACCCGGCGCCGCTGTCGCGCGACACGTTCGCGCGAGCGCTCCGATCGGCGGCACCAGCACCGGCCGGCCGGCGCGCCCATGCCTCGGTCAACGTATAGCTGAAGGTTTCGGGACCGGCCGACGGATACAGCACCAGCGCCACGCGATAGTGCGCGAGCAGGTCGGGCAGGTCGGCGGGCTCGTAGCGGCCGTGGACCGTGAATACGCGCGTCGTCGGACTGCCAGGGACCACGCTGGACGTCCAGATAGCCGATGAGGACGAAGCGCACGGCCGCGCCCTGCGCGCGCGCCAATTGCGACCAGCCGCTCGAGACGGCGCGCGCCCTTTGTCGGGACCGATCGCGCCGAGCACGGCAACCGTCGGGATCATCGTCGTCCGGGCAGCACGCGTGGTGCGCGCGCACCGGGCAGGCGCGGCGCCAGCCCGTCGCGGTGAACCATGGGCGATCACCGTCGCCGGACAATCAGGAAAGTAGCGCTGCAGCGTATCGGCCGCCCATTGCGACGGCGCGATCCGGAACGCCGCCCGCCGCAGCAGCGCCGTGATGGCGCTGCGCGCCATCGCGCCGATGTCGACGCGATCGAATGCCGGCTGCGCGGCGAGGCAGCGCGAGCAGACGGCGGCATCGGTCTGCGCGCCGCAATACATGCCGTCGGCGGCGAGAAAGGTGATCGTCGGGCACGCGAAGTTGAGATCGTGCACCGTGTAGCCGTACGGGACCGGAAGTGCGTCGCAGCGCGCGTCAGAATTCCGTCGCGACAGGCGGAAATGTTGTGCAGGTGGATGAGCGCGATGCCGAACGACGCGCAGATGCCGCCGACGAATGCGTCCCACGACTCCGTGCGCGCCGCGCTCGAGATCGAACGTGACGACGCCGCCGTCGGCGCGGTGCTCCTCGACCTGCCAGCGATCGCCGACGGCGATCGCGAGGTAGTGACGCCAGTGCTCGCGCGAACCCGCGATCAACGCGCGCACGTGCGTCTCCGTGCCGCCGCCGTGATCGTGGATCACGTGCAGGACGCCGCGGCCGGGCTCGGTGTCGACCGCGAGACGCATCGCGGCGGCCTCGCGCAGTGGCCGCAACGGATCGGCGCGCAATGTAGCTGCGCACCATGTCGAGGTAATGCGGATGCCGCTCGAGCAGGCAGCGCCATGTTGCGAACGCCGAGTTCGCTCTTCTGCCCGGCGAAGGATTTGCCGCCGGTATGCACGACGAACGCGTTGTCGGCCAGCACGTTGCGCCATCCGGCGCGCGCCGCGCGCAGGCACAGGTCGTTCTCCTCGCCGTAGCCCGCGCCGAACGCCATGTCGAAGAGGCCGACCGTCGTCCAGCAGCGCACGCCGGATGTACATGCAGAAACCCACGCCCGTCGGAAGGTCGGGATACGTTGGCACCGCGGCTTCGCGCGATGCGCGCCGCGCACCGGCTCCGGGATCGGCGCCCGGCCGGCCACGGATTGTCCTCGCAAAAGCGCGGAAACGAACAGATCTCCGCGTTGTTCGAGAACGGCGTGATGGTCCCGATGCGCGCATCGGTCGCCGCGCAATGCATGATCGCGTCGAGCCAGCCGGCGGTCACGATCGTGTCGGAGTTGAGCAGGACGACATCCGCGCGCGACAGTTGCATTCCGCGGTTTGCCGTACCGGTGAAGCCCAGGTTCTGCGCATTGCGCAACAGCACGACTTGCGGATGCGCGCGCTGCTCGAGCTCGCGCGAAATAGTCGGCAATGCGCGGATCCGGCGACGCGTCATCGATCAACACCAGCCGCACGTCGGGCGCGCAGATGCGCGAGCACGCTGTCCACGCACGCGCGCACATCGTCCGGTGCGTTGTACACCGGGACGACGATGTCGATCACGAACGATGCGGGTTGCGCAGTCATGCGTTGTCAGCGACCACCGATTGGCTTTCCACCACAGCCTGACGCGCAACCACGGCAACGCCAGCCACCAGCGAGCGCTCTGCCGATACGCGATGATCCGCTCCTGCGCGGCCAACGCGCGTTCGAGGCGGTTCGCCCTCGGCGCGAAGCGCGTCGACTGCCTGTCGTGCGGACGCGAGCGCCTGCAGCGCTTCGTCGCTCCCTCAGGCCTCGCCGCGCTCGCTTGTCAACTGCTCATGTACGTCGTTCAGCGCCTTGAGTTGCGCATCGCGCTCGATCACGAGCTTTTCCCGATGCGTCGCAATGTCCTCGAGGTGGTGTATGTGCGCCGGTCTGCCGGTCGAGCGCGGCGTCGCGCTCGCCCAGCAGCCGGTCCAGCCGCATGACCTCGGCCGCCTGCCCATCCAGCCGCAGCAGCTCGGCGTCGCTGCGATCGGAATAGAGCGAGACGCCGCTTCCCGCGGCGACCGGCTGCGCCGCGTTGCGCGCGGCAACGACCAAGAAAATACATGGGCGCCGGCGGCGACGCGCGGCGCGACGCTTGCCGCGTCGCCCGACCACGCTTCCAGCGTAGGCCTCGCGCCGCTCGTTCCAGATCGCGGACCCGAAGTAGCGGCGCTGCCCAGTACCAGTGAGACCGGGAACAGCGGCGCCAGCAACGCGTCGAGCTCGTCGCGCGTGGGCTCGTGCAGGATGAAACGGATTGTGGTAATTGCGCGCTTGCGCAGTACTCAACCGGGTTGGGAGCGGACAACACGAGGACGCCATCGGCGGTCAACACCGCGCGCGATTTCGGCGAGCATCCGCGGCTGGTCCGCACCGGCCAGATGCTCGATCGTCTCGAACGAAACCACGACGTCGACCGACGCATCGGGAAGCGGCAGCGCGGTGGCCGAACCGTGCTCGAACCGGAGGTTCGGGTGCGTCGCGTAGGCGGCTCGCGCATGGGCTATCGCACTCCTCGGCGATGTCGACACCCGACTACCGTGCGCCTGCCGCTTGCGACAGCAGCGCGCTGCCGTACCCTTCGCCGCACGCGACGTCGAGCACCCGCTTGCCCTCGACCCAACGACGGGCGAACGCGTACCTATGCCAGTGCTCGTGGGCAATCTCGCCGGCAATGCCGGGCACAAAACGTTCGCCGGTGAATTCGAGGGGACTGGGGCATGGCGTGTCTGCGGATCAGAGCCGCCGCATCTCGACCGCGCCGCATCGGAATGCCGACCAGCGATGCCGGATGCTGCTCGGTCTCGACGCGGAACAGCAACGCGTCGTGCATCCATTCGTGCTGGACATGATCGTGCTGCGTGCCTTCGGCGATCGCGGCGTTGATCGAATAATCGCCCGGAGGGAAGCAGCGGCAGGTCGAACTCGAACCGCGCGTGCGCGCCGTCGGCGCCACGCGGCAGCCGCGGACGACTGGGTGGTCAGAAACGTCATTGTCGCCGAAGAGATTCTGCCCCAGCCGGTCCTCGACCAGAAAGCCGACGATCGGGTCGGCGACGGCGTCGATCGCTTCCACGACGATCGACAACGCGACGGTTTCGCCGCCCACCGCAACCGACAGCGGCGCGCCTTCCGTATTCTCGAGGGCGAGGCTCACGATGCGCGCACCGCGCCGTCCGGACGACGGCGTGTCGGGATCGAACTCGAAGATCCGGATGTCGTTACGGAAGGCCGGTCTGGTTCAGCAGGTCGAGGCGCGACATCGCGGACCGCGGCTGCCGTGACGCTCGTCCGCGGCCGCGGCGGACGACGACTCTGGGCTTGCGCGGCGCATCGGCGCGCCCTTGCACCGATTCGAACAGGAACTGCAGATACGCTTCGCAGACCTCGCTCGTGCCGTCCATCTGGATCCGGCCGCGGTCGAGCCAGATCGTGCGGTCGCACAAGCTCATCACTGCGGTCGTGTCGTGGGTGACGAAGGAGCAGCGTTCCGCGCTGCTTGAACGCCCGTGGGAAGCGCATGCATTTCTGCGTGAACAAGCGCGTCGCCCACGGCCAACGCCTCGTCGATGACCAGGATGCCGGCGTCGACATGGGCCATCACGGCAAACGCGAGGCGGACCTGCATGCCGCTCAGGAATACGTCTTGACCGGGTGCTTCGATGAAATCGCCGATGTCGGCAAACCCCGCGAGATGCTCGTCGTAGCGCGATCTTCGATCTGGCGCGGCGTCAGTCACGCAGCTCCGCATTGAGCAGGACGTTCTCGCGCCCGCGTGAACTCGGGATCGAAGCCGGCGCCGAGTTCCAGCATCGCGGCGATCCGCCCGCGCGTCGACACGGCACCCGCGGTCGGAACGAGGGTGCCGCGAGAATCTGCAGCAGCGTCGATTTCCCCGAGCCATTGCGTCCGATGATGCCGACGGTCTCGCCGGCGCCGACGTCGAACGAGATATCGGCAAAGCGCATGGAAGTCCTCGTAGAAGCGCTTTGCGATGTCCCCACCAGTTGCCGCAGCACGATCGCGGGGCGTTGCCGTAAAGGATGGTAGCTTCTTGCCGACCCCGCGCGCTTCGATGGCGCGCGTCGGAGGACATCGGAAAATCCCACGCGGAGTTCGCTGAAAGACCACGAAGCCGAGCCACGCGGCGACGGCGCCGACGAACTGGTGCAAGACGGCGCGCTGGCTGGAAGTCGGGAGCCGGCCCCAGAGCAGGACATCGCGCGCCTGCTCGATGATGAAGGCCATCGGATTGACCGCGAACAACCAGCGGAAATCCTCCGGCAGCGCGGCGGCCGGATAGAAGATCGGGCTCACGAACATCAACGCCATCGTGAGTCACGCCGACCGTTTGAGCGACATCGTCGCAACGTAGACGCCGATGCCGGCAAGCGCCCACGAAAAGCCCAGCGTGAACAGCACGAGCGGCAGCAACACCAGCAGGAACAGCGGCGCCGTCGCCGGAATGCCCTTGAATACGACGGACAGCATCGCCGTGAGCAATACGAGCACGTTGACGACCGGCGTGGAACAGGCTCGAGGAGCCCGACCTAGCGGGAGTATTTCCAGCGGGAGACACGACGCGCTTCACGAAATTCGCCCGGCCCAGGACGAGGCCCGGCGCGCGATTCACGCATTCCGGAAAAAGTGCCGTACACGAGAGCCCGACGAAACAGCACGATCGCGAATTCGAGCTTGCTGTCGGAAGTCCCCAGGCTCCAGCGCGCCTTGATTACCAACGCCGAAGACCAGCGTGTAGGCGGCGGCATGAGCAGCGGATTGAAAAACGACCACATGACGAGGTGCGGAGCCTTTGTAGCGGCCGACGACATCGCGTCGTGCCAGTTGCAGCGCCAGGCGGCGGTTGCGCCAAAGGCTCGCCAAGGCATCTTGGCGGACGTAGCGGATACACTTCCGGACTCGCTGAGGCGGTCGACTTGATCGCGGTCCACCAGCGCGTGCGCCGCGGGCGCGTCGATCGCCACGATCCGGCATCCGCAGGAGCCTCGCGTGAATCACCCAGCGCCAGGCATCGGCGCCGAACCCGTGTGCACCTCGATACCCGTCGCCGTCCGCGGCAGTGCCATGATAAATCGGCGCGCGCGGCCCGCGACAGCTGCGTGAGAGCCTGCCGTCAGACGATCATCGGCACCGTGAATGCGCACCCGCCGCCGGGTCGCAGCACGCGGCGGCCACCGCAGCGCGGCGAGCGGATCGGGCACGTGTTCGAGCGTGTCCGAGTGCAACTGGCGAGGTCGAACGCGGCGTCGGGAAACGGAAGCGCCTGCAGTGTCGACGATCGGGAAAGGCGACCAACCTGCCGATTCGGCATCGTGGCCAGGTAACGAGTCAGGGCGCCGGCTCCGTTCACTTCGAGGATCCGCAGCGCGCGCGTCGTCGCTCGCCACAGAATCGGCGAAATGCCCGCTGGTACCGGGTGCGGTCCGCAGGGATCAAGCGGCCGGGCGAGCGTCATGCACCGGAGCGTACTGCCGCAGAGCGAGCAGCACAGTGCAGGCCTTGCTGCCGATTGACATGGTACCTGACCGTCCGGCGTCAGTCGCCAGGATCAACGCGCAACTGATTAACACGTCCGCCGGTCGAGCGGCAGTCCGCCACAGACCTTATTCGCGCACCCTGACCGTGCCGGGTGTCGTCGAGATTCATGAGATCTGAACGCCGCGCGGGAGCGGCCCTACGGTAAGTTCCGGCGCGGGGTGCCCCGCCCCGGCGTCATGCCGAAAGCCAAGGTGCGCATCCACTCGATGCGCGGCGTCAGCGCACGATCGCCTCCCGGTTGGATCTGCGGCGTCTCGGATCGCGGCGGACGGGTGACGCGCCTCCTCCCGCTTTTCGTCCACGTAACGTTTCGGCTTTCGCCATACGGTCTCGCGCGCCTTTGTCAGCGGTCCTGACGACGGCCGGCGCTTTGCTCGACATCGAATGATGTGCCAGCGAACGCGGCAGATCGGGCCGCCCAGATCGCCTGTACTTCCGAGCAACGCGTTCGCCAAACGGTCCAGCTTCCTTCTATGTGAACTAACCGCGTGTACCGCCATTGTTGGCAATGCCGTAACTGAACGGAAGTGCACAAT
>ERZ1370068.3957-contig-3052_pt1 | contig 21325 bp, 25 predicted proteins | sample MGYA00561227_ERZ1370068 | MGnify/ENA primary metagenome ERZ1370068 (study PRJEB38410, sample SAMEA6850437) | metagenome | study: Metagenomic assessment of the ecological functions of the soil: analysis of the soil microbiota associated with the... | reverse complement strand
GCCTGGATCTGGTAGCGTCGATCGAGCCCAGGACCGCATCGACCTGGCCCTGCAGCAGCGCCGGCACCATCGACGTGCGACCGGCATGTCGATCATGTTGATGTCCGACTCCTTCAGGTCGTTGGCCTTCGAGCAAGAGCGGCAGCATCGTCGTCTGCGACGAGCCCGACGGCACGCCGACCTTCTTGCCGGCCAGGTCCTTGACCGACTTGATGCTGGTCTTCTTCAGCGCCATCACCGCATTCGGATTCGACTGGTAGATCGGTCGACGACGACCTTCATCGGCGCGCCCTTGGCGATCAGCTGGCTGATCGCGACCGCATCGGCAGTACGCGCGAGCTGCGACGCGGCCGTTGGCGACGAGCTGAGCCGTGTTGCCGGAGCCGTTGCCCTGCGACGAGCGTCACGTCGAGGCCCGGCGTCCTCTGTAGTAGCCCTCGGCGAGCGGCCGCCGCGAAGCCCGCGTTCGCGCCGCCCGCCATCCAGTTCGAGCTGGAACGTGATCGGCGGTCTGCGCCGCCGCGACCGGCTGCAACTGCCAGCGCAGCGACGCCGTGGCGAGCGTCCCGGCGACGAACGATCTTCCAGAACGACTTGACGCATGTGACCTCCTCTTGCGTTGAAGTCGGGTATGTCGCCAGTCCGCGGTTGTGTCATACCGTCAGCTGCGACGCGCGTGGAGCGCTTCGCCTCGATCCGTTAGTTGTTCTTGGCGCGCTGCCACGGCGTCATCGCCCACTCGGCTGAACTCGACGAGGTAGTTGATGGCGATGCCGATCGAGCGTCAGCACGACCAGCACGGCGAATACGAGCTCGATGTCCATCGTGCTCGGTGCCGCGCAGCAGCACGTAGCCCGAGTCCCTTGTTGGCGCCGACGAACTCGGCGACGATGGCCGCCGGTCGCGGCGATCGTCGCCGACGTCTTCGATGCCCGAAGAAGATCACGGGCAAGCGCGGCCGGGAAGCCGCAGGTAGCGGAACGTCTGCCAGCGCGCTGGCGCCCATCGACTCGGGTCAGGATAGAGCAGCCGGTCGTCGAGGATCTGGAACCCGCTGATGCTGGCGAGCAGCAGCGGGAAGAACGTCATCAGCACGGTGAGCAGCACCTTCGACTCGAGTCCGAAGCCGAGCCACACGCAGGAACAGCGGCGCGACCGCGATCTTCGGCACGAGCTGCATCAGCATGATCGGCGGATAGAACGAGCTGCTTCGCGAGCGCCGACAGCGCGATGCAGCGAGCCCGAGCGGAATCGCGGTGACGATCGGTGAGGCCGAAGCCGAGCAGGATCTCGGTCAGCGTGACTTGCGAGTGCGTCCACAGCGATGCCGGCGTCGGTGACCAGGCGCGCAAAGACGCGCGCCGGGGCCCGGGAGCAGGTACGCGGGGATCTTGAACACGCACGACCGCGCCCACCACAGCGCGACGCATGCCGACGAACGTCAGCGGCGGCAGCAGGTTCCAGGCGATGCGGCGAAGCCGCCTGAAAGCGCTGAGCTGTCCGGCAACAGGCACGGCGGCCTGTGGAAGGACACCTGCCGATGGCGGTGCCTGCCAGTCCTCGGTCATCCACCGCAGAATTTGCGATCGCGACCTGGCGCGTTTCGCGGTTGACGTCGTGACACCGGCATCGACTTCCCGCGCCTCTCGCGCATCGAGATGCGACCCACCCGAGATGGAGCGCTATTCCATCTTGAATCCGAAGGCAAGCCGGGCCGGATCGCCACCTGCCCGTGACAAAAAGCCTTGGCAATAGTTGCCTGAGACAATATAATGTAATGACCATGACGACGAAGCAGGCCACTCGCACGGCGAAGTGCCGTCTACGATCCGGACGGACCTTCGAGCCCAAGCGTCGGCGGATCAGGCATGCGCTTCGGGCAGGCGTGAAGATGGCCATGGGGGCCGAGCTGGATCAGGAGGCTTCGCGGAGTTCGACCTCGGCGTCGGCCCAGGCGTACGTCATCCTGAGTCTCGCTGCGCCGAATCTGGGGGCCCGGCCCCACGTCCGTCCTCTGCCAGAGCCGACCTCCGCATGACTTCACGGGGGCGATGACGCGAATGATCGACCGCCTCGAGCGGAAAGGGATTCGTGCGTAGAGCCCGCTGCGTCGATGATCGCCGGCGGGTCAATCTCGAGCTGACGGCCGAGGGCAAAGCGGTATACCTCGAAGCTGATTGCGGCGGCCGCAAATATCCAGAATCGCATGCTGCAGGGCTTCAGCCGAGTCGAAGTTGATCAGTTGGAAGCGATGTTGCGGCGAATGCTGTCCAACGCCGGAACCTGACATTACAAGCGCAAGGAGGCTCTCTTTTTTAACCCTGACTAGTTGCCTCAGGCATTATTAGCCACGACAAAGAAAAGGCATCGCAAACAAGGACTTTTGCCATGTTCGATCGTATCCCCCGACGTGTTCCAAGAAACGGCGCCAACCGATTTCGTCTCCCATAAGCCGTACCTTAAGTCTTCGCGATTCTCTCGCGCCCGGCGGCTCGGTGCTCGCGGTGCTGCTCTGGCTTCAGCCTCCAGCACCAGGGCAAGGTGTGAAATGACAACGCGTTCCGCGCCGCAGACGTCGATCGTCGTCAGCGCCACGCCCTGCCGGTTGCGCGGACATGCAGGGGCATCGATCATCGCGCGTCGCTCGACGATCCGAACGCGCAGGCGGCGACCAGGACGCTCGCCGCACACCGACTTCGCCGGTCGAGCGAATCACGCAGTTCGATCCGACGTCAGACGCAAGCGCTGGCTGGATTGCAGGCCGGCGGACTGACACCGGAGCAGGCCGGCGCCGCCTTGAATCAGGTGATCGATCGCCAGGCGTTCATGCTGTCGGCGAACGATATTTTCTTCGTCTCCGCCCTTCGGTCCTGCTCTGATTGCGTCGTGCGGCTCGCGCGACCGATGAGCGGCCAGGCCATCACCCGCGTGGCCTCTGAGGCCTCAGTTCCTAACTCGACGCCCGGTCATCGGGCGCTTCGTTCGCGTCGAGTCCATGCGAACGGCTGTGGCGGCGCCCGCCGCCCATTCCGCTTCGTCGCAAAGAATGTCGATTTTCACAACCGGCCGCGATTTTACGACAGCGTGCCCGGACTAGAATCGTTCGCGAGTGAGAGTCCATCGTTGTCCTCGGCGTTGTAGAGCCGCCCACAGGACATCGACAGCGCGCGGACGGGGCAAGCGACGTACTTGCGCGCGCAACAAGAGAGCCGCGAGCGCTCTCGACCGAGAGGCAGGGAGAGGCGAACCGCAACGGGCCGCATGCCCGGCGCGGTAGCGGCATTTTTCATTCATTCGATTGTGACGTAGGAAAAGGAGGTATTCCGATGCGTCCGTCTAATCTCGTCCGTGCCGGCGGCGTCGCTCTGGCGGTGGCTGCCGCGTTTGGCTTTGGCGACGTCGATCACGCAAGCCGATCCGCCCAAGAGGCCCAAGGTACCAGTGTTCCAAGTTCGATACGAGCTTCCCGAAGCCGTTGCCGGTTGCGGGCCAGTTCGGAACCCCGCTCGAGGTGAGCTTGGCGACCGGCAAGCCGATGCCGTGGGTCACCGGCGAAGTCGCGGGAACGTGCGTCGATTCGCAGGACCACGTGTTCACCGTCAACCGCGGCAACCTCGATCGCACCCGAGACTGTGACGAGCCGTTCCGTCGCCGACCGTCATCGAGTTCGACACCGCCGGCAACGTCGTCAACGCGTGGAACTCGAAGGGCGTCCAAACGCAGATTCACGGTTGCTTTGTCGACTATCAGGACAACGTCTGGATCGCCGGCAACGGCGACGGCATCGTGGAGAAGTGGTCCGCACGACGGCATCGACGCTGCTGCTGCAGATCGGCACGCAGGGCGTGTGCGACAACCCGCCGGCGAATACCTGCGGCAACTCGGGCGGCAACCCGCTGGCGAACCAGAGCCACGACGCTGCTGAACGAGCCTGCCAACGTCTGGGTCGATCCGGGCCCTGATCCGGAGACCGGACAAGCGCGGCAGCGTCTACATCGCCGACGGCTACGGCAACCACCGCGTCGTGGTGTTCAACGCGACGGCACGGCGCGTACCTGCGGCAGTGGGGCGGCGTCGCCGGAACGGTCAACAACCCGTCGACCGACTCGCGCGGCGGCTTTCGCCGCGGGCGACGGCGGACATCCGCACTGCGTCGTCGGCGGCAACGACGGGATGATCTACGTCTGCGATCGTGCCGACGACCGGATCCAGGTCTTCACCAAGATCGGCGCGATCTGCATGCGCATCATTGCGGTCGTCCCGGGTACCGGCGTAGACGCTGGGAATCGGCGGCGCGGCCGGGCTCGGCACTGCCGGCTCGGCGTGGGATCTCGCGCTTCACCAACGACGCGATGCAGACGTACATGTTCGAGGTCGACGGCGGAAACGAGATCCTGCACACCATGGACCGCGTGCGCGGGCACGATCGTCGCGGATTTGGGCCAGCCGGGACACGAGCCCGGCCAGTTCACGTTACCTGCACAGCAACACGGTCGACTCGAAGGGCAACGTCTACACCGGCGAGACGATCAACGGACGCCGCATCCAGAAGTTCGTGCACGTCGAGTGCAACAACGGCAACGGCAAGGGCGACGGCAACGGCAATTGCGACGACTGAAGCGAATGCGCGGCCGGCAGCTCTGGGCTGACCGGTCCCGTGCCGGTACCTCGCGCACCGGGTGACCCTATCGCCGGTGGCGCGGGTGTCGTTTAGCTCGCTCTCTGGTTGGCCCGCGCCAGGAGGCCTCGATGAAGCTTCGCCGGTTGCGACTTGCGGTCCGGCTCCTCGCCTGCGTCGTCGCATCCATGGCGATCGTGGGACCGCGAACGCCCACGAATTCAAGCTCGACGCCGTCATCAACGCGTTCGTCAAGATCGAGCCGGGCGAGGCGCAGCTCGTCGTTCGCGCTCCGCTCTATCTGTTCAAGTCGGCGAGGTTTCCGGTCAGGAATGCCGAGATCGATGTCCGACAGTCAGGGCACCGGCGCGTCGAGCGGGCGCTCGCCGCGCTTCCAGCAGGAGCTTGACGCTCACTTCGAGAATGGCCAGCCGCTGACCGCGTCGCGGCGCGATGGCGCGGTTGTCGCTGCCGTCCGATCGCTCGTTCACAGGCTACGAGGAAGCGCAGGCATCACGTCGCACAGCCGCCGCGAACGCGACACGAGAATCTACGTCGACCAGGGCTACGTCGATGCCCGGATCACTTATCCGATCAGCTCGCCGAACTCCGGAGTTCGCCATCCGCACGACCGCGGGGCCGGAGCTTGGCGACTATCTCAAGCTCGCCGTTCGCTACCTGCCGCTCGACGGCGAGACGTCGGAGCGATGGTCGTCACGAGCAGCTCCGGCGCACGGTCGCGCTCAATCCGACCTGGTGGCGCGCCGCCGCGGCGTTCACCGCGGCTCGGCATCGCGCACATCCTCACCGGCTACGACCATCTGCTCTTCCTGCTGTGCCTCGTGATTCCGCTGCGCGGCTGGCGGCAGATCCTGTCGGTCGTGACGGCTTTCACCGTGGCGCATTCGTTCACGCTGCTCGGCTCGGCCTTCGACCTCGCGCCTCCGGGCACGTGGTTCCCGCCCTTCGTCGAGACGGCGATCGCCGCGTCGATCGTCTACATGGCGCTCGAGAACATCATGGGCGTCGACCTCGAGCGGCGCATCCTGATCACCGGGCTGTTCGGCCTCGTCCACGGCTTCGGCTTCTCGTACGGCCTGCAGGAGAACTTCCAGTTCGCCGGGACCCACCTGCTCGTCTCGCTGTTCGCGTTCAACATCGGCATCGAGCTAGGCCAGATCCTGGTCCTTGCCGGTCATGCTGCCGGCGCTCGCTCGTGGTCCGGCGCTACGTGCTGCCCGGGCCAGGTCGGCATGATCATCCTCTCGGCGATCGTCGCCGACACCGGCTGGCACTGGATGCTCGACCGTGCGGGAGAGCTGTGGGCGACACCGTGGCCGAAGCCGACGCCTGAGGAGTCGCCATCCTCGGCCTCTGGATCGCCGGGATCTGTGGCGGCCGGCGGCATCGAACTTCCTCGCCAGCGTTTGAAAATCGTGGAAAACAGCGGTCTGGCTGCAGCGCGAGCGCGCGCTCGCCGACTGAGTTCCTTGTGGCCTCGATGCTGTCGTGGACAAATCCTATATCCGCGGGTCCGCTTCGCTGACTACAATCAAAATGAATCTGCGAAGCAAGAGCGATTGGCGCCGCGAACGCAACGAAGCGAATGTTGCGGCGGCGCTGCGACTACGCGGTCGGACGGGAGGCCGAGCCGTGGACGAGGAGCCCAGCGTTCATGGATGGAGACGCGCTTCCGATGTCGGCGGGTACCGGCTGGCCGCCGTCGCGCGATCCACGGGCACCGAACCCGTCTACCGGATCGCCGACCAGCGTGATGGAGGTCTGTTCGCGGCGAAGTGGAAGCTTGGAGACGCCTCCCTAACGACGGGCGGCGTCGAGGAAGGCATTCTTGTCTTCCGCACGTCGGGGAGCGCCACGGTCACGCGACAGGCGGGTGGCGCGACGGTTCGCAAGCGACCACCGATCGGATCAGCGACGTTCGCCGCAGCCGATTCCCGAGTTCGCTGGGTCACCGAGGGCTGCAGCGAGTCGCTAGCATATCTACATCCCGCCAGGCGCGCGTGCAGTGTTTTGCAGAACGCGAGCTCCCGTTCCTTCGCCTCCGAGATCGACGAGTTCTTTCGCCGCCGGTGGATCCGTGGCTGCAAGGCTACCTGCGGATCCGACGAGCGAGTTCGAGATCTTCGCCGGCGCCGGGCAGATCGCCGGATTCGCCGCTCCCGGCCCACACCGAGGATGTCCTCCTCCGCCATTTGTTGCGTTGGCACTCCGAAGCGGGCAGCCGCAATCTCGACGCACTCGCGCCGCGCCATCCGCAGAACCCGCTCCGGTCGAGCATCATGCGCCGCGTGCAGGACTGATATCGACGCCCAGTATCGGCGAGTGATATCTCCCTGCAGCATCTGGCCGACCTGGCCTGCATGTCGCCGGGACATTTTCTGCGCAGCTTTCGCGTAGCATCGGGCATGACGCCCTTACCAGTACGTACTGGAGCAGCGCCTCCAGAACGCGCGATCGATGCTGGCGTCCTGCGCCGAGCCCGTCTCGCGCGTTGCCCGCCGCTGCGGCTTCCAAGACACCGTCGCACCTGTCGATGCAGTTTCACGCCCGGTTCGGCATGAGCCCGTCGCGATTCCGCGCGGCAGCCTACGGGGCAAGCCTCTCGACCCCCTAGCGTTGTGGCTGAATGCGAACGGCGGAGCGAGCGCCGACCGTTCGCTGGCTGGCTTCGCGCGACTAGATGCCGCCGAACGTGGTGATGGCGTGCCCTGCGTCTGCACCCCGCCCCCGTTGTTGTTGCGGACGACGTTGTCGCCACGACTCTCGAAGATCCCCGTCGTGTACTGGACGAGGCCGAACGACCCCGTTGTCGACGACGACGTTCCGCGAGACAACGAGCTTCGCCGCGTCGCCGGCGACGATCGCCGCATATCCGACCGCCTGGTTCGAGAAGGTACTGTCGCTGATCGTCGCGGCGATCGGGCCGGAGGTGCCATCGGCCCAGAATCCGTTCGCCGCGTTGCCGACAACGGTCGAGCGGGTGATCGTCATCGAGCCGAAGGCGGCCGAAAGCCCCACGAGCCTGAAGCCCTGCGCGGTGTTGTAGCTCGAAGTGACGTTGTCGGCGCGCACCGTCGTCGGCGTCGCCGTCGGCCCGGCACTCGCGTAGACGCCGTAGAACTGGTTGACGAGAACACCGAGTCGCGAAGCACCCCTCGCGCCGTTGAAGAACGCGGCGCCACTCAGGTTGTGGACGCTGGTCGTGTCCTCAACGACGACGTCGACGACGCCGGGAACGCCCACACGCCGTCGTGGCCGTTGTCGCTGATGTAGCCATGCGTGATCACGACGCTGCCGGAAGTGATGAGGACGCCCTGCGCTCCCATTCCGCTGATGCGGCAGCGGTCGATCCTGAGCATGCCGACCGCCGGAACGTTGATGCCGACATTACCAATACCACTTTGGCCCGGTGATCGACAGCCCGCGCAGCGTGGACCGTCGCGCCAGCCGCGTTGACGTCGATGCCGTTCGGTCGAGGCGAACACCGAGATCCCCGCGTAGACGCCCGCCGGCGCCTCGATGGTGACCGGCTGCGTGACGGTCACGCGCCCATACGCGCCCGAATCGAGCACGATCACCTCGCCGCCGTCGTCATCGTCTGCGCAAGCGCAGCGCCGAAGGACCGGCAGGGCAGCGCGATCGAGCAGGGATTCCGTGCGTTGCCCGTCGTTGCGACGAAGGTCCGCTGCACCGCGGCATGGGCAGGATCGAGACTAAGGCATAACAACAGCAGGAGCGCGGCGGCGGGCGCCACGCGACGTCGGATGAACATAGAGTCTCCCGTAGTGGATGCGTCTGCCGCCCCGCCTATGGCACGACTGCAGAGTACGCGAGGATCCCAGTGCGGCGGCGCTGGCGATCCGGATTCTGCCCGGTCGCGCAGCCGGATGGCAAGCCCCGATCTGCTGTCGGATGCGCAATCCGTTCTGTTTTCTCGGGCACCTGACTCAGCGCCGGTCGCGGATCAGCGCAACGTCTTCCCTTCGAGCCGGAGCGCGCGACGCTCGGCGGGAGGTGCGACGATGCGAAGCCGTCGGATACGGTAGCGCAAAGCGACCCCGCTTCTTCACTCGCAACCGAATGGCGGACGGCGTCCACTGGAGCATGCATTCCAGTTCGGCGTAGTCGCCGTCGCGATGACGGTGCGTCAGGCCGTCGTCTTCATAGATCGTGAAGGCGCTGCTCGCCGCGGCCACGGCCCGGGAACGCGCAGCGCGCGCGAGGGTTCGTCGTGCTTGCGGCGCATGTCCGGCGGTGTCCGTCACCGGGAACGATCGCGCCGGCGGGCACGAACAGCGGAATGCACCGAGGGGCGCGGCCGCCATGATCTCCGTGCCGGCTCGATGCTGGTTGCCGGTCCAGAAATCGATCCACTCGGCCCGGCCCTCTGGCAGGTAGACATGACGCTCGCGCTGACCGGGCTCGACGATCGAGCGCGACGAGCAGCGTTCGTGCCGACGTGGAAAGTCGTCGGTGTCCTCGAATGCGCGCGGATCGCCGATAGTCGTAGAAGCGCGGCCGCAGCATCGGCTCGGCGAAGCGCGCCGCGCGCGAGTAGAGCGTGTAGAGGTAGGGCATGCAGCCGATAGCGAAGCCGGATCCAGTTGCGGACGATCGGCAATACCTTCGGATGCAGCCACGGTGTGTTGACTTCGCCGCCTTCCTTCCACAGAATTCATGATGAAGCGCGGGCTGAAGGCGCCGCTCTGTACCCACCGGACGAGGAGCTTCGGATCGGGGCACCGGACCGCTAAACCCGCCTACGTCGTGCCCGGTGTTGAACATGCCCGGACAGGCTCATCGGTGAGCCCCATGCGATGGTTCCAGCGCAAGCGTGTGCCACGACGTCGTGTTGTCGCCGACCCACGTCTGCGCGTAGCGCTGATGCCCGGCAGGCCCGGCGCGCGTGACGGTGAACACGCGCTCGTCCGGCGCGTAGCGACGGCCTGCGCCTCGATGGGTCGCCCGCGTCATCAAAAGGGCGTGCAGCGGACGCGAGCGCGCGATCGGAATCGGCGTTCCGAAGCCGTGCGATTGCGCCGTCCTCGTCCCAGATCTCGTATTCGTTGTTGTCGTTCCAGCCGACGTGATGCCGTAGTCGAGCAGCTGTCGCTGCAGCGAGCGCTGCCACCACGCGATCCCGGCCGGATGCGTGAAGTCGATGTGCGCGCCCTCCCCGTCCCAGAACTGGCCCACGCACGGCCCGCCTGTGCCCGAGTTGACTGACGAAGCGCCCGCGCATCGCTGACCTCCGCGTACGCCGGGTGATCGTCGAGCAGGCAGGGCTTGATGTTGGCGACGAGCCGGATGTCCGCCTCGCGAGAACTTCCGCACGAGCGCCTCGGATCGGGAAACTTGTTCCGATTCCAGGTGAAGACGTAGCGCCGTCTGCCGATGCTGCTGTAGCCCGAGCCGAAGTGAAAGGCACTGATCGGCACATCGTGGCGGCACCGCGGTATCGATGAAGCGCGACAGCCTCGCCTGCGCGTCGGGCGCGTCTGTAAGGCTCATCGCAGTGTTGGCATAGCCCAGGCTCCACCGCGGCCCGAAGGCCATCGGGCCGGTCGAACGCGGCGAAACTTGCGGAACGACGTCGGGAATTCCCGGACCGACGAAGAGATAGTAGTCGAGCTCGCCGTCTTCGATCTCGCAGTAGCGGTAGAAGCCGTGATAGTTGTCATGCTCGGCAGCCGAGGTCGAAAGTGGCGGTCGCGAGCGTGTCGTAGAAGAGCCCGTAGCTGATCCCACCGGCTTCGCGGACGATCAAGTACGGCCAAGGCTTGTACAGGGGATCGCTCGTCTCGCGCGTCGTAGCCCAATGCGTCGAGTGCCAGCGTGCGAAAGCCGTCGGCCGTGCTGCAGTCGAGCGGCCCGGTCTTGTCGCCCAGCCCGAAGTAGCGATCGCCGCCCGCGCGCGCCATGCGGTGCCGGACGGCGCTGCTCGTCCGGCTCCATTGATACGGCTGCGTCGAGCGGTCGACCGCGATGGGCGTGCCGTCGACATCGTGCCCACGCGAGGCCGAAGGGCCGCAGGCGCGCAAACGACGCGCAGCGCCGACGTCGTCAAGGTCGACTTCGCCGTCGCTCGTCTCGATCGAGAACGCCGGTCGCGCGAAGCCACTGACGTCGAGCCGGTCGCGTCCCTGCCATGGCACGTCGTCAGCCTCCGCGGCGATCGCCCAGGTCCGGGGCTCGCGCAATCCGCCAGGGCGGCGTGAACAGGACCCGGACCAGATCGTCGCCGAGTATGTACAGCCGGCACTGCCATCCCGACGGGAACGCGAAGCTCGCACCGTCCTCGTGGCTAGCGCTGAATGACGCTGCTCCCAGCGATTCCATCGGCGATCAGCTCGGGGCCGGGCCTTGGCACCGATTCGTGGCAATGCGGGCTCGCCGCTCGTGTGCCTGAAGACGTGGGCATCGGCCGCCGGAATTGCGACGCGCACCGTCCCCCGGCGCGATGGCCAATCTGGCCGGGCGTCTGCGACCGTCAGTGAGGCTCCCGTCGGCAACGAGCAATACAGCAAGCTTGCAGCGCGCCCAGCTGCTCGAGCTGGTCGACTTTAGCGCGTCGAACACGACGTCGCCGCTGTTCCACATCCAGCAAGACGTGCTCCGGCCGGATTCCGACGCTGACCTCTTCGCCTGCCGCGATGCCCGCGCCGCATAGCGCCAGCACGGCCGCGACTCCTGCCGCCTCACCGAGAGCGACACGGACATCGGTCGCCCCGGCGTGCACGATGCGACCGGGCAGGAAGTTCATCTGCGGCGAGCCGATGAAGCCCGCGACGAACCGGTTGGCGGGCGCGTTGTAGAGATCGAGCGGCGCGCCGACCTGCTCGATCGCGCCCCCGCGCAGCACGACGATCTTGTCGGCCATCGTCATCGCCTCGACCTGGTCGTGCGTCACGTAGATCATCGTCGTCGCCGAGCCGCTCGTGCAGCGCGCGCGATCTCGGCACGCATCTGCACGCGCAGTTCGGCGTCGAGGTTCGACAGCGGCTCGTCGAACAGGAAGATCGCGCGGCTCGCGCACGATCGCGCGGCCGATCGCCACGCGCTGGCGCTGGCCGCCGGACAGCTGCCTGTCGGCCGTCGCTCGAGCAAGCGCCTCGATGCTGCAGGAGCTTCGGCCGCGTGGCCGCGCACCTTCGCGTCGATCTCCGCGTGCGGCATGCGCGATGTTCTCGAGGCCGAACGCCAGGTTCTGGTACACCGTCATGTGCGGATACAGCGCGTAGCGACTGGAAGACCATCGCGAGCCCGCGCTGCGCCGGCCGAGCATGTCGGTGACGCGCTCGCCGTCGATCCACGAGCTCGCCCTCGGTGATCGTCCTCGAGCCCGGCAATCATGCGCAGCAGCGTCGACTTGCCGCACCCCGATGGCCCGACGAAGACGACGAACTCGCCGTCGTCGACATCGAGGTCGACACCGTGGATCACCGTGGTTGGCCCATATCGCTTGATCGACCTTCGCGCATGCGTAGCTCGGCCATGTCATCGCCTTCGCGCGTAGGGCGGGTTCACTTCGACGCCCGCCGATGCGATCGCCGGTCGTGATGTGCTTCTGCAGGAACGCGAACACGAGCGTCACCGGAAGCAAGCGTCAGCACCGTCATCGCGAGCAGATAGTGCCACTGCGTCGTCAGCTCGCCCTGGAACGCGTTGAGCGCGAGCTGCAGCGTGAAGTTCTCCGGTCTGCGACAGCACGATCGAGCGGCCACAGGAAGTCGTTCCACCGCCACATCACCGAGAAGATCGCCAGCACGGCAAGCGCGGGCGGACAGCGGCAGGACGATGCGCCAGAAGATGCGCCACTCGCTCGCGTGATCCATGCGCGCGGCGTCGATCAGCTCGTCGGGCAGCGTCAGCATGTACTGGCGCAGCAGGAACACGCCGGTCGGCGTCGCGACCGCGGGCAGATGACGCCCCATGGGCTGTTGAGCAGACCGAGCTGACGAGGCGACGAGGAAGTTCGGCACGAGGATGATCGTCGGCGGAATCATCAGCGTCGCCAGGATCAGCAGGAACGCGGTCTTCCGGCCGCCGGAAGCGGTACTTCGAGAGCGCGAAGGCGGCCATCGCGTTGAACAGCAGCGTGATCGAGCGTCGCGACCACGGTGATGAACACGCTGTTCCAGAGGAAGCGGCCGAAGTCGAACTTGCCGAAGATCTCGGTGTAGTTCTCGGTCGCGAGGTGAAATTCGCGCACCGGGCTCGCGATCGCGGATGTTGACCTTGATCTCCTGCGTCCGGCGCGCGTCGGGATCGACCATCGTCGCCTGGATGCCGATGCGCCGGAGCTCGCCAGTCTCGCGCGTCGAGCCGTCGGGCAGCTGTCACGCGATAAAGCGGCAGCGGGTCAGGCTTACCGGCGACGGTCACGTCTGTCTGGCCGTAGGGCAAGAGGCTGTGGCGGAAACTCGTTGAGCGCAGCCGCGGTCTTGAACGACGGACAGGACGAGCCACAGCGACCGGGCCGAACATGAGCACGAGGCCGAGCCAGCAGATAGCCGTACGGAAACCCAGTCGGTCCAGTCGGGCGCGACCGCGGCCGCGCGTGCGCAGACAGGAAGCGCGCGAGGCTAGCGCATCGCGACGCTCCGCGCGCTGCCCTCGACGGCGCTCGGCGTGAGATCCGCAGCTGCACGAGCGTGAGCACGAGCAGCGACACGGCGAGCACCAGCGACGCGGCGGCGGCGAGTCCCGTAGAGGTGGATCGACTCCGCGAACGCCGGTCTGGTAGATGAACTGGACGATGAACAGTCGTCGCCGAGCCGGGACCGCCGCCGGTCGAGCACGAAGATCTTCGTCGAACACCTGCACCGCGCGGATCAGCGCCAGGACGAGCACGACGAGCAGGTTCGGCATCAGGAGCGGCAGCGTGATGCGCGAGAAACGCCGCCACGGCGACGCGTGGTCCATCTGCGCGGCCTCGTACAGGTCGGCCGGAATGGCCTGCAGCCCGGCGAGCAGGATCAGCGTGTAGAAGCCCATGTGCGCCCAGATGCTGACGAACACGCTCCAGAAGAACGCCCAACGACGCATCGTTGAGCCACACGACCGGCGATGCCGCCGGCGCCGACGACGCGGCGTTGAGCACGCCCTCGCGCTGCAGGATCCACTTCCAGATCAGCGCGACGACGACCGGCGACAGCAGGACCGGGTAGAAGAACACGCCGCGGAAGAAGCCGCGGCCGAGGATCTTGCGATTCAGCACCAGCGCCGTGACCAGGCTGAACGCGACCATCAGCGCCGACCTGCAGCGAGCGCGAACCAGCGCGGTGTTGAAGACCGCGCGCCAGAACAGGTCCTTGCGGCAGGTCGACGGATCGAGAGTAGCTTCTGCACTCGAACAGCGTCGCGAGGTTCTCCAGCGCCGGTGAACGGCCGCTCGACGCGGGCAGAGCTGCGCGCCGCCGGTGAACGCGTAGTAGAAGTTGATGACGATCGGCAGGAACGTGAACGAGGCCGAGGATCAGCGAGGTTGGGCGCGACGAACACCCAGCCGATGCGCGGCACGCCGAGCGAGCGCTGCAGCGCGCGCATCGGCACCTCGAGCGCGCCCGAGGGCGGTGCCGCCGACGTCGCCGGCAGCGCGAGCAGCGGATGGCAGTCGCGACGCCACGGCCTGTCGCTGCGCAGGTGCGCCGCGCGACTCGCCGGGCGTACTTCGACGGCGGCCTTCACCTGCTCGTCGATGTCGGCGCCGATTCGCTTGAGCGCGTCGTCGAGGGACATCTCGCCGGCGATCGCCTGCCCGAGCCGTGCGGCGGTCGGATTGAAGATCGCGCGGTTGAGCTTGTAGCCCTGGATCTCGTAGGCGACCGGCGAGAGCTTCGGCACCTCGCGCGACGAACACGTCGAGCGCCGCCTTGGCTGGCGGCGAGATCGTTGTAGTCGACGCCCTTCTTCGCGACCGCCGGCGTTGCGCGGGAATGTTCTCGGTGCTGCGCCATGTACTCGGCGTAGACGGCCTCGCTCGCGAGGAAGTCGAGGAAGCGGCCGACGTCCTTCGGGATTCTTGGTGCGCTTCAAGCGCGACGAACGCGGCGCCGCCGGGAATGCCGGTGCACGCCGCCGGGCCGCACGGATTCGGCACGGCGATCCAGTCGAAGTTCTTGCCGATCTGCGTATCCATCCGGCGGATCTGCCAGCTGCCGGACAGATACATGCACGACGCGGCCGTTGGCGAACTCCTCGAACGCGTCGCGGTACGGTCGAGCCGCCGACGCCGCCCCAGACCTCCTTCGGCATCGTGCCGTCGCGGTTCCAGTCGTAGAGCTTCTTCGCCATCGCCTTGTAGCCGTCGTCGACGACCAGGTTGCCCTTGGCATCGAAGAACTTTCGCGCCCATGCTGATCGCGGCGCCGGCGAAGCGATGGCCGCTGCGGTCGAACGCCATCGCGTACGGCACCTGCGTCGCCTTGGCGACCTTGCGTGCGCGGCGTCGGCCCACTCGTCCCACGTCGCCTGCGGTCCCGGCAGCGGAACGTTCGCCTGCTCGAACAGCGTCTTGTTCACGTAACGGACCGGTGACGGTGAGCTGCGTCATCATCCCGTAGATGCCCTTGTCGCTCGGGCGTCGGGCGCATCCACGGCAGCGTCTGGCCGAAGTTGGCCTCCCAGTACTTCGGGTCCTTCACGTACGGCGTGATGTCGAGGTAGTACTTCGAAAGCCCGCCCAGATCGGTGACGCGCGCGATGTCGGGACCCTTCGCCTGCGGCGAGCTGCACCGGCAGCTGCTCGAGGATCGCCTTGTAGGGCACCTTGTCGATGACGACCTTGACGTCGGCGTTCTGCGCTTCGAATCGCTTGGCGGATCCTGCGTCACTTCGCACTGTTTGCATCGAGTAGCACGCGACGCGGATCTCTCGCGCCGGCTCGCGCCGACCGCGAGCGACAAAGAGAGGCAAAGCGCGGTCTTCGACCGGGAAAGTGTCGTCATGACGGGATCCTCCAGCGTCGCCGTGCGGACGGCGAGCTGCGGTTGTCTGAGCCGCCTAATCCTCGTCTGCTGATCCCCGGGCTTTCCCCTTCCTTCCGCTGGACCAGGTTGACCGCGAGCGCCGCCTAAGGCGGCGGGTCGGTATCCGCGTGCGACCGTGAGTTCGCTTGCCGGTGCGGCATGCTCGAGCACCCAACGCTCGCCACTCCCGCGACGAGTGGCTGCCGCGCGAGGTGCGATCTTCGCGGCGTGCGGAAACTTCTCGTTTTTCGCCGCGGCCTCTCGCGGTGTGCCGCGCAGCGGACACGCGGTCGGGCGTGCGTTTACAAGCGCATGATTGCCCAGCTATTGGTGCCTGAGCAACAACCTGAGGGAAAAATGGCTCATCGGTTCCGGCATCGGTTCAGCGATCGTTCGACATCTGGCGTCGTCGGCCGAAGCCGCGAAAAACTGCGCGTGCACCTTCTGCCGCCTCCATGAGGTGCGATGACGCCTTCCGGCGTCGGCTCAGGTTCATCGCCCTGGCGATCCTCGGCTCGTGGTACTCGCCGCCGGTCCTTTGTTGCAACCGGTCGATCGTCTCGTCATTGCGCCTGGGTCGTGGGAATGTTCCGGCACCGGTGGATGCTGATTCGGCCATCTCGCCGCGGGGCGCCAGTGGCTGGGCGGCGGATCTGTCGAACTCCTCCAGCTCGCGTCCGGGCGTCCATCGGCTCGAACACGCGGTTGACCAGCCGGATGATGTGCTTCGGCTGGGTGGACGGGCGGTCGGCGATGGTGGCGAGGGGCGGCGGTGGCGTTGCCGGAGGTTCATGCCAAACAATATATATGCCTGGGCAACGTGTCGCGCGCGGAGGACCACCTTCCGCCCGGTCCGCGCGACTAGGTCGTCGGCCAGGCGTTGCGCGCTGGCTCGGTGACGCCGCGCCCCGCGCCGGGAGGCGAGTTTTGAAGCTAGGCGATGGGCGTCGTTCATCGGTGCCTAGTCCGCTCGGAATGGGTGGGGCGGGCGCTGCCGCGACGTGCTCGGTTGGGTCGAATGCATTGCCTGGACGAGGTTGTCCATCACGCACGGGTCTGGGCTTCGATCCCCGCTGGCAGCGCGGCCTTTGTGTCGTTGGGATCGGTTGGCATCTGTCCTCAGGAAGAGCCATCGTCGACTGACGTGGCTGCGGCGACCGGGTTTGGGCGCGCCGAAATATCAGGAAGCGAAGTCGCTCACGTTCACCTCGGCGACGGTTGTGGAAAGAGCGGTCGAAAACGTGTTGCGGAATGTGGGGCTGTGTCGCAGCTCCGTCGTTTGCGTCCAGCGCGGCGGCGTGCGCGCCTGTTTGCGTTCATCACCGTCGTGGCGACACCGGGCGATCGCCAGTGAAGGCATTCGGCGAAGCCCAGCGGCTTGCGTCTCCGGCGGTCGTGCCTCTCTCTTGTGGAACGGCGAGATGTTTCGCAATGTCCACCCCGTCCTCGAACCTCCGCGACCGGGCGCCGCGATGCCTTCGGTCGGCGACTTCCTTTGCGGCGGCGAGCGGCAGTGTGCCGCAGGCGACCGCTGCCGACCGGTCGAATCCCGACTCATCGTCGTGGTCACGCGCGAAACGGCCCGCGACCGGACTGCGCGCGACGTGGCTCGGGCACACTCCGACGGTGCTGATCGAAATCGACGGCCTTCGCGTGCTTGACCGATCCGGTGTGGGGACCGCGCGCATCGCCGTCTCACGGCTCGTCGGCCCGAAGCGCTTCCAGCCCGTGCCCGTTCCGCTGCGCGCGTATTGCCGCGCATCGACTGCCGTGATCGTTGTCGCACGATCACTACGATCCATCTCGACTACCCGACCATCCGCGAGCTCGCGCAGCTCGACGTGCCGTTCGTGACATCGCTCGGCGTCGGCGCGCACCTCGAAGCGTGGGGCGTCAGCCCGAGCGCATCGTCGAGCTCGACTGGTGGGAGTCGCACACGCTGCCGGGCAGCCGAGGTCTGCCGTGACCGCCGCGCCCTGCGCAGCACTTTTCCGGTCGCGGCCTCAAGGACCGCAATGCGACGCTGTGGTCGTCGCTCGTCATCCGTTCGCACGGCGATCACGCCGTGTTCTTCAGCGGCGACACCGGGCTCACCACCGAGAGTACGCAGGCGATTCGCGAACGCTCTGGACCCTTCGATCTCGTGATGCTCGAGGTCGGCGCCTTCCACTCCAGCGTGGGGCGACATTCACCTCGGCCCCGAGAATGCTCTCAGGCCTTCGCGCTGCTCGGCGGCGGTCCATTTCTGCCGGTGCATTGGGGCACGTTCAGTCTGGCGATGCGCTGGGGACCAGCCTGCGGATGCTGCTGGAACGCGGCGCCAGGCCGGCGTGCAGCTGCTGATGCCTCGGCTGGGCGGAGCGATCGAGCCCGCATGGCGCGCGGGTCGAACCGTGGTGGCGCGGCATCGATGCGGTAGGGGCACCGGCAAGTTCAGGCGCGAGGCCCCGACTTTGCCCACGACCGTTCCTGGCCGCTGGTTAGTCTTCCCTCGGTCGGGGGGCCTTCGAAGGTCGTCCCGTAGCCGAAGGGGTCGCTATTCCCTGCCGCGATATCGGCGGCGAACGCCGTCTTCTGTTGAGGGGGCGATCCACACTGCCATTTCCGTGCGGGCTGAGCGATGTTGATCTGAGCGTCACCGCCGGCGGACGTCGGCGCCGGTCTCCGGCCGTACGAACACGTGATCGTATGGTTGCGATGGCGGTAGACCAATGCGGCGACCGCGTGCCGTCGAGGCTGATCCGCGCGCCTTCAGCAGATAACGTTTTTCGGCAGGTCTTCACCGGCGGGGCAAAGTCGAGCCGCGCCGAAACCGGAAGCTGCCGTGTGCCGATCGAGGACACGGCGGCGACGCGTTGACCGGTGAGCGGCGCGCGGACGTGATTGGCCACGACCTGCCGGGACAGGGCGTCGTGTCGTTCCGTTGGAGCACTTCGTCGGCGACGAAAATTGCCAGCGCGCGGCAGCCGCTCACGGCAGCGCCCAGACCCGCAGTGCCGTCCGCGAACGGGTGCCGCAGTCACGCCGGTGCCGCCAGGCGTTTGGCGCCTTCGGCGCCGTGTGGTACGGCACTTCTTCGCGTATGCGCCGAGATCGAGCAGCGCGGGCGCTGCTGCGGCCACATACCTCGCGGCGTGCCGCTCGACGTCCGCGGCGCCACCGCGTCGGGCTCGCGTCGCAGGCCGCGGCCATGCGCTTTGATCGTCGTCGCAATTCATCGCGAGCCTCCGGCGGCGGTTTCGCCGACGCTGCGCAGGCGGCGAATGCGCGAGCAACGCCCCGCCCGGGCGGGCCTCGTTATGACGGTTCCTATCGGGTTGTCGGCGATGCCACGATCTCGTCTTTTTGAGCTCCTCCAGCTCGCGCGGGATCAGCTCCCGAAAGGTGAGCGGCAGCGCCGCGACGGCCTCGGCGAGCGCCAGCGCCTCGGCGCTCGATTGCGTGCTCGGCGATCTCGCCGGCGCGAGAGCTCCAGGCGTCGGTCGTCGACGATGGTCACTTCGGCAGGACGGTGCGCGCAGTCCGAAACGCGTTGCGCACGACCGCCGTTCGCCATGCGCGTTGTTTGCCCGATCCGTCAGTAACGCAACCCGCGCGCGTCTCCCTGCACCACGTCCTCGCATCCTGCGCATGCGTCGGCCAGCGGGCATGTGTTGTGCGCGGCATCGGATGCGGCAGCACATTTCGGCAAACGCGTGTTGCTGGCGGGTTCCCCGCGAAGCGCTCCTTCGAATGCCGATACCGCGCTGATTTTCTTCCCGCGGGGGTATCCTGGGGGTCATCGCGGTCTTGACGGGACGACGCCTGCGAATGCGGGGCGCCGCCGCCCTCTTCCCGACAAGGGCTGCGACTTGCAACGATCTGCGCCGCCCTGGCGCTTGCTGCCTCGCCTTGCTCTCCTCGGGTCCTCGCTGCGCCGAAGGTGTACGTGGGCAACTTCAAGGACAACGCGTCAGTGTCATCGGTTCGGACAGCAAGGCCGTCGTCGCGACGGTTCCCGTCGGGCGGGCTGCATGGGCGTCAGCCGCGGTGGCCGCCGGGTTTCAGTGACTGCGGTGGCCTCGTCTGGCGGCGAGCGTGATGTTTGGCGTCGATCGTGTCGACTGCACGATCGACGTCGGCAAGTCGCCTCATGGCGTTGCCCTGACGCCGGAGGAAAAACGCTTGTCGTCGTTGTACGGCGACGATCGGCTGGCGCTCGTCGTTACGGCGTCGCTCACCGTCCCTTCGACCATACTCGTGCCGAAGCCCCGCGATCTCGATCACCCCGACGGGAAGCTCGCTACGTCATCGCAGAGCCGCAATTCGCCCTGGTGATCGTCGATCTGCTTCGTGATCCGTTGCGGGTACGGTCCCTCTCGACAAGCCCCGCGCGACCTCATTCGGCGCCGGCGGCTAGGCGCTCTACTTCACGCGAGCGGGCGTGAACACGATCGCCGTGCTCGATCCTGCCAGCGACAAGATGTAGCGGAGGTTCCGCTGGTGCGTCTCCATCTTTCCAACGTGTTCAGCGGCGCCTTTGGCACGGCCGTCGTTCGAGGCCCCGGCGAGCTTCTCCTCTTCGATCCGGCGACGAACGCGCCGGTAAGCATCGCGGTCGACCATCAACCCCACTGGATGGCATCCTGGACGGCGGTCCGTGTGGGTCACAACAGGGGTTTAACTCTTGTCACGGTCGTGGACATCAGTCGGCCAGACCACGACGGTCGCTGTCGGAAACACGAAGGTCGTCGTCAGTCCGCCGCCGCTCGCGTGGGCATCTCAATTTCTGTTCGACCCATCGGAGCTGATCGTGGCGCCCTCGACGCCGGTCACCTGGATCAACAACGATGGCGCGCCATTCGCTTCGGACGGGAACCCGGCCGGACCTCGCGCGCCGGTTCTCGCGTGTGTTCGACCGTCCGGGAACGTTCGAATATGCTCACCTCGATCTCCACTACAGGTTGCGTCAGATCGGCTGGTCTTTGCGGCGGCGAGGTTTCGATGCGGTGGTCATCGCCGGCGATCATATCGATGCGTTCTCGCCGGTTCCCAGCGAGGTTCAGATCGCGGCGCTCTCTCGCCAGCTTTGCTGCGGTGGCGCAAAAGAGTCGCCTGCTCGTGTGCTCCGGCAATCACGATCTCAATGCGTGGGATGACAAGGGCGAGAAGACGGCGAACTGGCTTGCCCCGGTCCGCAGCGCTGCTCTCGCCGTGGATGGCGATACCGTCGGCATCGGCGACACGCTGTTCACCGTCTGCCCTTGGTGGGACGGGCCATATACCCGGGCCGGCATCGAGCAGATGCTGGAAACCGCGTCGCGGCAGCGCAGCGGTCGCTGGGTCGTGGGTGTATCACGCACCGCCCAAGGGTCTCCTGAGCTGGACCGGCAAGCGCCACTACGGCGATGCCGTGCTGCCGGAACTGGATCAGCGGTATTCGCCCGACTGCGGTCCTGTGCGGGCACATTCACGAGGCACCCTTCAAGACCGGCGGGTCCGTGGGTCGACCGCATCGGCGACACCTGGCTGTTCAATGCCGGTCGCCAGATCGGCGACGATCCCGGCCCGAATCGAGATCGATTTCACGCAGCAGGCAGCGCGCTGGATCTCGCTCGCCGGAATCGAAGAAAAAGCCCTTCAATAATCCGGCACGTCGCTGCGTTCGGAACCGGCTTGATCGCGCTGGGTTGCATCGCGATCAGGTTCCCCAGGACCTGGTCCATCAGTGCCGAGG
>ERZ1370068.10999-contig-9650_pt1 | contig 21325 bp, 31 predicted proteins | sample MGYA00561227_ERZ1370068 | MGnify/ENA primary metagenome ERZ1370068 (study PRJEB38410, sample SAMEA6850437) | metagenome | study: Metagenomic assessment of the ecological functions of the soil: analysis of the soil microbiota associated with the... | reverse complement strand
GTAGTACTTCGTTCAGTTACGTATTGCTAGCCTGCCCGGCGGCCACATCGAGCCGGGCGAGACGGCGAGGGCGGCGGCCGTGCGCGAGGTGCGCGAGGAGACGGGCGTGCGAGGCTGAGCTTGCGGGCCTCGTCGACGTCCACGACGTCATCGTGCGCGGCGGCGACGGGGCCCTCGTCGCCCACTACCTCATCGCCGTGTTCTGTGGCCGGTGGCTGGCGGGCGAGCCCACGCCCGGCGGCGACGAGATCGCGGCCCAGGTTCGTGCCCATCGAGGATATCGACGACGCCGAGCCGCTACCGGCTCACCGACGGGGCGGCCGCGTTCATCCATCGCGCCCGGGCGCAGCTGCAGGCGCGCCAAACGTGGACGACGACGGGCCGCCTCAATAGAGCTGGGCACCGAAGTTGCGGGCCGGGTCCATGTCGGCGGTCAGGCGGCTGAGCGGGGCGGCCGCCGCGCCGCCCGGCGCGCGGCAGACAGGCGCCGGAGCCCGGCTTGGCGGCGAGCTTGCCGTCGCGCGACGATCGACCTCGCCGCGGCGCAGCACCGTCTACGGGCCAGCCGGTGATCGGTGCGCCCGGCGTAGGGCGTATAGCCGGCGCGGTCGTGCAGCATGCCGTCGGCGAGCGTCACCTTGCGCTTGGGGTCCCAGATCGCGATGTCGGCGTCGGCGCCGATGGCGATCGAGCCCTTGCGCGGGTGCAGGTTGTAGATCTTGGCCGGCGCCGTGGCCGTCAGCTCGACGAACTTCGCAGGCCGAGCCGTCCCTTCGACACCATGGCGTCGAACAGCACCGGCAGCCGCGCCTCGATGCCGGGCATGCCGTTGGCGATCTGCTTGAAGTGCGCGTTGGGGCCGGCCGACAGCTTGCCGGTCTTGTCGAAGGCATAGGGCGCGTGATCGGACGAGATCGACCTGCAGGTCGCCGAGCGCCAGCGCCCTGCCAGATCGCCTCCTGGTCGGCCTCGGCGCGCGGCGGCGGCGAGCACATCCACTTGGCGCCCTCGAGGCCGGGCTTGTCCAGGTCCTTGGCCGTCATGAACAGGTACTGCGGGCAGGTCTCGGCGAACACCTTCAGGCCGCGCCGCGCGCTCGCGCGGATCACCGCGACGCCCTCGGCGGTCGAGACGTGGAAGATCATGATCGGCTGGTCGATCAAGCTCGGCGAAGGCGATCAGCCGGTTGAAGGCCTCGGCCTCGCAGCCGCGCGGGTGGCTGATGGTGTGGATACTTGGGCGCCGTGTAGCCCTTCTCGACGAGCCGCTTGCCCATCCACGAGATCATGCCGTGGTTCTCGGCGTGCACGCACACCAGCGCCTTGGTCTGGCGCGCGGCCAGCAGGATATCGAGCAGCTTCTCGTCGCCCGACCTTGAGCAGGTCGTAGGTCATGAACACCTTGAGCGTGGAGTGGCCCTGCGCCACCAGCGCCGGCACGTGCTCCTTCAGCGTGACCTCGGTCGGGTCGGCGAGGATCATGTGGAAGGTGTAGTCGATCACCGCGCCCTTCTTGGCGAGCGCCATGTAGTCGCCGACCACGGTCATCAGGTTCATGCCGCGGTGCTGGGCGGCAAAGCAGATGACGCGTGGTGGTGCCGCCGAACGCGCGCCGACACGGTGGCGCTCTCGAAGGTGTCGGCGTTGACGATGCCGGCGGCCGAGAGCTGCTCGATGTGGCGTGCGCGTCGATGCCGCCCGGCAGCACCAGCCGGCCCTTGGCGTCGATCTCGCTGGTGCCGGCGGGCAGGCTGCGGCCGATGGCGGCGATGACGCCGTCCTTGATGCCGATGTCGGCGTCGAACTCGTCGACGGCCGGTCCCGACCCGGCCTGCGCGGATCACGCAATCGAATGCGGCTTGTGGCATCTGACGTACCTCTTGCTGGCTGGCCCTCGGCTTTGCGCTGGACGACGCGCTGCGCGCCCGGCAAGAATGGCGGCAAATCGAGGAGGATGCCAGCATGGCTTCGCGCCCCCGCCGCCGCATTCTGGTGGTGAACCCCAACTCCAACGAGGTCGTGACCAAGGGCCTCGCCGATGCGCTGGCGCCCATCGCCTTCGCGGACGGGCCGGAAATCGACTGCCGTCACGCTCGAAGGAGGGCCCCTACGGCATCGAGACGCAGGAGCACGTCGAGAGCGTCACCTTGCCGCTGCGGCGGCTGGTGGCGGGAGCAACGAGGTCGATGCCTTCGTCATCGCCTGCTACTCCGATCCCGGCCTCGCACGTCTGCCGCGGAGGCCACGTCGCGGCCGGTGTTCGGCATCAACGAGGCCGGCGTGCTGACCGCGCTGGCGCGGGCCGAGCGCTTCGGCGTCATCGCCATCGGCCAGCGCTCGATCCGCCGGCACGTGCGCTACATGCGCCAGATGGGGCTGCTCGAGCCGCTTCGCCGGCGAGCGCCCGCTCAACATGAGCGTCGCCGAGACGGCCTCGGGCGAGAGCACGCTCGGCGCGCATGATCGAGGTCGGCAAGGAGCTGCGCGACGAGGACAGCGCCGACGTCATCGTCATGGGCTGCGCCGGCATGGCCCGCCACCGCCAGCCGCTGGAGGCGGCGCTCGGCGTGCCCGTCATCGACCCGACCCAGGCCGCCGTCGCCATGGCCATCGGCGCCGTGCAGTTTCGCGGCTGGGCTGAAACGGCCGCGTCGTGCTCAGGCCGCCTGCGGATCGCCGCACCGGATGCCTGCGGGCGCGGCTCTGCGATCGCCCTTGCGCCCTGCGGTGCCGACCTGCATTTGGGACGCCGGAGTGGCGCGTCGCGACGCTCCCATTGGAGATCTGTTTGTGAGCACGCGCGCGCGAATGCTCACGCCGGCGTCACGCAGCCCTTTCCGGCCGGAGCATTGTGTGTCAACAAGAGCGATCCGCGCACCTGCGTGACGCGTGCGATCCCGCACGTCGCGGTGATGATCGGCGACAGCTCGTCGCGGTCTGCGGACCGAATTGAGGCGATCGGCTTTATCGTCGTGCGTCGGCGCGTGTGCGCTGCCTCAACGGCCCGGCGGCCTCACAAGCAGGCGGCTCCGAATTTCGGTCGTCGGCCAGACCGCAGTTCCGCTCTCACGAGTCGACGAGGTGCGCGACTGCGCGATCTGACATCGTGGTAGCGCTATGGCGCCGCCGCGTCCCGCGGCATGGGCCAAGCCGTAGCGCGCGGCGCGCCCCACCGCGTAGGTGATCTCATCGGTCGGTCCTGCCGCAAACGAGCGTCATGCCCGCGCAGGCGGCTTCCGCGCAAGTCGAGATCTGCGCCATAGTTTGGGGCGCTTGGATCTTGCCTTCTGCGGAGATGACGTGTTGGTCGTCATGTCGAAGACCTCTTGATCACCCGGATGCTGCGTATGATGCACTCGGGCGCGAGCATGTCGCGCTGCGGGCTGCGTAGGCGTTGCCGCGGAGGCGGCTCCGACGAAACGCAGCGCGCGAGCCAGTCTCACTTGGGGCAGATGTAGCCGGCGCCGCTCGGGTTCTTGAAGCAGCCGACCGACTCGGGCAGGCAGCAGCTTCGGCAGATAGAGCACGACGTCGGGGAACAGCACCGTGAAGGCGATGGTGACGAGGAACACCACATAGATCGGCAGCGACGCGAACATCGCCGCGCGTGAAGGCGACGCCGACGAATTTCGACGCCACCAGCAGCGACAGCCCGTAAGGCGGCGTGATCAGCCCGAACACCAGCGTGGTGATCAGCACCACGCCCATGTGCAGCGGGTTGATGTTGCCGAGCTCGTTGAGCTTGATGACGATCGGCATGAAGATGATGATCGCCGGCACCGCGTCCATGAAGTCGCCGATGACGATGAACAGCAGCACCAGCAGCAGCATGATGATGCGGCCGTCGTGGCCGGCGAACAGCTCGATCCAGCCCGACGACGATATCGGGCCCGCGCAGATAGGCCAGCATCCAGCCGAAGGCGGACGCGGCGGCGACCAGCGCGAGCGGGATGGAATAGAGCAGGCCCGTATAGACGAAGTCGCGCGGCAGATTGCGGATGTGGCCGCGAGCCAGCAGCGGCACCAGCACCAGCAGGATATAGACCGATGCGACCATCCCGGCCTCGGTCGGCGTGAACCATCCGGTCAGGATGCCGCCCATGATGATCAGCGGGATCATCAGCGGCAGCAGCGGAGGCGCGGGCGGCGTCGGCGAATTCGCACAGCGTGGCGCGCGGCTTCCTGATGCCGACCGGGCCGAAGAAGTGCGAATAGATCATCAGCCCGATGCCGATCAGCACGCCCGGCACGATGCCGGCCAGGAACAGCCCGCCGATCGAGACGTTGCCGGTCGCGCCGTAGACCACCGCCATGATGCTCGGCGGAATGAGGTTCGCCATGGTGGAGGCGCAGGCGATCAGCGCCGCCGTGAAGGCGCGGTCGTAGCCCTCCTTGGTCATCTCCGGCGCGACGGTGCGGCTCAGCACCGCGACGTCCGCCGTGGACGAGCCGGAAATGCCGGCGAAGAACATGCTGAACAGGGTGACGACCTGCGCCAGGCCGCCGCGCAGATGCCCGACCATGGTCTGCGCCAGCCGGATCATGCGGTTGGTGACGTCGGCCGACGTCATCAGCTCGCCGACCAGCAGGAAGAACGGCACCGCCAGCAGGATCTCGAGATCGATGCCGTGGAACATCTGTCCGATCATCGACTGCATGCTGATCGGCGTGAGCGCGCATGCGACCAGCACGCCGGCCATCAGCGCGAAGGCGACCGGCACGCCCATATAGCCGAAGCCCAGGAACAGGGCGGTCATGAGCAGGAGGATCGCGCCGTTGCTCATTTCACGATCCCCGCGAAATCGTCCGCGTCTTCCGGGCCCTCGAAGCCGTGGCGCCAGCCATTGACGATCTGCTCGACGCAGAACAGCACGATCAGCGCGCCGGCGATCGGCACGCTCGCCGTGTAGGTCGCGAGCGGGATCAGCGACGGCGCGCGGAAGCTGCCCATGTCGTTCAGGAAATTCTGGATGCCGAACACCAGCATCGCCAGGCCGACCAGCAGGACGATCAAGCCGGTTGAACGATCTCCATGAAGCGTGCGCTTGGGCCCGCTCATGCGCTTGGTGATCTCGACCAGGTTGAGATGGTCGATGCGGCGCGTCGCGGCCGCCATGCCGATGAACACGCCCCAGGCGAAGAAGCCCGTGGTGACGAGCTGCAGCCACAGCCAGGGACGCCGAGCTCGCGGGTCACGACATCGCAGGAACACCGAAAGCGTGAATCCGGCGATCGGATATGCCGCACAGCACCATCAGGAAGTGCTCGAGCGGGTCCAGCGCCTTCCATTTCAGATGGCGATGGCGCGTCGATGACCAGCGAAAGTTTCAAGGCTGCTCCGCTCCCGGTCACGCAAGCGACGGGCGGCGGCGCTCCGCGCCACCGCCCGCGACGACTCGCTAGGCTCGATTATTTTACGTTGCGGACCAGCTCGAGGATCTTCACCGCGTGCGGCCAAGCTCCTTGGCGAGCTGATCCTGGATCGGCGGCCGCGGCCTTCATGAAGCCGGACTTGTCGACGCCTTCGACCACCTTGACGCCCATCGTCTTGAGCTTCTCGGCCGAGTCCGCCTCGAGCTTGCAGCGCCCAGCGCCGGCTCGTTCTTGGCGACCTCGTCGGCCGCCGCCTGCACCCACTGCTTCTCCTGATCGCTGCAGGCTGTTCCAGGTCTTGTCGCTGACCCAGATGCAGTTGTTGTTGGCCTCGTGCTCGGTGATCGAGAGGATCGGCGCCACCTCGTAGTGCTTGTTGGCGAGGTAGACGTTGATGCCGTTCTCGGCCGCGTTGACGACGCCGGTCTGCAGCGAGGTGTAGACCTCGCCGAACGGCATGTGCACGGTCTGCGTGCCATAGGCCGGGAAGTGCGTGTCCTCGGTCTTGGTCGCCTGCACGCGGATCTTCTGGCCCTTGATGTCGTCGACCGACTTGATCTCCTTCTTGCGAGTACATGTTGCGCATGCCCATGGTGAGCAGGCCGAGCACCTGCGCGCCCTGCACCGAGTCCTTGACCATGTCGCGGAACGCCTTCGACACGCCGGGATCGGCGAGCGTCTTGGCCAGATGCTCCTGGTCGCGGAAGATGAAGTGCAGCGAGAACACGCCGGCCTGCGGCGCCAGCGTCGAGGCGTTGGCGGTCGAGGTGATGACGAAGTCGATATCGCCGGTGCGCATCTTCTGCAGCATCACCGGCTCCTGGCCGAGCTGCGCGCCGGGGAACTGGTCGATGCTCAGCTTGCCGCCGCTCAGCTCCTTGAGCTTGGCGTCGAAGATGTCGGCGGCGATGCCATAGGCCGTCGTTCGCGGCTGGTCGTAGGCGAAGGTGAACTTGCGCTGCGCTACTCGCCTGGTCGGCGCTTCGCGAGCAGCAGTAAGACAGCCGTCAGCATGCCGCCGAGCCGGAATAGGCGGATCGATCGCATTGGTGTTCCTCCCGAGTATTTCTGAGACATAGTTCTATTGTGGAGGATCGTCGCAAGCTATCGCGCGGGTGTCAACCGGGATCGCCGTGATGCGCGGTCAGCCTAAGTCTAGGGTTTGCTGCGTTTTGCGCGCCACTCGGCGTAGGTGATGCGCTTGAGCTCGAACATGTCGCGCTGGCGCGCGTAGGCGTTGCCGCACTAGGCGGCCGACCGGGGCGCAGGGCCGCGAAGTCGACGTTGAGGGTGGCGGGGTCGACGATGCCCTCGCGCACGTGCACGCCCAGCACCTCGCCGATCAGCAGCTCGCGCTGCGGGCCGAACGCCAGCCCGACGGTGCGCCGGCACTCGAAGGCGGCAGGCGCGTCGGCAAGCGAGGCGGCTTCACCAGCGTCGAAGCCGCGAGCTGCAGGCCGGCAGCCACCGGCTCGCTCTCGCCGGGCGGGAAGTCGATGGACGTGAGGGTTCATGGCCTCGGCGATCGCCTCGTCGACCAGGTTGACGACGAACTCACCGGTGACATGGATGTTGCGCGTCGTGTCCTTGGGCGATCCGTCCGGGTTGTGCTGCAAGCCCAGCACGATCAGCGCCGGGTTCTCGGAGAACACATTGAAGAACGAGAACGGCGCGGCGTTGACCACGCCGTCGGGCGACAGCGTCGTCACCAGCGCGATCGGGCGCGGCACGACGAGGCCGCAGAGCAGCTTGTAGCGCTGGCGCGGCTCGAGATCGGCGAAGCTCAGGCTGAGGTCGGGCATTAGGCCTCCGGTGGCAGCACCACGCCGACCTGCGACGGTGATGCGGCCGTAGTGCTCGATGCGGCGATGGCGCGCGAAGTCGAAGATCGTCTCCTTGCCGAAGCGGGTGGCATCGAGATCGCAAGTCGTGCGACCACCAGCTCGTCGTCCTCGGTCTGCGCGTCTCGGCGACGATCTCGCCGTCGGGATTGACGATGACGCTGCCGCCGAACATGCGGATGGCCGTCCTCGACGCCGGCCTTGGCGACCGCCACCACCCAGGTCGAGTTCTGATAGGCGCCGGCCTGCAGCGAGAGCTTGTGGTGGAAGATGCGCTTCTGCGGGCCCTCCTCGCTCTTCTGCGAGTTGACCGAGGGCGTGTTGAAGCCGAGCACGATCATCTCGACGCCCTGCAGGCCCATCACGCGATAGGCCTCGGGCCAGCGCCGGTCGTTGCAGATGCACATGCCGAAGATGCCGCCCATGCATGCGCCACACCGGAAAGCCGAGGTCGCCCGGCTCGAAATAGCGCTTCTCCAGGTGCTGGAAGCGTGCGCTGCGGGTCGAACTCGGCGTGGCCGGGCAGGTGCACCTTGCGGTACTTGCCGACGATGCGCGCCGTCGCGGTCGACCAGGATCGACGTGTTGAAGTGGTGCCCGTCCGGGCGTCAGCTCGGCATAGCCGAGACTCATGCCCATGCCGTGCTTGCGCGGCCCGCTCGAACAGCGGCCGCGTCGCGGCGTTCGGCATCTCGCGCTCGAACCAGAAGTCGGCCTCGGCCGCGGTCCGTCGTGATACCAGCGCGGGAAGAAGGTGGTCAGCGCCAGCTCGGGATAGACGATAAAGTCGGCGCCCTGCGCTCTGGCCTGGTCCATCAGGTCGAGCATGCGCGCCACCACGGCCTGGCGCGTGTCGGCCTTCTGGATGGCGCCGAGCTGGGCGGCGGCGACGGTGACGATGCGGGGCATGGAGCGCTCCTCCTTCTCAATGCGCGGCGACGCGGCGCTCGAGCCGGCTGACCAGCCGCACCAGGGGCCACAGGATGACAACATAGATCGATGCGCGCGAGCACGACAGGGCTCGAGTTGAAGGTGAGCGAGCGCGCCATGTCGGCGGAGTAGAGCAGCTCGGGGAACGAGACGACGCTGGCAATCGAGGTGAGCTTCACCACCTCGACGGTGTTGGAGACGAGATCGGGCAGCACGTTGCGCACCGCCTGCGGCAGGACCACGTAGGCTGAGCGTCTGCGAAGGCCGCTCAAGCCGGTGGAGCGCGCGCGCCTCCCATTGGCCGCGGCCGACGCTCTCGATGCCGGCGCGGTAGATCTCGCCGTAGTAGCTCGACGTGTTGCAGAAGAAGGCGAGGCAGACGGCGACCGTGGGCGATGAGGTTGATGCCGGCGAACGGCAGGCCGGAATAGACGCAGGATCAGCAGCACCAGCGGCGGGGCGGCGCGGAAGAGATCGACCAGCGCGATCGTGGCCCAGCACCACGGCGCGCGCGCGCGACAGCGACAGCAGCGCCACCAGCAGGCCGCCGGCAAGCCCGAGCGGAATGACCAGCGCGCACAGAGTAGGCGGTCGTGCCGAGACCGCTGCAGCACGCAGCGGCCAGACCTCGCGCCATGATCTCGAAATTGAGGAACTGGTCGAGGATCGTGTCCATCAGGCCCTCCGCCAGGCAGAAGCGCGTCTCGATCCAGCGGCCGAGCGCGACGACGGGAACGAACAGCACGATGTAGGCGATCGCGCCCATCATCAGCGGCGTGGCATTGCCGGTGAAGGACTGCGCGGTGGTGGCCTGGTTGAGGATCTCGCCGACGCCGATCACGGTGCCGAGCGCGGTGTTCTTGGTGATGGCGATGGTGCGGTTGGTGAGCGGCGGCACGGTGAGGCGGATGGCCTGCGGCAGCACGACGTAGGCCGAGCGTGCTCGGAGAAGCGTGAGGCCGGTGGAGCGCGCCGCCTCCCACTGGCCCTTGGGCGTGGAGGTGATGCCGGCCCAGAAGATCTCCTCGGCGAAGGCCGCGAGCACGAACGACAGCACCAGCCACAGCACCGACGAAGCTCGGCAGGCTGATGCCGATGCTCGGGAAGCCGAAATAGATGAGCAGGATGGCACCAGCGGCGGCAGCGCGCGGAACACGTCGACGAACACGACGATCAGCGCGTTGACGGCGATCAGCCTGTAGGCGCGCAGGCTGCGCGAGCGCGAGGCCGAGCGCCAGGCCGGTGACGACCACGCGCAGCGGCGATCTCGACCGTCACCACCACGCCCTTGAGGATGTCGGGCCAGGTACTGCGCGATCATCGCCGGCTTGAAGAACGTCTCGACGAAGCGCTCCCAGGCGGTCATGGCATCACCGCAGCAGCTCGGCGACGAACGACGCGCGTGCGGCCCTCGCGCGGCGCGCCGAGAATGGCCGACGGCGGGCCTTCCTCGACGATCTGGCCCTGGTCCATGAAGATGATGCGGTCGGCGGCGTCGCGCGCAAAGCGCAGCTCGTGGCTGACCACCAGCATGGTCATGCCGTGCGCCTTCGAGCTCGCGCATGACGGCCAGCACCGAGCCGACCAGCTCGGGATCGAGCGCGGAGGTCGGCTCGTCGAACAGCACGATCCTGCGGCCCGAGCGCCAGCGCGCGCGCGATGGCGACGCGCTGCTGCTGGCCGCCGGACAGCTCGCTCGGATAGGCTCGCCGCCTTGTCCGGCGAGCCCGACCTCGGCCAGCGCGCGGCGGCCGATGCTCGTCGGCCTCCTCGCGCGGCTTGCTCGAGCACCTTGCGCAGCGCCAGCGTGACGTTGTCCGAGCGCCGTCATGTGCGGATAGAGGTTGAAGGACTGGAACACCATGCCCATCGAGCGGCGCAGCGCATTGAGCTCGGTCGCCCGCGATGTCACCTCGATGCCGTCGAAATGCACGCTGCCCGCCGCTCGGCTCCTCCAGCCGGTTGATGCATCGCAGCAGCGTGCTCTTGCCCGAGCCCGAGGGGCCGATGATGAAGACGAGCTCGCGCTCGCTAGACGGCAGAGATCGATGCCGCTTGAGAACCTCGGTGGCGCCGAAGCTCTTCCTGAGACCGGCAATGGTGAGGATCGCCATACGCTCAGCGCCACCCGGTTCATCGCGTGAGGCGGGGCGCCCTGTCAGCCGCACGTTGGCTCGCGCGGCGTCGGGTCGTAGCCCGGCATGCCCGGCACGCCCGTGCCCGGGAAGATCGTCACCGCCGCGGAGCCGGGCGCCGGCTAGTGCCGAACCACTTCTCGTGCATGCGCCGCGATGGTCCCGTCGCTTCTTCATGCATTCGATCGGCGTTCTCGATCTGGCCGAGCAGCTCCTTGGAGTCCTTGCGCAGGGCCGCCGCCCACACCAGGCCGGTCGAGTGCAGGTAGGAGAGCTGCAGCTGCGGCTGCTGCTTGACCGCGTATTGCGATGACCGTGTTGCCGGCGACGTTGGCGTAGGCGCGCCCGGCCATCACCGCCTGCACGGCGTCGGTCTGCGTGCCGAAGCTTTCCACCGTCCAGCCGATCTCGGCCTCGAGCTCGCGCGCCCAGCTGTCGTAGGCCGAGCCCTTGTTGACCGAGACCACCTTGCCCTTGAGCTGCTTGAGGTCGGTGACGGCCGGCTCGCCCTTCTTGGTCAGGAACTGGTAGTCGGTGTTGAGATAGCCTTCGGTGAAGAGATAGTTGTCCGCCCGCTCCTTGGTGACGGTGACGGGGGCCGCCACGAAATCGATGGTGCCGGCCTGCAGCGAGGGCAGGATGCCCGGAGAACTGCGTGGCCGTGATCTCCACCGGCCGCTTCAGGCGCTTGCCGATCTCGTTGGCGAGGTCGACGTTGAAGCCCTGGATGCCGCCCTCGAGGCGCGGCATGGCGTGCGGCGCAAACGTGCCGTCGACGGCGGTCTTGAGCGGCTGCTGGGCGACGGCGAGCCCTGGCGCGAGGGCGACGGCAAACGCCGCCGCAGCGAAAACACGTCCCCGTAGCATGGACATTCCCTCCCGTAGCCTGGCCGGTCGCCATGACATGGCGCGCAATCCTAAAGTCCCCGCGCGCAGCCTGCCAATGCTATTTGCAGGGCAGGCGAGGAGCGCTACGATCCCAGGCCGATCACTCGGGCCGGCGCAGCGTCTGGCGCAGGAGGTGCTTCTGCACCTTGCCGGCGGCAGTGCGCGGGTAGTCGTCGACCGATGGTCACGTGCTTGGGCACTTTGTAGGCGGCGAGCCGCAGCGCGCGCGAAGATGCGCAGCGTCCTCGGCCTCGCAGGCGGCGCCCGGGCGCAGGCGGATCGACGGCGTGGCCGACCTCGCCCCAGCGCTCGTCCGGCACGCCGATGACGGCGCGCCTCGAGCACGGCTTCGTGGTCGGTGAGCACGGCCTCGACCTCGGCCGGATACACGTTCTCGCCGCCGGAGATGTACATGTCCTTGATGCGGTCGACGACGTAGTAGTAGCCCTCCGCATCGCGCCGGCCGACGTCGCCCGAATGCAGCCAGCCGTCGCGCATCGATGGCGCTGCGCGTGGCGTCGGGATTGTCGAAGTAGCCGGGCGTGATGCCGGGGCCGCGGAACAGGATCTCGCCCTGCTCGCCTGCGGCCACGTCGCGGCCCGCGGCGTCGACGAGGCGCACCTCGGAGAGCAGCTGCGGCTTGCCGACCGAGCCGATCTTGTCGACGGCGTGCGCCGGGTCCATCAGGAACACGGTGGGGCCCGTCTCCGTCATGCCCATGCCGTTGCAGACCGCTGACGCCCCTCGCCAGGAAGGCGCGGATCAGGCTCTCGGGCAGCGGCGGCCGCCGCAACCCCAATGGCGCACGCTTGGTGAGGTCGGTGGCTGCCAGCCGCGGGGAGAGGCTCGAGCGCCTGGTAGATCGCGGGCACGCCGAAGAACAGCCGAGACGCGCCCTGCGGCGATGCAGGTCGAGCAGCGGATCGACCTCGAACTTGGGCAACACCGTGCTGGTGCCGCCGGCGATGAACAGGGGCAGCGTGTGCAGGTTGATGCCGGCGGTGTGGAACAGCGGCAGGAAGTTGACGGTGCGTGTCGGCGCCAGTCGAGGCCGGTCGCCTGCTGCACGTTGACGATAGTTGGCGAGCGCCATGCCGACGGTCTGGATCACGGCCTTGGGCCGGCCGGTGGTGCCGGAGGTGTAGAGCAGGTACCAGATGCGGTCGGTGGGCCAGGCGGTGTCGCGCGATTCCTCCTCCCCATCATGTCGAAGGCGTGTCTTCGACGACGGGGGAGGGGTTAGGGCGAGGAGACATCTGGCGGTGAGTGAATCCCCCTCCCTGTCCACTCCCCCACAAGGGGGAGGGGACGCCGGGCGCGCGCGTACCATCTCCGCGATCAGCGCTTCGTAGGCGCCGAAGTCGATGCGCCGCACGTCGCCCGCTCTGGCGAGCGCGCCGGCAAGCTCGGCGGTGGCGGCATCGTGAAGGAGCAGCTGCGCCCGCAATCGGCGAGGACGGGCGCAAGCTCCGCCGGCGTCTGGCGCCAGTTGAGCGGCACCAGGATGGCGCCGGCCTTGCCGCAGGCGAACAGCACCTCGAAGAAAGTCGCGCAGTTGTGGCAGAGGATGGCGACGCGCTCGCCGGCAGCCGATCCCCAGCCGCTCGAGCGCGGCGGCGCAACGCTCGGCACGCGTCGTTGAAGGCGGCGAAGGTCAGGCGGCGACCAGTGTCATGCTCCACGAAGGCAATCCGCATCGGGCGACAGTTCGGCGCGCTTGGCCGCGAAGTCGAACACGGTGTGCATGCGCTTCCCCCGGAGAGGCTGAGTCAGCGAGGCCTCGTCGGGACCGAGCCCCTCCGCGACCAACTCGAACGCCGCCTCCGCCACGCGCTTCAGCGGCGTCTTGCCGTCCCACAGCGCGAACCTGCCGCCCACCATGTCGGAGATGCCCATCAGCGCCCAGGCGCGCACCTCGGCATCGCCCGGGCGGATCTCGCCCTCGGCCTCGGCCGCCAGCAGGCGCGTGCGGTAGCTCGCCGCGAACTCCTCATAGTAGCGGCGGAAGATCGCCGGGTCGACGAACTGCGACTCGGCGACGACGCGGTAGAGGTCGGGGTTGGCGCGCACGAACTCGAGGAACGCGCGCAGGCCGCGGCGCTCGGCCTCGAGCCGGGTCGGCGCGTCGGCGATGGCGAGCGTCAGGTGCCGGCGCAGGCGGCGGCCCATGCGCAGGCACGAGCTCGCGCAGCACGTCCTCCTTGCTGCGGAAATAGCAGATAGAATGTGCCCTGGCCGACGGCGGCCTCGGCGGTGATGGTGCTGATGGAGGCCTCGGCGAAGCCTTTGCGCCCGATCTCGCGCTCGGCGGCGTCGAGGATCTTCTGCCGCGTGCGCTCGCCGCGCCTGGTCTTGGGCGCGGGAAGCGGCTGCGGAGGGCTCATATCGGACATGACGGGACCATCAGCTTGCAGTATCGTAGGGCCGGCCCGGCCCAGCGCAGTTTATTCAGGCTTGACGGCCGTTACAGGCAACGATAGCGTAATATGAGACATGACTCAATCGTCATGTTTGTTGCTTTCAGGGAGGAGTCCATGCGTAGCTTTGCAGCGCGGATACGTAGGTGGAAGCACAGCCGCGGCATTGGCAATGGCGGCCGCGCTCGGCGCCGCACCCGCCGCCGCCAAGGACATCAAGGTGTGCCTGATCGCCGGCAAGACCGGGCCGCTCGAGGCCTACGCCAAGCAGACCGAGAACGGCTTCATGATGGGCCTCGAGTACCTGACCAAGGGCACCATGAAGGTCGGCGACGACAAGCTCGAGATCATCGTCAAGGACGACCAGCTCAAGCCCGACCGCGGCAAGTCGCTGCTCGAGGAATGCCTACGGCGACGACAAGGCCGACATCGCCGTCGGCACCACCGGCTCGCCGGTGGCGCTCGCCATGCTGCCGGTCGCCGAGGAGCGCAAGAAGGTGCTGATCGTCGAGCCGGCGGTGGCCGACTCGATCACCGGCGACAAGTGGAACCGCTACATCTTCCGCACCGGCCGCAGCTCCTACCAGGACGCGCTGGCCGGCGCCGCGCGCATCCCGGCGAGCGGCGACGTATCGGTCGGCATGCTCGGGCTCGACACCGCCTTCGGCCGCGACGGCGTCGCCGCCTTCAAGGCAGGCGCTGGCGGCCGATCGGCCGCAACGTCAAGATCGTCGCCGAGGAATACGCGGCCGGCAACACGCGCCGACTTCGCCGCCGTTCGCCGAGCGCCTGTTCAACGCGCTGAAGGACAAGCCGGGCACGAAGATCATCGGCTTCATCTGGGCCGGCGCCGCATCCGCTCGCCAAGTTCGTCGACATGAAGCCCGAGCGCTTCGGCATCGAGCTGGCGCCGGGCGGCAACATCCTGCCCGTGATGAACGCCTGGAAGCAGTTCGCCGGCACCGAGGGCGGCATCTACTACTACTACGACTTCCCGAAGAACGCGATGAACGACTGGCTCGAAGGCCGAGTACCAGAAGACGCTTCAACGCGCCGCCGGACTTCTTCGTCGCGGGCGGCTTCGCTGCGGCCTCGGCGGTGGTCGCAGCGCTGCAGAAGGCCGGCTCCACCGACACCGAGAAGCTGATCGCCGCCATGGAGGGCCTCACCTTCGACACGCCCAAGGGGCCCGATGACCTTCCGCAAGGAGGACCACCAGGCGCTGCAGGACATGTACCATTGGCGCATCAAGAAGGACGCCAAGGACAACGACGTCCTCGAGCTGGTGGCGACGATCCCGGCCAAGGACATGCCGCTGCCGATCCGGACGAAGCGGTAGGTCTGGGTCGAGCGCTCGGCGAGATCCAACGCACGTCGCAGCTGCATCGGCGTTGGACTGCGCTTCGCTCGACCCAACCTACGCGCGGGATGAGCGCGAGGACGGCATGGCCGCACCCGTCCTGGAAACGCGCGGTCCTCACCATCCGCTTCGGCGGCCATGTCGCCGTCGATGCGCGTGAGCGCCGCGTTTCAGGCCGGCACGCTGACCGCCATCGTCGGCCCCAACGGCGCCGGCAAGACCACCTACTTCAATCTGATCTCCGGCCAGCTGCCGGCCAGCGCCGGCAACGTGCTGCTCGACGGCGTCGAGATCACCAGGCTCGGTGCGGCGGCGCGCGCCAAGCGGGGCATCGGCCGCGCCTTCCAGCTCACCAACCTGTTCCCCAACCTCACCGTGCACGAGAACGTGCGGCTGGCCGTGCAGTCGCGTGCCGGCGGCGGCGCCAATCTCGTCTCGCGCTGGAACAGCCGGCGTGGACTGGATCGAGCGCGCGGACCAGTTCATCGCCGCCGCCAACCTCGCCGACAAGCGCGACACGCCGGCGGTGGCGCTGCCGCACGGCGACAAGCGCAAGCTCGAGGTGGCGATCATGATGGCGCTGGAGCCGCACGTCTTCATGTTCGACGAGCCGACGGCCGGCATGTCGGTCGACGATGTGCCGGTCATCCTCGACCTCATCAAGGCGCTCAAGGGCGCGGGCGACAAGACCATCCTGCTGGTCGAGCACAAGATGGACGTGGTCAAGAGCCTGGCCGACCGCATCGTCGTGCTGCACAACGGCCGGCTGGTGGCCGACGGCGAGCCGGCCGAGGTGATCGGCTCGGCGGTGGTGCAGGAGGCCTATCTGGGCGTGCGCCAGCGAAGCGGCGCGGCGCCATGCCTGACGCGCTGCTCACGCTCGAAGGCGTGCACACCCACATCGGCCAGTATCACATCCTGCAGGGCGTCGACTTCGAGGTGCCGCGCGGCGCGCATGACCGTGCTGCTCGGCCGCAACGGCGCCGGCAAGACCACCACGCTGCGCACCATCATGGGGCTGTGGAAGCCGAGCGCGGGCCGGGTGACGTTCGACGGCCGCGACATCGGCGGCGTGGCGACGCCCGACATCTCGCGCGCCGGCATCGCCTACGTGCCGGAGACGATGGGCGTGTTCTCCGGACCTCACGGTGCGGGAGAACATGATCCTGGCGGCGCAGAGCGGGCCGCCGGACGCGGCGCGGCTCGAGTGGATGTTCGGGTTCTTTCCGGCGCTCAAGAGATTCTGGACGCATCCCGGCCGGCGTGCTGTCGGGCGGGCAGAAGCAGATGCTGTCGATCGCCCGCGCCATCATCGAGCCGCGCCGGCTGATCCTGATCGACGAGCCGACCAAGGGCATCGCGCCCGCCATCATCGACAACATGATCCGCGCCTTCCAGGAGCTGAAGCGCGACGAGACCACCATCCTGCTGGTGGAGCAGAACTTCCGCTTCGCCGAGGCGCTGGGCGATTTCGCCGTGGTGATGGACGACGGCCGCATCGTGCACCGCGACAGCATGGGCTCGCTCGCCCGCGATACGGCGACGCAGACGCGCCTCGCTCGGGCTGTCGCTGGAGGCGCATGGGTGAGCGATCCGCCGCGCGGAGGTGGGGATCCACGCCATGGGGCGTGCGAGATGGAGACGTCGCGAGTGCCCGCCTTCGCGGGGATGAGCGTTGGAGCAGAGCAAATGGCCGAAGACGTCAGCCACGCTCGCAGCGCATGCCGCGACGCCCGAGCCCATTCCGGTGGTGCGCGGCCGACTATCTGCCGGTGCTGCTGGTGCCGGTGCTGGCGCTCGCGGCGCTGCCGCTGATCGGCAACACCACCACCTGGGTCACGCTCACCATCGCCGCGCTCGCCATGGGCATGATGATCTTCGTCATCGCCAGCGGCCTCACGCTCGTGTTCGGCCTGATGGACGTGCTCAACTTCGGCCACGGCGCCTTCATCGCGGTGGGCGCCTATCTCGCCATGACCACGCTGCTGCCGCTGGCCGGCTGGATGCAGGCCGACTCGCTCGCGCTCAACCTGGCGGCGCTGGCGGCCTCGCCATGCTGGCGGCGATGGTGGGCACCGGCGTGCTCGGCTGGGCCTTCGAGCGGGTCATCATCATGCCGGTCTACGGCCAGCACCTGAAGCAGATCCTGATCACGACCGGCGGCCTGATCGTCGCCGAGCAGCTGATCCACGTGTTCTGGGGCGGCGACCAGAAGCCGATGGCGCTGCCGACGGCGCTGCGCGGCGCCATCGTCGTCGGCGACGTGGCGATCGAGAAATTCCGCCTGCTGGCGCTGGCGATCGGCCTCGTCGTGTTCGCTCGCCATGCTGCTGGTGCTCAACCGCACCAAGCTCGGCCTGCTGATCCGCGCCGGCGTCGAGAACGGCGAGATGGTGGAGGCGCTGGGCTATCGCATCCGCCGCCTGTTCGTCGCCGTGTTCGTGGCCGGCTCGGCGCTGGCCGGGCTCGGCGGCACGATGTGGGCGCTCTATCGCGAGACGCTGACGGCCGGCATCGGCGGCGAGGTGATCGTGCTCGTCTTCATCGTCATCATCATCGGCGGGCTGGGCTCGGTCGGCGGCTGCTTCCTCGGCTCCATCCTGGTGGCGCAGATGGCCAACTACACCGGCTACCTCGCGCCCAAGGTGGCGCTCGCCTCCAACATCGGGCTGATGGTGATCATCCTGATGTGGCGGCCGCAGGGGCTCTATCCCGTGGCCAAGCGGTGAGGCCGATGGAACGGTCGTATCCGTGTGGGCGCGGCGGGCGGCGACCCCTCTCCTCCCCACTCGCTCGCGAGGCGGGAGAGGGCCCCGCAGGGAGAAGGCATGATCAAGACGCTGCTCTCGGGCGATCTGCCGCGCAGCCGCGTGCTGAGCGTGGTGCTGGCGGCGATCCTGGTCACGCTGGCGCTGGCGCCGTTCCTGTTCCGGCGGCGCGCAGGCCATCAACACGGCGGCCAAGGTGTGCGTGTTCATCGTGCTGGTGGCGAGCTACGACCTGCTGCTCGGCTACACCGGCATCGTCTCCTTCGCCCACACCATGTTCTACGGCCTCGGCGGCTACGGCGTGGGCGCTCGCGCTCTACGGCTGGGGCGCGACCTGGACCGCGGCGCTGGCCGGCCTCGCCATCGCGCTGGTCGCCGGCATCGCGCTCGCCTTCCTGATCGGCCTGTTCTCGCTGCGGGTGCGCGCCATCTTCTTCGCCATGGTGACGCTGGCGGTGGCCTCCGCCTTCGCCATCCTGGCGGCGCAGCTCTCCGACATCACCGGCGGCGAGGACGGCCGCTCGTTCCGCGTGCCGGAGATGCTGCGGCCGGGCTTCACGCTGATCGACGTGCCGCTGCTGGGCATCGCCGTCACCGGCCGCATCATCGCCTACTACATCGTCTTCTTCTCGGCGCTCGCGCTGTTCCTGCTGGCGCTGCGCGGTCGTCAACTCGCCGTTCGGCCGCGTGCTGCAGGCGATCCGCGAGAACGACTTCCGCGCCGAGGCGCTCGGCTATCGCACCGTCTACTACCGCACGGTCGCCAACTGCCTCGCCGCCGGCATGGCGGTGCTGGCCGGCGCGCTCAACGCGCTGTGGCTGCGCTACACCGGGCCCGACACCACGCTCTCCTTCGCCATCATGCTCGACATCCTGCTGATGGTGGTGATCGGCGGCATGGGCACCATGTACGGCGCCGTGATCGGCGCCACGCTGTTCATCGTCGCCCAGAACTACCTGCAGAAGCTGATGGGCACCGCGGCCAAGGCGACCGAGGCGCTGCCGCTGCTGCCGAGCCTGCTGCATCCCGACCGCTGGCTGCTGTGGCTCGGCGTGCTGTTCGTGCTCAGCGTCTACTTCTTCCCGACCGGCATCGTCGGCAAAGCTGCGCCAGCCCCGGAGGTGAGATAGTCTTTCGGACAACGTTGCGGGCGAGGAGGAGGCATGGCAAAGGTCGACGAGCTCAGGCGACATGATCGCCGAGGCGACCAGCATCGTGGCCTTCACCGGCGCCGGCATCTCCACCGAATCGGGCATTCCCGACTTCCGTTCGCCCGGCGGCATCTGGACCAAATTCAAGCCGATCGAGTTCGGCGATTTTCTCGCCTCCGCCGAGGCCCGCCGCGAGTCGTGGCGGCGCAAGTTCGCCAGCGACGGGACCATGCGCAAGGCCACGCCCAGTGCCGGACATCGCGCGCTCGCCCGCCTTGTCGAGGCAGGGCAAGATGACGGCCGTCGTCACCCAGAAGCATCGACGGCCTGCACCGGAGCCTCCGGCGTTGCCCGACGACAAGGTGAGTCGGATTGCATGGCGATTCGGCCACGCCACCTGCCTCTCATTTGCCGCCGGCGCTACGGGCTGAAACTGGGTGCGGGAGATCTTCGCGGTCGACAGACGGCTGCGCTCTGCACCAGCCGCCTGGCGAGCATCATCAAGACGAAACTCCGCACCCAGTCAGGCTCGTAGCGCGCATCCGATGGCCGATGTCGTTTGCACCATGCAATCACAGCGATAATCAGCACTGTACGAATCATGTTCAGGCGACTGGCTGGCGATCATGCCGTCCTCGACGAACAGGCTTGGCATGTCTTGAACATGACTTTTTCAGAGACAAGCGACGACGCGCAGCTAAGATGATCGGCCCAGTCGATCGCCCGAGGCGACATGGCGACGGGCGCGCAGGGGTGACCCTGGCGGCGAGGCCTCTCGGCGTGCCCGGCAGCTCGCTCGAGGTCGATCCAGCCGCCAGCTTGCCGATACTGGCCAAGCGCAACGGCTACACCACCTCGCCATCGACTGCCGCCGGCGCTACGAGCTCGACTGGGTGCGGGCGCAGAACATCGACGGCCTGCACCAGGCTCCGGCGTGCCGACGACAAGGTGATCGAGCTGCACGGCAACACCACCTGCCTCGCCGGCGCTACGACTCGATGGGTGCGGAGATCTTCGCGGTCGACGAACGGCTGCCGCTCTGCACTGGCCTGCGGCGGCATCATCAAGACGGCGACGATCTCCTTCGGCCAGTCGATGCCGGAGGCCGAGATGCGAGCGGGCGCAGGAGGTGACGCTCGCGGCGGACCTTTTCATCGTGCTCGGCAGCTCGCTGGTGGTCTATCCGGCCGCCGGCTTTCCGATCACTGGCCAAGCGCAACGGCTCGCGCCTCGTCATCGTCAACCGCGAGCCGACCGACCAGGACGAGTTGGCCGACCTCGTGATCAACGCCGAGATCGGCGCCACCATGAGCCGCGCCGTCGGGGTGAATTGACGCCGCCGGATAAGGTCGCAAGGCGGAGCGACTAGCGCTGCGTTGCCGAGGCGGTCCAGCCGCCGAACAGGTGGCTCAGGCGGCGCTCGCGGCCGGTGTCGACCTTGACGGTGGCGGTCATGCCGGCGCGCAGCGGCGGCTCGCCGGGCTGCGGCAGCAGGCGCACCCGCACGGGCAGCCGCTGCACCACCTTGACCCAGTTGCCGGACGCGTTCTGCGGCGGCAGCAGCGCGAACTCGGCGCCGGTCGCCGGGCTGATGCTCTCCACCTCCGCCTGCCACACCACGTCCGGGTAGATGTCGAGCACCACGGTGGCGGCGAGGCCCTTGCTGCACGTGGGTGAGCTCGGTCTCCTTGAAGTTGGCCTCCACCCAGGGCCGCGTGTGCGACACCAGCGCGAACAGCGTGGTGGCGGCCTTGATCTGCTCGCCCTTCTGCAGCTTGCACGTTGACGGCGGTGCCGCCGAGCGGAGCGCGGATCACCGTGCGCGAGAGGTCCAGCTCGGCCCGCTCGCGCTCGGCCTGCTTCTCGCGCACCATCGGGTGCTCGTCGACGGGGCGCTCCGGATCGCCGACCAGCTGGGTGGCGACGCGCTCGACCTTCTTGCGCACCACCGGTGACGCGATCCACGGCGGCAATGGCGTTGTTCTCGATCTCCTCGAACTTGCTGGAGGAGACGATGCCGCGCTCGGCCAGGCGTCTTCTGGCGCGCGACCTGCGTGTTCCAGTAGGCGACCTTGCTGTCGGCCTCCTGCAGCTCGCTCTTGGCCTCGTGCCAGGTGGCGATCAGCGTGCGCACCTGGCTGCGGATGGAGTCGAGCTCCGCCTCGGCCTTGGTGAGGGCCACGCGGAACGGCTCCTGATCGAGCGTGAAGAGGATCTCGCCCGCCTCGACCTCGGCGTGGTCGTGCACGTGCACCTCGTGGATGCGGCCGGCGACCTCCGCCGAGATCTGGGCGATGTGCGCCTTGACGTAGGCATTCTCGGTGCGTGACGTAGCGCCCGCTCCACAGCCAGAACAGCAGCGCTGCCAGCACCGTTGCGCCCGGGATCGCGACGAGCAGCAGCGGCCTGAGCCTACGGTTCGACGCCCCGCTCACAGTGCATGCGCCTCCTCGTCGGCAGC
>ERZ1370068.766-contig-10702_pt1 | contig 21327 bp, 31 predicted proteins | sample MGYA00561227_ERZ1370068 | MGnify/ENA primary metagenome ERZ1370068 (study PRJEB38410, sample SAMEA6850437) | metagenome | study: Metagenomic assessment of the ecological functions of the soil: analysis of the soil microbiota associated with the... | reverse complement strand
TGTGCTTCCGTTCAGTTGCGCGTATTGCGCGGGCGGTCTGAAGCTCGAGAAGCCGTCGACGTCGACCGCGTTCAGCGGCGGCAACAGCCCGAAACATGCGCTTTGCCCGCCCGCGCAGGTTGTCGAAGACTCTGCGGCGTCGCAGCCTGTATGACCCGTGGCCCTCGGCGTGCAGATCTGCCTTCAGCCATCACGACGGAGCCGCGCTGGCAGCGCACCGGCGCGCGCGGTCGCGTGGACCTCGATGACCTCCCGCCCGGCAGCGTGAAGCGAGGCTCGCCACGCACCGATGCAGTCCATCGGCTCGATGCCGCGATGACATCGAGCCTTTTTGGCGCGCGTGATCACCTGTTCACGCCGTCGCGGTGGATGAACCCGACGCGCGTCGGCTTGCCCGTCTTTGCCTGCGCCTGCGCCGTGATGCGCGGCGAACGAGCGCGCCGCCGAGCGTTCCGTGGAACCAGCTGATGGTTCAGCGCATTGCCGCTCATTCGCCGAGTCTGCGCCGGGCCCCAGCTGTGATCCGCGATAGCCGAAGCCCTCGACCTTCGTCGTGCGCCCTTCGTAGCGTGACCTCACCGGTGACGCGACCGGCGACCTCGAAGATGGTTCGCGAACCGCGGCCGCGGCTAGCTGCGTCGGGATGCGGAAACGGATCGACGATCGCGAAGGACAGGTTGCGGCACTCGAGCCGTGCGCACAGGGGAGCCTTCCCTGACGTCCCAGCGCGCGGCGCTCGTCGCGGTAGCGGAAGCCCGCGGCGGCGCTGTATCGCCACGGCGACCAGACCGTCGCGGAACCGGTCTGGCTGCAGCTGAGCGGCCACGTCGCCTGCAACGCCGGTAGCGCCAGCCGGCGGCGGTCGAAGCGACATAGCTCCAGATCGCCGCCTGGCCGCCAGCGATTGTTCCGGAACCATTCGGGCGCCGCATGCGGTGCCAGCCGCCGAGTGCCGGCGACGGTCGTACCAGTGCAGCAGCACGCTCTCCTGCCAGAGCGGATTGTCGTTGGCGGGGTGCAGAGCCTCGTCCGGACTCGCGTATTGCGTGTGTGTCGGCGCTCATGCGTTCAGCTGGTCGAAACGCGCTGGGCAACGCAGCCGCCACGACCGACCGCATCCGGTCGGGCGGCTGCATAGACAGATCGCCCCCTCGGCGCTTTAATCAACCCCACTTTCTGAGGTCTTGCCGAATGAGAAATCGACTCCGGCATAACGAGCGGCGCGGCGGTGGCGCTTATGATCGCCAGCCGCCGTCCGCTCACGGGCTGCGTCACGCATTCCTCGTCCGTGAGTTCCTGCCGCATATGTAAACCTTGAACGCGTTGCTCGAGGACTGGTCAGCGCCCAGCTGGCGTTAAGTCGTAGCCGTCCTGTTAGCGCCGGTTGTCAGGCTCCACAAGAAAACAGATACATCGCCGAACGTACGACCCGTTGATGTTCACGTACCGTTCGACGTCCGGAATGTCGCGTGGTCGTCCTGCCAACGAAACCCGATTGGGGTTCGGTGCGCTGCACGAGGTTCGAATTGCCTGACAACGGCACGCCGGGACCAAGTGACAGTGCTGACGCTATGCCGGGAACGGCGGGTTCCGGGTCGACAACTGGGCGTCGGAGGACTCCAGTCGCCATGCCGTATCGAGGTGCGCCAGCTGAATAGACCTGTGGGTTCTCCGTCGGCACCGCTTGCAATTCTGAGCGCTCCAGCGCCTGCACCCATGGCGTCTTCGCCGCATTGCTTCGCGAGCTGCCGCTGATGCCCCGCGTGCGGTGAAGACCTGGACCTGCGGTGATCCGATCTCGGTCGTAATGCGTGAACACCGGCGGAGCCGTTCAAGCCGCACCCTCGCGTCCGCCAGGTCGGACTCTGGCCCATGACCTCGTGCGCGCGTCGACTGATTTCGAGTCGACCGCAGTCTGCGACAGGTTGACCATGTTCGTACGCACCCCGCTCTGCAGGCCGCGGTTGTAGCTCGCGAGTCGCCAGCGACTCGTCGGACGAAGCCCGGCGGTGGTCCGGACGTGACACAGACGCCAGGTCCAGCTCCTCCTGGGTGACCATCCGGCGGATCGCCGATCGAGCGGAAAGTGCGACCACGGCGATGCCGGTCAGAGTATCCGATGCCGCTGGTGGCTCGCTTTGTCGCATGGCAGCGGCAGCTCCGGCTCGTGACGTGCGGGTGCCTCACCTCGCCAGTCTGCCGATGGTGCCCTGCGCGTACGCCGCACTACGACCACCGGCGTCACGCCGCTGCCTGTGCCTGTCGTCCGCCAGGGCCGGACCCCAGCGAACTGAGACCGTTCGGACCGGTAGCTCATGGTCGAAGTCAGAGGTCACGGGTAGTAGACACCGAAGATCGGTTGCAGATCGGTCCGAGCTGTTCTGACGCAGCTGCGAAAGCGTCACGGCTGAACGCTGGTGGCGGTCTTGCTAGAGATCGAGCGCGTTGACGAGCCGGAAGGGGCGTGTTGTCCTGGGTCCGGGGGTTGGCGTCTGGCATCCGTGTTGCGATACCCACGGCGTAAGCTGCGACGCCAGGTCGGCGGCGCGTCAGAACGGATGCGGGCACTGATCTTCAGCGCGCCGCCATGCCCTCGATCTGCACTCGTTGTGCCGCGATGTTGCCGGAAGTCATCGTGCCGGATCGTCCGGCGGCGGCTGTGGCCGTCGTGATCGAGACTGCACCTTCCGCAGCCTTTCGGCGCGACTCTGACCGACTGGCGATGGTTTGTGGTCTTCGTCCAGACCAGCAGCGCACGCTGCGCCTGGACGTGGCGTCGGACGGCGATCCACACAACCAGGTCAGGTCCGGATACCGTAGTCGTCGGTGGACACGGTGTCGACGCCGGGCGGCGGAGCTGGCGCGTCGACGGCCGACGTCGCCCTGGACGAGGACCCCACCAGGAAGCGCGATGTCGGCGGCGGGGGCTGTCGCCCGGGCCCGTCGTCGTCGGCGTACAGCTTCCCACCGCAGGTCGAGTGTAGTTTTCCAGTGGGGTCCGATTTTCCATGCTCGCGTCGTGCGACGGATCCTTGCGTGACGATCTGCACGAGACCGCCGGTCGCGTTGCGGCCAGGCACAGCGTGCCTTGCGGCCCCTTCAAGCACCTCGATGCGTTCGATGTTGTTGAACGCAAGTTGAGTCTCGGAAGCTCGGCGTAATAGACGCCATCGACATGGAGCGCGGTCGGGGACTCCTGCCTGCGCCCTGCGTGCTCGTCGTGCCGATGCCGCGCAGGTAGATCAGTGGCGATCCGAGCTGACGTCCCGTACGGCGCTTATGCGGCGCGATGGACGCCAGATCCATCACATCGACGGCACCGAGCGTCTCGAGCGTATCCCGCAGTCGCGGCCGATACCGTGATCCGGCACGTCCTGCATGTTCTCCGCCTGCGCTGCGCAGTGACGACGATTTCCTCCGCATCTGGGCCGAGGCGACACCGGAAGCGGCCAGTGCCGGCGGAACCAGGATCCAGCTCAGCACGGATCTGGTGCGCGCATACTCATCCCCTGCTGCCGATTAGGCCAACCCGGGCAACTCGTGCGACGATTTGCAGCTGATTACATTACACGGGCTGAGCGGGGTTGCATAGCGCATGCAGCACTGCCAGCGGCAGGCAGCAGGTATGTGCTGCGTTTGGCTTGCGCGAAATACCCACGTCGCCCATTTCGCATTGCAAGATTCATCCGGGGTCCGCGACCGGCGTAGCGGACGGGGTCTTCGCGGCCGGTTTATGCCAGGCCTCCGCGAGTGATCCGGCCGTGCGAAGAACCCTCGTACGCCGCTCGTTGCGCCCCACGCCACGTCAGGAAGCGTGCCGCCTGAGCGGGTCGGACCTGACGGGCCGGGGCGGCGACCTCCTCTCGGCCGCTGAAAGCGTTCGCATGCATACGGCTTCGTGCTCAACCGAGCGCGACGAAAACGTCGCCGTCACGCAGCGCCACGTCGTCAGCCGTCATCCTGGGTCGGCGCGGCACAGCGGCCCCAGCACTCGCCGGTGCGGATCTGTCAGGCACCACGCGCTGCCGCCAGGTGCGCTGGATCACGTGTCCGTCTGAGCGCCCTTCCTCGCCGAGCGACGCCCGCATGTACGGGTGCAGGAGTCGTCGGTCACGTAGAACTGGCCACCGACGTGGTAGACCGCCGAAGGTGCCGGCGCGCCGGGCACGCGGGGCCCGGGCGTGCGACTCCGGCTCGACATCCCGTTGCGCTGCAGATGCGCACGGCGCGTCCGCTCATGAGTCTCACGCTCCTTGAACCCGACCACGCATTCACCGCGCTGGCGCGCTCGCTGCAGTTCGCGCTGCCGTCCAGAGCTGCGGGCCGGCGCGACCAGGTCGCCGCGTCGGACACCTCGTCCGCGCCCTCTCTCCGATCCGGACCCGTGCGCTGGTACGCGTACATCTCCGCCAGCGGCCGGTCGTGCGACACGCCGAGACCGCCGAGAAACTGGATGGCCCGGTCGACGCACGGCCAGTGCCATGTTCGGCGCCAGCACCCGCACTGCGCGACTTCGGATCGCACGGCCTTCATACCGAGCTTCCGATCATCCCGCGCCGTACGTAAGACGTACGCGCGGCACTGCTCGATCTCCGCGCGCGAGCGCGCAACCGCATCGGTGAACACCTGTCGTTCGACGAGTTTCTGCCCGGAAATCACGCGCTCGTCTCCCCAGCGGCACATTTCGTACAGACCACGCTCCGCGGCCCCGATCGAGCCCATCGCGAGCGCGATGCGCCCGATGCCCATGCCGCCTGCATGAGCGCTGAAGCCCTCGCCCTCCCGACCGAGCAGGTTGCCGACCGGGACGCGCACGTTCTCGAACGCGCAGCCGCGCGTGGGACCGTAGGGCGCGCATGGTCGTGGCCGAAGATCGTGTCGTAGCCCTCGACCGTGAGCCCCGGCGCATTGCGCGGCACGAGGATGATGATGGCGCGCATGGCGCGCGGCGTCCGGGGTGGTCCGCGCGAGCACGAGCGTGATCTCGCAGTCCTGCTGCATGCTGCCGGTGGCCGCATGCGCCTTGCGGCCGTTCAGTACGTACTTTCCGTCGCCTTCGCGTCGCGCTTCGAACTTGAGCTCGGTCGGATCCGATCCGGGCACGTCGGGCTCGGTGATGCTGATCGCCGCGCGGATCTCGCCGTTCAGCAGCCGCGGCGGGTAGCGCTCGCGTGTTTCCGGCGTGGCGAACTGGTGGATCAGCTGCGCATACCAGATCGTGCCGGTGTAGCAGTTGAAGGTTTCGGCGCCGATCGGCGACGTGCTCATCGGCCTCGGCGAGCGGCGCGTAATCGAGCAGCGACAAGCCGTGCCCGCCGACTTCCTTCGGCAACGGAAAATCCAGAGCCCCTGCGCCTTCGCCCTGGCCCCGAGCTCGCGAAGGATCGGCTGCCACGTCCAGCGGTTGGCCGCCGTGCGATCCTGCTCTCGTAGTAGGCCTCCTCCGCGGGATAGACCTCTTCGCGCATGAAGCGGCGCACGCGGTCGGCGAGATATCTTGACCGTCTCGGGGTTGCTCGAAGTCCACGGTGTCCTCGATGCGTGGCGCTTTCCGGTAAGCTTGCGTACCGGATCCGGCGGTTAGTACTGAAACATACTATCCGGGTAGTGGACTGTTCAGCAGAGCCGGCGCAGCCGGAGCGCCGGCGGGCCTTTGCGCATAGCGCGCCGGGCGCGATCGGTGTCCGCTGGGTGTGCAGTGCAAAATACGCTCGTTTTAGTATAACTAAGACACGATGCCATTCTTTGCTGGCAAACGCGGAGTCAATACCCGTGGCTAAAGGAAGAGCATCGCTTTCCGGATCGGTTTCCTGATCCATGACGTGTCCAGGTTGCGCAGGACCGTCGTGGACAAGGCGCTGCGCCCCATGGGTGTCACGCGATCGCAGTGGTGGGTGCTCGCGAATCTCTCGCGGCACAACGGGCAGGGCATGATGCAGACCGAGCTCGCGAAGGTCATGGACGTCGGCAAGGTCACGCTCGGCGGTCCTGATCGATCGGCTCGAGGCGAGCGGTCTCGTCAAGCGCCAGGCGGATCCCACGGACCGGCGCGCAAAGCGCGTCGGTGATGACGACCGAAGGGCACTGAAGCTGCTGGCCGACATCCAGAAATCGCCGTCGTCGTGCAACGGCCAGATCCTGAACGAGCATTGCGCGCAACGACATCACGCGATGCGGAGACCGAGTGCTGCACAAGATGAAGCAGCAGCTGATCGCGATGGACGCGGTTCCCGGCGGCAGCGGCGGCAGCGCTCGCGACGACGATTGAGCCGGGCTACTTCGAGAACGGCGGGCGGCCGAGCTGCTCGCGGATCGGAACGAACATCGGCGGCCGCGGACCGTGCGCCAGCGACATGGACAGCCGTCCATCACGAAGATCGGATCCCGTGACCATCACCGCGAACGGCGAGCACAGGTAGGTCGCCGCCCACGGCAAACTCGTGCGGTTTGCCGAGGCGTTGCGCGGGCGTGATTCATGCCTCCGGACACACCGACGTTCGCGTCGAACACCTCTCTTGGAAGGTCGTCGTGCGCGGGAAGAACCCGGCACGCAGCGCGTTGACGCGGATACCGTAGGGCGCCCATTCGACCGCCAGCGAGCAGGTCAGGTTGTGCACTCCGGCCTTGGCCGCCGCGACGTGCGCAAGCTCGGGCCGCCGCCGTGAAACGTCGGCGCGCCGATGTTGAGGATCGCGCCCGATCGGCGTGCTCCCGATCGCGCGCGCGCGAACTCGCGCGAGCAGTTGAACGTGCCCTCGAGGTCGATCTGTACGACGGTGCGGAAGCCGTTCGGCGACAGGTCCTCCGCGGGTGACGGAAAGTTGCCGGCCGCGTTGTTGACGAGCACGTCGACCGGACCGGCGTCGCGATTCGATCGCGTCGAATGCCGCTTCGACCGCCTTCGCGTCGCGCACGTCGAGCGGCGGCGTCGATCGCCTTGCCGCCGATTGCGCTGATCGCCTCGACGCCGCGGTTTGCGATGCTCTGTCGCTGCGACTCAGGATTGCGACCGTCGCCCCGAGCGCCGCGCAAACTCGAGACCAAACGCCTTGCCGAGTCCCGTGCCACCGCCGGTGATCGCGACGATGCGCTTACGTCGAACGTGCCCTTTGGCAACATCGTGCCTTCAGGGCGGCGGTGGCAGTGGCATGGAGGTGGGTCCGTCGTTGGACGTTGCGGAGAAGTTCAGCCCGGAGCTTGTCGCGTCCGAGCCGGGGATTCGTGCGTGCCTGGGACGGCGTACGACCACGCGCGAGCCGTTCGTCACGCGACGACCTGGACTGTCGCAGCGACGCAAGGCGATCGGCATCGATGCCCCATGCGCTGAGCGCCGACGGCGGGCTTTCACCGGGCGGCACTGGCATGGCTCTGGATCAGCCGGGCGTGTCGCTGAACCCGGGACCCGGCGCGGCTGGATCTACGCCGCCGTATGTCGACAGAAGCTCGCGTGCGCGCCTGCGAATGCGGGTGGCGCGCAGCCTCGAGCGGCGACGGCAGCACGGGCGTCACACAGGCGTCGGTGCCTTCGAACACGGTCTCCCACTGATCACGGGTCTTCGACCGGAAAATCTCCGCGAACCGGCGCTTCGTCTCGGCCAGGACCTCGCGTCCATCTGTTTCGGCATCGTGGCGGCATCGAGCCGAGACCCTTCAGCAGCTGCGCATAGAACTGCGGCTCGGATGGCGCCGACCGCAACGTGCTTGCGATCCGCGGTTTGCGTATACGTCGTGCAGGACGGCGGAACCGGTGTCGACGAAATGCGTGCCCGGTCGCGTCTCGTCGTGCAGCCCCATCGCCATGAGCCCGTACATGCCGGTTGCCGAGCAGCGCGGCGCCTTCGAACATCGCCGCGTCTCGACCTGTCCCGTTGCCCGAGACTTCGCGCGCAGCACGGCGGAGACGACGCCGAACGCGAGCAGCAGCACCGCCGCCGCCCATGTCACCGACGCAGGTTGTTTGGCGGCACCGGACGCTCGTCCTTCGCGCGCAAACGTGTGCAGCATTCCGGACATCGCGATGTAGTTGATGTCGTGCCCTGCCCTGCGCGACAAAGGGGCCGGTTTGACCCCAGCCGGTCATGCGGCCAGTACGCAGGCGCGGATTGCGCGCGAGACACACCTCTCCGGCCCCAGACCGAGGTTTTCCATGACGCCGGGTCTGAAACGCTCCGGTCAGCGCGTCCGGCTGAGTTCGCCAAGTTCGAGCACGAACTCGACGGCCGCGAGGATTCTTCGAGGTCAACCGCGATTGAGGGCCGTCCGCGGGTTCAGCACGTCACTCGCGCGGATCGAGACCGAGCGAGCGGACGATTGCGGCGCCGTCCTTGCGGTCGAGCCGCAGGATCTCCGCGCCAAGGTCCGCCAGCAGCATTGCGGCGAACAGGCCCGGCCCGATACCCGCGATTTCGATCACCGCGAGATCAGCAAGAGGTCCCTGGCCCCACGATTCACTCTGCACGATTCTGCGCTGGTGCAGGTCTGCAATCTCGCCGGGCAAGTACCCGAGCTCTTCAAGGATCTGGTCCGTGTGCTCGCCGGTCGTCGGTGCTCGGCTGCGGATGGTTGCAGGCGAGTCGCTCAATTCGGCTCCCGGTGTCACGAGCGTTGCGGGTCGAGCGAGACCTGGGTACTCGACTTCCTGCAGATAGCCACCGGCGCGCGCGTGCGGATCGTCGAGTACCTGCTGCGGCGACAGCACCGGCGCGGCCGGAACTTCGTGCCGTCTGCAAGCTCGCTCGCGAGCGCCTCGTTTGGTCGTGCGCTCGGCGGCCCAGCGCGCGGTGCGCTCGCTCCAGCAGCTCTCGCCGTGCTCGGCACGCAGCTCGTCGGTGCGAAAGCGCGGATCGCTGAGCCGGTGCACCTCGCCCATCAGACGCGCCCAGCGCTTGTAGAGCGGCTGGCCCACGCACTGCAGCATGATCCACCCATCGCTGTTCGCACGATGTCCGCCGGGACAGCTCGACTGGCTGCGGTTCCCGCCAGAGCGCGCGATTCCGCTGCGTCACCGCCTGCTCCGTCAGCATGAAGCTCGAGACGTTGAGCGCCGATCGCAGCAGGTTCGTGCCGACCAGTTGACCGCGGCCGGTCGCGCGTCGATGCATGATCGCGGGCGAGCGCGCCGTACGCGCTCAGCATCGCGGTCGAGCAGTCGACCCACGACGCGAAGCTCTTCGTCGGCCGATCGCCAAACTCCGGGACAGGTACGTCATGCCGCGACATGACCTGGCCGATGCCGTCGAGACCGACGCGATCAGCGTACGGACCGAGCGACCGGAACGCGCTCACATGCACGAGAATGATGTCCGGCTATGATTGCGGTCAGCGACGCGTAGTCGACGCCTAACTGCAGGAGCCCGTCCTGCGGAAGATTCGCGACGACGACATCGGCGGTCCGGAATCAGGCGGTGCAGGACTTCGCGCGCTCCGGGCGCAAGCGGGTCGAGCGTGAAGCCGCGCTTGTTGCCGGTTCCACTGCAGAAAGCACGCGCCGTTGTCGCCAGTGGGACGCGGTCAGGTACTGGAATCCAGGTCGTCGCCCGCCTCTCGATGCCGCCGCTCGACCCGGATGACGTCCGCGCCGAGATCGCCGAGCACTCGCGGCACACATGGGGTCCCGCGATGAAGCGCCCCATGTCGATCACGCGTATGCCGTCGAGAACCATGCGCGGGTGCGAGCTGCGGTTCCCGGCGTCAACCGCCGCGAGTTGAAGACGGGCTTGCGCCTTCTGCGCGAACGCGCTGACGCCCTCGACGAAGTCACCGCTCGGTGCCCGCGCATTCGGCAAAAAGATTCGGCCTCGACGGCTGCGACATCCGAGCGTACTGCCGAGCGAGCGGTCGGATCAGCAGCTTGATGCGGCGCACGCTCGTGGCTGGCGCCGCGACGATCTTGTCGACCACAGTGTTGCGACCGCAGCTGGTCGAGCTCCGCATCCGGGACGACACGATTGACCAGTCCAAACTCAGGCGCATCCTGGGCGCCGAGGCGCTCGCCCAGCATCGCGAGCTCCTTGGCCTTGCGCACGCCCCGACCGCGCGAGGGAGGTGAGTACGACGTCGAGCCGTCGGGGACTCGCATGCCGATGTTGACCGTGGGCCACGATGAAGATCCGCGTTCTGGCTCGCAGATCGCGAAATCGGAGCCGGCCACGAACCCCACGGCGGCCCCGGCGACCGCGCCCTCTACACTCGCGCGACGATCGGCTGCGGCATCCGTGCGATCTGCCGGAACAGCGGCGCGACCGACCCGATCCGCGCCTCGAACTCGGCGCGACAGCTCGTGCGAAGGCTTCGCGAACGTCTCCTTGAACCCCATGACATCGCCGCCGGCCATGAAGTGCTCGCCTGGCACCGGCCATCACGATGCGGCGCACGCGCGGTTCGTGCTCGATGCTCTGCAGGAAACGCTGCATTTCGATCGAGCATCTCCTGGTTGACCGCATTGCGCGCTCGCGGCCGGTTGGAACGTGATCCGTGCGACGGCGCCGTCGATGGCGGTCAGCAAGGTCATTGCTCATGTCGAGGCCTCCGGTGGGTCGCGTGCGACGGTAGCAGAGTCTTCATGCGTCGGTTCAGACTGCCGAACGGCCTGGCCTAGCCTGGCGGAACGAGTCAGCTCGATCAGTGACGCGGGCTTCCAGTACTGCGCGCCCGCTGTCGACTCGAGGCGATGCAGCGTCTCGAGCACGAGCGGCGGCCCGAGCTCGATCAGCGAGACCGTATCGGTCCGCCCGCGCGTACGCGGGAATCCGTAGCCGTGGGACCCAGACGACGTCGATGCATCGCCAGGACGCTGCGCGATGCTCTGTCGAGAATCTTTGCGCCTCGTTGATCAAGCGGGTATCACGCAGCGCTCGACGATCTCGCCGTCCTCGATCGTGCGACGGGCACTCCGAGGCGCAGCGATTCGCGCTCGATGATGCGGTCGACGTCCAGGATCCGGAGCTGCATGCGCTGCCGGGTTCGTAGCGATAGAACCCCGCCCCCGTCTTCTGCCCCAGCCGTCCAAGCTCGACGAGCCGATCGGAAATCACCGCAAACCGCGGTCGCTGTGGTGCGTGCCTTCGGCGCAACGCTGGCGGCGCGGCAGGCGCCGATGTCGAGTCCCGCCATGTCGCCCATTGCCAGCTGGACCCATCGGCATCCCGAACTGGCAGAGCGCGCGGTCGACCTGCGCGGGCGACGCGCCTTCGAGCAACAGGAACTCGGTCTCGCGACGATACCCGGCGAGCATGCGATTGCCGATGAAGCCGTCGCAGTTGCCCGCGACGACGCCCGATCTTGCCCAACGATCTTGACGAGGCGCATCGCAGTGGCGATCACGCCGGCGTCGGTCTGCGAGCCGCGCACGATCTCCACGAGCCGCATCACGTGCGGGACCGAAGAAATGCAGACCCACAACCCGTTCCGGACGTCGCGTCGCTTCGGCGATCCGATCGATGCTGAGTGCCGAAGTATTGCTCGCAAGGACGGCGGCCCGATCGCAGATCGAATCGAGGTCGGCGAAGATCCGTTGCTTGAGCGGCAGGTCCTCGAATACGGCCTCGATCACGAGGTCCGCGTCGGCGAAGTCGCGCAGCTCGACCCTGCCCTTGATTCGCGCGCGGCGCGCGTCGCTTTCGGCCGCGCTCATGCGGCCTTTCGCGACGCCGGCGGCGTAGAGCCCGCGATCGCCGTCATCGTGCGGTCGAGCGCGGCCGTGTCGAGCCTCGACCAGCGTGACTGGCAGACCGCGCGTTCGCGAACGCGACGGCGATGCCGCGACCCATCGTGCCGCCGCCGAGCGACACCGACGCGCGCGATCGCTCGCGTCGGCGTGTCGGGCGTCACACCGCGAACCTTCGCGACCTGTCGCTCGGCGAGAAACAGGTGCCTGAGTGCCCGCGACTGGCTCGATTCCCGGCACTCGGCAAACAACCGGCCTCGACGGCGATGCCCTCGTCCCACGTGGACTGGCCGCAGCCCGCACCGCCTCGACGGCCTTGAGTGCGCCCGCTCTTCACCGCGACGTGCGCGGTTCTAGCGCGGCGCGAGCCGTCGACCAGGCGGTGAGTCTCGAGTTGCGAATCGGGCGCACCGGCAGCCGGCGATGTCGCGCCGAGCGGCGCACGTGAACTCAACAGCTCGCGTGCGTAGTCGATGCCGGCGGCGAGCATGTCGGTGGCATCGACGACGCGGTCGACGAGCCTGATTCGCAGCGCCTCGCGGCATCCACGAGCTTCGCATTGCAGATCAGGTCCGAGTCGATTTCGCAATGCCGACGAGTCGGGGCAAACGCTGAGTGCCGCCGGCACCCGGGATCAGTCCCAGGTTGACCTCCGGCAGACCCAAGCCGCGTTCCTCGCGCGCGCATCGGAAGTGACAGCCCAGCGCGAACTCGAGCCTCCCCGAGCGCATTGCCGTGCAGCGCCGCCACGACGGGCTTCTCGACCGCTTCGAGCCAGGCGATGACCTCGGCCGTCGGCCGGCCCGGCAGGGCCGGCCGCGAGCTTACGGATGTCCGCGCCGGCCATGAAGCTAGAACTGGCGCAATGCAGCACGATCGCATCGACCGTCGAATCGGCCGCGAGCTCCTGCACCGCTGCGTCGATGCCGCTGCGGACCGATGGCCCAATCGCATTGACCGGTGGATTGTCGACAACGATCACGCCGATGCGTCCATCGACGAGACGTGCGGACCGTGTCCGGAGTGCTCTTTCACGCGCCGGTTCCTGCGATGTGTCGTACGCCGCGAGCTGCGCCGCGTGTGGCCGCAGCGTAGTCAATCGACGACTCCGTTTGCAAGCACACGATTCGCAGGCTGCCGCTGCCCGGTCGTTCGCACGCGTGCTACTCGGCCCCTCCGCGCGGAACGCCACAACAGCGCGACCGCACGAGCAGAACGCGCTGCAGGTGCCGCTCGAGATGCACGCCGTCGAATCTCGCGAACGCGCCCCAGCGTCCTGGTCATGGGTGGCACCGGCACTGCTCGGCGGACCACCTGCTGCGTGGAGTTGTCCGGCGACCGTGAGCGCATGGACATCGTCGCCGCCGCCCGGTCCGAGACGAGCGCTGAGCGGCTGCGTACGGCGGGCTTCGCGACCGTGACGCTCGACCTCGACCGCAATGAAACGCTGGCGCCGGCTGATGCATGGCGTCGATACGGTCTTCATGCTGAAGCCGCACTCGATCGACTACCTGATCCAGAGCAAACGACGCGACGCGCGGCCGTCAAGGCACGCGTGCGCCACGTCGTGAACCTGGGCTCCTACGGTGCAGACGACACGCCGTGGGCGTCGATCGGCTGGACCGGCTCGTCGAAGGCCTACCTTCGTGTCTCCGGTCTCGAGCACACCGACGTTGCGACCGAATTCTTCATGGACAACGTTGTCGCACGCGCCGATCGCGACGCGGGCCGGATCGTCCATTACTTCGGCGCGACGCCCGCATCGTGGATCGCGGCCGCGGACATCGCACGCGTGGCCGCCGAGGTCTGCGTCGCCCGGCGGATTTCGCGGGTCAGGTGCTGCCGCTCGCCACCGAGGCGCGCACGATGGACGAGTCGCGGCGCTGGTGTCGGACGACCGGGCTGACCGCTACCGCCGTGCACGTGCCGGCGAGCGATGCGCTGCCGCAGCTGCTCGCGCGGCTGGCAGGACGCCTTCGCGCGGCCGTTCGTCGATTACATGGACGCGATCGCGTGCGGCGCGTGCGCCGGACGTCGGCGGCACAGCGGCGACGGTCGAGCATCGCTACGGCGCCGCCGGCGCATCGACTGGCCGCGTTTCGTCGACTCTGAACGCTCGCGTGTTCGCCTGGCGAACGCACGGGAACGCAATCGCACTGGAGACTCGACGCATGGGTTCCGACAGCTTCGTCGGACGAAGCGCTGCTCAGCTCGAATCAAGACCTGGCCCAATTACTTCGCCGCCAAGGTCGGGTTCCGCAACCACTGGCATGCGGCTTGCTATCACGCGAGATCCCCGGAGGGCGACACGCTCGCGCTGACGCATCCTCGGCGAGGACATCCTGTTCCGGCGCGATCCGCGAGCAAGGTCTATGCGATGAAGGACCGCTGCATTCATGCGGCGTGCGGCTGCTCGGAGAAGGTCGAATGCCACACCGAAGGCAACCATCACTTGCTGGTATCACGGATTTACGTACCGGTGGGCCGATGGCGTCGTCTGCAACATCATCGGTGCGCCGAACGGCCAGCTTGATCGGCAAGCGCCGCATCAAGGTCTATCCGGCTGAAGAAGCCCTGGGGCTGGTGTTCATGTTCATCGGTGACACCGACGCCGAAGTGCCACCGCTGCGCTGAGCGACGTCCCGCCGACGTTCGCGATTAGGGCCGCGTGCTCGAAGGCGAGAGAGCCGCATCGTCGAAGCGAACTGGCGCACGGGGCCCGAGGGCGGGCTCGACGAGATCCACCGCTACCTGCACCGCGACTCGACGCTGTTGCTGAACGTAAGGCGACGATGCCGCTCGGTCACATCGGTGAAGAAGGCAAGCTGCGAGGTCATCGACGACGAGGACGGGCCCGGGCAGTCATCGATCATTTCGACGCGGGCGCGCATGTACTTCGAGGCCGACATCGAGGACCAGAAGGCCGTGGTCACAGGCATCCGCTTCGCAGAGACCGGGGCGCCCGCGGCTCCAAGCGCGCGGTGTCAGCCTCGCTGGCGCCGGCGTGTGCTGCGCGTGCAGGGTGTTCCCGAGCCAAACGCGACGTTTTTCGAGTTCTACACGCCGATCAACGAGACGCAGCACCGCTGCTTCCTGTGCATCACGCGCGGTCTGTGCCACCGAGGATGAGCAGCGTGCAGTTCCGCTCGGACTACGTGCACGCGCTGGCGGCGCTACGCCATCGAAAACTTCCTGTCGCAGGACATCGCGCGTCGCGAATCCACGCAGCACTTCATCGTCACGATCGCGCGTGGCTCGAGGAGGTGCTGGTCGAGGACGATTTCATGCTGATGGAGTGGCGCAAGCTTGCCTCGCGGGCGCGCGGCGCAGAAGCCGAGCACGCACTGGACTAGCGGCCGACAGTCCAGGCCACGCGGGAGATCGAACGCTAATGGGTCGCAGCTCTGTCAGGGCAAAGAATGCCCTGATCCTGCGGCGCGTCGTCGAGCGCCGGCATCGGCAGAAGCGACCGTGCCAGCCGCTTCGTCGCCGAAGGTGCGCACGTGATCGTGATCCGCGCGGCGGCGGCACTGAACTCGAGGCCGCTCGCGCGAGTATCGGCGCCGTGCCGATGGAGTGCGACATCACGCGGACGAGGCGCAGCTCGAGGCGCTGATGAAGCGGGCGTTCGAGCTCAAGCGGGCACCTCGACGTGCTGGTGATCGTGGCCGGCGCCACGCGGTGCGCGCTCCGTCGACCAGCTCACGCGCGAGATGCCGCTCGCGACCTACGAGATCACCACGTCGTCGCGGCTGCGCTGGCGATCAAGCATGCCGCACGCGTGATGGATCGGGCGGGTCGGATCATCTACTGTTTCGTCGGCCGCCGCCTCGCTCAGCACGTTCGGCGTCACCGCGTACGCCTGCACGAAGGCGGCCGGGGAGCGACCTCGTCGAGGTCGCGGCGCTGGAGTACGCCGCGAAGGGGATCCGGATCAACACGCCGCAACCCGGACATGCTCGACACGTCGATGTCGCGAGGCCGCGCTCGAGCGCCCTGGCGTGCGAGCCGCGTTCGAGCGCGAACCGCTGCTGGCAGGCTCGCGACGGTGCACCGAAGTGGCAGCGGCGGCGGTACTGGCCTGCGCGAGCGATGCTTGCTATACGACGGGCGATCCGCATCCGTGTCGCGCGGCGGTGCGCACCTGCGCCGCCACCCCATGCCCGGACGACTATCCGCGACCAGCCATCACGCGCCAGGAGGCCCATCGCCCGTGAGGCGTGCATGATCGTGTTCCTCGAGTCGATCACCGGATGCGGCGGAGCTCGCCGAATACCGCCACATCGGCGTGCCGACGCTCGCAGCCGCCAAGGCGAAGTTCCTCGTGCGGAACGGCCGATTCGAGATGCTCGAAGGCCCCGAGCCTCCACAGCCGTGCTCGATGCTCGAGTTTGCAGTCGATGAGCGATGCACGGCCTGGTACGACTCTCCTACAGCTACTCAGCGAGGCCCTGCAGCACCGTTTCAGGAGCACGTTGTCGCGCGCTGCTCGTCGAGGGCGTCTCGAAGGGCATCTGAGTGGCCGGATCTTCACGTCTTTGGCTCGGTCCGGCAGTCTCCCGCGGCGGCATCGATATGTAGTTGAGCGCATGCGCCCGCCGTCGACGCGCACGCGATTCGCCGTCGGCGAAGCTCGACTCGTCGCTGGCGAGAAACAGCGCCGCACTCGCGATCTCGTCGGTGCGTGGCAAACCGTCCGAGTGGCGTGCGCGCGCAGGATCGGCGCATGAATACTGCGGATGGGTCGTTCGCCATGCTCGTCCACGTCGGACCTGGGCGCGAGCGCATTGACGCGAATGCCGAACGGCGCGAGCGATGACGGCCATCTCACGCGTGAAGCCCTTCGAGCCCCGCCTTGCTCGGCGCAGTACGCGGTCTGGCCGGATTCGCGAGCACGGCACTGACCGAGCTCACGTTGACGATCGAGCCGCCGTGCATGCTGCGCGATCATGTGCCGCGCACGCAGGCTGTCCGAGCTGGAACGGGGCCGTCAGGTTGATGCTCAACACCGCGCTCGAACTCGGCGCCGATCGAGCGTCGACGAAATCGACGATGCGCGCAACGCCGGCGCAGTTGACGCAGATGTCGACGTCGCCGAACGCCTCGACCGCCGCCGGCACGATCCGTTCGACGTCGCGCTGGATGCGCAAGATCGCAAGCGATCGACTTGACGCGCGCACCGGTTCCGCAAAAGCTCGCTCGCAACCGCAGCGGCTTCTGTCAGCCAGGATGTCGGCGATCAGCACGGCCGCGCCTTCGGATGCGAAACGCCGAACGATTGCACCACTCGATGCCCTGGCGCACCGCCCGTCACGATGGCTACCCGTCCGTTCAACCCTCATGCACGTTCTCCGGCAACGTCAGTGCAGCGTTGCTGCGGCTATCATAAACGCAACCGGAACCGTTGCCGGCCGCGGAGACCCCCGGATGAAGCATCAGCAGCTCGGCAAGGTCGGCCTGTTCGTCTCGCGTATCGCGTTCGGGACGAGCACCTTCGGCAGGTGCCGACCATCCGCTGTACAGAGTCGTCGGCGGTCTCGACCAACGCGCGAGGCCGATCGGATCGTCAAGGCCGCGCTCGACGCGGGCATCAACCTGTTCGACAGCGCGGACATCTACGCCGAGGGCGAAAGCGAGACGATGCTGGGCAAGGCGCTCGGCGCGCGCAAGACGTGCTGGTTGCAACCAAGGTCGGCAACCGCAACGCCTCCGGCCCGAACGACGTCGGCACAGCCGCGTGCACCTGATGAATGCCATCGATGCAACGCCTGCGGCGGCTGCAGACCGATCACGTCGACCTGCTGCAGCTCCACGCGCACGACCCGCTGACACGCCGATCGACGACGTATTGCGCACGCTCGACGACGCGGTGCGCGCGCCGGCAAGGTTCGCTACCTTCGGCTGCTCGAACGTGTTCGCGTGGCAGCTGATGAAAGCGCTCGGCGCCGCGGCAGCGCTCGGCTGTGAGCCGTTCGCCGCGGTGCAGGCCTATTACTCGGTCGTCGGGCGTGACCTCGAGCGCGAGATCATCCCGGCCGTGCTCGACCAGGGACTCGGACTCCTGGCGTGGGCGCCTCTCGCCGGCCGGACTGCTGACGGGCAAATACACGCGGACGCGCAAGCCCGCCGATCCATCACGCCGATTGCGGTTCGAGTTTCCGCCCGTGCGCATGCCGCAGGCCTGGGACGTGATCGATTGTCTCGAGCAGGTCGCGGTGCGTCACGATGCGACCGTAGCCCAGGTCGCGCTCGCCTGGCAGTTCCATCAGCCGGCGGTGACCGCGGCGATCGTCGGGGCACGCAGCGCCAGCGCAGCTCGAGGACAGCGTCAAGTCGGTCGACGTCCAGCTCACCGCCGGACGATCTGCGCAGATCGACGCCGTGAGCCGGCTCACGAGCGAGTACCCCGCGTGGTATCACGAGCTGCCGCTCGGTCGCCGGCCCGGCGAAGGCCGCGGCCTCGGACGCGCAGTCAGGACTGACACCGCGCGCGACTCGTGTGTCGGGGTGCCTGTCGCGCGATGCCCCGCGACGCCGCTCAGGGCGCAGCCGCCGACATGATTGTCAACATTACTGTAAGCCCCCATACTAATGCGTGCGCGTGCAGGTCCGGGACCTTGCCGACGAAAGATCATGAGCGAACCCAAAGGTCGTATCCGCATCTGTTCGACGAACGACGTGAAGCCCGGTGAGGTGCTCGGCACGTCGAGATCGACGGCTTGCCCAAGCTTGCGGTCTACAGGGTCGGCGACGAGTTCTACTGCACGCAGGACTTGTGCACGCACGGTGCCAGCATCGCTGAGCGACGAGGGCGACCTCGATGGCTACGTGATCGAATGCACGTGGCACGACGGCAAGTTCGACGTTCGGACCGGCAAGCGTGCGCGCTGCCCTGCACGGAGGCGCTGCGGCGTTTCCGGCGGCCGTCGAAGGCGCCGACTGTTCATCGTCGTCGACTGAACCTGATTTTCCCTACAGCGGAGCAACTCGTGACGGACCTGGGACTCGAGCGGCGCGAGGTTTTCAACGACGATCATCACGAGTTCCGGGCGAGACCGTACGCCGGTTCTTCCGCAAGGAAATCGAGCCGCACTACCGCCAGTGGGAGAAGGACGGCATTTTCCCGGCCAGCGTGTTCCGCCAGGCCGGCGCCGCGGGAATTTGCAGGCGGGCGTGCCGACCGAATACGGCGGTGGCGGCGGCGACTTCCTGCATCACGTGATCCTGCACGAGGAAATGGGCTACTCGGTCGCCGGCGCCAGCATGGAGGCGGCCTGGGGATCGACGGCTCGAGCTACCTGATCCCGCCGGCGGCACGGAAGAACAGAAAGCGCGAATGGCTGCCGCGCTATGCGTCTGGCGAGACGATCGCCGAGGCGTGTTTCACCGAGCCTCAGTCTGGCAGCGACGTCGCTGGCTTTCGCACGGACAGCGCCGCGACGGCGACGACTACGTGGTGAACGGCAGCAAGACGTGGATCACGAACGGCAACCTGTGCACGATGGTGCCGGTCGTCTGCAAGACGGAGCAGACCGGCGGTGGACAGGGACTCAGCATCCTGCTCGTCGATGTCGGACACGCCGGGAGTCTCACGCACGCGGCGATCGAGACGCTGCACCGCGGATGCGCCAACGAGGCCGGGTTCTTCTTCGAGAACGTGCGCGTCGGTCGCAGCGCCTGCCGGGCGGTCGCGAGCTGGGCGCGGGTTCAAGCAGGTCATGGGCGTGCTGAACGACATGCGTGTCGCCGAGGGCGCGCGCTGCCTCGCCGCGGCCGAGCTCGCGTTCGGAGCTGACCGTCGAGTTCGTCAAGGATCGGCGCGCGTTCGGCCAGCGCATCGTCGACTTCCAGAACACGCAGTTCCGGCTGGCGGAGATCAAGACCGAGCTGGCCGTCTCGCGCGCATTCCTCGACCAGACGCTGCTGAAGATCAAGCGCGGCACGCTGACCCCGGTCGATGCGTCGATGGCGAAGATGTGGCTGTCGGAGCTCGAGCTTTCGCGTCGCGGACCAGTGCCTGCAGCTGCATGGCGGCATGGGTTACGCGCCACGAGTCGCCGATCTCGTCGATCTGGACGCACGCGCGCGTGCACCGGATCCTGCTCGGACGTCCGAGATTCACCGCGTCCTGATCGGCAAAAGCCTGGCTTGAGCAGATCCACCTGGCTGCTTCGGCCTCGCGGCGGCCCAGCCGCGCAGCTCTCGCGCAATCCCGGCCAGCGTTTCGGCCGGGACGACGTCGCTCGCGAGCACCAGGTCGTCGCGTGAAATCGCCGTAGCGCTCCCAGAGACGTTGCGCCACGACGCGCGGCTCGCCCACGACTGCGATCGTGTCCGGAGCACCTCCGCGTCGATCAGCGCCGCCAGTCGCCCCAGCGCCCTCGCGCGTCATCGCCTGCAGGCGCGGTTGCAGCTTCCGCTCCACCCGTGCTGTTCCAGCACGGGCCGGTACGCCGGTGTCGAGCCATTGAACGCGATGCGGCGACACGTCCGCGCGAGCCTTCTCGAACACGTCCTCGCTCTGGCCCGTGACGAGGAACGGCCAGTAGCAGACGCGCAGCTTCGGCACCCCGGTCCGCCAGCGCGAGGCCCTGCGCGAGTTGCGGCAGCGTCTGGCTGCGAATGGTGGCCTCACCTGTGAACGAATGCAGGTACATGCCGTCGGCGACTTCGCCGGCAAGCTGCGTCATGAGCGGTCCGACGGCCGCGAGGCAGATCGGCGGCTTGCCGAACGACGTGTCGGTCGGGCGAAACGTCGGCGTCATCAGCGTATGCGTGTAGAACTCGCCCCTGAAGTCGAGCTTTACGCCGTCGTACCAGTCCGCAAAGATCGCGCGGATCGCCGCGATCAGTCTCGCGCATGTGCGCCGCGGGCTTACGACCACGGCATGCTGAACCGCCTCGTGACGTGCGGCTGGATCTGCGAGCCGAGCCCGAGCGTGAAGCGGCCACGCGAGTACGCATTGAGGTCGTGCGCCTGCATCGCAAGCAGCATCGGATTGCGCAAACGCGACCGCGATGCCCGTCATCAATCGCAGTGGTTTGAATGCCCGGCGGCGAGCAGCAACGGCAGGAACGGATCGTGCGCCGCCTCGCCCGTCATGACGCCGTCAAAGCCAAGCGCTTCGAACCGGGCCGCCTCGTCACCTGCGCCACGCAGGTCCGACGTCAGGCACGAGTGAACTGAGACGGCTTCACGAGCGTTTGCGCTGCATGCGCGGCCTGTCCGATCGTTCGGCCGGCCGACTACGCGACCTTGGCCTGCTTGACGCTGTCGAACGACGCGAGCAGTTTCTGGCGAGCTCCTGTTCGTACTTGCGCAGGTTCTCGTCCTTGACGTATCCGTAGCCGCGGATCGTGTCCGGCAACGCAGCAGTCTTTGCGACGAGCTCGGCGTTCTCCGCAGTCAGCACCGGCGGCACGCCTTCGATCGTCTTGCGATAGTCGTCGATCAAGCGGCGTTCCGTGCGGCGCCCGCAGGCGTAACCGAAGATGTCGAATCGGCGTGCCGCGCAACTCCTGGAGCTTCGCCAGCAGCCCGAAGGCCGTCAGCATCCAGGGTCCGAACGACATCAGTGGCTTGCCCGTCGCCTTGTCGTGCGGGTTCAGCGGCGCGGCGACAGGTGGAAGTTCAGCTTGTGGTTGCAGCATCGAACTGCTGC
>ERZ1370068.6357-contig-5344_pt1 | contig 21330 bp, 34 predicted proteins | sample MGYA00561227_ERZ1370068 | MGnify/ENA primary metagenome ERZ1370068 (study PRJEB38410, sample SAMEA6850437) | metagenome | study: Metagenomic assessment of the ecological functions of the soil: analysis of the soil microbiota associated with the... | reverse complement strand
CAAGCGAAAATGAGGTCGAAGCCCGAATCGCGCTCTAGCTCACGGCCTCTTCGCGATAGAGCTGAGCTGCCTTCAGCAGCGGCGCGTCGCTTACGCTGAAAAGCAGGGCGTCATCTCGAACAAGATTGCTGATGGCGGTGCGGACACCAATTGGGCACGACAAAGCCGTCGCCCTTGGACCAACGCAACCCTTGATCTCCCGCGACGGTCTCGCCTTCGCCCTGAATGACGAAGTAGACCGCCCCGGAGGTGTGGCGGTGCGTTTTGGTTTCTTCGCCGCCGCGCAACATCTGAACGTGGCAATCCATGGTCGGGAGCGCGGCGCCTCCGGTGATCGGATTGACATATTCGAGGATCACGCCGTCGTGAGGGCTGCCGTCCTTATGCGGCTAAGCGCTTCAGTTGATCGTAGGTGGACGACCACTTGTAGGCTACCGCCAAACCTCTTTCGGCATCCACGCTGCGCCATCGCGGCCGCGTCCAGCCCGCGTCCAACTGCACGCTGTCGCTGTCGTCGACCACCGGTTGTTTCATGCTGCTGTACTGCTCGTAAAAGATCGCGTTCATGTTTCTGACAAACGGCGTGTCGATGGCATCCAACCAAATCACCGGCTCGTCGCTCGGGTTCTCGTGATGATGCCAGGTTCGCTGCGGCGTCAGAATGAGATCGTTCTCCTCCATATGGAGCTTTTCGCCGTCGACGATGGTGTAGGCCTTGGGGTTTCCCTCGCCACAAAGCGGAGCGCGCCCATGCTATGACGATGCGCCCACGCCACCTCGCGCAGGCCTGAGCATCTGCAGCCCGACGCGCAGCGACAAGGTCGTTCCCTTGGTCGGAATGGCGGGGTTGGTAAAAGCAGACTACGCCGGCCTCCTTCTTCCAAGCCTAAAACCTCGCCGGCCTGGCGCATCATGGCGACCATAAAATCCCACTTCCAGATGTGAGGCACACCGCCCGGATCGGGCTGCGGTCGTCGAGGGATCTGCCATTCGCCGACGAGATGAGCCGACTCGAGCTCCTGTTCGAAGCCTTTGAGCTCCTCTGTATCGGCGGCCAGGACATAAGAACCATCTTGAATAATATTCGCCATAGCCTCCAGGATCGCACTAGTGTGGTGGAACTAAAATTTTCATAAAGAATTCATCTTCTGAGTCATGCTGGTGAAAACCGGCATCCAGAACGTTTGAAACTCCTGGATTCCGGGTCGCTACCCCGGACGATGATCCGGGGTTGCCCGGAATGACGATGCATTTTAGCCGCCGCCGCCGCCGTGCCGAGCCGCCGCTGCCGCCGTATGCCGAGTAGCCGTGCCGCCGCCGCCGCTGCCGCCAAGCTAGCCGCCGCCGCTGACAACACACACACACATGCGCCAATGAGCCGCCGCCGCCGCCGAGGCCGCTGAAGCGCCGCCGCCGCCGCCAGAGCTTGCGCCGCCGATGCCGCCGCCGTTGCTGCCGCCGAAGAAGGTTGCCGCCGCTGCCACGCCGCCGCCGCCGTTAGAAATAGGCCGCCACGCCGCTGGCTATTGCCCCGGGCCGAGTGCCGCCGCCGCCGCTGCCACACACGGGCTGCCGCCGCCGCCGCCGCCGTTGCCGACAGTTGCTGCCGCCGCCAAGCTGCTGGGCGTCAATAACGCCACGCCGCTGCTCGCATGAGCGCGCGCGCGCGCGCGCGCGCGCGCGCGCGCGCGCGCGCGCGGCGCGCGCGCGCGAACTTCGGTTATAGGAAATCAGGGCACATTTTTAATCCGCGGCGTACATCGGCCAGAGCGGGTCGTCGTCTGCCCGCGTTCTGATGTAATCGAGCGCTTCGTTGGACGGCAGCCAATGGGAAATAGCGCGTGGTTATATGGCGCGTATCGATGACGCCGCGCTGCACCAATTGTAATAATTCTGCGACGTCCATTGCGAAGCGTCCGGTGACGCTGGTGAATTCGATGGAACGAATCATCAAATAGCGCAATGGCAGATTGAGAGCGGCTCCGGGTTCGGCGCGATGAGCGCCGACGCGTCCGCCAGGCTCCAAATTTTGATGCATTCAATGGTCGTTTCAATGCCGCCCGGAGCCAATTCCTGCGGAGCACGCTGGCGCCTTGACCGCTCGTTAGTTCTTTCACTTTGTTGGTGATCGATTCGCCGCGCCCGAGAGCGATAGTTGCGATTCTCTCTGGGATCGATGGCGCGGACGCGTTCGAGGCGCGCAGGATTTCGGGCGACCGCGCGATGACCAGTGGCGCGCCCATGGCTAAAGCGGAAAGCACGGTGCCTATGCCGGTAATCCCGGAGGCGCCGTTGACCGAGGACGATCTCTCCGCTATGCAACGCGCGCTCGTTTGAGGGCGCGGTAGCCGACGTTGATTTGAGAAACTTTGCACATTTCATTGATGTCTGGCATCGCGCGGCAGACGAACTAAGTTACCCGCCGGCACGCGGCAATACTCGGCCCGACAGTCCGTCTTTGTAGCGACGGAGATAGTGCCGGTCCTTCGCCCCACTTGGTGAGGAACCCCATGGTCTTTTTGGTTTGACAGAGATGCTGTCTTTCGGTCCGGGCAGAATTCTGCAAAAGCCACAGGTAATCGAACAGATCACAACGACGCGATCGCCAACGCGAAGATTTTCCGACATCGGGCCGACCTCGACGATCTCGCCTGAGACCCGTCAGTGGCCGATCGTCATCGGGAGATCAGGAATCGTCTTTACATCCGGGCTGTACTGCACGGCATCTTCGCGCATGTGCAAATCGCCGTGATTGAGGCCGGCGCGGAGCACGCGAATCAGTACCTCGCCGGCGCCAATCATCTGGAATCGGCATCGTCATCGACGCGCACAACTTCGCGCGAGCCATGCGTGTACGCTCGAAGCCATGCAGACGGGCAGCTTTCATCATACCGTGCATGATTAAGAATGGAGTAATGGAGTGATGGAGTACTGGAAGTTGAATAATGGAATATGTGGAATACTGAGACGATCCCTCTTCGCCATTGCTCCAATATTCCAGTATTCCACTATTCCATTTGTCTCGCTCATGCGCTCGCCCGTTCTTTCTGAGTACACCAGCGGACCATTGAGCCCATGTTGCAAGGGGCGCCGGCTTTGGCGTGAGGGCTGATTGAAATCTGATGAATCTTTGGGTCCTCGTCTTCGTATTCGATCTGATTCCCCCCTTGCTTGACGTCCACCTCGATGGGCTTTTCATCGGTGAGCGCGACAAATCGGTAGCGCCAACTATTCCACCTCAGGGCAAGATAACGAGCGGGCTCGGCGCCGGAGTTAAAATGCTGATGAAACCACTGATTGGGCGGCACTACCACGCAGCCCGGTTTCCAGTCGACCCGGACCATTTCGCCGTTGTTAGGCCAAAGGAGCGAATAGCGCTTGACCGCCTAAAATGATCACGTGAGCGCCTGGGCCGTGGCGATGGGCTTTTTTGTAGCGGCCCACCGGGAACTCCGAGATATGCTGAGCCCATGACGTTTCCGGCCAGTTCGAAAGTTTACATTCCTGCCGCCGGCGCCGCGCTCTTTCCACTCATACAAGTTGGATATCGCGCACGTTGGGCACGAAGTTGACTTCGAGCTTGCGGCCCCAGAGTTTTCCTTTGCCGCTGAAATACTCTTCTTCCTCGGGCGGAAAACGGTCGGCGAAGGTAAAGCTGTCGCCAAAAGATGAAATCCACGTTATGAAACAGGTTCATCATAAACGGTGCATTGGTGACGGCAAAATACCTGGCCGGAGCGTTACCCCTGGCCATTGAAATGCTGATAGTGGGCATTCAGCGGAATCGCAAAGAGACTTCCCGGATGCCATTCGAAGGTGTGCTTCTTACCGTCTTTCTGCCATATGGAAGTCGCTCCATGTCCTTCGAGGATGTAGACCATCTCCTCGTAAAGATGTTTTTGCTCTCTTAACTGCTTTCCCGGCGGTATTTCGCAGACGTAGCCATCATTGGTGCCGCCGGCGCCGTCAAGATTGACGAATGCTCCAAGGCCGCCATTTGTGCTGCCCAGGTTGCGACCTCGACTTTTCTTAGATCTTCGACGAAAAACCGCGATTGATGGGGATCTTTTGCGCTTGCTGCCAGTTGTTGTAAGTATCAATCTTGTCATCGTGATTGTATCTCATGGGTCTTTAATCTCCTTCTCACAGTATGATTGACGTGGATTCCGTCGATGCGGGCAAGAGTCTCACCGTCATCACTATCCCTTCTGAGTCTTCAGAATACTAGTAGACTCGGGCGAACGATTACTTTCGCATTCTCTTCACCGGGATCGAGCTAACGTTACTAACGGGGTTTTTACCTGTCAAGCCGCGCTTTCGCTGTGTTAGTTTTGGTTAGCCCCGCGTCCTTACGGTTTGCCTGGAGGAGAGTTCAGTACGAACACCACGAATTTTTGCCCAAGATTAATTGCCCACCATGGGAAACTGCGACTGGCGACGCCGGCAGTTGCTTGACACAATCTGTCAGGCGATTATATAGCTTGGCGTGATTTCGATCGGCAAAAGGCGTCAAATGGAGATGCGTGTGTGATCATTAGCGACGTTTGCAAGAGTGGGATTTTCGCGCTGGTCCTACTGCTGTGCGCGAACGCACGGATCGCTTCCGCGGCAGAATGGCAGTCGGATTGGGACAATACTCTGGCGGCCGCTAAGAAAGAAAACTTGGTAACGGTAATCACCGACGTGACGGCATCGATGCGCGACGCCTTGACGATCAGTTTTCAGTCCAAGTACGGCCTGCAAGTAGACTTATTGGGCGCGTTGGGCCGAGAGATCCCGCCCAGAGTTCTCGCCGAGCGAAAAGCCGGACGATATCTCTGGGATGTCTTCGTCCATGGCACGACCACGGGACTCGAATCAATGATACCCGCAGGCGCATTCGATCCTCTGGAGCCGACGCTGATTTTCCCTGACATTAAAGATCCAAAAACGTGGCGCGGTGGGGGATTGGAATTTCTCGATCCGAACCGTACATTGATGGTCATGACCCCATTCCAGCGCGGCATCATTTTTCACAATTCCAAGCATGTCAACGCCAAGGAGTTCAAATCCTATAAGGATCTGCTCGACCCGAAATGGAAGGGCAAATTGGTCATGGACGATCCGCGTAGGGCCGGACCGGGACAAGCGACATTTACTTTTTTATCTTCACCCGGAGCTCGGGGCCGATTTCATCCGCGCGTTGGGCAAGCAACAGATAACTATTCTTAAGGACTATGCGCAGGAAGTCGATGCCGTCGGACAAGGCCGTTATCCGGTACTCATCGGCACGGCTGATTTTGTCGCGGTGGCGCGTGCCAAACAAGGTATCCCCATTGCAATCGTCGATGCCCGGCAGCTCAAAGAAGGTGCCGACGTGAATCCGGCGAATGGATCGCTTGCACTTTTCAACAAGGCGCCCCATCCCAACGCAGCCAAGGTTTATATCAATTGGCTGTTGTCGAAAGAAGGACAGACCGTCTTCGCGCGCGCCAACGGTTATGTAAGCGCGCGCTTGGACGTGCCGACCGATCATGCGGAACCGTGGCGGGTGCCGCAGCCCGGCGCCATTAAGACTTATACAAAGGCCGCTCAGCAGGCGAAGGAAAATCTAATCCCATTGCTCATCGAGGTCTTCGGCAACCCATGAGCCGGACTTTTCTCGAAGTAAGAAATCTCGTCAAAATATTCGGCAAGCTCACCGCCGTTGATAACGTTTCGTTCAAAGTCGAGCAAGGCGAGGTCGTCACGCTGCTCGGGCCGAGCGGATGCGGCAAGACGACAACCTTGCGCATGGTCGCAGGCTTTGAAAAGCCCAACGCCGGAGAGGTGGAGATCGCCGGCCGCGTGGTAGTCGCGACCAATCGCCGCATTAATGTGCCGCCGGAAAAACGGGACATCGGTATGGTGTTTCAGTCTTACGCGATCTGGCCGCACATGACCGTTTTTGAAAACGTCGCGTTCCCGCTCAACGTCCGGCATGCCAATCGCCAGGAAATCAAGCGGCGGGTCGAGGAAACGCTTGAACTGGTCGGCTTGGCGAATTTCTCGGATCGTGCCGGCGATTCCTGATTGAGCGGCGGACAACAGCAACGGGTGTCGCTGGCGCGGGCGCTGGTGTACTCGCCGAGCATTCTTCTTCTCGATGAGCCGCTGAGCAATCTCGACGCCAAGCTCCGCGAACAGATGCGCATCGAGATCAAGCGATTACAGCAGCAACTCGGATTTACCGTGCTGTTCGTCACCCATGATCAGATCGAAGCCATGTCGCTCTCGACGCGGCTGGCGCTCATGAACCAGGGCCGCATCGAGCAGATCGGCGGGCCGCAGGAAGTCTATGAACATCCGCAAACGCCTTTCGTCGAGGATTTTTGGGACGCATCTTGCGCTTCCGTGGCAAGATCATCGAAAAGCAGCCGGGCTTCGACGTCGTCGAGTTCGACGGACTGAAAAATGTCCAAGTACGGGTACCAGAGTCCGTCGATGGCGCCGAGGTCGGCAAAAGGGTTTTGGTGGCGATACGCCCCGGAAGACGCGCGCATTGAAAGAAATGACAGCGCTAAACCGGGATAACGTCATTCCCTGCGAAGTGGAAAATATCCTTCACCTTGGTCGCGAGCTCGAACTCGTGCTCGCGCGTCGGTGGTCGAGTTTGCACGCTCACGGTGCCGCGCGAGCGCGGCACCGAATTGTGCCGCTCGATCGGACTTCATTTGCCGCCGGAGCATCTGCGAGTTTGGGTGACGGACTCGGAATTAGAAAACGAGATCGAGACTGGCCTGCAGCCAAGCTCTATTCCCGAACAGCACTAGTCTCACGGCGCGGCTATGCCGCAACCAAAAGGAGCTAAACGAGCAAGGCAGATTTGACCACGAAGTGATCCATGATCTACCGCTCGCCCATAGACAATGAAAATGCCGACTTCGTCATGCCGGCATGGATAGCCGGCATCCAGGTTCGCGAGGATGCTTCCGGAAACATCCATACGTCAGCCTGGATTCCAGCGCTCCATGCTGGAATGACTCAATCAAGGAGGGCCGTACTAGACGTGACCGAAGTCGCTCCGCCCCGTTATTTTCGAAGGAGCACGCGAAGTGCACGAAGGTTCTGATCAAAAAGTCTCCGAAACCTTCGTGTCCTTCGCGCCTTTCGTGGTGAGAGTGTTTCTCAAAATTTGCTGCGACAAGCATTAAGAGTAATCAAGAAAACTCGCGGAATAGAATCGCGTTAAGCCATGGCTAAAATTTCCACCGCTGATGCCATTTCTCAGCCCAGATGGCTGTCGATCGAGCCGGCGACGATTTGTATCGCCGTGCTTTTCGCCGTGGTCGCGTTTCTGGTCTTAACGCCGCTTGTGTTGTTGCTGGTGGGGAGCTTTCAACTTGCCAGGCCTGGCGAAGCTCCGGTCTATGGGCTTGCCGGCTGGCGCCGCGCTTTCAGCGATCCTTCGATACTCGAAGCGTTGTGGAACACGATTTCGCTCGCTGTGGTGCGCCAGTCGATCGCGCTGGTGATCGGCGTCCTGCTCGCCTGGCTGATTGCGCGCACCGACCTGCCGTGGAAAAAAGCCTTGGAGTTCATGTTCTGGATTTCTTTCTTTCTGCCGCCGTTGCCGGTCGCGCTGGGCTGGATCTTGCTCCTCGACGGCAAGTTCGGATTGGTCAATCAATGGCTGGAGACGCTGCCGTTTGTCGGCGGGCCGATTTTCAATATCTATTCTTACTGGGGTATTGTGTGGGTGCACATGACCACCAGCCTTGGTGTCAAGGTCCTGCTCTTGGCGCCGGCGTTTCGCAATCTCGATGCGAGCCTCGAAGAGAGCGCGCGCAGTTGCGGCGCCAATCCGGTCGTTACTCTGATTCGCATCGTTGTTCCCCTCATGATGCCGGCGATATTAGTGTCGACTGTGTTGGGATTGATTCGCTCGATGGAAGCGTTCGAGATCGAACTGTTATTGGGAGTTCCCATCGGTCTGTTCGTTTACTCGACCAAGATTCGCGACCTGGTCGCCTATGAGCCGCCGGCCTATGCGCCGGCAACGGCGCTGGGAAGTATTTTTCTCGTGCTCTTATTGATCATGGTTGCACTTCAGCGCAGCTATCTTGGCCAGCGTCTTTATCGCACGGTGACCGGTCGCGGATTCAGCACCACCCCCACCAGTCTCGGACGTTGGCGCTGGCCGATATTTTCGGTGGTCGCCTTGATTGCAGTCACCGTAACCGTTGTGCCTCTCATCGTGCTGCTGATGGGCACGTTCATGCGCGCCTTTGGCTACTTCAATATTCCTCGACCTTGGACGATCGAAAATTGGCACCGAGTGCTTGCCGATCCGAGCCTGATCAAGTCCCTCTGGAACACGCTGATCGTAGGGCTCGGCACCGCGGTCAGCGGCGCGGCTTTCTATGCGCTCATCGCTTACGTGGTGGTGCGACGGCAATTCAAGGGAAGGGCGGTTTTGGATTTTATCTCGTGGCTTCCCTGGGCGATTCCGGGCATCTTGATGGGACTCGCGCTTTTGTGGACTGTTTTCGAAACCCGGGTTCTCTTGTTTCTTTACGGGTCCGTTTACCTTCTGATCATCGCTCTGTTCATCAAAAGTATGCCGTTTGGCGTCCAGATCGCCAAGAGTGTGCTGGTCCAACTTGGACCCGAGCTCGAAGAGGCGGCTCGAATATCCGGCGGTTCTTGGCTGCAATGTTACCGCCGGGTCCTGATCCCGTTGTTAACGCCGACGTTCATCGTCGTCGGGTTGCTCGGCTTCATCTCGGCGGCGCGCGATATCAGCACCGTGGTTTTGTTGGGCTCCAGCCAGTCGCGCACCATGGCGCTGCTGGCGCTCGATTATGCCTTCGGCGGCCAATTCGAACGCGGCGCCGTGGTCGCGTTTCTTACGTCTCTCGTCGTTATCATCATCGCTTTGATCGCTCATGTCGTCGGCAGTAAGGTCGGCATCGGCGGTGAACGTTAGAATGCATTTTTCAATTTCCCTAAAGGATCACCCATGACCACAGCAAATGTCACCGACTTGAGGAGTTATTTGGCCGTGTTGGAAGAAGCCGGCGAGCTTTCGCGGGTCAGCGTGCCAGTCAGTTTAAATCAGGAAATCGGCGCCATCTGCCTTCGCAACCTGCGCACCGGTGGTCCAGGTTTGTTGTTCGAACGGCCCGGTGATCGCGCCATGCCTCTAGCCGTCGACTTGCTGGCGTCGCGCCGGCGTTACGCGTTGGCGCTCGGTATCGAGCCCGATCAACTGGCGGCGGAGTGGAACCGGCGCACCAGCAAGTTACTTGCGCCGGTGATTGTCGAGCGCGGGCTGTGCCAGCAAAACGTGATGATTGGGAACGGACGTCGATCTGTCCAAGCTTCCGGCGCCGATCTGGAACGAGCTTGATGGCGGGCCCTATCTTACGTTGTCTTGCCATGTGACCAAGGACCCGGTCACCAAAACGCGCAACGTCGGTCTCTATCGTAACCAGGTCCACGACCGCCAGACCCTCGGCATCCTTGCGGCTCCTTACACTCATCTCAATCTCCAGCGCAACAAAGCTCCGAACGAGCCGTTTCCGGTGGCTCTCGTGCTCGGGCCCGATCCAACGGTCGTCATGACTGCCCCAGCACCGATTCCGTTCGGCACCGATGAGCTGGCGATTGCCGGCGCGCTGCGTGGCAAGCCGCTCGAGCTCGTGCCGTGCAAAACCATTCCATTGGAAGTGCCCGCCTCAGCTGAAATCATTATCGAAGGCGAAATTCTTCCTGGCGAATTGCGAGAAGAAGGACCGTTCGGCGAGTTCACCGGCCATTACGGCGGCCACAAAGCGCCGCGCCCGGTTATCCGTGTTAAGGCGATTACCCATCGAGATCGATCCGATTCTCCAGGCCGTCCTACGAAGGAATGCAACCGAACGAATCGGGTTTCTTGACCGCTGTGCCGCGGGAAGCAGAAATAATCGCGGCAAGTGGCTCTGCCGGGAATAAAAAAGTCAATGTGACCGTGCCGGCGGGGGCGCCTTACACGCGGTGGTGGCGGTGGAAAAACCCTACGAGGGCTTCGGCAAGTACGTGGCGCTCGCTGGTGCTCGGCACGCGTCGCTGGGCGTTACATCAAGCAAGTCATCGTCGTCGACGCCGACATCGATCCCTTCGATCCGATTCAAGTCGAGTGGGCGGTAGCGACGCGAGTACAGGCTAATCGAGATATCGAAATTCTGAAACACCTTACCGGGATTATTCTCGATCCGTCGTTGCCCAAGGAAGAGCAGTGGACTACCTCGCGGACCTCGAAAATGATCATCGATGCGACCCGCTACGATGCCAAGAATTTTCCGCCTGTCTGTTCGCCGGCCAGCGAGACCATGGCCAAAGTGGAAAGGGAATGGAAACGCTACGGCATTTTACTGCCGGGCAAGTGATGAAAAGATTATAGTCATTGCTCTCGCCGTTAACGCCGACAGCAGTTTCGAGCTTGTGGTTAAACCTGGAACCCTGAACTCGGAACCCGAAACTTATTCGATTCCCTTTTGCGTGCACCAGGGAACCATGGAGCCCATGCGGCAAGGTGCGCCTGCCTTTGTGGAGGCAAGACTCGAAGTACTCATGGATCTTTGGGTCCTCGTCTTCGTACTCGATCTGCGTGCCGCCTTCTTTGACGCTGACTTCGATCGGCTTGTCGTCACCGAGCGCGACGAAATTGTAACGCCAGCTATTCCAGCGGAGCGCCAGGTAACGGGCGGGATCGGCGCCGGAGTTGAAGTGCTGGTGAAACCACTGCGAAGGAGGAACCACGACGCTCCCCGGTTTCCAGTCCACCCGGGTCAGTTCTCCGTGTTCGGGCCAGAGCAATGAATATCCTTGACCGCTGAGAATGGTGACATGAGCGCCGGGCCCGTGGCGATGGGCTTTTTGTAGCGGCCAACCGGAAATTCGGAAATGTGCGAGCCCATGACGTTGCCGGCGAGATCGAAGTTGACGTGTCTGCCGCCGGCGCCGCGTTCGTTCCATACCTTGAGCGGCATGTCCCATGTATTCGGCACGAAGTTCACCGACATCTTGAGTCCCCAGACCTGTCCCTTGCTGCTGAAGTAGTCTTCGTCTTCCGGCGGAAAGCGGTCGGCAAAAATGAAATCGTTGTCGAAAATGAAATTGAGATTGTGAAACAGGTTCATCATGAACGGCGCGCTGGTTACGGCAAAATATCTGACCGAGGCGTTTCCTTGACCATTGAAGTGCTGGTACTCCGCGTTCAAAGGAATCGCGAACAGGCTGCCAGGATGCCACTCGAAGGTCTGCTTCTTGCCATTTCGCTGCCATACGGAAGTGGCTCCATGTCCGCTCAGAATATAGACCATCTCTTCATAAAGATGTTTTTGCGGTTTCAACTTGCTTCCCGGCGGGATTTCGCAGACATAACCGTCATTGGTTCCACCGGCGCCTTCAAGGTTGATAAATGCGCCCAGCCCGCCTTTATAATCCCAGGGCGCGACTTCTAGCTTACGGAGATCCTCGATGAAAAATCCGCGGTTGATCGGGATTTTCTGCGCCTGCTGCCAGGCATTGTAAGTGTCTATTCGTTCATCAGTGGTGTATTTCATTGAACGCTCAGCCTCCACTTTATAAACTCTCTGATCACGGAGCTTTCAACAGCTTGTCGACATAGGCGCGCATCACCATTCGTTCGATTTCACGGATGCTTTTCACCGCGCCAGGGGTGCGTATGGCATTCAGCACGGGTTGGAGATCCTCCTCGGTAAGCCGCTGCAACTTGCGCTTTGTCGCGCGTCACCTCTTCCAAGACTGAAACCGGCGGCGGCGCGAATTCATAACTCAAGAAGCGGTCTACGATCGCTTCATCGACGAGATCGATTCGGTTCGTAGTCAGTATGGCGGCGGTGTGAGCGGTGTCGAGATCGTCGATACTATGGAAGAAGATCGAGTTCTGGCTGAAGTGCCACTCTTTCGCGCCGGCTGAGTTGCGGGTTAAAAAAGCGATTCGACGTCGTCGAACAAGATGATCGTTCGCCGCTTGGGATCATCGTCGTGGCGATGATGTCCGCCGCTTTGTCCGTCGCGCGCGTACTTGAAAATATCGCGGATCTGCTCCTCGGTGTCGCCATATCGCCCGCGCGCGATGTCGGCGCCATCGACGAGTATCATGACAACTTCATCTGAATTGCGTGCGGCCATTCCGTTATCGCCGAACCGGCGGCACAGCTCGTAAGTCAAGCGCTTGGCCATCGCGGTCTTGCCAACACCGACGCCGCCATGAAAGAGAAAGCCTTTAAGCGCGCTTCGCTCCAGATGTTCCTTCCACTGATAACTAACGATGGCGGTGAGCTCCCGGAGTATCTCACGATAACGGGAGCCAACGAGCTCCCGCTCGGCATGGCCCAAACCATCGCCTGCTCACCTGCGGTGAACGGTCCGAACTCGTCACGCAGACGCTCAAATGTGTATAAGTCTACGTCGCTGTCGCGCATTTTGTGCTCTTCGCTACTCCTTGTTTTCATCCCGAGTGGGTGCCGCTTCGATCTGCTCGAGCTCGGCGCCCCGATCGACGCCTAAGATATCCACCAGATTTAAGTCTGCCGAGACGAATCGAACGCGACGGCGCGGGTCTGCATTCACGTGCTGGACCACGACGCCTTGCGCACGTATCGGGATGTTGACCAGATCTTCCGCTTGCCAGTCGTGGCGTTCGCCATCGAGAAGCGTGTAACCTCTGCCTTCTAAGATATACAACACCGATCCCCCGGGTGTTTTCTGCGCGCCGCTTCGCCCGCCCGGAGGGATTTCCTGCTCGAACACGATCATTGAGCGAATCGACGTGTTATCGAGCGCGGGATGCAAGAACCACTTCATTTTGCCTTGACGATTATTTTCCCAGGGAAGGTCGCGGCCTTTGATGAGCCAAGCGCCTTGGCGCTGGTGTTGCCGCTGGCGATCGCGCAGTTGATAGAGCCATTCGAGCAAGTTTTCGGTTCTGTCGGCGTAGGCGACGCCAACATTCTCTTCGGTCGAGCGGATTTTATTCATCGCGCGCTCCGTCGGTCGGTCTTGGCTTTGAAATCCGGGTGGTTTTCGATCTGCACCATTTCACTCGCGCCCCACTCGAATAGCGCTCCGCTGATGAACGCGATCCACTTGGCCGGCTTGTCATCATAGCGGTTGTAGTGCTTGTGCTCCACGCCCCCGGGCTTCAAAGGCAAAAGCAGCAGGTCGCCTGCTTCCCAATCGTGGCGCTCGCCATCGACTTCGGACCATCCCTCACCTTCGATAATATAAATGACCAGCCCGCCTTGATGACGGTGTTTTCCGGAGTGAACTTTGATGTCCTGAACAAAAATATTCCAATCGTCCAAGACCGTCTCTGGCGTCTCGCGGCTATAGCGCGATGGCCACATGTAATGTTTCACCAAGGCCTGGCGGGACATGACCCAAGGACAATTCTTCGCCACGGATGACGACCTGGCCGGTGAAAGAGCGCTCGCGCTCGTGCGCGTTGATGCGCAATGATTTGCTTCATAGTAATTCCGCTCACGTGTTCGCTCTCGATCGCGCAGTTGCCATAGCTTGTCTTCCTTTCAGAGTAAGTGAATCCGCCAAAACCTCACATCATGACAAACTAGCCGACCGGTGGCATACGGTCAAGCAACTAATCCATGCATCTGCCGGTGCAGGGTAGGCGCCGGGGCCCCGCGGTATTGAAACTCAAACAGAACTGCTAGCATTCATCGTCACAGCAAATAACGCCTTTGAACACGAGGGATGACGAAGCTGCAAGCTCGGATTGACACATCTCCGCCAAACGCCTTAGATAGGGCGCGCTAACCGGAAATAGGAGGCGCTCATGATCAGAATTCCGGTATTTTTGTGCGCAGTGAAATTCTCTTCGCCTTAGCGATCTTTGGCTTCAACTCGGCGGGCGTGGCGGCCGACTGGGAGAGCACCCTCGCTGCCGCGAAAAAAGAAGGCAAGGTCTCGGTGATTACGGACGTGACCGCCACCTTGCGCGACGCTCTCACGCTGGAATTTCAGAAGAAGTACGGCATCACGGTCGAGCTATTGGGAAGCTCCGGCCGGGAGGTTGCTCCGCGGATCGCCGCTGAACGGAAGGCGGGACAATTTCTCTGGGACATTTACATTCACGGATCCACGACGGCGCTCGAATCAATGATTCCCATGGGAGCGTTCGATCCGTTGGAGCCGGCGCTAATTCTACCTGACGTCAAAGATCCGAAAACGTGGCGCGGCGGGGCGATAGAATTTCTGGATCCGAACAAGATGGTTCTGGTGATGACTCCCTTCCATCGAGGTACGATCTTTTACAACCCCAAGCTCGTCAACGCCAAGGAGTTCACGTCGCACAAAGATCTCCTCAACCCCAAATGGAGGGAAAGATGGTGGTGGACGACCCGAGGAGGGCTGGACCGGGCGTCGCGACTTTTACCTTTTTTATCTTCACCCGGAGCTTGGCCCGGATTTCATTCGCGCTTTAGGCAAGCAGCAAATGACGATTTTAAGAGACTATGCGCAGGAGGTGGACGCCATCGGTCAAGGCCGCTATCCAGTGCTCATCGGTACAGCGGACTTTGTCGTGATTAACAGAGCGAAACAAGGGATGCCGATCGCCATTGTGGACGCTCGGCAACTCAAAGAGGGAACCGATCTAAATCCAACCAACGGGAATCTCGCGCTGTTTAACAAGAGCGCCGAATCCCAATGCGGCCAGAATCTATATTAACTGGCTCTTGTCTAAAGAAGGACAGACCGTCTTTGCGCGCGCCAATGGTTATGTTAGCGCTCGCTTAGACGTGCCGACGGATCACACGGAGCCCTGGAGAGTGCCGCAGCCGGGAGCTATCAAGACTTACACGAAGGCGGCGATGCAAGTCGAAGGACAATTTACAGCCGTCTGCTGCAAGAGGTGTTCGGCAGCCAATGAGTCAGTTAAAGGTGTTCCATCGCTTCAAGCTCGTTCAACCGCTGCGCTCAGTTCAAGCCGCCACCTCTTCAGTCCTCCCCGCGTCGCGGGCGAGGATGAATGAGTTTGAACGGGCGAAGCGGTTGAACGGTTTGAACAGCTTGAACGTTTTCATTCTTCAGTAGACAATCAGCGGATCGTTACGGTAAGTAATCGGCGGCATTCTGGACTCGACCCTGTTCTTTTTGCACTCTTCCAAAAACACCCGGCGAATTTCCGGATCCTCATCCTCGTACTCGATCGAGTGTGCCGCCTTCGCGTAAGCTGGTCGTTGGACCTTCGCGGTTGTTGCGGGTGCTTGCGTCATGAATCGTTGTGGGATTCTTGCGGCTGCCAAGCCGGAGCGCAACGTGCCTTGCCGGCTCTGGGCCGCTATTGAGGTGCGTGTGGAACCAGCCGTCGGGCGGACTGTAGATACTGCCCGGTTTCCAGTTGCATCTTACCACCTGGTCGCCTTTGCCGTTTTGAAAGGGGCGTACGCCCAACTCTTTCGGCCACATGTAGATATATCCGTAGGAGCGTACCACAAGAAGAATCGCTCCTGCCGCATGATAGTGAGCTTTGTGATAGATGCCCGACGGCCACTCAGAAATGTGACCGATCAAACTGTTATCCGCCATCTCGAAGCAGGTGATTCCGCCCTCGGCGACTTTGTAAGGCGCATTGTCGACAGTGGCGACCCGCGCGTCAGCGATGAAATTCGTGTCCCACATGCTTGTCCGTTTCGCCTTGTAACGCCGATCGCTCATGGCAAAGTAAGATTCTTCGCCGTTGTAGCGGGACTTAAACGCATAGCTGTTGTTGAAAACGAAATCCGGGTCGCGGAAGAAATCCATGATGATCGGCGCAGTCGTGACCGCCAGCAGAAACGCCGGCTCGCGCGCGCCGTTATAATGCCGGTGCCAGGTGTTCAGCGGCGGCGCAAAGAGACTGCCCTCCGACCATTCAAACGCTTGCTTGCGCATGCCATCGTACCAAACCTCGGTGCTGCCGCGGCCCTTAAGCACATACAGAAGCTCATCGTACATATGTCTTTCAGGCTCCAGGGCGCCGCCTGGAGGAATCTCGACAACGTACATACCCGTAACGCCACCACTGCCCTTGAGTTGAATATAAGAACCGCTCCCACCCATGCGGGCCCAGGGCTTACGCGGCAGTTCGGTCACATCCTCGACGGCGAGTCCGTCAAAAATTGGAATGCCTTCTTGCTCCATCCACCGCAGATAGGCAGCTTTTTGAGGTGTATATACAATTTCGTCCATCCTGGTTCCTCCGTTTGCAATGAAAGTTGACCCTTAAATAGTGTTTAGCGGTTCGGATTGTCAAGCCGCCGTCATAAAATCATTTGCGTGCGTGAAGGCGGAATTGATATGAGGCTGGGATATGCGATATCGACAGCGATCAAAGGTCGCTCGGCTGTAAGGTAACAATGTCGATTCGATCCAACTACGGCGAGTATCCGAGAATAGCGAAGAGCGAGGGACGGAGAAGAGAGATGGGGGAAAAGAATTTCTGCTGGCCTCTTTTTTATTCTCCTTTTGTGGGTGAACGGGTCCCGGGCGCGGAACTGGCGCCGATTAACTTTGTCTCGTCAGGTTCCGGTGGAATCGTCGAGGTGATCAGGTTGTCCCAGAAGCAGGGTTTCTTCAAGAAACAAGGGCTCGACGTCGCCATGATCTACGTTCCAAGCGGCGTGCTGGCGGCGCAGACGGTGGTCTCGGGCTCGGCGTTGATCGCGAATAATTCCGTGAGCGATATTCTAAATGCCATCGCCGCGGGCGCGCCGCTCAAGATCCTCACTGTGAATATCGACCGGTTCCATCATCTGTTCGTGGCCCGGCCGGGCATCAGCTCGCCGAAAGACATGAAAGGCAAAAAAGTTGCGGTTAGCCGCTACGGCGCGTTCTCCGATATCGAGACTCGATTTCTTATCCGCCAATGGGGCATGGACCCGGACCGGGATGTGCAAATTCTTCAGATTGGCAATTCGGCGGCGCGCTCCGCGGCATTGATCAGCGGCGGCGTGGATGGCGCCGTGGTGACGCCGGCATTTGTGCCGGTGGCAAGAAATGCCGGACTCAATGTGATCTTCGATCTGTCGACGATTAAAAGCAGATTCGCAAACATTGGATTGATGACACAGGAAAAACGATCCGCGAACAGCCACGACTCGTCAAGGCGACGGTGGCCGGCCTGGTCCATGGAATCAAATACTGGAAGACTAATCCTGAGGTGGTGAAGACTTATCTAAGACAGATCCACAAGGTCTCGGCCGCGGATATCGACAGCATCTATGAAGATGGGAGCAGGAACGTCCGCTCCGGAGCCGATTCCCGATCTAGACAGCATCCAGACCGCTTGGGAAAGCATCCCGGAGTTGAAGGCGCGAGGACCAGTGGATTTTAGAAAGTTCGTCGAACCGCGCTTCATTGAAGAAGTGCTACGGGAAATGAAATGAAGGCGGAGTTAATTTAAGTCGAGGAGAAAAATGAAAACCGATTTGCGCGCCTGGCTAAACGCCGTCGAAGCTCACAGCGAAATCAAAACTGTCCACGGCGCCGACTGGAACAAGGAGATCGGCACGTTAGTTGAGCTTAACGCCAAAGCGCGCGGGCCGGCGTTGCTGTTCGATAACATAAAGGATTATCCCGCGGGATTTCGTCTGCTCGCAGGAGCGATGTCCAGCGCCAAACGCTTGTCATTGACCTTGGGAATGTCGCTGGATCTTGAAGGCTTGAATTTGATTCGCAGCATGAAGGACAAAATGCGTGGCTGGAGCGATGAGCTCGAGGAGTTTCCGCCGATGCCGGTCAAGGACGGCGCGATCTTTCAAAACATTGATGAAGGAGATCGGGTCAACCTGCTGAAATTCCCCGCGCCGTTATGGCACGCCGATGACGGCGGCCGTTATATCGGCACCGGCTCGGTGGCGATTATGCGCGAGCGTAACGGCAATTGGGTCAATCTCGGCACCTACCGAGTGATGATTCATGATGAGAAGAGCGCGGGGATCTTTATTGCTCCGGGCCATCATGGCCGTATCATTATGGAGAGCTATTGGAAGGCAGGAGAGCCGTGTCCGATTGCGATCTCCGCCGGGCACCATCCGGTGTTTTTGTTCGCTGGTTCTTTCGCCTTGGCGCCGCGGGTCTCCGAATATAATTACGTCGGCTCGGTGTTGCACGAACGTATCCGGTGGTCGCCGGCCGCTTGACCGGTCTGCCGTTGCCGGTGTTCAGCGAAATCGTTCTCGAAGGCTTTCTTTATCCCAATGAGTTCAGGAGTGAAGGACAGTTCGGTGAATGGCCGGGCTACTATGTGAGCGACGCCAGACCGGAACCGGTCATCAGGTGAAGGCGGTTTACTATCGCAACGATCCGATTATTTTAGGCGCGTGGCCGGGGCGGCCGCCGCACGACAGCACCTATCGCCATTCGATCATCAAATCCGCCAACCTTTGGGAGCTGCTCGACGCGCGCGGATCAGCGGTATCACGGGGGTCTACCGGCCGGAATCGGGCGGGGAAATCTCTTGACGCTTGTGAGTCTTAAGCAGGCCTACGACGGCCACGCGCGACAGGTGGCGGTGGTTGCTTCACAGCTTTTGCAACCTTCTTACCCGACACGCTATGTGATTGTGGTTGACGACGACATTGACGTCATGAACCTGGAAGACGTCATGTGGGCGGTCTGCACGCGGAGCGATCCGATTCGCTCGATCACGCTCATCGACCACACGCGCGCGAATTTTCTCGACCCGATGGTGCGGTCGCGCTTCGACGAAAATGCCGGCCACACGAGCTCCTGCGCGTTGATCGACGCCTGCCGCCCATTTCCATTACGCGATCGCTTTCCCAAAGTGGCCGAATCGAGCGCGGAGTTCAAAAAACAGATCAGAGAAAAATGGGCGGGAATCCTAAACCTGTAATACAATCGCAGTCAAAGCGATAAATGGCAAAATTTCGCGTGCTCGGCCGCGCGCTGCAGCACGCGAGAACGGGCTGGGAAAAGTTACCGGACAAACTCATTTTACGGACGATGTCATTCGCCCCGACGTGGTCTGGGTAAGTTCCTGCGCAACTCGGACCTAAGTCCTGGGACGCCTACCTGAATTTGCGCCACGATGCGCTGATTTTTGCCGCTTAATCGACTAAATCGTCCGACTACGGTGTGCATAATAAGGTTCCACAGTTCCCACAGAGGTGTAATCACGATGCACACGATTCTAAGACTTCCGGATGTGAAGCGAAGCGCAGGGCTGTTGCGTAGCACAATTAACCTGCGCATTACGCAAGGCACTTTTCCTAAGCCAGTGAGCCTTGGCGGGCGCGCCGTGGGCTGGTTGGAAGCCGAAGTCCAACAGTCGTTACAGCGACGAATTGAAGCGAGCCGCAGTGAAAGCAGCGGCGTGGGGGCAACTTTGGGGGCACCACGCAATTTTGAACTGAAAACTATCAGAACGTCACCAGTGCTTAGCAGTAATAATGTGGTTCCCCCCGCATCGCGGTGTAGATTCAGACAATTCTTTAGCCTTCCCGGATAACCTCCCTCACCTATTTATCTTCTCTCAACCCGACAAACTTCGAATGTCTCAGGTGATCATCCGGCGTCCATTAGATGAGGTTAAATCCGACTAGATAGGCAAACGGCGTTCGCTGGTAGAAGGAAGAGTCCGTCACATCCGGTCGATCGCGTCTTTGCAGGTACCTACCACTCCGAGAGATGCTTGTTGCAGATTTGTTCGCGGCAGTTTAGCAGGTGAGTCTCCAGCTGCTCCCAAAAGTTTTCCAAACTGTATCATGGCCTCTCCAACGGGCTTCTTTTATCGAGGGTGTTTTCCACCTGCCCGAAGCTTCGGTCCCACCAGACAGTCCAGCACCCTCACTTTCCAGCGCATCCGCAAGGTTCCTGGCTGTGGCCTTTATAGCTGATGAATATGTCGTTCATTAACTTGCTACGGACCAGGACATATCCGAGGGGCGTCTCTGCGGCCTTATACATCGTCAATGGGAAAAAGATCAAAAGAGATGTAAGAAGGATGTGACCCCCTGAAAACGCGGCGCAACTGGCTGCCCTTGACGAGAAGGACGATAACCAAAGACAATATGGCGTTTTGGCAGCAAAGAAATAACTGCCCTCGAATGCCTGACAGGAAATGTAATGCCATACAGAGTTGAACGAACCGAGCAAGGTGACTTCGCGGTTCTTTACTATCTCTCATGGGCCGAAGACGGTACCGCCGAAGTTTTCCGGTCGAAGACCAGTCACAAGCGGAGGCGGAGCCGAAACAGCTCAAATCAGAGGAGACAGATAGTTGAACAAAGCTAGATCACGCCTTCGCCGAACTGACGAAGATCAACTGAAAGAAGAACCTGGGAAGATTCTAGATTCACTTCATGACCAGGAAAATAAACGAGAGGGGTCGCCCATGAATCAACCTATGCGCATGCGAAAATGGTTCGTTCTGTCTTTCGTAATCTTGGCCGTATGGACCGTTATTTCGCTATGGGCCATGGACAAAGGTGGAGTCCTTAAAGCCGTTCAACGGCAGTGCTCGGTCTTCTCTGCGCGTACGACCATCGAACGCTATTTGGCTTCAACGCTGGAATGCGAAAGCTTCAAATCGGCGCCGGCCCAAATAACCTTCCTGGCTGGCTTAATACAGACATTGAGCCACGAGACGGGCAAGCCTTTCTCGACGCTATGAAGCCGTTCCCCATTCCCGACAATTCACTGAACTATATCTACGCATGAACAGGTGATCGAGCATGTCCCGTTTGCGGGCGGTATGATCATGTTGCGCGGAGCCATCGAGTGTTGGTACCCGGCGGAAAACTGCGGCTCGCAACGCCCGACCTTCGGCAACTCGTGGCTCTATTCGATCAGGACGACACCGAGGCGGAGCGCGGCGATTCATGAGCGCGCAGCTAAAGAGGGAGAATCTCAGCGTGAAAGAGCCGGAGCGCCCGCTGTTTACTATGAATATGTATTTTCATGCCTGGGGCCATCAGTTTCTCTACGATCGGCAAACGCTTCAATCGGCCTTGAGGTCTGTGGGATTTCGAGACGTTCGCTTCCCTGCGCCACAGCGAAAGCGACGATCCGGAATTGCGCAACGTAGAGCGGCACACCTACGTGATTGGGAGTGACATCGACAAGTACGTGACGATGATTGTTCAGGCAAGCAAATAGGATCAGCCCAATTCGGGTTCCTCGAGATTTGGATCGACAAAGCTCAACTTGGCTCGATCTAGAAATCGACGCATCCGAGGTATCATTTCAAAGGCAACGCAGTGGGGGCAACTTTGGGGCAATAATCGTTGCCTCATCGGCCAAATTAAATCAAATCAATCAGTTACAATCGAAAGATAGTTC
>ERZ1370068.4369-contig-3445_pt1 | contig 21331 bp, 41 predicted proteins | sample MGYA00561227_ERZ1370068 | MGnify/ENA primary metagenome ERZ1370068 (study PRJEB38410, sample SAMEA6850437) | metagenome | study: Metagenomic assessment of the ecological functions of the soil: analysis of the soil microbiota associated with the... | reverse complement strand
TTGTACTTCGTTCAGTTACGTATTGCTGGGGTCGTCGACATCTACCAATGTTCCGCGAAGGCGTCGTCCAGGCTATTGGCCGCGCGGAAAATTTGACAGTCACCGCCCAGGGAGAGCGCAGCGGATGCGGCGCGCATTGCCCGCCAATGCCATGTCCTCTTGTTAGAGCCCGCGGTGCCAGACAGCCTGAGCTGTCGCGGAGGAGATTCTAGCAAGAAACCGGGTACCAAGGTGGTGTTCCTGGCGGCAGTGCAGGATGACGAACATGCCCACCGTGCCTGCTCCTGGGCATTCACGGATACCTCATGAAGGAGCTTACAGGCACTGCCCTGGTCGAGGCGGTTACGGCGGTCCACGGGGGCGCACGGCAAATCGCGTCCGATCTGGCGTGGTGTTTATTGACACGGCAAAAAGCGGTGGTGCCAGTAAGACGCGAGCGACCCCTCGCAGTGCGAGAGCAAAAGGTCTTGGATCATACGTCGAGAGGCCTGAGCAACGCGCAGATGGCTCAACTGCTTGGTCTTAGCACTCAGCACGATCAAGCGCCACAAGACGAGATTGTTCAGGCTGATGGGCGTGCGCAACCGCGTCAGGCTATTGAGGCAGCGGGCTATTGCGCAAACCCAAGCAGACTTGAAGGACACCCACCAAGCGAGAGTTGCGCTGTTCACAGCCGGACCATCTGAGGTTGGCGCCGGATGCACGCGAGCCATGGTGTTCGACGGCGGATGCGTGCACAGCATGAGGGCGTCCGGATTTCACAACGATCTCCGAGTCACCGCGAACCGGTCGCCAAGAGCCTGGCAGCGAGCCCAAGGTCTTGTTCCTGGCGCCGATTTAGACCGTCAAGCTCATCGATTTGTGGCTCGAAGTCCGTGGTCCCCCCTCGCAGCCCTCATCTAGCGATCAAGTCCAGCGCTCCAAGAGTGCGGGCCTGCGCTAGCGGCAGGTGTCGGAGCGACTGGAGGCATAGATGGTTGCGTTTATTCGGTCTAGATCTCGAGTTCATTCTCAACCAGATTCTTATCGCCGAGAGTGGCGGGATTGATGGCTCAAACCTCGTAAACGTCCTCCCAATGTGCAAGTGCCCTGGGGTTTGCGGACGGTCGATGGCTCTTACAACAATCTGGTTTTCAACGAAGCCCTGGGCATTGATCAGACTCAGTTCGGTGCCGCGGACACGACCTTCCCGCGCATGTTGACGCCGGTGTTCCGCCCGGCAGACCTGGGGACCTCCTATGCTCAGACCAGTGGTGTCGTGGTCGACGCACAGCCGCGCATCATCTCGAACCTGATCGTCGATCAGACCGCGCAACAATCCAGCGGCGGTGGCGGCGGCGGCGAACGACTGGCTCTGGCTCACCACTCAGCCCCGGCCTCGATGGCGTCTTCGGCACGGCCGACGACGCCAGGTCTTCTTCATTCCCAACGTGACGCCTGACGTCGGGCCTGTCCGCGCCGTTCAACGCCTGGTTCACGTTCTTCGGCCAGTTCTTCGACCACGGCCTCGACCTCGTCACCAAGGGCGGCAGCGACATCGATCTTCGTTCCGCTGCAGCCCGACGATCCGCTCTTACGTCGCCGGCGATCTGCCCGACCAACTTCATGGTCGAGACGCGCGCCACCAACGTCGCGTGCATCCGGGCCCGGACGGCGTGCTGGGCACCGCCGACGACATCCACGAGCAACAGAACACGACCACGCCGTTCGTCGACCAGAACCAGACCTATACGTCGCATCCCTCGCACCAGGTGTTCCTGCGCGCCTATCAGCTGTTACCGTCGATCCGACGGGTCCCGGCACGGCGACGACTCTTCGCCATTCGCCACCGGCAAGCTGATCACCAATCGCGACCTCGGCGCCGACGGCCGTTTCGGCACCGGCCGACGACGACGCCGAGATCGGCGGCATGGCGACCTGGGCGCGTGGTGAAGGCGCAGGCGCGCGACATGCTCGGCATCAATCTGACCGACAAGGACTTCGACAACGTTCCGCTGCTGGCGACCGACGCCTACGGCAATTTCATCCCGGGCGCACACGGCTTTCCGCAGGTCGTGATGAAGCGGCGCCGACGGCATCGTCGGCACCGGCCGACGACGTCCTGGTGGAAGGCAATCCGGCTGGCGCCGATCGATCTCACCAACGCCGTGCGCACCGGCCACCAGTTCCTGATCGACGTCGCGCACAACGCCGTGCCGGTCTTCGATGCCGCCGGCAACCTCGTCGCCCGACGCCGACAACATCGCGGGCAACGCAGTCGCGTTCAATCCGCTGACCGGCCAGAACCTCGAATACGACGACGAGCTGCTCGACGCGCACTACATCGCCGGCGACGGCCGCGTGAACGAGAACATCGGCCTCACCGCCGTCCACTCGATCTTCCACTCCGAGCACAACCGGCTGGTCGACCAGACCAAGGACGTCGGTCCTCGGCGTCGCAACGATCTCGGCCTTCGTCAACCAGTGGCTGCTGACGCCGGTCGCCGCGCTGCCGACGACGCGAGCCGAGATCGACGCCTGGTACTGGAACGGCGAGCGGCTGTTCCAGGCGGCACGCTTCGGCACCGAGATGCAGTACCAGCACCTCGTGTTCGAGGAGTTCGCGCGCACGCGTGCAGCCGAACGTCGACGAATTCCTTGCGCCGAACGGCGTACGACACGACCATCAATCCGGCGATCGTCGCCGAGTTCGCGCACACCGTCTACCGCTTCGGCCACTCGATGCTGACCGAGACGGTCGATCGCTTCGACGCCGATTTCAACTCGTGGTCGACCGATCCCGCACGATCCTGACCAGCAGCTCGGCCTGATCGCGGCCTTCCTCAATCCGCTTGCGTTTGCGCGCCAGCGGCCCGACGCCGGCAGCAGGCGATCGGCGCCATCGTGCGCGGCGTCGACGCGCGACCGGTCGGCAACGAGATCGACGAGTTCGTCACCGAGGCGCTGCGCAACAACCTGCTCGGCCTGCCGCTCGATCTCGCCGGTCGCTCAACATCGCGCGCGGCCGCGACACCGGCATTCCGTCGCTGAACGAGGCGCGGCGCGAATTCTACTGCATGACCGACAACGACGTCGGCGACAGCAATGTCAAGCCGTACATCGAGCTGGGCCGACTTCGTGCAGCATCTGAAGCACCCGGAATCGCTGATCAACTTCATCGCCGCCTACGGCACGCACGCCGCACTGATCGCGGCGGACGTCGACACGCTGGTCGAGATGCGCGCCGCGGCTGCCGCATTGGTCTTCGGCGGCGCGCGACGATCAACGCGGGCACTGGCCAGGTGAGCGGATCTTCACCGCCGACGATGCCGATCGGCTCGATTTCCTCAACAGCACCGGCATCTACGCCAACGTCAACGCGCGCGGACGATCCGGCAGGACTCGGACGGCGTGACGATCACCGGCGTCGACAACATCGATCTTCTGGGTCGGCGGCCTCGCGGAAGAGCAAGACGCCGTTCGGCGGCCTGCTCGGCTCGACGTTCAACTTCGTGTTCGAGAACCAGCTCGAGAGCCCTGCAGAACGGCGACCGCTTCTACTACCTGTCGCGCACGGCCGGCCTGAACTTCGGCACCGAGCTCGAGAACAACACGTTCGCCCAGCTGGTGATGCTGAACAGCGACGCGACGCATCTGCCGGCCGCGATCTTCTCAGACGCCGACATTCACCCTCGAGGTCGATCCGACGCACGCAGTACACCGGCCTGGGCCTCGGCGGTCGCGCCGATCCGACCGGCGGCATCACCGATCAACGGCGTCGAGGTCGACGCCGCTGGTCATCCGCGACAACCCGGCGACACAGTCGGGCCCGATGCCAACTACCTGCAGTACACCGGCGCCAGACCACGTCGTGCTCGGCGGCACCGCCGGGCAACGACATCCTCATCGTCCGGCGACCGGCGACGACACGCGTCTACGGCGACGGCGGCAACGACCGCCTCGAAGGCGGTTTCGGCAACGACAACGCTGTTCGGCGGCGACGGCGACGACATCATCACCGACATCGGCGGCGACCGACGTCATCCACGGCGGCGCCGGCAACGACGTCATTATCGACGGCCATTCGCTGCTGCACTCGAGGTCCGCCAACATCATCCTGGGCGGCGACGGCAGGACTTCATCGCCACCGTGGACGACATCTCGACCATCTTCGGCGGCCGCGGCGACGACTTCATCTACGGCTCCAAGACCGAACTCTGCCGCAAACCGGCAACGAGGGCGACGACTGGATCGAGCTGGGCACGCAGGACGGCGCGCCCGGCGACAACTTTCAGCCCGTTCCTGGCCGACGACGTGCTCGGCAACGACATCTTCGTCGGCGGCGGCGGCTTCTGACGAAATGATCGGCGAAGGCGGCGACGACATCTTCGTCGGCAGCGACGCCCAGGACAAGATGGACGGCATGTCCGGCTTCGACTGGGTCACCTACAAGAACGACACGATCGGCGTCACGGTCGATCTGGAGCTGGCAGCCGCTCAACGAGCCGCCGGTCGCGGCTCTCGCCAGCCTCCGATTCTCGATCGCTTCGCCGAAGTGGAAGGCCTCGTCGGGATCCAAATTCTCCGACTATCTGCGCGGCAGCGAAGCCGACGCCAACGTGATCGCGCACGTTCAACGCGAAGACCAGCGCGCTCTGACGCGGGGCATTGCGCGCGTCGCCGGTCTGCAGGCGGTGCTCGACCACGCGCTTGGCTCGACGCCGGCGCCACCATGTGCCGAGTTCGGTACCGGCAACATCATCCTCGGCGGCGACGGCAGCGACATCATCCTCGGTCGTGGCGGCGACGACGTGATCGACGGCGATGCGTCGCTCAACGTGCGCATCAGCGTGCGCCAGAACGTCGACGGCACCGGACCTGAGATCGCCAGCTTCGACAGCATGGCGCCGATGATCCCGCTGATGCCGGCCGGCACCTACAATCCTGGTCAGCTCGTGGCCGTGCGCGAAATCATGCCGGGCACGGCGAACGCCCCGGGTCGAGCCGATAACTTCGACACCGCCGTTTTCCAGGGCAATCTGGCCGATTACACGCATTGTCATCAACAACAGCGGCACGCCGCTCGACTTCCGCCGACGACGTCGTCACCGTGACCGACAACAGCGTCACGCCGCGTGATGGCATCGACCACCTGACGCACATCGAGCGGCTGCAGTTTGCTGATCAGGCGGTGGAGCTTGCGCCGGGTCTCGATGCCGGCCCCGCTCGGTGTCTGACGATCACCGACCTCAATGGCGGCGCCATCCAGACCGGCGACTTCCTGCGGGCGTCGATCGCCGGCGTCACTGATCCGAACAACGTCAGCGCCACAAATCCGACCGGCGCGATCACCGGCGATATCCGCTACACGTGGCAAGCCGAGTTCACGCCCGGCTCGGGTGTGTTCGACGACATCATCACTTCTGCCCGGCGGCGATCTCGCGTTCGAGAGCGCAGCGGCGCTGTCTTCCGCGCGCTCCCGACTCGTCGACGGCCTCCGCTGCGCGTAAAGGCGATCTATGAGGACGCGCACGGTGTCACGGAGCAGGTCGTTCTCCGCGCCACGCGCTCCCGTGGTCGCCGTCGCACCGCCGCCGCCGACCACGCCGCTACGCCGTGGCCGACGCCACCGCGGGTGGCGAGGGCGCGATGCTCGTCCGCTCCGACCTCGACTTCATTCTCAAACAGATCAAGATCGCCGAAGCGCACGTGGCCGGGCACGCCACTTCAGGATTTGATCCCGAACATACGTCTGGCATACGGCTTGCGCTCGGTTGACGGCAGCGAGAACAACCTGCTCGCATCAGGCTGGCTTCGACCAGACCGATTTTGGCGCTGCCGATACCGTCTTCCCGCGCTTGCTGACCCCGGTATTCCACGATGCGGACCCGGTCCCGGCGGGCGTCCCCGGCGCCGGTCACGCCGACCTCCTACGCGCAGACCAGCGGCTTCGTGTTCGACCTCGATCCGCGCACCATCTCCAACCTGATCGTCGACCAGACCGCCAACAATCCGGCGGCCGCGTGGCAGCGCGCCAGATCCTCGGCGCGGGCACACGTCACCAGCCCCGGCCTCGACGGCATGTTCGGCACCGCCGACGACCGCCAGGTCTTCTTCATACCGAACGTGACGCCGGACGTCGGCCTGACCGCGCCGTTCAACGCCTGGTTGACGTTCTTCGGCCAGTTCTTCGATCACGGCCTCGATCTCGTGACCAAGGGCGGCAACGGCACGATCTTCATTCCGCTGCAGCCGGATGATCCGCTCTACAGTCCCGGGCGACTCGCCCGACCAACTTCATGGTGCGAGACGCGCGCCACCAATGCTGCCCGGCCCCGACGGCGTCCTGGGCACCGCCGGACGACATCCACGAGCAACGAGAACACCACCACGCCGTTCGTCGACCAGAACCAGACCTACACCTCGCATCCCTCGCACCAGGTGTTCCTGCGCGCCTACAGTCTGGACGCCGACGGCGCATCCCGTCGCCACCGGCAAGCTGATCACCAACCGCGACCTCGGTGCCGATGGCCATTTCGGCACCGGCGCCGATGCCGACACCGAAATCGGCGGCATGGCCACCTGGGCCGTGGTGAAGGCAGCAGGCGCGCGACATTCTCGGCATCAATCTCACCGACGCGGACTTCGACAACGTTCCGCTGCTCGCGACCGATCGACTACGGCAATTTCATCAAGGGCGCCGCACGGCTTGCCGCAGGTCGTCGATGAAGGGCGCGGACGGCATCGCCGGCACGGCCGATGACGTCCTGGTGGAAGGCAATCGGCTGGCGCCGATCGACCTCACCAACGCCGTGCGCACCGGCCACCAGTTCCTGATCGACGTCGCGCACAACGCGGCGCCGGTCGTCGATGCGACGATCCGGCCGCCCGCTCGCGCCCGACGCCGACAACATCGCCGGCAACGGCGCGCCGATCCGATGACCGGCGAACATCGACTACGACAACGAGCTGCTCGACGCGCACTACATCGCCGGCGACGGCCGCGTGAACGAGAACATCGGCCTCACCACCGTCCACTGCCATCTTCCACTCCGAGCACAACCGGCTGGTCGATCAGGCCATGGATACGGTCGTCACGTCGAGCGTCACGAACGACTTGGCCTTCCTCAACGAATGGCTGCTGACGCCGTCGCGGCGCTGCCGACCGACGACCAGGCGCAGATCGACGCCCTGCAATGGAACGGCGAGCGCCTGTTCCAGGTGGCGAAGTTCGGCACCGAGATGCAGTACCAGCACCTGGTGTTCGAGGAGTTCGCGCGCACCGTTCAGCCGATGATCGATCCGTTCTTCGCGCCGACGCAGGTGTATGACGTCGATCTCAATCCGGCGATCGTCGCGGAGTTCGCGCACACGGTCTATCGCTTCGGCCACTCGATGCTGACCGAGACGGTCGATCGCTTCGACGCCAACTTCAATCCCGTCGTCGCCGACCCGTTGAACCCCGACCAACGATCAGCAATTGGGCCTGATCGCGGCCTTCCTCAATCCGCTCGCGTTTGCCGCGAGCGGCCCGACGCCGGAAGAGGCGACCAGCGCCATCGTGCGCGGCATCACCCGCGCAGGTCGGCAACGAGATCGACGAGTTCGTCACCGAGGCGCTGCGCAACAACCTGCTCGGCACTGCCGCTCGATCTCGCCGTGCATCAACCTCGCGCGCGGCCGCGACACCGGCATTCCGTCCCTGAACGCGGCGCGGCGCGATTTCTACGACCAAACCGGCCGACAGCCTGGTCAAGCCCTACACGAGCTGGGCCGACTTCGTGCAGCACATGAAGCACCCGGAGTCGCTCATCAACTTCATCGCCGCCTACGGCACGCATCGCGCTGCATCACGGCGATGCACGACCGACGAAAAGCGCGCCGGCGCGACGCGCGCTGTCCGGCGGCACGGCCACATCGATGCTCGGCGCGGCGACCGAGCGACTCGCCGCCGTCGACGCCGACCGCCTCGACTTCCTGAACAGCACCGGCGCCTACGCCAACCTGCCGAATGGCGTCACCACGACCGGTCGTCGACAACATCGACCTCTGGATCGGCGGCCTCGCCGAGCAGCAGATGCCGTTCGGCGGCCTGCTGGGCTCGACCTTCAACTTCGTGTTCGAGAACCAGCTCGAGAAGCTGCAGGACGGCGACCGCTTCTACTACCTGGAGCGCACCGCCGGGCTCAGCTTCGACAACGAGCTCGAGATCAACTCGTTCGCCAAGCTGATCATGGCGAACACCGACGCGGCGCACCTGCCCGGCATCGTTTTCCAGGCCGTCGGCCTTCACGCTCGAGGTCGATCAGTCGAAGCAGTTCACCGGGCTGGGCGCTCCGACGGCCGCGCCGATCCGACCGGCGGCGTATCAACGGCACTGAGCTCACGCCGCTGGTCATCCGCGACAATCCCGACACGCCGGGCCGGACACGCAACTACCTGCACTACACCGGCGACGCGACCACGTCGTCCTCGGCGGCACCGCCAGGCAACGACATCATCATCGCCGGCGATCGGACGACGACACGATCTAGGGCGACGGCGGCAACGACCGGCATCGACGGCGGCTACGGCGACGACTTCATCCGCGGCGGCGCCGGCGACGACATCATCACCGACACGGGCGGCGACGACAACATCCAGGGCGGCGACGGCAACGACGTCATCCAGGGCGGCAACGGCATCGACCTGATCCTCGGCGGCTTCGGCAGCGACTTCATCATCACCGGCGAGGACAACGACGAGGCCTTCGGCGGCCAGGGCGACGACTTCATCCTGGGCAACAAGCCAACGAGCAGGATATCGGCAACGAAGGCGACGACTGGCTCGAGACGGGCACGTCCGACGGCGCGCCCGGCGACAATTTCGACCCGCTCGGGCTACGATCCCGATCGTCGGCAACGACGTCTTCATCGGCGACGGCGAGAACGACAAGTTCATCGGCGAAGGCGGCGACGACATCATGGTCGGCAGCACCGGCCTGACCGACCGCTACGTTCGGCGGCTCCGGCTTCGACTGGGCCGACTTCAAGGACGACGCAGATCGGCGTGACCATCGACATCGATCGGTCGCTTCTTCGATCAGCCGCCGGTGCCGGGATCGGGCGCCTCGGCCCTCGCGCGCTTCGACATCGTGGAAGGTCTGTCGGGCTCGGCGCACGACGACTGTCCTGTTCGGCGACGACGCGGTCGACTCGTCGGCGGCGAGGTCGGCGCCGGCGCCAAGGGCAGCGCGCTCACCAACATCGCCCTCATCGACGGTCTGCAGGCGTTCCTCGATACCGCGTTCGGGGCGCCCGTGACCGCCTTCGACGACGGGCAACATCATCCTCGGCGGCGACGGCAGCGACATCATCGAAGGGCCGCGGCGGCGACGACCTGCATCGACGGCGACGCCTGGCTCAACGTGCGCATCAGCGTGCGCGCGAAAGATGACGCGACGGCCACACCGGGCCCGGACGATCGCCACGCTTCGACAGCATGACCAGACATGGTCGCCGCTCATGCTCGACGGCACCTACAACCCCGGTCAGCTCAAGATCGTCCGCGAGATCCTGCTGCGACTGGCCGGACGGCCACCGACTTCGACACCGCCAGTGTTCTCCGGCAACTGGCCAACGGCCTATCGACGGGCAACCTGCGGATCACGACCGATCACGACCGATGCCAACGGCGACGCCATCGCACGTCGTCGACAGCGTGGCGGCTCGCGACGGTACCGATCGTCTCACGCACATCGAGCGGCTGCAGTTCGCCGATCAGGCGATCGTGCTCGGAGGCCTGAACGCACGAGCCGGTCGGCACGCGTCTGCCTCACGATCACGCCGACGACACGCCGTACCGAGGACCAGCTGCTGACGGTGTCGATCGCTGGCGTGACCGATGCGGACAATGCCACGACGACCGATGGCGCGATCACCCAGACCCGTCTGCCTACTTCTGGCAGGTCGATCCGCGTGGCGATGGGCGTCTTTGAGGACATCACCCGTGTTTGCCGCCGGTGGAGATGGCGCGCGCGGAGGGCCTGACCTTCACGCCCGGCGATGGCGAGGTGGGTCTGGCGTTGCGCGTCCGGGCCGTCTACCAAGGACGCCAACGGCGTGCTGGAGGAGGTGTTCTCCGCGCCGACCGCACGCGGTGGCGAACGTCAACGATGCCCCGACGGCGCGGCCGACGATCAGCGACACGACGCCGACGCGAGGGCCGCGCGCTGACGGTGCGAACCGCTGACCATCGTCGATCCGGACGGCGTCGCCGGCGGTCTGCGGCAGGCGCGTTCACGTTCCAGTGGCAGCAGGCGCAATCGCGATCGGCGTGCCGGTGCGGCACGGCCGACATTGCCGGCGCCGACGGCGCAGCTGTTCGTGCCCGGCCAGGCCCAGGTCAACCGCGAGCTGCGCGTGGTGGTGAGCTTCGTCGACGACGGCGGCACGACTGAGACCGGTGTTCTCGGCGGCCACCGACGTGGTCGGCGACCTGTTCCACGGCAGCAACGCGGCGTCAACACCTTCACCGGCAACGCCGGCCAGGACGACATCTGTCGGGCAACGGCGGTGCCGACACGCTGAACGGTGCTGGCGGCAACGACCTCCTCGACGGCGGCGACTGGCAACGAGCACGCTCGACTGGCGGCACCGGCAACGACACCTCAATGGCGGTGTCGGCAACGACACCTGAACTACCATGGGCGACGGCGCCGATGCGGTGAATGGCGGGGCGGATGCTGACACCCTGCGTATCACGGTGCGCCGGTACCGTCAACAGACGCTGAACGTCCTCTTCAATGGCACGGTCGCTCACCGCCGTCGAAGGCGGCACGTTGCTCACCGGCGTCGAAGCAGTCACGGCCGATCTGCGCGGCGGCACCGATACGTTGAACTACGGCGCCACGACGACCGCCAACGTGACGGTGAACCTGGCGGCCAGGCAGCGCCTCGGGCTTCACCTTGATCGCCAACATTGAAAACGTCACGAGTGGGGCTGGCAACGACATCGCTCACGTGGCCAGCGCCAGCGCGACGGCAACGGCGCGCTACAACGGTGGGGCGGGCGTCGATACCTACGACCTGCTCCGGCACCAACGCGGGGGCGACCGTGACCGCCACCTGGCCGCGACCGCGACCAGCGCCGAGATCGGGGCCGATACGCTGGCCTGCCATCGAGAACATCGTGGGGGAGCCAGGGCAACGACACGATTACCCTCAATGGCAACGTCAATGTCATCGACGGCCAGGGCGGCGATGACACCATCAATGCCGGCGGCGGCGAACGACACGCTGAGCGGCGGGCTCGGCAACGACATGCTGATCGGCGGGACGGGCAACGACACCCTGACCGGCGGCGCTGGCAACGGCACCTTCATGCTACACGTTTGGCGACGGGGCGGATGCGGTCGATGGCGGGGTGGATTCGGATACCCTGCAGATCACTCGGCACGACCGCCGCCGATACGCTGAACGTCGTCTTCAACGGCACAAGCCCTCACAAACTTCGAAGAACGGGACGGTTGCAAACGTCGAATTGGTCACCGCCAATCTGTTGGGCGGCACCGATACGTTAAACTATGGCGCCACGACGACCGCCAACGTCACGAGTGAACCTGGCGACCGAGCAGCGCCTCGGGCTTCACCTGCGATCGCCAACATCGAGAACGTCACTGGTGGCGCCGGCACGACACCTCACGGGCAACACCGGGGCGAATACCCTCGCGGGCGGGGCTGGCAACGACCGGTTCGTCGCCATCAGCGGCGACGGCGACGACACCTATACCGGTGGGGCGAGGTGTCGATACCTATGACCTGTCCTCACCACTGCGGAGGCGACCGTGACCACTACCTCCGCGACCAGTGCCCAGACTCGGGACCGACACGCTGGCCAGCATCGAAAATCATCATCGGCAGCCAGGGCAACGACGTGATCACCCTCAATGGCAACGCCAATGTCATCGACGGCCAGGGCGGCAATGACACTCATCAATGCCGGCGGGGCGAACGACACGCTCCTCGGCGGACTCGGCAACGGACACGCTCAACGGCGAGGCCGGCACGGACACGCTCACCGGCGGGGCCGGCAATGACACGTTCGTGTTCGCGACGACCGCCGAGGCGAGGCAATGGCGCCACCCGGGACGTGATCACCGACTTCCAGGGCGCGGGGTCGCCGGGGCGACGTGATCGACGTCAATGCGATCGACGCCAACACCGGCGGCCGCGGGCAGCCAGACCTTCACGTTCATCGGCACCGCGACGTTCACGGCGGCCGGGCAATTGCGGTACTTCCAGGACATCCGCCAACGGCCTGACGATTCTCGAAGGCAACGTGACGGGGCACCACGGGCGCGGAATTCCAGATCGCGCTGCGCGGGCCTGCATACGCACCCTGGCGGGCGATTTCACCTTGTAGGACACCCTGGCCGCGTGGACGCGCAGGCGTCCCCGCGTCGCCAGCGGACAGGATTACAGGGCGGGGCGCCTAGCCGCCCCGCACGCTGTAATGACGGGAGCCGGCACACACCGCTGGCTCCATCATGATGACAACCGAAGAGGAGAGAGACGCAATGAGCGAGCAAGTGCAGGCAACGGCAGTGGTGGACGCCCCGGTGGGGACGTCCAGCCGTGGACACCCCGGCGGCCCCGCGCCGCAGCCCCAGGCGATCGCCGACCTCGCGGCAGATTGCGGCGGTGGTCATGGCGCCGGATGAATCACTCATCAACACGAAGAAGGACGAGTTGACCATTGCGATCAAGGGGCTGACCGATCTCACCCAGCAGTTGGTGCAGGCCTATGCCGCGCAGATGCAGGTCATCGAGCAACCTCACCACCCGCCTGAAGGCGGTGGAAGAGACGACCAAGGGCGTCAACGGGCAAGGCCGTCGCGCCAGGCATGCCCAGCGCCTGAGGGCGAGCCACCGCGAGCGATGACTCCGTGTGGGTGCATGCATGGCAGTTATTTCCAAATAAGAACCTGGATGGAAATTCATATGAACGATGTATCACATGGCAAAACACGACGTGCCTTCCTTGCAGGGCACCGCGGCGGCCTGGCGGTGCCGCTGTTCCTGACCGCGCGTAAGAGCGCGGCGGCGACCCTCCCGGTGGTGCTCCCCCGAGCCCGCCCACCACGCCCTGGCAGAGTGTACCCTGCCCGACGCCGTCGACCAGCTCCGCGCCCGTCGACGCCCTCGATCCCGCCCCGACCGGAAGCCGCCAATACCGGCCGCGGGCGAAGCGGGCCGGGCGTCGCACCAACGCTCAGTCGAACTCACCAGTGATCGCGGCAAATCGCCGACCCTCTACGAGATGACGGCCAAAGAGAATCCCAACTGGAGCTTCAATCCGGCGTATCCGCCGCAGCCCATCTGGGGGCTTCACCGGCAATCACCGCCGGACGCCACCACCCCGCGGGCCCCACGTTCTTCGCGCGCTATGGCTCAGCCCGATCATCTGCCGCATCCACAATCAGCTGCCCTATGATCACGTCGGCTTCGGCACGCCCGAGATCACCACGCATCTGCACAATCTTGCATACGCCCTCCGAGAGCGACGGCTTCCCGGGCGACTTCTACGGCCCGCATCCTGATCAGCAGGGTCCCACCCTGAGCGCCTCCGGGGAATTTTTGGACCACTTTTACCCCAACATCCTGGCCGGCTACGACGAGTTCCATGGCATGCCGGGCTACGACATCGGCGATCCGCGCGAGGCGCTGGGGACGCTGTGGTACCATGACCACACCCTGGATTTCACCTCCCCCAACGTCTACCGCGGCATGGCCGGGTTCTACCTGATCTTCGACGACATCGACTCGGGCAACGAAAAGGACTACGCCAACCCGCAAAGCTCTGCGGCTGCCGAGCTATCCCTATGACTACCCGCTCATCTTGCAGGACAAGCGCTTCGACGCGAACGGACGCCTGACCTTCGACCAGTTCACGCCCGAGGGGGTGCCGGGCGATAAAATCACCGTCAACGGCAAGATCGAGCCGGTGCTGCGCGTGGCGCGCCGCAAGTATCGCCTGCGCTTCCTCAACGGCGGGCCGACGCGGTTTTACGAGTTGTATCTGGTCAACGCCGGGGCACCGCGTCGTACACCTTCACCTACATCGCCAACGACGGCAATCTGTTGCCAGCGCCGCTGACTCAATCAGTTCAAGGTACGCCTGGGGGTGGCTGAGCGCGCCGATATCGTCGTGGACTTTGCGCGCTTTCCGCTGGGCACCGAGCTCTACTTCGTCAACCGGCTGCTCCAGCCGGACAACCGCGGGCCGACCACAGTGCAGAGCGCCGGGCACCACAGGTGCTCAAGATTCGTCGTCGGATCGCCTGCCGCCCGAGCCCGACGTGAGCCGGGTCCCGAGCCTGTTACGCGCACGCTGCGGCCGCCCTCGATGCCACAGAGATCGCGGCGGCGCCGGTGCGGCGCTGGGTGTTTGAGCGCACGAATGGCATGTGGGCGGTGAACGGGCAGTTTTTTGACGTGTTCTCCTCCCGTGCCGCGATGCCGCACAAGGCAGCGCCGAGGTCTGGGAGCTGGTCAATCCCGATGACGGGTGGTCCCATCCCGTCCATATCCATTTCGAGGAAGGCCTCATCCTCAGCAGGACCCGTGAAGGGATCACTGTCCCGGTGCCGGCGCACGAGCGTGGGCGCAAAGACGTCTACGTGCTCGGCCCGGCGGAGAGCATGAAGGTGCTCCTGCGCTTCCGCGATTTTACCGGGAAGTATCCGATGCACTGTCACAACCTGGTGCATGAGGACCACGCGATGATGATCCGCTGGGACATCGTCGCCCGAGTGGCGCGGCACCACACACCTGAGACGGGAGGCATTGACATGAACACACGGAGAGCACTCGTGGCCGGCCCGGGTGCGGCCACGCCTCGGAGGGCTGGCGGGGCGCGCCGCCGCGGCAGCGCCAGACGGCGCGCGCCGTGGCGGAGCGCGCGCCGCCACGTTGCCCAACGTGCCCGCTCCGTGACCCACGAAGGCCAGGCGGTCTCGTTCTATGACGACCTCATCCGCGGCAAAGTGGTCGCCATCAACATGATGTACGCGGAATGCGAGGGCATCTGTCCCACTGGCGACGAGCAATCTGGTGCGCGTGCAGGAATTACTGGGCGCGCGCGTGGGGCGCGATCGTCTTCATGTACTCGCTCACGTTGCAGCCCGAGCTGGACACACCGCAGCGCCTGCAGGAGTACGCGGCGATGCATGGCGTCAAGCCGGGCTGGTTATTTTTGACCGGCGCACGCGCCGACACTTGAGCAGCTGCGCTATCACCTCGGCTTCTTCGATCGCAATCCGGTCGTCGACGGCGACAAAGCGACGCACACCGGCATGGTGCGCATCGGCAAGCGACGGGTACGACCGCTGGACCTCGTCGTCCGCGCTGTCCAAGCCTCGAGCAGATCGTGGCGACGATCAACCATGTGGACCGCTCCCGCGGGCGCCCGGTCGAAAGCCCCAAGGGCTGAGGCGGGGCCGGGGCAGGGCACGAGCGCACGGTGCTGGAATCGCTGGAGCATGGCGGGCGACAGGGTGGCGTCGTGAGCACGCAGCTAGCCTGGTCGCGGTCCGCCCCGGCCCCCTGGGCTCCGTGAAGTCCCGGCCCAGGAGGGCTACGTGGTGACCGCGCCGTCCATCGCTATGCAGGGCTTCGCGAGGAGAGAGGTGTATGCATGAGCAGTTCGCGCCGGATGAGTTCTCTGGTCTCTGCCATCGTTCTGGTGGTGCTCTGGGGAGTGCTGGGGCACACCCGCCATGGCGATCTGCCCAACCGCATCCCGGAGCCACCACCGTACAACGTGACCGAGGCCGAGGTCTATCCGCCCCCCTATGAAGACAAATGGACCACGATCAATCATCCTCTGCTCTCGCGCCGAACTGCCCCACCCAGATCTTCCAGGAACGGACAGTGGACACAAGTCCCCCAGCGACTTTCCCAGGGGCGCAACGCCCGGATGACGCTGCGGGCCACCGACCTCACCACGGGACCGAGATCGAGACCGCCGTGCGGTCTGGCACCGGACTCTCCGTGGCGTGTGGGCTCACACGCGACCGCGAGCCATCGATCCATCGTCGCCTGCCTCGGTTCGCAGTGGCTCGTCTGCCTGTAGCCACCGCCACCACCCGGCCTCCGGCGCTTCGCCGCCGAGGAACGCGCTCCCGGAAACCGCAGTGCCGGCAGCAACACGCTGCCCGAACCGCCACGGCGGCAGCCACGTGCGCGCCGGCACCCGCGATCTGCACCTGACGTCAGAGACTCACCCCATGCGCCTACCCACACCATTGGTGCGACACAACCGAGTGCACCCCAGGTCAACGTTGCCAGTGCCTCTGGGTAGCACGCTACTCGCAAGCTTGAAAAAGGAGCCATATGAGGGAGCCGGGATAGGGTGGGCGGACATAAGCCCATGGCCGCACACGTGCTTGGGATTGGCGTCAAAACCCTCTCGCGCCATCTCGCAGCATATCGACTTCCTTCAGGTCAGTTTGGCCTGATATTTCTGCCATCAAGCCCTCTACCATGTTAAAACGACCCGTATTTCCACGCCAAATCGTTTGTATCTGGTCAATCTGATATGATCCGTCTGTCTCTCTGCATCCGACGCGCTCGCTCTCGGTCGCTCCTATCGATGGGTAGCACGCTCTCGCAGCTTGAAAAAGGAGCCATATGAGGGAGCCGGGATAGGGTGGGCGGACATAAGCCCATGGCCGCACACGTGCTTGGGATTGGCGTCAAAACCCTCTCGCGCCATCTCGTAGCATATCGACTTCCTTCAGGTCAGTTTGGTCTTCTGTTTCTGCCCCTAAGCCTTCTCTGCCATATCAAAACGACCTGTATTTCCACGCCAAATCGTTTGTAACATGGTCAATCTGATACATATTTTTCTGGTCTCTTCTCTGTTTGGTATGGTGTTTGCTTAAGCCTAGGGTCTGTAAATCTAGACCTACAGAGTGTATAGCTCATTGGTCCCTTGGACAGTCGCTGTGTGTCCAGCGGTGAGCCCTGCGACTCAGAAAGGTGCTGTATGCGCATGACCATCCCTGTACCTGGGCACCTGGGTGCTGCCTTCCTCAGCAGCTCCATCACCGTCCTGCTGTTTGGGGTGATGGTGTCGTGCCGGGATGGAGTCCTCAGGCCGATGTTGGAGCTTCTCCCCATGCCAGCACTGGGGGCATTATCTGCTTGAGCTATCTCCTCTGGTTCCTCTTATGGCTCGTCCTGGACGGCATCCTCGGCGGGCGCGAGTCCGTCGGCACGCTCCCGGTCTGGATGGCTATTTCCCTGGGGGCAATGCTGCTGGGCAGCCTCATCGCGGAGATGAGCTTTGCGTGGAGAGCACTGGTGTACTGAGCTGCGCTCAGACGCAAGGGAGCACGGCGGCGCCCTTGCCGAGACCATCGGCGCCAGTCGTTTCATGGGAAACTGTATATCGAGTGAACGTCCAAGTGGTTCTAGGTGGTATGTCGATACAGACCGCGTCTGAGCGTGGCGGCGCTCCCCTCAGACCAAGCACAAAGGAAGCACACCAATGGCTGAGCTTAATTCAGGTCCGATCTTGAGTTCATTCTTCAGCAAATCTTCATCGCGGAAGCGAACGCGGCAGGCGAGAGCCTGTGCGAGCTTGCTTCCGAACGTCCAGAGTGCCCGTGTGGCCTGCGGACGGTCGATGGCATCGTACAACAACCTGGTCTTCAATGAAGCCCTGGGCATCGATCAAACCCGGTTCGGCGCCGCTGATACCACGTTCCCGCGCCTGACGGACCCCGGTGTTCCGAAACCGCGGACCGGTCCGGCAGGATTCCCGGCGCCGGCACGCCGACCTCCTATGCGCAGACCAGCGGTTTCGTGTTCGATGCCGATCCGCGCATCATCTCCAACCTGATCGTCGACCAGACCGCCAATAACCCGGCGGCGGTGGCGGCCGCGGCGGCGAACCCGGGCGCGGGCACCGTCATCAGTCCCGGCCTCGATGGCATTTTCGGCACCGCCGACGACAAGCCCGTCAATTTCATTCCGAACGTCACGCCGGACTTCGGCCTGACGGCGCCGTTCAACGCCTGGATGACGTTCTTCGGCCAGTTCTTCGACCACGGCCTCGATCTCGTCACCAAGGGCAACGGCAGTGGCACGGTCTTCATTCCGCTGCAAGCCCGACGATCCGCTGCTATGTGGCCCGGGTAGCCCGACCAACTTCATGGTGCTGACGCGGGCCACCAATCGCTTCCCGGTCCCGACGGCGTCCTCGGCACCGCCGACGACATCCACGAGCAACGAGAACACCACGTCGCCGTTTGTCGATCAGAACCAGACCTACTACGTCGCATCCGTCGCACCAGGTGTTCCTGCGCGCCTATGAGCTCGACGCCGCCGGCGCATCCGGTCGCCACCGGCAAGCTGATCACGAATCGCAATCTGGGCGCCGATGGCCGTTTCGGCACCGGCCGACGACGTCGAGATCGGCGGCATGGCCACCTGGGCAGTCGTGAAGGCGCAAGCGCGCGACATCCTCGGCATTCAATCTGACCGATGCCGACGTGTTCGACGTGCCGCTGCTCGCGACCGACGCACTATGGCAACTTCATCACGGGGCCCAACGGCTTCCGCGATGGTCATGATGAAGGGCGCCGGACGGCATCGCCGGTACTGCCGACGACGTCCTCGTCGAAGGCAATCCGCTGGCGCCGATCAGCCTCGTCGAACGCCGTGCGCACCGGCCACCAGTTCCTCATCGACATCGCGCACAGCGCCGATCCGACTCGGCGGCCTCGGCCGCCGATGCCGGACAACGCGACACAGTCGATCGGCGGACGCCGCAGCCGCGCGGGCACCTACGACAACGAGCTGCTCGACGCGCACTACATCGCCGGCGACGGCCGCGTCAACGAGAACATCGGCCTCACCGCCGTGCACTCGCATCTTCCACTCCGAGCACAACCGGCTGGTCGAGCAGACCAAGCGACGCCGTTCTGGCGCGTCGAACGACGTGGCCTTCCTCAACCAGTGGCTGCTGGCACCGGTCGCGACGCTGCCGACGACCCAGCCGCAGATCGACGCGCTGCAGTGGAACGGCGAGCGCCTGTTCCAGGCGGCGAAGTTCGGCACCGAGATGCAGTATCAGCACCTCGTGTTCGAAGAGTTCGCGCGCACCATGCAGCCGCAATGTCGACGGCTTCCTGGCGCCCGAACGGCGTACGATACCACGATCAATCCGGCGATCGTCGCCGAGTTCGCGCACACGGTCTATCGCTTCGGCCATTCGATGCTGACCGAGACGGTCGACCGCTTCGATCCAACTTCAACGTCGTCACGATCCGGCGATGCCAGAACACCAGATCGGCCTGATCGCGGCCTTCCTCAACCCGCTCGCGTTTGCGGCCAGCGGTCCCGACGCCGGCGCAGGCGGCCGGCGCCATCGTGCGCGGCGTGACGCGCCAGGTCGGCAACGAGATCGACGAGTTCGTGACCGAAGCGCTGCGCAACAACCTGGTCGGCCTGCCGCTCGATCTGCGCGTCGCTCAACCTCGCGCGCGGTCGCGATACCGGCATTCCGTCGCTCTGAACGCGGCGCGCCGTGAATTCTACGCACGATGACCGGTGCGACAGCCAGCTCAAGCCCTACACGAGTTGGGTCGACTTCTGTGCAACACCTGAAGCACCCGGAATCGCTCGATCAACTTCATCGCCGCCTACGGCACGCATGCGACCATTACCAGCGCGACGTCACGCTGGCGGACAAGGCGCCGTGCCGCAGCGCTCGTTCTGCGGCTGGCCATCAATGCTGGGGCGCCCGCCGACCGAGCGCGACTTCCCGCGACGAGCCGATCGCCTGACTTCCTGAACAGCACCGGTGCGATCTGCGCCAAGCCGCCGCCGAGACGGCGTGACGACACACCGGTGCTCGACAGCCATCGACTTCTGGGTCGGCGGCCTGGCCGAGGAAACAGATGCCGTTCGGCGGCCTGCTGGGCTCGACCTTCAACTTCGTGTTCGAGACGCAGCTCGAGGCCTCTGCAGAACGGCGACCGGTTCTATTACCTGTCCCGCACCGCGGGCTCGAACTTCGGCACCGAGCTTCGAGAACAACTCGTTCGCCAAACTGGTGATGCTCAACACCGACGCCACGCATCTGCCTGCCGACATTTTCCAGACGCCGCCTAGTTCATCCTCGAGGTCGATCAGACCGCAGCAATTCACGCCACGCGGCCTGGCGGACATGCCGAGTCCGACCGGCGGCGATCAGCATCACCGTAGAAGTCACGCCGCTGGTGATCCGCGATAATCCCCGACACGCGTCGGCCCGGATTCGAGCTATCTCCATTACACCGGCTGAAGACCGTGTCGTTCTCGGCGGCACCGCTGGCAACGACGTTCTCATCGCCGCGGGTCGTCCGACGACGACACCGCTCTATGGCGACGGCGGCAACGACGGCATCGAGGGCGGCTTTCGGCAACGACAACGCTGCTCTGGCGGCGCCGGCGACGACATCATCACCGACATGGGCGGCTACCGACATCATCCACGGCGGATGCCGGCAACGACGTCATTTTCGACAGCCACATCGTTGCTGCCTCTCGGAAGTCCTAACATCATCCTGGGGCGGCGCCGGCAAGCGACTTCATCGCCACCTGGGACGACATCTCGCACCTCGCCTTCGTCGCGCGGCGACGACTTCATCTACGTGTCCAAGACCGATCTGCGCCGAAGCCGGCAACGAGGGCGACGACTGGATCGAACTCGGCACGCAGGACGGCCTCGCCGCGGCGACAATCAATCCGTTCTCGGCCGACGACGTGGTCGCAACGACTATTCGTGCGGCGGCGGCGGCTTCGACGAAATGATCGGCGAAGGCGGCGACGATATCTTCGTCGGCAGCTGATGCCCAGGACAAGATGGATGGACATGTCCGGATCTTCGACTGGTGACCGTGCTCCCAGCGGATACGCATCGGCGTCACGGTCGACATGGAACTGGCGCCGCTTCAACGAGCCGCCGAGTGTGCCTCGCCAGCGTCCATCCTGGACCGCTTCGCCGAGGTCGAAGGCCTCCTCGGGCTCCAAATGCTCGACCATCTGCGCGGCGCAGCGAAGCCGACGCGGCCACATCGCCATTGTTCAACCGTGCCACAAGACCAGCGCCATTGATTGTTGCCATTGCGCGGTCGCCGTTTGCAGGCGGTGTCGATGCAGCCTTGGGCGTGCACACACCACCAGCTTCGGGGCTTAACATCATCCCATGGCGGCGACGGCAGTGACATCATCCTCGGCGTGGCGGCGACGACGTCATCGACGGCGACAATGGCTCAACGTGCGCATCGAAGCGTAGTAATACGTAACTGAACGCTGATACC